>Ga0210085_1000385_pt1 | contig 18800 bp, 15 predicted proteins | sample China_Galinas_PW_5_FD_184866 | JGI IMG/M metagenome (GOLD analysis project Ga0210085, IMG submission 184866) | Wetland microbial communities from San Francisco Bay, California, USA, that impact long-term carbon sequestration - China_Galinas_PWC_D1... | ecosystem: Environmental > Aquatic > Marine... | reverse complement strand
CGGCGAGCCGGCCGTCGGCATCGACGCGGGCAAGGGCCACGAGCGCCGCGTCACCGCGCAGGGCAGCGACATCGTCGACGACCTCGACCGGAGCTGCGGCGACATCGGCTACATCACGGATCGCGCTGGCCACGGATCGCTCCAGCCCGGGGGTCAGCACCACCCGCCGGCCCTCGCCCGCTGTCAGGACCTCCAGTGCGATCAGCCGCGCTGCCTCCGCGGCGCCGTGGGTCAGCAACATGCGTTCGGGGGAAGCGCCGATGACCGCTGCCACCACGGCCCGCGCCTCGCGCTCCCGCTGCGCCAGGTCCTCGGTGCGATCGGGCCCGACCCGGCCCACCCGCAACTCCATGTCGTCCGACTCGTGCACCGCGGCGAGCGTCTCGGCTGGCCACGGCCCGGCCTGGTGCGTCGTCAGATAGATACCCGCGCCCGTGGCGGTGAGGAACTCGCGCAACCCGCGCACGCGATCGAAGCGGCTGGGCGGCTCGGTCATCGGGTCGGCTCGGTCATGTGGTGGGCTCGGTCATCGGCCCATGGTGCCATCGGTGAGCACTCCGTACCGGCCTGCGGCCTGCAATCGCTCGTGCAGGGCAGCGACCGTGCTCAGGCGGTCGGCCTCGGCCGGTCCCTTGTCATCGCGGATGCGCACGATGCGCGGGAAGCGCAGGGCATAGCCGGACTTGTGCCGCGAGGAGGCGTGGACCACGTCGAAGGCGATCTCCACCACCACCGTCGGCTCCACCTTCCGATAGCGGCCGAAGCGCTGCACCGTGTGCGCCTCGAACCAGCGCGTCATGTCGACGATCTCCGCGTCGGTCAGCCCGGTGTAGGCCTTGCCGACGGTCACGAGCTCGCTCTCCCCTGCCCCGGGCCGGTCGTCGATCACGGCGAAGGTGTAGTCCGAGAGCACGCCGTGGCGCCGGCCGTGGCCGACCTCCACGCCCACGACCACGCAGTCGAGCGTGGTCAAGGCCTTCTTCAGCTTGAGCCAGGCGTAGCCACGCCGCCCGGGCGTGTAGCGCGAGTCGGGGTCCTTGAGCATGAGACCCTCGTTCCCGCGCGCCTGTGCCGCGTCGAAGATGCGCTTCAGCTCGGCCTCGTCCGCGGCGTTCACGAGCACACTGAGGCCGAAGCCCGGGGTCGAAGGCAGGTCGAGCGCCTCCAGCCGCCGGCGGCGCTCACGGAGTGGCTCCAACAGCAATGGTTCGGGCGGCAGCGAACCATCGCCCAGGGCCAGGGCATCGAAGGCCACGTAGATGACCGGCGTCGCGTCCAGCACCGCTTTCGACGGACGCACCCGCCCGATGCGTTGCTGCAGCTGCAGGAAGGGCAGGGCGGCGCCATCGCGCCAGGCGAGGATCTCGCCGTCAAGGATGCCCTCCCAGGTCAGGCCCTGGGCGGCTGCGACCACGTCGGGGAAGCCGCGCGTGATGTCCTTGAGATCGCGGCTGAAGATCCGGACCTGGCCACCCTGGATGTGGAGCTGGGCCCGGATACCGTCGTACTTGTCCTCCACCCATAAGGGCGGCTCGAGACGGCGCAGGGCCTCGGCCTCGTCGACGACCGGGCTGGCCAGCATCGAGGTGAGCGGATGGAAGAGCGAGAGGCGCGCCGAGTCGAGGGTCCCGTGGCGGGCGAGCCTGGCGGTGTGGCCGATGTCGCCGGTGAGCATGCCGGCCCAGGACACGGCCGTCGGCGCCGCCCCAAAGGCCCGCGCGATCGCTTGCTCCAGCAGCCCTTCGCGTAGCCCGATGCGCAGCTCGCCCGACAGGATGGCGGTGACGTAGCGCGCTGTCAGCGGATCCGCTCGTCGCAGCAGGTCGGCGAAGATCGTGGCCTTGGCCTCGCGTACGCTGGTGCGGGCGAGGTCGTCGAAAGCTGCGGACACGTCGCCCAGGGTGAGGGGCGCGCCTGTCGGTGCGTGGCCCGCCTGCGTCAGCAGCTCGCCCACGGCCGTACCCAGGTCGGACGAGCGGTCGTAGACCAGTGCCAGCGCACCATCCGCGAAACCCGCAACGGCTTCCGCGGCCGCGCCGATGGCCCGCCAGCCAAGGCCCGTGACACGACCGTCGTGGGCGGGCCATGGGCGCCCGCTCAGGAATACGGCTGCGATCCCAAGGTCGTGGTCCTCGAGCGAACCGAGATAGGCCGCGACGGTGGCCGCCTTCTCGCTCGTCTTGCGCGTGGCCCGGACGACTTCGGCCGTCTGCGCCCACCGTCGCATCACGTTCGGGGGTTGTTCGGTCATGCCTCCATCGTACGGTCCCGGTGCGCTAGCATCCGCCACCATGGTGACCATCGAGCAGCAGCGCCAGACGTGGCATCCCGCGACCATCAGCGGAGCGCTGGTCGAGCTGCGTCATCACCGCTACGACGACCTGCCCGCGGTCCGACGCTGGTACCACGACCCGGAGCTGGCGCGACTCACGCGCTACACGCTGCGGCCCATGAGCGATGTAGACATCGACCGCTTCTTCCATGGTCGGCTGCTCTCACCCGAGCAGGTCGCATACGCCATCACCGTGCGAGAGAGCGGGCGCCTCATCGGCTCGACGACCTTCAGCAACCTCGATCCCGAGAACGGCTCGACGCTCTTCCACATCAGTCTCGGCGAGCCCGACACCTGGGGTCAGGGCTATGGCACCGAGGCCACCGAGCTCATGCTCTGGCTGGCATTCGAGCGCATCGGGCTGCATCGTGTGGCCTTGTCGGTCTTCGATTTCAACAGCCGGGCCGTGCGCAGCTACGAGAAGGCCGGCTTCCGCGTCGAAGGCCGGAACCGCCAGGCCATCGCACGCGATGGCGGGCGCTGGGACGAGCTGACCATGGGCATCCTCGCCTCCGAGTGGCGCGCGCGACAGGAACGCGACGGCTCCCTGGGCTAGCTCAGGGACGGCCAGCCGTCTGAGCCGCAACCAGACCCTGCCCCTCGAATCTAGACGAGCGCCCGGCTCGATGCCGGACGCTCGTCCTGCTTGCCTGGGAGTACGCGCTAGGCGGTCGGTGTCAGGTTGGCCGGTGCGGCCCACGAGTGGAGCGTGCGGATGTACTGGGCGCGCTCGAAGGTGCCTGGATCCTCCACGCTCCCCTGGCTGGCAGAGCCGCGCAGCTGCGTGACCGAGCTGTACTCGTTCTCCTCCAGCCAGGCCACCATCTCGGCGTTGATGTCGGCGACCTTGCCGGGTCCGTCGCGGAGCACCGCGGAGGCCATCATGGCCACATCGGCGCCGACCATCACGGCCTTCACCGCGTCAGTGCCGCTGTGGATCCCGGACGATGCCGCGATGGACACACCCGGTCCCAGCTGCGGCCGCAGGATGGCCGTCCAACGCATGGGCAGGCGCAGCTCGGAGGGATGGCTCAGGCTCACCCTCGGCACCACCGCCAGCTCATCGAGGTCGATGTCCGGCTGGTAGAAGCGGTTGAACAGGACGAGCCCGTTGGCACCGGCCTCTACCGCCTTGCCCGCGAAATTGGCGAAAGCCGTGTAGTAGGGGCTGAGCTTGACCGCGAGCGGCAGGTTGACCGCCGCCCGCACCGCCGCGATGAGGTCGAGGTCCTCATCCTCCACGTCGGCTGCGGTGCGGTTGCGATCGACGGTGATGCGGTAGAGGTTGAGCTCGAGGGCATCGGCGCCCGAATCGGCCATGAGCTTGGCGAAGCGGACCCAGCCACCCACCGAGTTGGCGTTGAGGCTGGCGATGATCGGCACCGTGGCGGTGCGCTTGAGCGTCTCGAGGGCGCGCAGGTAGCGGTCGCCTTCACCGACGAAGGTCTCGACCTCGGGGAAGTAGTCGAGTGCTTCGGCGAAGCCCTCGGTCCCCTGGTCGAGCGAGGCCGAGAGCTCGATCTCCTCGTTCTCGATCTCCTCCTCGAAGAGGCTGGGCATGACGACCGCGCCCGCCCCGGCCTCCTCGAACCGGGCCACCATGGCCGGGTCGCGGGTCAGCGGGTTGGCCGAGATCACGAGCGGTGAGCGAAGCTCCAGCCCCAGGTAGCGGGTCTTGAGGTCGACGGTCACTTGGACTCTCCCTTTCCATTGCTGCTGGCGCCAGGTCCGTCGGCCGAGGCTGCGGACGGCTCGTGCTCCAGCGTCGGGATCCGGCGTTGCACGTCTGCCAGCTGGCTGTAGTAGCGCCAGCGCTCGTCCGCATCGGCCTGCGACAGGGCGGCCAGCTCGGCCGCTCGTTCAGGCTGGGTGCGGGCCAGGATGGCGAAGCGGGTCTCGGTCTCGACGAACTCCTTGATGGGCATGGCTGGCTTCTTGGAGTCGAGCTTGAAGGGCTGGCCGTCTTCGATCTCGCTCGGAACGAAGCGGTAGAGCGGCCAGAAGCCGGACTTGACGGCGTCCTTCTGGTGAGACATGGAGGTCGACATGTCGATGCCGTGCGCGATGCACGTGCTGTAGGCGATGACGATGGACGGTCCGGGCCAGGCCTCCGCCTCGAGCAGCGCCTTGGTCGTCTGGGCGTCGCTCGCGCCGAGCGCGATCTGGGCCACGTAGACATTGCCGTAGGCCCGGGCGATAGCGCCGAGGTCCTTGCGGCCGGAAGCCTTGCCCGCGGCCGCGAACTTGGCCACCGCCCCGCGCGGCGTGGCCTTGCTGGCCTGGCCACCCGTGTTGGAGTAGACCTGCGTGTCGAGCACGAGGATGTTGATGTCACGACCGGATGCGAGTGCGGCATCGACACCGCCGAAGCCGATGTCGTAGGCCCAGCCGTCGCCGCCCATGATCCAGACGCCGGTGCGGATGAGATCACCGCTGAGGCTCAGCAGCGTCGTCGCCTGCGCTTCCTGTTCGCCCTTCACGCCGGCCAGTGCCGCTCGCAGCTTCTCGACGTCCTCTCGCTGCTGCGCGATGAGCGCCTCGCTGTCCTGCGGGTTGTCGAGGATCGCCCGGGCGAGGTCCTCGCCCACGACCGGGGCCAGCTCCTGTAGGAGGGCCTTGGCCTGGCGTGTCTGCAGATCCAGTGCCAGGCGCATGCCCAGGCCGAACTCTGCGTTGTCCTCGAAGAGCGAGTTGTTCCAGGCTGGACCACGACCAGCGGCATTCGCCGCCCACGGGGTGGTAGGCAGGTTGCCGCCGTAGATGGACGAGCAGCCGGTGGCGTTGGCCACGACCATGCGGTCGCCGAAGAGCTGGCTGACGAGCTTGACGTACGGCGTCTCGCCGCAGCCGGAGCAGGCCCCGGAGAACTCGAACAGCGGCTCCAGCACCTGCGCGCCCTTGACCGTGTCACGCGGCAGCGCAGAGCGGTCGAGCTCGGGGATCGAGAGGAACTCGTCCCAGCGCTTGCGCTCCGCTGGCGCATGCTCCATGTGCGACTCCATGTTGATGGCCTTGTGCCTGACTTCGGTCTTGGACCGGGCCGGGCAGACGTCGACGCACACGCCACAGCCGGTGCAGTCGTCCGGTGTGACCTGGATGGTGATCTTGTGGTTCTCCAGCTCGCGTGAGCGGAAGTCCTTGGACTTGAAGTCGCCAGAGAGCGAGGCCAGCTCCGCTTCCGGGTAGACCTTCATGCGGATGGCTGCGTGCGGGCAGACCATGGCGCACTTGCCGCAGTCGATGCAGATGGCCTCGTCCCAGATGGGGATCTCCTGCGCGATGGCCCGCTTCTCGTACCTGGTCGTGCCAGTGATGAAGGTGCCGTCCACGGGGAAGGCACTGACCGGCAAGAGGTCGCCCTCGCCGGCCATGATCCTGGCGGTCACGTCCTTGACGAAGTCGGGCGCGGTATCCGGCACGAGGGCCGCGATCTCGACCTTGGCCGGGGCCGGGCCGGTCTCGACCCGATGGAGGCGCTCGAGCGAGAGGTCGATGGCCGCGTAGTTGCGCTGCACCACCTTCTCACCGCGCTTGCCGTAGGACTTCTCCACGAACTTCTTGATCTGCGCGATGGCCTCGTCCTCGGGCAGCACGCCCGAGAGCTTGAAGAAGCAGGGCTGCATCACGGTGTTGATGCGGTTGCCCATGCCCACCTCGCCGGCCACGGCGAAGGCATCGATGACCCACAGCTCGATGCCCTTGTCGATGATCTGCTGCTGGACCTTGCTGGGCAGTCGATCCCAGACCTCGTCAGGTCCGTAGGGGCTGTTGAGCAGGAAGGTGGCCCCGTCCTTGGCCCGGTCGAGCACGGGCATCTTGTGCATCAGGCCGAACTGGTGGCAGGCCACGAAGTCGGCCGCCTGGATCTCGTAGGTCGACTCGATCGGCTCAGGCCCGAAGCGCAGGTGCGAGACGGTCATCGCGCCCGACTTCTTGGAGTCGTACACGAAGTGACCCTGCGAGTAGAGGTCGGTCTCCTCGCCGATGATCTTGACCGAGGCCTTGTTGGCACCGACCGTGCCGTCGGAGCCGAGGCCGAAGAACATGGCCTGCACCTGGCCCTCCGGCTGGGGCCGCACGAACTCGCGGTCGATGGGCAGGCTGAGGTTCGTGACGTCGTCGAAGATACCGACGGTGAAGTGCGTCTTGGGTGCGTCCGAGGCGAGCTCGTCGTAGATGGGCTTGACCATCTGCGGCGTGAATTCCTTGGACGAAAGGCCATAGCGCCCGCCGATGACGCGGGGCATGGCGAACGGCGCCGTGCCCGCAGCGACCGCCTCGTTGAGTGCGGCCACGGTCTCGAGATAGAAGGGCTCACCGACGGCACCGGGCTCCTTGGTCCGGTCGAGCACGGCGATGGACTTGACGGTCGCGGGCAGGGCCGCGACGAGCGCCTCCGACGGGAACGGCTGGAAGAGTCGCACCTGCACCACGCCGACCTTCTCGCCGGCGCCGGCGAGGACCTCCACGGTCTCCTTCACGGCACCGGTGCCGGAACCCATCACGAGGATGACCCGCTCGGCGTCGGGCGCCCCGGTGTAGGTCACGAGGCCGTACTCGCGGCCGGTGAGCTGAGCGAACTCGTCCATGACCTCGGCCACGATGCCCTTGACGGCATCCGTGTAGAGGTTGGCGGACTCACGCGCCTGGAAGAAGACGTCCGGGTTCTGGGCCGTGCCGCGCACGACGGGCCGCTCGGGCGACATGCCACGGGCACGAGCCGCCAGCACATCCTCCTCGTGGACCAGGGCGCGCAGGTCCGCGTCCTCGAGCATCGCAATCTTGTCGACCTCGTGCGAGGTGCGGAAGCCGTCGAAGAAGTGGAGGAAGGGGATGCGCGAGCGCAGCGTGGCGGCATGGGCCACGAGGGCGAGGTCGTGGGCCTCCTGCACGGAGGCGGACGCGAGCATGGCCCAGCCGGTGGACCGGGCAGCCATGACATCGCTGTGGTCGCCGAAGATCGACAGCGCGTGCGTAGCGACGGAACGAGCTGAGACATGGATGACCGAGGGGGTCAGCTCGCCGGCGATCTTGTACATGTTGGGGATCATCAGGAGCAGGCCCTGCGAGGCCGTGAAGGTGGCCCCGAGGGCGCCCTTCTGCAGTGCCCCGTGGAGGGCACCTGCGGCACCCGCCTCGGACTGCATCTCGACCACGTCGGGCGTGACGCCCCACAGGTTCGGCCTGCCCTGGGCAGACCAGTCGTCGCAGTGTTCCGCCATGGGCGAGGCCGGCGTGATCGGGTAGATCGAGATGACCTCGCTGAGCTTGTAGGCGATACGGGCGGCGGCCTCGTTACCGTCGAGACACTCCCATCGCTGGGCCATGTGTCAGGCCTCCTTGGTTGCGTGAGCTTGGATCACCCGGGTCTGCAGGGCGCAATCGGGTCAGGGTCGTGACCGCGACCAGATCGGAGGAGGTCGCGGGCCGTCTTCAAGTCTGCGGCGAGCGGGCCGGCCGGTGCAGGGCCACTAGGCCCCGTCGGGCGGGTGAGCGGTCACGTCGTGCACAGCCCAGCGGCCCCCGCTGCCGCCCCCTGCAGCCTGCACCACACGCTGCCCCCGGGTCGATCCGAACATCACCTCGGAAGCTGGCCCGTCTGGCACGGGAGAGCCAGCGCAGGTAGGCTTCGCCTCCCAACAGAGAGGAAGAGGACGAGCGATGCAACGAAACCTGATTCGAGGATTCCTGCTCGCGATCTCGATGCTGCTCCTGGCAGCCATCCCGGTCGCGGCGCAGGACGATACCCAGGGCTGGGAGCTTACGAGCCGCGATGGGAACTTCATCGTGGCCACCGACCAGGACGTGACCGTGGCCGCGGCGGACTCGGTCAGTGGCCTCGCGATCATCGACGGCAGCGCCACCATCGAAGGCTCGGCCGACGCCGTCTTCGCGGTGGACAGTGATGTCGTGATCAGCGGCCCGTCCGCCGAGGTCGAGCGGATCTTCACCATCGGCGGCACGCTGACCGTGGAGCCGGGTGCCTCGGTGGGTGATGTGGTCTTCAGCGGCACGGAGCTCGATGAGACTGCCCTGGCGAGCGCCGTCAGCGGCGACGTGACCGATGCCGGCAAGGAGCTGGTGGGGGCGCTCGGAGCCCTTGTCGCGGTGCTCCTCGTGGTCCTGCTCTTCGTGGCCATCGGCGGCTTCATCGCCGCCCTCGCGCTGACCCTGCTGGTCATCGCCTTCGGCACCGACCAGGTGCGCCGCGCCGGACGCGTCATCAGCAACGACGTGCTCAAGACCATCGTGGTCGGCATCCTCATGCTGTTCCTGCCATCGATCGTCTTCGGGCTGCTCATGGTCACGATCGTGGGCATCCCGCTGGCCCTTGCCTTCATGCTCCTGTGGGGCGTGGTCGTCTTCCTTGGCCAGGTCGTGGTCGCGACCTGGATCGGCGAGCGCATCCTGTCCCGGGGCCGGATCGCGGCCCGGCCCTACGGCTCGGCCTTCCTCGGCATGCTCATCCTGATGCTGCTTTGGTGGACCGCTATCGTGCCCCTGCTGGCCGGCATCTTCGGCACCGGCGCCGTGACCATCGCCGGCTGGCGCATGTTGCGCAGTGGCGGCAGGCCGCCGCTCCCGCCGGCCTATGGCCAGCCGTATGGCCAGCCGGCACCATATGCGCCGCCGGCCTACGCGCCGCCGCCGTACGCGCCGCCGCCACCTCCGCCACCGGCCAACTATCCCCCGCCAGGCGGGCAGCCGCCTGCGAGCTGGCCGCAGGGATAGTCTCCCGGCGGTCCCGCCGGACGAACAGAGCCCCGCCTCCCGAGCATTCGGGGGCGGGGCTTCTTGCTGGCCTGGGCGTCGGCCGCGGCAGGCCGGCGGGAGGCGCCTCTTAGCCGAGGTGACGACCCAGCTGCCGGGGGTCCACGATGATCGGGCGCAGGCCCAGGCCCAGGAACCAGCTCTCACGGTCCAGCAGCCGCTCGAGCAACCGCAGGCGCTCGACGGTATCGGGGGCCTCCAGCAGGGACTGGCGATCCGACAGGTCCACCTGGACGAGCGCGGAGAGGATGTAGGAAAGGGCCGTCGGGTCGTCCGTACCGGTCAGCCGGCGGGCCGCAGACATGAGCAGCTCCCGGCGTTGCTCGGGGGTGAGCTGCTGGGTGTCCATCTCGCGCACGGCCGCCTCCGCAGCCTCCACCGGGTCGCCCGCCTCGCCCGACGCGAGCAGGTTGTCGAGGGTGATCGGTCCTTCCGGCTCGGAGTCGGCCTCGGCCTCGGACGCATCGCTGTCCTCGACCTCGATCTCGAACTCGATCTCGATCTCCGGGCCACCGGTGCCATCGTCAGCCTGCAGCAGCTCGAGGTACTCGAGGAAGCGCCGGCCGACGCGGTCGGCCATCTCCGCCGCCTGACGCGGTGAGCCGGTCGGCTCGTCGAGCAGGACTGCGCGCCCCACCAGGTAGGGCTCGGACAGGTTGTCCACCTCTTCCAGGCGGAAGCGCTGCTGGCCCACGGTCAGGATCTCCAGCCGGCCGTCGGGATGGGCTCCCGCCCGACGGATGGCCGCCGTGGTGCCCACCGCCGCCACTCGACCATGGAAGGGCCCGACCTCGCGTCCCTGCCGCAGGAGCACCACGCCGAACGGCTCGCCGCGCTCGATACAGCGATCGACGAGCAGCCGGTAGCGCGCCTCGAAGATGTGCAGGGGCAGGGCGACGCCCGGACAGAGCACGGAGCGGAGCGGGAAGAGCGGGATCTCGATCACGGTCGAATCCTCGCAGGAATCACGAGGGCGAGCCCGGATGGGCCCGCCCGCTCGCGCCTGGGGTTGCCGGCGGGCTAGTGGCCGCAGGCCCCCGGGGCACCCGCCGACTCCTCGGTGCGGAAGCTGCTGCCACAGCCGCAGCCGGAGACGGCGTTGGGGTTGTTGACGGTGAACCCGGCTCCCATCAGGGTGTCCACGTAGTCGATCTCCGAGCCCTTCAGGAGCGGGGTGGACTGGGGGTCGACGTAGACGTTGACGCCCTTGGAGATGACCTTGACGTCCTCTGCGGCCGGCTGGTCCTCCAGCATCATGCCGTAGCGATAGCCGCTGCAGCCGCCGCTGTAGACATACACGCGCAGGCCGACGTTGGGGTCGGCTTCCTCCTTGGTCAGCTCAGTGAGCTTGGCCACCGCGGCGTCGGAGAGCGAGACCAGCGGGACCTCGGTCTCGGTGGCCGGGACGGCGTTGGGGTTCTGTGGCTGCGTCTCGAGCATCGAGCAGGGACCTCCGGGAACAGGACGACGTTGCGGGCCGAACGAGAGCGGCCACGTAGATAAATTCTACCGGTGCGCTATGGATTGGGCAAGAGCGGAGCGGCGACGCGGCAAGGGGGCAGCGGCAGCCGGGCAGGGGCAGGTCGCGCGAGGTGCGGTCTGCGGCACTGGTGATCCGTACCGAGGTGGGATAGGCCGACCTCTGGCGGGTGGTCAGGCTGGGGGGCATGACGACGGCTCGCTGGCGGCACGCCTCACTGGTCACGGTGATGGGCCTCCTGCTGACCATCGTCGCCGTCGCACCGGCCGACGCCGGCACTGCGGTATCTCGAGGCAGGACGGCAGAGCGGTACGCCCTCAGCCTGCTCAACTGCACGCGCACCGGGGGCTGGGTCACCGCCAACGGGACCTGCATGGGTCGAGGCAGCGGCAAGTACTCGGCCCCCCGCAAGTCCCTCCGGCTCCACCGTGGGATCAGCCAGCGCGTGGCGTGGCCATGGGCCCGCACGCTCGCGACGAAGCGCGTCTGCGCCCACAGCCTGGCGGGAGCTCCCGACCTGGGTCGGCGCTTGCGTCGGGCCGGGTTCCACTACCGCTACTACGGCGAGAACCTCGGTTGCGGCTACGGGGTCGGCGCCAAGGGGCTGGTGCTGGCGACGCATCGGATGATGCAGGCTGAGCAGCGCAGCAACGGCGGGCACTGGCGCAACATCAAGAACCGCGGCTACAAGAGCGTTGGCATCGGCGTCGCCATCCGTGACGGCACGATCATCGTCGTCTACGACTTCTACGGCAAGCGCTACTAGATCAGGCCGCTACTCGGCCGGGCCGGTCCGCTCGACGATCGTGGCGATACCCTGCCCCACCCCGATGCACATGCTCGCGAGGCCGTAGCGGGCCTGGCGCCGGTCGAGCTCGTACAGCAGCATCGTCATGAGGCGGGCGCCGCTCATGCCCAGCGGGTGACCGAGGGCGATGGCGCCGCCGTTGACGTTCACCTTCGCCGGATCGAGGCCGAGCTCGCGGATACAGGCGATCGACTGACTGGCGAAGGCCTCGTTGAGCTCGATGAGGTCCAGGTCGTCGACCTCCAGGCCGGCCCGCTGCAGCGCCAGCCGGGTGGCCGGCACGGGGCCGATACCCATGATCGCGGGGTCCACGCCGGCGACCGCGCTGCTGACCACCCGGGCCAGCGGTCGCAGGCCCAGCTCGCGCGCGCGCTGCGCGGCCACGAGCACGAGGGCCGCAGCTCCGTCGTTGATGCCCGAGGCGTTGCCGGCGGTGACGGTGCCGCCCTCGCGGAAGGCCGGCGCCAGCGTCGCCAGCCGCCTCCGGTCTGTTCCCGGCCGGGGGTGCTCATCGCGCTCGACCAGGGTGGTCGCGCCGTCGGCGGCAGTCACGGGCACGGGCACGATCTGACGCTCGAAGCGGCCCGCCTCGATGGCCTCCGCGGCTCGCGCCTGGCTCAGCTCGGCGAAGGCATCCTGTTCCTCGCGAGTGATGCCCCAGCGGTCGGCCACCAGCTCCGCGGTCTCCCCCAGCGAGACCACCGGGTAGGCCTGCTCCATGCGCGGGTTGATGAACCGCCAGCCCAGGCGCGAGTCCGCCCGCGGCGGTGGCTCGTCCGGCCGGTCCGGATCGGGCCGCAGCTCGACGAAGGGCGCGCGGCTCATGGACTCCACGCCGCCCGCGACCATGATCTCGCCGTCGCCGGCCATGATGGCGTGGGCAGCGCTGTTGATGGCCTGCAGACCGGAGCCGCAGAGTCGGTTCACGGTCTGGCCGGCGACCCCCACCGGCAGCCCGGCGAGCAGCGCCGCCATGCGCGCCACGTTGCGGTTCTCCTCGCCAGCGCCGTTGGCATTGCCCAGGATGACGTCGTCGACCGATCCCGGCTCCACGCCGCTGCGCTCGACCGCGGCCCGCACCACGAGCGCCGCCAGATCGTCGGGACGCACCGCCCGGAGCGCGCCGTCGCGGCGGCCGATGGGCGTGCGCAGGGCCTCGACGATCCAGACTTCCCGGAGCGGACGATGCAGGTCGCGAGCCATGTGGCCGATGCTACTCCGCAGCGGGGCCCGACTCGCCCGAGGCCGCCCGGCCGAGGAAGGCGAGCAGCGCGGGGTTGAAGACGGAGGGCCGCTCCGCTTCCACCACGTGACCGCAGTCAGGCACCACCAGCAGGTCGGCATCGGGCAACTGCCGCGCCAGGCGCACGGCCTGCTCCAGGGGTACCCACGGGTCGCGGTCACCGCAGGCCAGCAGGACCGGCAGGCGGATGCGGCGCAGCTCGGTCGGCGTGGGTGCCTCCAGGGTTTGGAGGTCCTCGCGGATCGCCAGCAGCAGGCGCTGCCAGTGGCCCGCGCCCTGGTAGGTATCGTGCCGATGCGCGAGGTCCCTCGCCCAGGCAGGATCCGCACGCTCGATGGCCGCGGGATCCATGAGCCGACGCGAGACGCTCGCTGCGGGCTCGTGCTCCAGGGTCGCGCTGACCGCCACCAGCGAGCGCACGCGCTCAGGGTGGGTAGCCGCCAGCTCGAGCGCGGTGCGCGCGCCCATGGAGAGCCCCAGCAGGTGGAACCGCTGCAGGCCCAGGGCATCAGCCAGGGCCAGCGCGTCAGCCACGAGCAGCTCCCTCGACCAGCCCTCGCGAACGTCGTAGACGGTGCGCTGGTGGCCCCGCGCGTCGGGCATGTAGAGCGTGAACTGCGCGCGCAGGAGCGGCCGCTGGGCGCCCCAATCGTGGGTGCCCATGGAGGTGGCCCCATGGAGCAGCAGCAGTGGCGGTCCGTGGCCCTCGGTCACGTAGCTGACCTCGAGTCCGTTGGCCGCGACAGTGGCACTGGTGGTCGTCACGGCCCGATGGTCGCATGCGCGAGCGGACCTCGGGTCACGTAGCATGTCGCGCATGCCCGACCACGATCCCACCGCCCCTCCCCCGCCGGCCGACGACCTGCGCATCCGCCGCTCGCCGGCGCGCGCACGCTACGACCGCGAGACGGTCGAGGCCATCGTGGATGCGGCCATCGTGGCGCACGTGGGCACGATCCGCGACGGATCGCCGGTCGTAGTGCCCATGCTGGCGGTGCGCGACGGGGACTGGCTGCTGCTGCACGGTGCCCATGCGGCCGGTACCTTGCGACGCGGACGCGGTACGCAAGTGTGCGTGGAGATGACCCTGCTCGACGGGCTCGTGCTGGCGCGCTCCGCCTTCCACCACTCGCTCAACTATCGCTCGGTGGTCATCCTGGGCGAGGCCGAGATGATCACCGATCCCGGCGAGCGCGAGCGGGCGCTGGAGCTGTTCGTCGAACGCCTGGTCCCCGGCCGCTGGGCCGAGCTGCGCCCGAGCACGGAGGCCGAGCTCAAGCAGACCGCGGTCATGCGCATCTCGCTCGAGCGCTCGTCGGCCAAGGTCCGTAGCGGGCCGCCGATGGACGAGGAGGACGACTACGAGTGGCCGGTGTGGGCGGGTATCGTGCCCGCGGCCCTGGCGCTGGGCGATCCTCAGCCGGATGCGCGGCTGCGGGACGGGATCGAGGTGCCGGAGTCGGTGCGAGCGCTGGCGGGCACCTCGCGCTAGGCGTCCGCCGCCAGCCCGGGCTGACGCGCGGGACCACCCTCAGGCCGTGCCGGGCTCCCCCGGATCCGGCGCCCCCAGCGGACGCAGCAGGATGTCCTGCTGCTCGGGGTGGCGTTCCAGCCAGCGGATCACGAAGGGGCACTTGGGCACCAGCCGCAGCCCACGCGCCCGCATGTCCTCCAGCACGGCCCGCACCAGCCGGCTGCCCACACCGCGACCTTCGTAGCCCTCCTGGACCTCCGTGTGCAGCAACGCCATCCAGTCGGCGCCCAGGTGGTAGGTCAGCAGACCCGCCAGCGCCGGATCGTCGCCGAGCCGGGCTTCGTAGCGGGAGCGATCGGGCACATCGTGGACGTGCAACGGCGGTCGCCCGGTGGGGATCGGCTGCGGCTCGCTCATCGGGCACTCCGGAAATCCCGGTACAGCGCCAGGGCTGCCGCCTCGGGGTCGGCGTAGAAGGCCGCTCCGTCGACTTCCATGCGGGCGCGTGCCGAGGGCTCCCCGATGATGGGGCCGGAGGCGATGAAGCGTCGGAGGACCTCTGCGTGTGGCTTCAGCGAGCCATCAGGACGCACCAGCCCGAAGTGCCGTTCGTGGAGTTGGACATCACACGGCGGACGGTCCCACAACGACTCGTGGTAGTCGGCGAAGCACCACATCACCGCGCCACGGGAACCGACCTCCACCAATCGCGGCAGCACCTGCTCGACGTGCTCGGCCAGGCGCTCCTCGCCGACCATGACCTGCCTGTGATCGCGGCCATGGTGGCTCCACTGCCAGTCCACGGTGTCAGAGCCCGGTGGGGCCGTGCAGGCGCCGAACTCCTCCATCAACGTGGGTTTGCCCGAGAGGGCCGCGGTGAGGGCGGTGGCGAAGGGCACGATGTCAGGGTCGAGAGGATCACCCCCGAAGTTGGCGTAGATGGGATAGGCGTGCATGACCGCGAAGTCGGCAGCCGCGAAGACCTGGTCCGCGCGCAGGTGGTTGTGACTGCTGAGCGAAGGGGCGTGCAGACCCACGGTCCGGTGCCGGGCAGGATCCAGCTCGGCCATCAGCCCCAGCATCCGGCCAGCCCAGGCCGCGCCGTCCTCGTCGGTCGCCGGCACCGCGAAGTTGTCCGGCTCGTTGCCCAGGTTCCAGGCCCACACGCCGGGATGTCCGGCCAGCCGGCCGATGACCGTGCGCAGCTGCAGCTCCGCCGCCTCGAGGGCCAGCGAGTCGGTATACGGGTCACGGTAGGGGCCGGCGTCGAGGTCACCGTCGCTGATGACCTGACGACCAGCGGGCACGGGCTGGCTTCCGCCCAGCAGCCACGATGGCGCCCAGTTGGGCCCGCTCATGTGACCGGTGAAGAAGGTCACGTCGAGTCCGAGGCCCCGTGCTGCCGCCAGCTCACAGACGGTCTCCAGGTGGGCGAGGGCCGGCTCGGACACGGCCCGTGGCGTGGGCTGGAAGTCTTCCCACAGCAGGAAGATGCGTACCAGGCGCAGGCCCAGCTCGGCGATGAGGTCGAACTCCTCGGCGACCTCGGCAGGCTCGAAGTCCTTCCACCAGTACATGGCCTTGCGCCGGGGCCAGTAGTTGACCCCCAGCGGGAAGGGCCGACCGACATCCAGGTCGTCGAGCACGGTCAAGGCACCAGGTCCAGCTCGAAGATCCGGGCCTGGAAGTCACCGCGTCTCTGCGATTCCCAGGCGTGGTCATCGAGGAAGAGGCCCTGCTGCATGAGCTCGTCGCCGCCGCGCTCCGACTCATTGGCACGCACCACCCAGTCGTCCGCCGGGGGCCAGACCCGCACACGGTAGCGCGCCGCCGGGTCCAGGCCCCGCAGACGCAGCAGCTTGGGGCCGGGCAACGGCCGCGAGAGGGTCCGATACCAGCCCACCAGCGCGGCCGAACGGTCATCGGCCACCACCGCCCAGGCGGTCTCGTTGCCATCGCCCTCGAAGGGGCTCACCAGCCGGTGGAAGCGCCCGTGGTGCAACAGCTCCCGGTGCTCCTTGTACCAGGCGACCTGGGCCCGAACCGCCTCCAGCTCGACCTCGTCGAGCGCACGCGGGTCGAGCTCGTAGCCGAGGTTGCCGAAGAAGGCCACGGCGGCGCGGGTGTCGAGGGGCGTGGTCCGTCCCGTTTGATGATTGGGCACGGCGCTGACGTGCGCACCCATGGCCACCAATGGGTACACCAGCGAGGTCCCGTACTGGATGTGCTGTCGCTCGACCGCGTCGGTCACGTCGCTGGTCCAGACCTGGGGGGCGAAGGCGAGCATGCCAGGGTCGTTTCGTCCACCGCCGCCTGCGCACGACTCGAAGAGGATGTCAGGGAAGCGCTCGGTCAGTCGCGAATAGAGGTCGTAGACACCAAGCATGTAGCGATGGAAGAACTCGTCCTGCCGCTCGGCCGGGAGCGAAGTGCTGTAGGGCTCGGTGATGACACGGTTGTGGTCCCACTTGACGTAGGCGATGGGCGCGCTCGAGAGGACGCTGCCGATGACCCGCTCGAGGTAGTCGACGACCTCGCGGTTGGCCATGTCCAGCACGTACTGGTTGCGGATCTCCGAGCGGGGTCGCCCGGGGAAGCCGACGGCCCATTCGGGGTGGAGCTCGAAGAGCCGACTGCGCGGGCTGACCATCTCCGGCTCGATCCAGATCCCGAAGAGCAGTCCCAGCTCATTGATCCGCTCGACCAGGTCGGGCAGGCCCGATGGCAGCTTGCGCAGATCGACGGTCCAGTCGCCGAGACTGGAAGTGTCATCGTCACGCTGCCCGAACCAGCCGTCATCGAGCACGAAGAGCTCGGCACCGAGCTCCTTGGCGGCGGAGGCCATCTCCACGAGGGCATCCTCGTCGAAGTCGAAGTAGACACCCTCCCAGCTGTTGACCAGCACCGGGCGGGGCCGGTCGCGCCAGGACCCGGAGGCGAGCCGTTCGCGGTAGAGCCGGTGGTAGGCATCGGACACGCCCCCGATGCCCTCGTCCGACCAGACCAGCACGGCCTCGGGGATCTGCAGGTCCATGCCCGCGGAGATGTGCCAGCGGACCGTTTCGGGGTCCAGGCCCACCCGCGCACGAACCGTGCCGTAGGCGTCGACCTCGGCCTCGGCGCGGAAGTTGCCCGAGTAGACCAGCGACATGCCGATGGCCTCGCCGGCAGCCTCGGTGGTGGCGGGACGGTGCAGCAACAGGAACGGGTTCTGCTGGTGACCCGACGTGCCACGCTGGCTGCGCACGCCGCGCTCCCCCGCCACCAGCGGGGCATCGACGATGTGGGTCTCCCGACCCCAGGCCCCTGTCAGCTGCAGCAGGTGCCAATCGGCGTCGGGCAGGTCGAGCACGGCGCTCATGGCGGTCGTCAGCTTGACATCCGTGGGCCCCTCGTTGATGACCCGCAGGCTGCGCGTCACCACCGGCCGGTCCGCATAGATGGTCGTCAACAGCCGCACGCGCATGCTGGAGTTCCCATCGACCAGGCAGATCTCGACCGTGTCGGCCTCGGCGTCGTGCTCCACGTAGGTGCTGGGCAGCCCGTCCAGAGGGGGCTTGCCCGGGTGGATCTCATGCGAGCGATAGACCAGGTCCAGGACCGTGCTGCCATCAGCGTGCCGGACCGTCAGACCCGGCACCCGGAAATCCCCGCTACCGGCGGTGGGCAGCTCCAGCGCGACCGGGTCGAGCACGCGGTTGAAGCGGGCCACGTAGGAGTTGCGAACGAAGTGGGCATAGTCGCGGCCGGTCGCCAGTCGGGGCCCGAAGTAGAGGTGCGCCAGGGTGCCCGAGCCGAGCACGCGCATGATGTAGCTCATGCGGTCGTTGTAAAGATGCAACTGGCGCTCGCGCTCGAGCCACTCGATCGGCATGGCGGGCTCGCTCCTTCCTCATACCGGGGCGTCAGGGCGCCGTCGGTCGATCCTCGCGAGCGATGGTACGACGGTAATTGCGCTTCGGTCTGGCAGATACGCCCCGACTGGACTACGATACGCACCGTCTCGCCCCATATCGAGGTTCCTGTCCGTGAAGAAGACCCTGATCACCGCTGCGCTCGTCGCCAGCATGAGCGCATTCGCCGTGGCCTGCGGTGGCGATGAAGCCACCCCCGAGCCCACGACACCGGCTGAGGCCGTCGAGTCGATGGCTGCCGAGGCCGAGGGCGCGGCCGCGTCGATGCAGGCAGAGGTCGAAGGCGCCGCTGAGTCCATGGCCGCCGACGCCGAGGGCGCCGCTGAGTCCATGGCCGCCGACGCCGAGGGCGCCGTGGAGTCCATGGTCGCCGAAGCGTCGCCGGCTGCCTAGTCACCACACTCCTCCGCGAATGGCCGTCCGGTCCACCGGGCGGCCATTCTGATTCCGGGCGGCGTCAGCTCCAGTCGGGTTCGTAGGGCAGACGCGCCAACACCCAGTAGCCACGATCCTTGCCGGGGCCGGCATCGAGCGTGCCACCCAACCTCGCCACCTCTGTCCGCGCCTCCATCAGGCCGACCGTCTCTTCGGCGGCCCCATCACCCGCTGCCAACCCGTCGTCGGTGACCTCGATCTGCAGCTCGTCCGGCTCATAGCGGATGACCACGCTCGAGTGGGCGTCGGTCGCGCCATGGAGCGTGGCCATGAGAGCCTCGTGGACCACGCGGTAGGCGACCGCATCGAGGTCGGCGGTGAGCGGAAGCGGCCGGCCTTCCAC
>Ga0210085_1000384_pt1 | contig 18991 bp, 16 predicted proteins | sample China_Galinas_PW_5_FD_184866 | JGI IMG/M metagenome (GOLD analysis project Ga0210085, IMG submission 184866) | Wetland microbial communities from San Francisco Bay, California, USA, that impact long-term carbon sequestration - China_Galinas_PWC_D1... | ecosystem: Environmental > Aquatic > Marine... | reverse complement strand
AAGAATATGAAAAGTTCTGATGTAAGGAAACGGTTTAATTTTATTCGCACAGTCTTATCCATTGCAATGCTGATAGCAGAATTAATCGAGATCCCATGCCTAACCCAAAATTTTAAATATTGATGATTTCAAACCGAAATCAAATGTTGTAATATCTTGATAATATTTGGGCGGCAAACAATTTCCCAAGCATTATGATATTTCATCTAATCCAAAATATAACACCCCACCTCTCTATTAGAGAAACGGGGTTTATTTATATCCGGATCATAGCTCCCTTACTATTTGAGTTAAGGGCATTATTAATCATCTTAGACCATTACCATAAAGTTCTTTTTATAGTCAAGGTTTAAGGTAAATAAGGAATTAATCGCAAATTCGTCAAGCCCGATGATTTCCGGATCAAAAACAGAGGGAATTTCAAGGGTATTTGAGCCCTTTCCGGCAGTTTACACGCTTTGAAAAAAGCTTGACCCGTGAAACGATTTAGTAAATAAAATACCCCGGTTCCTAAAATACCTAATATTACCGAGATGAGTTATTTTGTCTGAGTTAATCAAAAAATACTGGTTTCTCATCGGTCTTCTTCTTGTTTTTGTTGTAACGGTGGCGGATGCCAGCGAGACGGTTTCGAGCATCGGAAGATGGTTAAAAATGCACCGAGGCCCGGATGCCGTGATTGTCCTGATATTCTTTTTTTCCGGTTTGATATTGGATACCCGGCAGATAAGATCGGGTGTGATGGATATAAAGGGCATCATTTCCGCCCTGATCATCATTTTCTTGGTTGCACCGGTCATCGGTGCATTGTTTGGCGTTATTCCACTGGATACAGGTGTTATCATAGGCATTTTTCTCGTTGCCGTTATGCCTACGACATTGAGCAGCGGTGTTGTGATGACCGGCGCTGCCGGCGGCAATATGGCCCAGGCATTGGTCATTACCATACTGGCCAACGGGCTTGCCGTTTTCACCATACCGGTGGTGCTTTCTTTGCTGTTAAATTTGGTGGGTGGATCAACGGTCGTTGTCATTGACAAGACGGCCATCATGATCAAGCTCGGGTTTTATGTTCTTTTACCGCTTTGTTTCGGATTAACGATAAAACTTTTGGCAAAATCGTTAATGGATCGATTTGTTTATCGGCTGCAAGTGCTGAACCAGTTGTTGGTGCTGGCCATCGTTTGGATGGCCATGTCCCAGGCAAGGGATACGATTCTAAACAGCGGCGCATCAATGGGAATCATTTTATTATTGGTTTTTAGTTTCCACGGGATGCTATTGGTCGCAGCCGGAATTTTTGCCGGAATTTTAAAGCTCGGCAAAGGTAGGAGAGAAAGCGTTATTTTTATGGGCGGACAAAAAACCCTGCCCCTTTCGATCATTTTGCAGGTGTCTCTTTTTCCGCAATATGGACTCGCCCTTGTCGTGTGTGTGCTGCATCATTTAATCCATCTTTTGATGGACGGGTATCTGGTTGGAAAGCTAAAAGCCTGACTTTTGAACACATACAGCTATACTATTCGTGACGCAACGCTTCAATGGGATCCAGTTGCCCTGCCTGTCTGGCCGGGAAGTAGCCGAAGATGACGCCCACCGCTGCTGAAAACAAAAAGGCGATAGCGACAATCCCCGGATCAAAAACAAAGGGAACTGCAAGGACGTGCGCGCCGATTGCTGCCGCCGCTACCCCGAGGATAATACCGATCAGCCCTCCAAAGGAAGACAGCACGACGGCTTCGACCAGAAATTGCATCAACACATCTTGCTCTAAGGCACCGATGGCAAGCCGGATGCCGATCTCCCGTGTTCTTTCCGTAACCGATACCAGCATGATATTCATGATTCCGATGCCACCGACCAATAGACTTACCGCTGCCACTGCACCGAGCAGTCCGGTAAGTGCACGGGTCGTTCCGGTCATCGTGCTGACGAGCTCTTGCATATCTCTAACATAGAAATCGTCCTCTTTGCCCATGGCAATGCGGCGACGCTCACGCATCAGCCGTTCGATATCCTGTTCGACCTTCTTGGTGGAAACGCCGTCTTTTGCTGAAACATAAATTCTGGTCACATCTATGTTTCCGGCGATGCGCCGCTGAAGCGTGCGCAATGGAATCAGCACAAAGTCATCCTGATCTGTCCCAAAGCTGGACTCCCCCTTAGATTCGAGGAGGCCGATTACCTGGCATGAAAGCTTTTGAAGGCGAATTGTGTTGCCCATAGGGTTCTGGCCGCCAAAAAGTTCTTTGCGCACAGTTGCCCCTATGATGCACACGTCTTTTCCTCCTCGAAGTTCACCGTCTGTGAATAGCCGGCCGCTCTCAAGCTGCCAGTTTCGCACCTGCAAATAGGCACGAGTGCTGCCGATCACCGAGGTTACCCAGTTTTCGTTTCCATAGATTACTTGTGAGGTTTTAGAGGCCATCGGCGCCACCGCAGCAAGTCCGGAGATTTCCCGGGCAATGGCGTCTGCATCTTCCACCTTAAACATGGCGCCGGTTGATTGGGTACCCCCGGGACCGTGACGGTGCTGACCGGGTCTAACCTGAAGAAGATTGGTACCCAGCTTCCCGATATCGGAGGTTATCTTCATCGTCGCTCCTCTGCCAAGGGTCACCATGGTGATCACGGCAGCGACGCCAATAACGATACCCAGGATGGTCAGCGATGAACGCAGGATGTTTCGCCGGATTTCCCGCAAGGCCAGTAAAATCGTTTCCTTTAACATTATAGTATTTTCCCGTTTTCCTCTTCGGTATCGATGATCCCGTCGAGGAAACGAATGATTCGTTTTGCATAGGCCGCCATATCGGCATCATGGGTCACCAGGACGATGGTGAGTCCGTATTCACGATTAAATGTACCAAGCATCTCCATGACTTCCCGACTGCGGGCAGAATCCAGGTTGCCGGTGGGTTCGTCGGCCAGCAGCACTTTTGGATCGGTAACGATGGCTCGGGCGATGGCGACCCGTTGTTGCTGTCCTCCTGAGAGTTCGCCGGGCGTGTGTGTTTCCCACCCTTTGAGTCCAACCGCTTCAAGGGCTCGCAAAGCGCTTTCCCGTCGTTCATGGACCGGGATGCCGCGATAGACCAGAGGCAATTCCACGTTTTCCAGAGCCGAGGTGCGATTGAGGATATTGAAACCCTGAAACACGAATCCCAGATAATGCCGGCGTAACAGCGCGCGCTGGTCGCGAGACAGTTTCCCCACATCGACACCTTCAAAAAGATAGGCCCCCTTGCTGGGCGTATCTAAACAGCCCAGAATATTCATGCAAGTAGACTTTCCCGACCCGCTGGGTCCCATCACGGCCACGAACTCACTCTGGCCGATGTGCAAATCTATTCCCCGCAGGGCTTGCATGGCCGCAGAACCCGTGCCGTAATCCTTGGTCACTCCCTGGAGTTCTATAAGAGATTGTTCGCTATTTTGCGTGGATAAGATTTTTTTCATCATTCAGATCTCTTTAAATCGACCACGAGCGGCATCCCCGGTTCAATGTCACCGCTCGTCACCTCGGTCATTCTGCCATCCGTGACGCCGATACCGATAGCGATGGCGAGGAGTTTTCCATCGCGCAGCGTCCACACATGTTGTATTTTATTGTTATCGGTCGCTTCTTTACGCTGTTTTGACGGCGATCTGTGCCGACGTGGCAGGAGTTTATTCAGTAAGCTGCCGCCGCTGGATGGGGCTTCTTTTTCTTTAATCGGCGGGATAAAACGCAACGCAGCATTGGGCACCATGATCGCGTTTTTTACTTTGTTGACGATGATGTCCGCCGTTGCCGTCATTCCCGGCCGTAAGGAAAGATCCGAGTTGTCCACGTTTAGGACTGTTTTGTATGTGACAACCCCGTTTACGGTCTGAGAACCGTACCGTACCTGGGTGATCCGCGCCGGGAACGTTCGGCCCGGGTGGGCATCGACGGTGAAAGAGGCCTCTTGTCCCTTTGTTACCTGACCCACATCGGCCTCGTCCACATCCACATGAAGTTCCATTTGTGTCAGATCCTCGGCCAGGGTAAACAACACCGGGGCCTGAAACGAGGCCGCCACTGTCTGACCGGGTTCCACATTCCGCGTAAGTACGATACCGTTAATGGGGGAATGGATAATCGTTTTTGCCAAATCCGTTTCATCGGCTTCGAGAGTGGCCCGGGCCTGGGATACCTGCGCTTTTGCAGTGGCCTCGGCGGCTTTTGCCCGATGCAGCGCTGCCTGAGTCGCATCCAGGTCCTGCTGCGACGGCACCTGTTTATCGCTCAATTCCCACACCTGCTTTAACCGGGCCAGTTGATCTCCCGACTCTTTGACCGTGGCCTGTGCCTCTAAAATCTTTGCCCGGGCCGATTCCAGGGCAGCTTTTGATTGCAGAACCTTGGCTTTCAGCTTGTCGGTGTCCAGCCTCGCCAGAATTTGGCCGACTTTCACCCGGTCATTGTAATCCACTTCGACGGTCTTGATGATACCGGACAACTCGCTGCCCACATCCACCTGGTTTGTCGGTTCCAGGGCACCTGTCGCAGTTACGGTCACGGTTAGGTCTCCCCGCTGAACTTTCTGGGTCTGGTACTGCATGGAATTTGATTTTTTTGTCCCATTCCAAGCAACAGTACTTGTCACGCCTGCGATTACCAAAATGGATAGGATGAGCCAGCGTTTCAGATGTTTTTTTCGGTTCGAGGACTGATCTATGCCTAGAGTTTGACCAATATCGAATTCCGGGTTTGTTTTTGATTTCATTTTGTTATTCCATTTAAAAAAGTTTCCATCCATAAATACATTTGAGCACTCAGTAGTTTCCAATTCATAAATGAGATATTTTTTCGATGAGCAAGGCCGCACAAGGGTTTTCGTCCGAGGCGTACGCCTGTACGTCGAGGGCGGAAACCCACGGAGAACGGCGCTCGTCGGAAAAATAGCCATTTATGGAGGGACACTAATTCATATTATCTGGCATTAAAGATTTCCATCCACCTCCCAGAGATTTGTACAAAGCGATTAAATTAGACGTCACTCCGCCGTCGCTGACCGCTAACTGATCTTCGAGTGATAACAACGACCGCTGGGCAATCAGGACATTGCCAAACTCGATGAGTCCGGACGTATACTGTTTCTGAGCAAGGTCAACTGCGCGCCGGGCCGCCTCGGTCGCTTCGGTCAGCGATTGTCTGCGACGTTGTTCCTTAGCGTAGGCAACCAACGCATTTTCAACATCCTCCAGTGCTGTTAGAACTACAGCCTCGTATCGGATCAGGGCCTGCTCCTGTAAAGCTGACTGTACTTCAATATTGCTCCGGATGGCCCCGGCGTCGAACAGCGGCCAGGCAACCGTGGCTCCGATACCATGGGTTCGGCTGCTGGTCAGAAACAGGTTGCCCGGTGACAGGGCTTCAAGACCGATGGAGCCGAGCAGCGAAAATCTGGGATAGAGATCAGCCGTGGCAACACCTATCTGTGCCGTCTGAGCGGCCAGCTGGCGTTCTGCTCTTCGGACATCCGGCCGCTGTCGCAAGATATCAGCCGGAACGCCGACCGCCACTTCGAGAGGAGTAACCGGAATGGCTTTGGGTTCCGCCAAGGAATTTTTCAGTGTCCCCGGATGCTGCCCGATCAATACGGATAAGCGGTTTTTAGCCTGTTCAAGGCCGGTCTGTAAAGCGGGTATCTGGGCCCGTGTCTGCTCGAGACTGTACTTGGCCTGTTCGACATCCAGTTGTGTGGTCAGACCGGCTTGACGGCGCCATCGAGTGATATTGTAAGTTTGTTTCTGTGCCTCGAGGCTGGCTTCTGCAAACGACAGTCGGGTCTGAAATGAACGCAAATCGACATAATTGAGGGCAACTTCGGCTATCAGGCTGACAAGCACATCCCGCAAATCCTCTTCACTCGCCTGTAGCTCGGCTCCGGCCGCTTCAACGGCACGTTTTTTCCCGCCAAACACGTCCAGTTCCCAGGCGGCATCGAAACCTGCGGCGTAGAGTTTTCTCTCGCTTCCGCTTCCGGTTTCTTCGCTGCTGCGGTTCAATTTGGCTGAGCCACTGGTGTCGATGGTCGGAAAACGACCGGCTTCACTGATGCCGCGGCGAGCACGGGCCTCACGAACACGTGCGCGCGCCTCCTTAAGACCAAGATTTCCTGAAATTGCTGACTCTACCAGGTTTGTTAGTACGGGGTCATCCAGAATCGCCCACCAGTCGGCCAGTGCTTCTTTGTCTATATGTTCTTTGGTGATGCCACTTTTTGCAGGGGTATGCCAGGTTTCGGGCATTGGGGTGTCTGGTTGCACATAATCTGGTCCAACAACCGCACATCCGGCAAAAATGAACAGCATCAGCACGGCAGGTGAAAGTACCCAAAATCGGATAGAGGCTATTTTGATCAGTAAGTTCATGACGAGGTCTTTGCATCGGACGGCAGACGGCTGTCCCGTGAGTGTCGTGAAAAATGCCTCAGATGTTGAGCCAAGGCTTTTCTTTCTTTTTGATTGAATTGTTTCGCCAATTCAATGGTTGCATCTGCCAAACGCCGCTTCATGAGGCTACGCAGTTCGTGTATTTTTTCAACTTGAAGCCGGTAGGCAGATTCATCAAAATCAGGTGCGGATAACAGCTTCATTGCTTCTTTTCTTGCTTCTCGAATCTGGTTGTATGCATCTTGATTGTTCAGATGAACCCTTTCCACCGTTTCAAGAAACAACGCTGCTTTATCCGCGGGCAATTTTGACGCAAATTCTTTCACGGACTTTCGAACAAAGTATTCTTTATAGAAGCGATGCGACATATCGCCAATGACAACGCCGGCAAGTAAAACGTTGAGAAGAAGTGAACTGAAAATCAGGATTTTTATCTTTTTATTCATAGTACATCTCCTTCATAATTTAGAAAATCTTCCAGGTGGGTTTCGTAATGTTCAGTGGAAGCGGACCCCGAAGGATTTGAATAACCTATTGTAAATCCGATGATCAAAGTAAAAATGAGGGAGACTGAAATCGCGGCAAATGCACGCCTGGACAAGCTGAATTCGGAAAGTACCTCCGAGAAAAACACGCCAAAATTGCGTTGCGTTTTTTTCTTTTTGGGCAGAGCGGCTGCAACAATTCGTCCTGCCAGGTCTCTGCTCGGTTCTTCATATTTCCGCGTTTTAAGAACCCCTTCAAAACGTTTTTCGTCTTCTACTAATTTCTGAAGTTCAGGAGAATTATCCAGTGCCTTCAACGCTGACGAACTTATGTCTTTTGGCCAACCCCGAATATCAGCGCCATACATGAGAAGTTTTTCCTTGAATTGTTCAAAGTTCATGGTCATCGTGAACCTCCGTCAAGAAATTGTTTGACGTTGTACTTCAATGTCGTTTTGGCACGCATGACGAGAGACTGCAGGGCTTTCACCTTCACACCAATGATTTGGGCTGCCTCACTATTGCTTAATCCCTCATAAAAGCACAGGTTAACCGCCAGCTGCTGTCTTTCCGGCAATTCCTGTATCAATCGCTCTAGTACAGCCTGTTTTTGATGCACATCGTATAAAACGTCCGGCCCGGGATTTTCGTCTGCGAACTCTATGTCTTCAGGTAAGTTTATCATTTTTTTCTTTTTGCGGTGATCAAAACACAGGTTTATGACGACCCGATAAAACCAGGTGGTGAATTTGGCTCCTTTACCGGCATCCCAAAGATTCGGCCTGTTCCATAGTTTTAAAAACGCTTCCTGCACAATGTCCTCTGCATCGTCCTTGCTGGAAACAAAGCGATAGGCAATACGATAGAATCGATTTGAGTGACGATCTACAAGTATCGCAAAGGCTTCATGACTTCCTTCCTGTATCTGGCAGATCAGGGACTCGTCATCCAGATTCAAGCGCTTTGCGTCCATATTCACTGTTATCTGCCTTCCGCCATGGTTTGATGAAAAAAGTATGTCTTTGCTGTATGCAACTGAGGCGACAATTCCTGCTGTGAGCATCCGCTACGCCGTCCGCCTCCGTAAAAGGCGTAAGCCGCAGACCATACGGTCAGCATAACAAATCAGTGCCGATAAGGGCACTCTTTTTCTCATGATTGTTTCCAACGTTCCCAAACATGCTTGTATGTATTCATACGAACGAAAATCGAAAAGTCTTCGGTTTTTTTTAATAATTATGCAAAACTATCGGCCATCATTTTGATTTAACATTAAATTTTCGGATATTGCAGTCAGTTGGGAACAGCAGATGCCGATTGCCGGTATCCTATGCACTGGTTTATTGTAAGATGAACGCGTTAAGATGCATATCCGAAAATAGTGATCGACATGTCACTCGACCCCTTGACCCCTGGCATCCTTTGGGATAACATTTATGCAGTTGGGGATGCCCCACTAATTAACTGAGGGGTCGGGGAGTTTTTCTCCTAAATCCTTGAATATAGCTGAATGGATGATCTTTTTTTAAATCGGATGCTGCCTGAGTGGCTTAGGGATCGTTAGAAAAAACAGGCGCATACTGAAATTGTAGCTTTAAAATAATTCTAAAATGATGCAGAGAACCTATTGATATTTAAAAGATAGCTTTCTGTTTTTTCTTTATGATCCCTTGCCGCGAGTTTTATCCGCCTCTGGCGTGATCATGCGATTTAAAAAAAGATTATCCATGGAGCGGGTGTTTAGAAAAACTCCCCGACCCCTCAATTTAAATAACAGAAAGGAAGCGAGATGAAAAAGCCGAAGTGTTACTCATTGCTGATAAAAAGGCTTGTCGAGAATTTTTATGAAATATTCGGACTCACTATTAAAGGAGATTGTATGTGAAATGAAAAAACAGCTAAACGAAAATAAAAATAAAGTAATTTTAACAGGTTTTGTTATGTTGATCGTTGCCTTTCTCATGGGTTGTGCGGGCACCGGCAAAATATCCCCGTTTCAAATGGAAGAGATGCTTGTACGGGCCGGGTTTCAGTTGCATACGGCTGACACGCCAAAAAAACTCGATTTTCTCAAATCGCTGCCCCAAAATAGGCTTGTACACAAAACGTGTAATAAAAAAATGTTCTATTTTTATATGGACGGACCTTCTTGTCATTGCATGTATGTAGGAGATGAACAGGCTTATCTGCGTTTGAGACAGTTGGTTAAAGAAGAAAAAATGGATGAAAAAATTGCGACAACCAGCAATCAAGCCCAAGAGGAAATGGGAAACATCGATATTGATCCCAACAACCCTTTTGATATTGAAGATCATCTTCCTTGAATCAATGCGATGTTTGTAAACGTCACGGAAACGGCGTTTGTTTTTTGTTAGGGGTTATTTTCACTTTGCCTTTTGTCTGAAGTGATAATATTATTAAAAAATTAATCAATACAAATAGTTATGTTACTTGGGTTCTTCTTTCCAGATACTGCACAAACATTGAAAGTGAAAAGGTCAACATTAGATATAAAATGGCACATACGAACCAAAGTTCAAAGGGCTGAAGGCTGGTGGTGATCACCTCGCGGGTTGCTTTTGTCAATTCCCGGATTGCGATTAGGCCGAGCAAAGACGAGTCTTTTATGAGGCTGATGAACTGGCCGGCAAGGGGCGGCAGGATCCGTCTCAAAGCCTGGGGAAGAATAATATACCGCATAGACTGAACATAGGTCATTCCCAGAGATTTTGCAGCTTCGGTTTGGCCGAAATGGATGGATTGGATGCCTGCCCTTACCATCTCGGCCACGTACGCTCCGGCAAAACAGGCCAGTGCGGCAACCCCGAACCATAACGGGGGGATCTGGTCGAATCCTTCTCTGACAATGATATTATTGATCAGCGTACCGAGGACAAAATACCAGATAAAAATTTGCACCAGCAGTGGCGAGCCCCGGATAAACTCGATATAGGTGACGGCAGACCATTTTAGTGCGGGGTTGGATGATATGCGTGCAATACCGGTGAACAGGCCGATGAGAATCCCAAAAAAAATGGCGATGACACTGACCTTTAATGTCAACCAGAGACCCTTCAATAAAATACCGGTTTGCCATTTTTTATACGTGGCCAATATGTCTCCGGGAAAAACCAAATCCCCTTCATCGACTCGAATATCCGAAGTCGGAACCGTATGAACCTCAGTTTCCTCATCGCCCTTAATGCGTATAACGGCTTTATCGTCTTTATATAAGATGGATTCTATTTTACCCTCTATTTGGGCCCTGATTTCAACTTGATCTTGATATACAAAATACTGGGGGATTCTAAACCATCTCCATACATAGTCGATTTTCAGCGCGGAATAATAAAGGGATGAGGCAATTCCTATGACGAGCATCACAAATATGCCTATGGAAATATAATAGGAGCTCCTTTTTTTAAACCGTTTCAAAATTAACGAAAAATCCATCTGTTCACCTCGCTCATTTTGGATGTCGTTAAGGTGTGAAACTCAAGTTATATTTTACTCGTTCATCAAAGATGATTTTGATAGAATAAAGGGTTAGAACCAAGGAAAGATTAGCACATATATTGGGCGGGTGTAAACTCTGTACGAGAATTTTAGATTACAGATAACGTATTTTTGGAATCTTTATAAAATCTGACTTAAAAACAGCTTAGTCCTTTCATGTGTGGGATTTACAAAGAAGTGCTCCGGTGTGCCGACTTCAACGATGGCGCCCTCATCCATGAAAATAATTCTGTCTGCAACTTCTCTTGCAAATCCCATCTCATGGGTAACGACCACCATCGTCATTCCCTCTCTGGCAAGATTTTTCATCACATCCAGAACTTCACCGACCATTTCGGGATCCAATGCAGATGTCGGCTCGTCAAAGAGCATGATTTTGGGTTCCATGGCCAGAGCACGGGCGATGGCTACCCGCTGCTGCTGCCCACCGGACAATTGGTCGGGATATACATTGGCCTTGTCCTGTATCCCAACCTTTTCAAGAAGCGCCATTCCTTTTTTTTTGGCGACGTCTTTGGCTTTTTTTCGAACCACAATAGGTGCCAGCGTCACATTTTCAAGAACAGTTTTATGGGGAAACAGATTGAACGATTGAAACACCATGCCGACCTCAGCACGCACTTTGTTAATGTCGGTCTTGGGATCGAGGATATCGATGCCGTCAATGACAATGCTTCCCTCATCAGCGACATTTAGATAATTAAGACATCTGATGAACGTACTTTTGCCGGACCCTGACGGCCCCAGAACAACAACGACTTCTCCCGGAGCGATTCGAGCTGTTACATTGACCAAAGCTTTAACTTCGGTTGAATGGCTTATAAAGGTTTTTGAAATATTTTTAACATCAATCATACCGCCAGTTGCCTCCTCTCCAGATACTGTAACAACATTGAGAGTGAAAATGTCAATACAAGATATAAAAGTGCACATACAAACCAGAGTTCAAAGGGTTGCAGACTGGTTGTAACGACTTCACGTGTTGCTTTTGTCAACTCACGAATTGCGATGATACCCAGCAGCGAGGAATCTTTTATGAGACTGATGAACTGACCGGCGAGGGGCGGCAGGATTCGTCTCAGGGCCTGAGGAAGGATCACATGACGCATGGACTTCACATATGTCATGCCCAGGGATCGAGCGGCTTCAGTTTGGCCACGATGGATGGACTGTATGCCGGCACGTACCATTTCTGCTACATATGCGCCTGTAAAGCCGGCCAGTGCTGCAACTCCGAACCACAGCGCGGAAATTTGTCCTATTCCATGCTTGGCGAGGATATTATTGATCAATGTTCCAAGAACAAAATACCAGATAAAAATTTGCACCAACAGGGGGGAACCCCGAACCATCTCGATATAGGTAATCGCAGACCACTTTAGTGCGGGATTGGATGAAATGCGTGCAAGACCGGTGAACAGTCCGATGAGTATGCCAAAAAAAATAGCGATGATACTCACCTTTAAGGTCAGCCAAAGTCCTTGTAATAGAATGCCCACACGCCACTTTTTATAAGCGGCCAGTACGTCACCGTAGTAAATCGTATCGCCTTCTTCTACTTCTAAAGCGTTATCAGGAACGGTATACGATTCTGTCCCTTTGAGCCCTTTAATTTGAACAACCGCTTTTTTACCCTTTTTTATAATACTGGCAACTTCGCCGTCTGTCTCCGCTATTATTTCGACCTGTTCCTGATAGGCAAAGTACTTTGGGATACGATACCATCGCCATGTGTAATCAATCTGGCGCGCAGAAAAGTAAAGGGCCAGGACAACAGTGATGACAATAAAGAAAAAAACACCCACCCACAAGAAATAGTACTTCCCCTGTTTAGAACGCTTCAAAGCTAGCGGTGAATCCATCTGGTGACCTCATGTCTTATTTAGTGTCCATCCATAAATGGCAATTTTTGTCCTGATCGGCGTTCTCCGCGGGTTTCCGGATGCGGCGTACAGACGTACGCCTTCCTGTCCCGCTTTGCGGGGACCGCAAACCCTTGTGCGGCCTTGATCAGAATAAAAATTGCTCATTTCTGAATTGGGCACCCATTGTGTTCGTTTTAGATTCATGGATGGACACTATTTAGGAAAAGCGACGAAATGGTTTAATTTGATTCCGCCGCTCTTTTTGAATCTCGTCTTTTAATCTGACGTTACTGAACATCTTTAATCCAACCGGTACTCTTGATCCACTTGTTGTAGATCCTTTCATACCGCCCGTCATTTTTAATCTGATTTAAAAAGTTGTTCAGCCAGTTTAAAAAATCCGGATCTCCTTTGCTGACGCCCCAGGCCAGCGGTTCAAAGGTAAACGGTTTGTCGAGAAAGACCAGTTTACCGGCACCCTGCTGAGCCATAAATACAACACAGTAGGGGAGATCATACACAAAAGCATCTGCTTTTCCGTTAACCACTTCTAAGGCTGCTTCAGGCTCGGTTTCAAAGGATTTGTAGGTACATTTTGGAATCAGCCTTTTTACAGCCTGCTCGCCGGTGGTCCCCAGTTTGGATGTTACGATGTATTTGGGATTGTTCAGATCCTTATAGGATTTTATTTTTCCCTTATATTTTTTATTTATCAAAATGGTCTGCCCCACAATAATATAGGGGTCGGCAAAATTGATTTTGAGATTTCTTTCCTGGGTTACGGTCATTCCACTCATGATAATATCGAATTTATCGGTGATGAGCGAAGGAATGATGCCGTCCCACGCGGTATTGACCGGAACAAATTTTACGCCCATGGCTTTGGCCATCTCTTTTGCCATATCGATGTCAAAACCGACAAATCTTCCTTTTTTGTTCGTCATTTCAAAGGGCATATATCCGGCTTCAAAACCGACCCGAAGCTCGCCTTTCTTCAAGATCGATTCCAGCGTCGATTTTTTTGCAAGCTCGATATCGGCCCCCAATGCAGATGTAGAGACCATAAAAAATGCAACCAGGATAGCAACCATACCGAAAATAAAACCTTTCTTCATAACTTGATCCTCCTTTTGTGTGTTCGCCTCCAATTTGGTGGACACGATTGATGACGTGTTACCTGAATCTCGTAACGTTCAGATGCTAAGCCATTATTAGTAGGATTTCCCTTCTGTTAAAACTTCGTTTATTGTCATTCGAATATCACAATCCGGGCATTTGGGGACTTCTTCAGCAGGGACGTATAGAATTTCAGTGCGTCTGCACTTAAGGCATATGAGTTCAACGGCACTCCCCTCATGTCTTTTATATTTTGATTTATTTTCATCTTTCATGGTTATTTCCTTTTTGACTGCAAAGGAGGATTTCAATCCAGTCTTTGAACGTTTTTGATCCAGTCCGTACTTTTTATCCACTTATTATAGATTCTGTCATATCGACCATCCTCTTTGATTTGTCTAAAAAAGTTGTTCAGCCAGTTCAAAAAATCAGGATCACCTTTCCGGATCGCCCAGGCAAGCGGTTCATAGGTAAATGGTTTGTCAAGAAAGGTTAGTTTGTCTTTTCCCTGCATGACCATCACAACCACACAAAAAGGCAGATCATAAACAAATGCATCAGCATTACCGTTTATTACTTCAAGGACGGCCTCTTTTTCCGTCTTAAAGGATTTATAAGTACATTTTGGAATCAGATTTTTTGCAGCCTGTTCACCGGTGGTTCCTGACTGGGAGGTTACAATGTACTTTGGATCATTCAGATCTTTATAAGATTTTATTTTCTTTTCATGTTTCTTGTCGATCAAAATAGTCTGGCCCACAATGATATACGGATCGGCAAAGCTGATCTTGAGGTTTCTTTCCTGGGTAACCGTTATACCGCTGATGATAATATCGAATTTACCGGTGGTCAGGGAAGGAATTATATCGTCCCATGCGGTATTGACCGGGACAAATTTAACGCCCATGGCTTTGGCCATCTCTTTTGCCATGTCGATGTCAAAGCCGACATATCTTCCTTTTTGGTTCGTCATTTCAAAAGGCATGTACCCGGAATCAAACCCGACCCAAAGCTCACCTTTTTTAAGGATGGTTTCCAGCGTCGACTTTTTAGCAAGTTCGATGTCGCTGCAAAAAACGGATGAACAGAGTATAAAAAAAATGACGGCCATTAACGCGCATCGTTGTAATAACTGAATTTTGAATGAAAATTGACGGGAACCTTTATAGTCCTTGATTAAAGCGGGTTTAAACAGCATCATAATAGGTATAGCCTGTTAGAAAAATCTGAATTAGACGGGATCTTCGCTACACGGTACAGGAGGACAAGTCCGTTTCACTCCGCCGGCCTGTCCCGTCTACGGGGCCTGTCCCGTCTACGGGGCCTGTCCCGTTTGCGGGACTTGTCCAGATTAGACCATATATACCGGCCCCTTGAGACGCTAAGACCTAAACGGCCTTTCAATTGCCGGGTTCATGATCATTTTGTAACAAGCAGATGTAGAGAAATCAAGATATTTTAAAAGGCGCTTTCTGATGCGAGCGGGTTTGATATCATCTGAATAATCTTGACACAATCATTAGAGAACAGATAATATTATTGATATTTTGAGTTTTTAATTTTAGGTAACATCGGTAACGTGTTGCAGGCTGAGAAGATTTTTTAAGGTAAAATCATATGGATACTTTAAAAAAATATTTCAGGGTGTGACTTCAAAGGCTTTTTAGCAATAGTGGGGTGTGAAACGTAAATTACAGAAACCCGCACTGTCGTTTAGATAACATTATGAACACAAATTATGGCTTTGAATGGAGTGGTTAGATGAAAGATAAAGATCCGAACAATATCGAAGTGTTGCTAAAACATCCTGAGGTCCAGGCGGCGACCAACAAGATAAACCAGGAGTTGATTGAGAGAAGGAAATATGCCCCCCCCCAATGCTCCGTATTTAAAAGCCCATACATTCTGTTGAAAGATGATGACCATTTTAGCTTCAATATTGATAAGGAAGCAAGAAAACTTTTGCCTCACATCATACATAATAAAGTTCAGGCTCTTGTGGGCCTTGATTCGCCTGAAAAATCCCTTATAGACAGATACTGCAAAAAACGACATATCGGCATTGTATTTTCAGGGGGTCCGGCTCCTGGTGGACATAATGTGATCGCAGGATTATACGATGCCGCGAAAAAGGCAAATACGAAAACCAAAATTTATGGTTTTTTGCTCGGCCCGGATGGAATTGTCGAAAATGAAGCCATTGAAATAACCGGCAGCCTTGTTGACGCGTACAGAAACCTTGGCGGTTTTACCATGATCAAGACCGGTCGAACGAAAATAGACACCAAAGAGAAGATGGCTCTGTCCAGGGAAACCTGCAAAAAGCTTGGGCTGGATGCCCTGGTCATCGTAGGGGGGGATGATTCCAATACCAATGCAGCATTTCTGGCCCAGGAGATGCTTGAAGACGGTGTCCAGGTCATCGGCGTTCCGAAAACCATTGATGGCGATATACAGGTCAGAGACGCGGATGGTCATATTTTATGTGCCATGTCCTTTGGTTTTCACACCGCTGCAAGGGCATTTTCAAACGCGATCGGCAATCTGTGTACGGACAGCAGTTCAGATGTTAAATACTGGCACATCTGCAAGGTCATGGGAAGAGTCGCCAGCCATCTGGCACTTGAAGTCGCCTTGCAGACCCATGCCAATATGACGCTTATTGGTGAAGATCTTTGTGATTTCATCGATGAAAAAAGAATCGAAACAGCCGCAAAAAAAAATGATATCGATTACACTGCCTATGGGATGACACTCAGGCATCTGTCTCGTGTGATTTGTAACGGCATTGTCCGAAGGGCGGCCATTGGGAAAAACTACGGTGTGATTGTTATTCCAGAGGGAATACTGGAGTTTATCAATGAAATACAGGTTTTTATCATAAAGCTAAACACCATTATCGCCGAATATAACGATACCCATGATACGGATTTCCATACGGATTTCCCGACGCTTGAAGATAGATTGGAATATTTGCGGAGACTGGCCAGGCTATCAAGAGAGGATCACCGTTTTTCCGTCTGGAATACACGGGACGATGATCTGTTTAATGATATTCCCGATTTCTTCCAGGAAGGTCTTCTCATGGAAAGAGACAGCCACGGCAATTTTCAGTTTTCCCAGGTTAAAACCGAACAGGTGCTCATGGGACTGGTGAAGGACTACCTGAATATTTTAAAAGAGAACGGGACGTATAAAATTGGAATCGAAAAATCCTATTATCAAAAGGTTCTCGAAAAAGAGGGGCTAAACCCGGATGACTTTGGCCCCGTTATTTTCAAGAATTATAATGATACCGAGTTTCTACTGTTTAACCCTTCAATAATATCCGTAAAAACCCTTAAGCAGGCACTTGAAAAGGAACAGACAATTTCAGAAACTCAAGAGATCCCTGAGCCTGTTGAAAAGATTTTTCAAAAATCCATACCAAAATTCAAAACGCAGATTCATTTTTACGGGTATGATGGCAGGGGCAACGATCCAACTCGATTTGACTGTAACTATACCTACAACCTGGGATTAACGGTTTTCAGCCTGATCGCCAATGGTTCTACGGGTCAGATGGCGGCCATAAGGAATTTGGAGAAGGATTTTACCCAATGGGAACCCATTGGAATTCCCATTGCGCCGTTGATGCATCTCGAAGAAAGAAAAGGGAAGCTTACGCTTGTTTTGGAAAAAAGCCTGGTCGATGTCAATTCAGCTTCTTTTAGAATCGTAAAGGCATTTAGAGAAAAATGGCTTGCGGCGGTTCCGGGTGACGACAACTACCGGCGGCCGGGTCCCATAAGATTTACCGGGGAAAGTGAAGAAGACCGGCCGATCACACTGGTTTTGAATGCACTGGGTTAACCCTAACGCTGCATAAACAACACGACAATAGGGGGATCAACTATTCGAATTTCAAACAAAAATCATAGAAATACTTCCCTTGTTGATTTTCAACCCCTGATGAATTCAAAGGATGAGGAGCTATTTGATGCCATATTGTTTACCCTGCGGGAAAGTCGGAGGACTCCAGATCCGGCGTTGCCAAGGGTTCGCAGTAGATTTACTACGGCTTCACCCTCGGCGTCTTGGCTCTGAAGCCCTCCGACTTTTGCAACGTTAGGGTTAGGTTTTAATTTTTATCAAAGGAAGACATCATGAAAATAAGAACATTAATGGTTTCCGATCCAATTACCATAACGGAAGACGCCTCGATACAGGAAGCCATCGAACTCATGAAGATTAACTCCATCCGGCATCTTCCCGTTGTCTCGAAAGATAATCGACTAGAAGGTTTTATTACCCTTGCGGATTTAAAGCAGGGCCTTCTTCCCTCCATGTTGGGGGATATTTCGCTCCGTGATTTGATCATAAAAAATCCTATCGTCGTGGGGCCGGATGACGACATCGAAGATGCGGCTCAGCTGATATACAAGCATAAAATCGGTGGAATGCCGGTGGTGGAAAACCATAAACTTGTTGGCATTATTACGGAAACGGATATTTTACGGACGTTTATCGATATGATGGGGTTTCTCACCGCGAGCTCACGCATTGATTTGGTTGTAGGAGATAAACCGGGTTCCTTTAGAGATGTCTTACAGATTATCAACGATAATGGCGGAGACATTGTCAATGTGGGAATGACGGCTCAGAAAGCCAGCAAAAGAGAGTATTACTTCCGGCTTCTGCCATGCGATACAGAGGTTATCAGACAAGCCCTGGAAAAAGACGGGTATCAGGTATTAAATGTCATGAATTGAGGTTGGGTTTGACTATTTGTTTCTGAGGACCGGCTGGTAACTGCACAGGGGTTCTTCGGCCAGAAAATTGCCGGTCGCTTCGTAGGCCCTCGCTCTGCAACCGCCACACACCTTTTTGAATTCACAAGCGCCGCATTTCCCCTTTAGTTCATCAAAATTGCGTAAAGATAGAAAGATGTCTGAATGGTTCCAGATATCTGCGAAAGATGTTCGGGTAATATCCCCGCAATTCACATCTAGAAATCCGCATGGCTGAACAATCCCTTGGTGAGAGATGAAACAAAATCCTGTGCCCCCCAGACATCCGCGGGTCATGGCATCCATTCCGTGGGTTTTAAAGGTGACCGATTTCCCTTCCTGCTTTGCTCTTTGCCGAAGAATTCGGTAATAATGGGGAGCACATGTGGCTTTAAGCTGCAAGGGGGTCTTCTCTTTCTGGTCATAGAACCAGTTCAATGTTCGTTCATATTCTATGGCGGATATTTCCTGATCCACAATATATTTTCCCCGGCCTGTTGGCACTAAAAGAAAGATGTGGTGGGCGACCGCACCCAGTTTTACGGCGAGATCCTGAATTTTTGGGATTTCGTGAAGATTTGTTTTGGTGATGGTGGTATTTATCTGGAATTCTATACCGGCGTCTTTTGCCAGCCGTATCCCCCGAAGTGCACCTTCAAAGGCGCCATCCACACCTCTGAATCTGTCATGGCTTTCTTGGGAGGCACCGTCAAGGCTGATACTTATTCTTTGAATTCCGGAATCTGCCATTTGTTTGGCGATGTTTTCGGTAATCAGGGTGCCGTTGGGCGCCATGACCATTTTTAGTCCTTTTTTT
>Ga0210085_1000383_pt1 | contig 18997 bp, 17 predicted proteins | sample China_Galinas_PW_5_FD_184866 | JGI IMG/M metagenome (GOLD analysis project Ga0210085, IMG submission 184866) | Wetland microbial communities from San Francisco Bay, California, USA, that impact long-term carbon sequestration - China_Galinas_PWC_D1... | ecosystem: Environmental > Aquatic > Marine... | reverse complement strand
CGGCCAGTTCCTTGTAAGCCAGCTCGCGGATGCGTGCGTTCGTGTCCTTGAGGAACTTGCGGTAAGCCGACAGGTGGTGTTTCATCCCGCCGATCATACCGAGCAGAACCAGGGCGTCGACTCGCAGTTCGTCTTCCGTGTGGTCCAAAATGCGCAGGTAGACCTCGGCCACCGTTTCCCGCCGGTCCGAAAAACGCCAGAGGTTGTAAAGAATGCTGCGCCTCTGCTCAAGGGAAGCGTGGTTCAGCCGGTCGAGCAGAAGGCCGAGTATCCGGTCATCCTGAAGGTTCGACAATGCGTTGACCGCCGCCTGCTGAACCTGCACATCCGGGTCGTACAACAATTCGATCAAGGGGATGGCGGCCGCGACATTGCCTCGCCATCCCAGTGCAAAGGCAGCTCCGGCCCGGACGATCGGGTCGGTATTTTTCAAGGTGGCCACCAGTTGATCGATAAGGGCTTGCGGTTTCCTTAAAAAGGAGCCGGTTACGCTCAGCTGGATAGCGGCGTCGTGGCGCACCTCTTCGTCTTCGCCCGGGTCGGTCAGCAGGTTGTAGAGCGGCCAAACAATATCCTCTCCGGCAAGTCCGCCTAAGAGCAGAATGATCCGACTCTTGAAGTTGGGATCAACATGTTTGAGCGCTTTGAGCAACAGCGGCACGGCTTGCTCCCGTTCTTCGAGGAAGCGTTTTGGATCTTCGACATAAACTTGGGCTTTTTTCAGAAGGCGCGCCCGCGATTGAAATAAAATAACGTTGCTTTTTTTCATCCCAGCCATGTGACCTGCGCTAAACTCGAATGGGGTACCATCAAAGAAATGATCTTTGAAAAAAAGTTTTGGCCTGTGTAAAAGTTCGTCGGCATCTTACAGCCGCCGCCTGCCTCTTGCCTTACCAAAAACTTTTCTAAAAGCCTATAGTTTCCGTGAAACCCGCACCCATGTCAACGTTGGTCCAAACCAGCTCGAGCAGCAAAAATTGCCCTTGACCCGGTACGCCTTTAATGTAAAGCTGATACACATATTGCCATCCCCCTAATATGTCCGTTCCAGGCAATATCCGGTGAAACACGTCACCGTTTCGTAACAGCAACCCTTTCAGGAGAAGCGGGTGTGAGAATTCGAACAGCCGTTTTAATGACAGGTCTAGTGCTTCTGGTTTTCTACGGCTGCGCTTACGTCAATATACGCACGCCCTATGACACCGATCTCAACCAGACCCAACTCGGGTCGAAAACCGGCACGGCCGAGGCTTACAGCCTTTTATGGTTGGTGGCTTGGGGTGACGCCAGTTATACCGCTGCCGCCAGAAACGGCCAAATCACGGTGATGCAACACGCTGACCAGGAAGTCCTGCAGGTTCTGTTCGGCCTCTACACCCGCTGGCGTATCGTGGTATACGGGGATTGAAGTGGATGAGTGGTGCCGGAAGGGTGGGGCTTGATCCGGATGAAGGAGTCCAAGGTGTTTGGCAACAAACTGACAGGCTGGGCGTGTCTGGCGGCCTTAATCGCGCTTGTGTCGACCGGGTGCGGCGCCGTCGTTAAAAACGGCCATGCCGTTCTTGTCGGTGCGGTGTACACCCGTGTCAAGTTCCCCCTGACGACCGATCTCAACCAGACACCGGCCGCCGGCGACACCGGCAATGGAAAAATCGTTCGGATCAAGGAACCGTTCTCCGGTTACGGAATCTATGCCGAGTTCAATTCTAATGCAATCGGCGAAATTGCCAAAAGACACGGGTTGAAAACGGTCTACTATGCCGACATCGAGCGGTTGAGCATCCTTGGAATCTGGCGCCACGACGAGGTCATCGTCTGCGGCGAAAAATAGTCCCTATCCCTTTTTTCCGTCTTTCGAATTTTTTTCGGTGCCATTTCAATTGCCGCGAATTTCTGAAGGGAAAGAAATACCGGTCGGGTTGACGGTAAGAGGGATCAAATGCGAAGCTGACAGTGAATAGGGAAAACATCCACCGCTCAGTAGGCCACAAAAGCGTCCAATCAAAACCGAATAAAATGCACGCCTGAAAACATGTCTACGCTCACCAAAATCCTGAAATAATTTCATTCTTGACACTCGACGAGGGGGGATCTATATGTCTTTATCAGTGGCATCCGCACACCTTGCCTCGGACCATTCGGCGGCGTATAGCGACCATCGGGACAGCGAAGGAGATCCGAGAGTCGTCGAAGCCATATAAATGAGGGATTCTGTTATTTGACTGGGGAAGTGTAACATTAGTGCCAGGGTGAAGCAGATGACATACGATGCCGATCATATTGCACGTAAGACCATAGGGAATCCGCCCCAACCGGCTAACCGCCCGATTGGAGCCGATGAGCTCGAGCTTGACCTTGATTCAAGACCCGTATTACCGCTCCTCAAAAAAGCCATCTCATTCACAAAGAGCCGGGAACTTCAGGCGCGAGGTCTCTATCCGTACTTCCGGACGATCACATCGACCCGCGACACCGAGGTGGTCATCAAAGGTGTCAAGGTCCTGATGTTCGGATCCAACAGCTACCTCGGCCTCACCAATCATCCCGAAATCAAACACAGTGTCCAAGCTGCCGTGCAAAAATATGGATCCGGCTGTGCCGGTTCACGCTTTCTCAACGGCACCCTGGACATTCACCTGGAACTTGAAAACGCGCTGGCCGAACTGGTCCGCAAAGAAGCCGCCATTGTTTTTTCGACCGGGTTCCAAGCCAACCTCGGTGCGATCGGCGCGATTGTCGGACGCGGCGAATATGTGCTGGCGGACAAAGAAGATCATGCCAGCATCGTCGACGGCTGCCGCCTGAGCTTTGGAAATTTCCTGCGTTGGGCCCACAACGATTTGGGCCACCTTGCCGAACGGCTGCGGAATATCGACCTCGACACCGGAAAACTGATCGTGGTCGACGGAGTCTTCAGCATGTCGGGTGATGTCGCACCGCTTCCGGGGATCGTCGACCTCGCAGAACAGCACAAGGCCGCCGTGATGGTGGATGATGCCCACGGTATCGGCGTCATGGGAACCGGGGGTGCCGGTTCGGCCGACCACTTCGGATTGACTGACCGCGTCCACATCATTATGGGCACCTTCAGCAAGTCCCTGGCCTCGGTGGGAGGTTTCATTGCCGCCGACACGGTAACCATCGAATACCTGAAGCACACCGCCCGCAGCTTGATTTTCAGCGCCAGCATCAGCCCGGCCAACACCGCCGCCGTGCTGGCTGCCCTCAAAATCATGCGCCGTGAACCCGAGCGAATCGAGCGCCTTTGGCAAAACACACATCATATGCAGGAGGGCTTGCAGCGGTTGGGATTCGAAACAGGCACCTGTCAAGCACCGATTATTCCGGTCTACTGTCATGAATCGGAACCGACTCTGTCGATGGCGCTCGAACTTCAGAAGGAGGGCGTCTTCGTCAATCCGGTCCTCCCGCCCGGCGTCCTTCCCAAACAGTCGCTCATCCGCATCAGCTTGATGGCGACCCACACCCAAAAGCAGATAGATTACGCCCTCGAAAAGATGGCCAAGGTCGGTTCGGAGATCGGCCTCATTTGATGAGCATAAGGAGTATTGCCCCCTCGTTTGCAAAATATCAATCGACGATGGGGTAGAGTTCTTTCTTCCCTTTTATCGCCGGTAACATTTATATAAGCGGCTAGGTTCAAGATGTTGAAGCACGCGCGTGCCTTAGAAATCACCCCTCGAACACGCCGGGAGAAAACGGGTCCGATGTCGTATACGGTCAGGCAGGTCTTCACGGAAAGTGACCTGAAAACCTTTATTGACTATCCGCTGAATCTTTACCGCGGCGCGCCCCGATTTGTACCACACCTGTTTAAAGAGCGTAAAAAATTCTTCAGCCGTTCCAACCCGATCTTTGAATTTACCGATGTGGCCTATTTTCTCGCCCACGACGCCCGCGGGAAAACGGCCGGACGGGTGACGGCTCATATCAACCATCGCGCCAACCAGGCAGCACACATCAAAAACGGCTATTTCGGCTTTTTCGAATGCACTGCCGACATCGAAGCCGCGTCGAAACTGATGCAAGCCGCCGAAGAGTGGCTGCGCAGCCGGGGCATGGCCGTTATTCAAGGACCATTTAATTTCTCCACTAATGACGAGTGCGGATTTTTAGCTCAGGGCTTCGATCGGCCGCCGGTGATTATGATGCCGTACACTCAACCGTATTATCTCGATTTCATGGACCATCTCGGCTACGCACCGGCCAAAGACCTCCTGACATACGAATACAGTCACCGCGGCAGCATACCCGAATACCTGGTGCATTACAGCCACCGGGTGCAGCAAAGAAATCAGGTCACCATTCGTGCCTTAGACATGCGCCGATTCGAGGAAGAGGTTGCGGCGGCATTTCAGATATACAATTCCGCCTGGGAAGAGAACTGGGGCTTTGTACCGATGACCGAAGCCGAATTCGACTATGCCGCCCATGAGTTTAAACCGATCATCGAACCGTCGCTCGTACTCGTGGCCGAGAAAGAGGGTCGCATGGTCGGCTTGTCTCTTAGCCTGCCGGACTATAATGTCGTTCTGCGAAAAATGAAGGGACGGCTCTTTCCGTTCGGTTTTCTGCATTTTCTCTTCGGCCGGCGATCTATCCATCATATCCGCGTCATCCTGCTGGGGGTGCTGCGCGAGTACCGTCGCAGCGGCATCGACCTGCTGCTGATCGAAAACACCTTTCGGAATGCGATGGCTAAAGGCTACCTGAGCGGTGACCTGTCCTGGATCCTGGAGGATAACCTGTTAATGCGAAGAGCTTTGGAACGGATGGGCGCCACGGTCAGTAAGATCCACCGCATTTACGAAAAAAAGCTATGAAAGTATGTCTCACCGGCGGCAATGGTTTTGTCGGCAGTCACATTCTGGATGGTCTGCGGAAGGCCGGCATGAAGAGCGTCGTATTGCTCCGTCGCACCGGCGATACCCGTTTCATCGCCCGCCACCTGGACCACGTCGACATCCGTTACGGATCACTTGGCGACCTCGATGCCCTTACCACCGCACTGCACGGTGCCGAGGCGGTGGTCCACTGTGCCGGAAAGACGAAGGTTACACGGAATTCGGAATACAACGAGGTCAACGACGCCGGTACGCAACACATTGTTGCGGCCGTCAACTCCCACGCCCGTTCGATTCGGCACTTCATTCACATTTCCAGCCTGGCGGTCAGCGGGCCGGGAACCATGACACAGCCGGCCCGCGAGAGTGCTCCGCCGCAGCCGGTTTCCGCCTACGGCCGCAGCAAATTGGCCGGCGAAACTGCGGTGAGAAAGAACTGCCGCGTCACATGGACGATACTGCGGCCTGCCGCGGTCTATGGACCGCGGGACCGGGATTTCCTCAATGTGTTCAAGGCCGTCAAATTACGCTTGATGCCCCTTTTCGATGGCGGTCATCAGCCCCTCAGCCTGGCCTTTGCGCCGGATGTGGCCACGGCGGTACTCGCCTGCCTCGGCCGTGAAAAGGCCTACGGAAAAATTTACCATGTAGCAGCCAGCCTACCCTGCTCCAACCAAGAATTGCTGCAGGAAATCGCGGCACAGATGGTCGTTCGACCATGGCGGGTATCCCTTCCGCGTGCGGTCCTCTACCCGCTCGGCGGACTGCAGGAGGTACTGACGCGGCTTACAGGCCGACCCGGTATTCTAAGCCGTGACAAGGCCAGAGAAATCCAGGCTCCCGGCTGGGTCTGCGCGACCGAAAAGATCGAAGAGGACCTCGGATTCAGTGCGCCGACGCCGTTGAACCAAGGCATTGCCCAGACCCTCGACTGGTACCGCCGGCAGGGGTGGCTGTGACCGGGAGACCCCCACCACCGGCAACCCCCGGCCGCTTTTCGGCCGTATCGCTGCTATCTGTTACCCGCCATTATCAATTCATCGACTACGCTACGCAGGGGTATTTGATTGTTGTCGGAGCCCTGATTCTTTTTTTTGGTAGTGGCCGTATACCCTTCGGGGCGGTTCTATTGGTGGCGCATGCCGTGGGGATATTGGGCCTCCACGCCCTGATCACTGCCCACGGAGCCTTTCCGAATCGGCGGTCAATCGGCTTCTTGCGTCATTTTTACCCGATACTGATGTACGCCGTATTTTATCGCGAGTGTGAAGCCCTCAATCTCATGATTGTCGACCGCTATCTCGACCGAAGCTTCATCGCTCTCGAAGAGCGCCTGTTCGGCCTGCAGCCGAGTGTCCGCTTCATGGAAGCCTTTCCTTCCCTGGCGGTGAGCGAGTTCTTTTATGCCGCCTATTTCTCTTACTACATCATGATCGTCGGCGTCGGCATAGCCCTTTACTTTCAGGACCGGCAGCGATTTTTTCACTTCATCGCCGTTGTTTCCTTCGTTTTTTACGTCTGCTTCACGATCTATATTTTTCTGCCGGTCATCGGTCCACCGGTTTTTTATGTTCCCATAGCGGGCTTTACCGGTCAGGAAGAACTGCCTTTTTATCCCCTGCAGTTTCCACCGGTAGTCCGTTCCGGGATTTTTTTTCACATCATGCAGCTGATCTATCGGTATTTCGAAGGTCACGGGGCCGCTTTCCCGAGCAGCCACGTGGCCGTGGCCATCTGCACCCTTTATTTCACCTGGCGTTATTTTCCAGGTCAGCGCTATTGGCATCTATCGGCGGTTATTGCCCTTTGTTTTGCGACCGTCTATTGCCGATACCACTACGCCGTAGATGTCCTGGCGGGGGTTTTGACGGCCGCAATTGTCATCCCGCTGGGCGAATCGCTCTACCGTCGGATACCCGGCCCATCACCCGGCGCATAGTGAATCATTGCTCAACGAGAAACCGTGGACGGACATCGATATACTTGACGGCACGCCCTGCCGGACCTAACATCTTGGTCGTTAACCTATGAACGGATGTTAGAATCGAAGTGGTCACATGCCACGTGGTGGCTTTTATTTTTTTTTGAGGATAGCAAATGACCAAATTGCATTTCTTATGGATTTTTCTCGTCTGCCTGCTGACGCTATTCCTGGTTCCGGCATGGAGCACCACGGGTGTCGTGATCGGCGATTTCACGAACGGTGCCGATCAGAAGGGCGTGCCTGTGGGCTGGCAGCTCAAAGAAAAATCAGGCCGGGCCAATCTGTCGGTCGTGGAAGAAAACGGTGTCAGCGCCCTGCGTTTGACCAGTAACGACAGCTCTTTTTCCATCCAGAAAACCGTCGATGTCGATGTCAGTCGCTATCCGGTAATGAGCTGGCGATGGAAGGTGACCCGTCTGCCTGAAGGCGGTGACTTCAGGAAGTCGAAAACCGACGACCAAGCAGCCCAGCTTTTCCTGGCATTTTCAAGGACAAAAGCCATCGTCTACATCTGGGATACCACTGCGCCTCAGGGATTGTCCGAAAATGCGCCGTCACCCCCCTTCATGAACATCAAGGCAGTGGTCGTGCAGTCCGGTGGGTCCCAAACCGGACGGTGGCTCACCGAGACCCGCAACGTCTATAAAGATTACAAGAAGCTGTTCGGTCACGAACCGCCACCGGTCGGTGGTATACGGATCCAGATCAACTCGCAGCACACGTCCTCCGCAGCGGAAAGCTATTTTGCCGATGTCGTCTTTCGATCACAATGACATCCGCTTTTCGTGGGAGGTTTCGTGGCCCCTTAGAAAGCTGACCGGAGTGATGCCTCCGCGCCGGTCACGGCCGAACGCCTGTTTAGCCCATTTTCCGCAGTGAAGCCGCCATAAAAGCCGGAATGAAACCGGAAAATGGCCATCGTTGAAAGCATGAAAATGAACCTGGCCTTCGGTACCCCGGATACTATCGGAGACAAAAGGATTGACGGGAAGCCGATTTTTCGCAATATTCTTACCCCCGCCTTAAAATGGAAACGGTGATCGATACGGGTTTTTTCATTATGCAAAAAAAAGATGTGCCTCAGGATGTCGGCCTCAACCAGGGACAGTCGGAAATCACCTACGCGGTCGATGAAGATGGCAGCTATGTCCAGGCCCCCAGCCTGGGGTGGGAACCGAAGAATATTGCCAATCAGCAGGCCTGGGAGCTGATCCGGAAAGAGATCACATCGGAAATCGAGCAGATTCAGGCTGGCAAGCGCAGTCCTCTGGCTTATCACATGGCCAGAAACCTGATGAACGTCGGCTTGTTGGCCAGCTATGCAGGGCTGTCTCGCTGGCGGGTGCGCCGCCACCTGAAGCCGGCCGGATTCAGGCGCCTCGACCGCAACTTGTTGAAGCGCTATGCCGATATCTTCGGCATCTCCCCCGAAGCTCTCCAAAAATTTCCGACCAGCTTGGAGTCATCGTTTCATGAGGACTGACACCGATATAAGAATCCCCTTCAGACACCGGCAGGCGGCGCACTGCGAGTCCGGTGTGGCCTCCAATTTGTTGTCGCATTATGGACTGGCTCTCAGCGAACCGCTGGCTTTCGGAATCGGCGGCGGACTTTTTTTCGGTTATTTCCCGTTCATCCGGCTCAACAATCTTCCCCTGACGACGTTTCGCGCCGGTAACGGCCGAATCATCGATCGGGTTGCCGGCCGACTGAACGTAAAAATCAAATGGGAAAAATTTCGCGACCGCCAAAACGCCATGGCGGCATTGGACCGCAAACTCGAACAGCAAACACCGGTCGGATGTCGAACCGGTGCGTATTGGCTCACCTATTTTCCACGGCGCTACCGCTTTCATTTCAACATGCACAACCTGGTCGCCTATGGCCGCAGCAACGGAGATTATCTGATCAGTGATCCGGTATTTCCGGAACCGGTCACCTGTCCCGAGAAAGATCTGAGGAAGGCCCGGTTTGCCCGGGGCCCCTTGCCGCCCAAAGGCAAGATGTACTACGTCACCTCGATTCCCGCCAAGATCGACTTGCGCGGTTCGATCGTCAAAGGGATCAGGGCCGTGTGCAATGCCATGACCAGAGCACCCGTCCGGTTCATCGGCGTAAAGGGCATCCGCTACCTGGCCGACAAAGTGGAACGCTGGCCCCAAAAGCTGGGCGAAGAGAAAGCGGCATTGAATCTCGGGCAGGTCATCCGCATGCAGGAGGAAATCGGCACCGGCGGCGCCGGTTTCCGTTTCCTCTATGCGGCATTTCTACAGGAAAGCGCGTCCATACTTGACGAAAAACGGTTGCTGGATCTCTCACAGAGAATGACGACCATCGGCGACCGGTGGCGCGATTTTGCCCTTATCGGTTCACGCATCTGCAAAAGCCGCGCCTCTCAAATGGAAACCTACCCGTCCATGGCGGCCATCCTGAGAGATTGCGCAGCACAGGAAGAGCACGTCTACAAGGAGCTGAGAGCCGTTGTTTCCTAAAACCCTTTTTCATGCCGAACCGGAATAGAAATTCGCCATGAATACAACAAACCTGAAAGAGAGGCTGAAAGAGATTTTGGTCTCCGAACTCGACCTCATCGATATCGAACCCTCGGATATCGCCGACGACGAACCGCTCTTCGGTGAAAAGTACGGCCTGGATTCGGTCGATGCGATCGAGATCGTCTACCAAGTGAAAGAAAATTTCGGGGTCGTAATACGTGATATGAAAGAGGGGCGGCCGGCCCTTCAGTCGATCAACTCCCTGGCCGCCTTTATCGAAAAAAGAAGGGCCGCATGAGGCGCTTGCGGCCCGTCGCCATCACCGGCATGGGGTGCCTGTGTGCAGCGGGCCTTGATTTACCGGCCTGTACCGATTTTCTTTTCCAGGGAAAGCGCAACCCGGCGCCGCCCTCCCGACTGGCCATTGCCGCGTCTCCTCCCTATCCGGTTTTCGAAGTGCCGGATCCCTTTTTCGATCCAACCCTTCTCATGCGCGACTGCCGGCTGCGCAACAGCCAACTGGCGTTGATGGCGGTAACGGAAGCCATCATAGACGCCGGGTTGGACCGCCGGATGCTGGGCGCCGAACGGGTGGGCGTTTGCATCGGCTCATCCGTAGACGAATCGATCGGCAACCGGGCGCTTCGAAAGTCCGTCTCACAGGCGGAGTCTCCCATTATCACGCCGGATCACCGGTTCCTGTTGAGCAATCCAGCCGTTCACATTGCCCGGGAGTTCGAGCTGTCCGGTCCCCGCCAAACGGTGGTGAATGCATGCGCCGCCAGTGCCGACGCCATCGGCCTGGCGGCTGCGTGGATTCGCCAGGGAATCTGCGACGCCGTCATCGCCGGCGGCGTCGACGAATTGTATCAGGTCACCTACAACGGTTTTATTTCGCTCATGAACTTCGACCGCACTCCCTGCAAGCCCTTCGATGTCGACCGCGGCGGCTTGAATCTCGGGGAAGGTGCCGCCGTGATGATTCTGGAGGCCGAAGAATCGGTCCGCAGGAGGAGAAAGTCTCCCCGCGCTTATGTGCTGGGGTACGGCGCGGCCAGTGACGCCTACCATTTTACGACCCCGCATCCGGAAGGAAAGGGACTGCGGCTGGCCATCAAGGAGGCCCTGCGAGCCGGCGGTCTGCAACCGGAGGATATGGCATTTGTCAACGCACACGGCACCGGTACGCTGGATAACGACCGCATCGAGGCCCACGTATTCCATCAGATGTTTCCGCAGGCGCCGTTTTTCTCGACCAAGGGCTATATCGGTCACACCCTGGGGGCGGCAGGCGCGATCGATGCTGTCTTGACCATCGCCTGCCTGGAGCAGGGTAAGATCCCACCGAGTGCCGGGTTTTCAACACCCGACCCCGAATTACCCGTATCACCGGTGCCGGAGACGACAGCGATCACCGGCAGCATCGCCATCTCGGATACCCTGGCCTTCGGCGGCAACAACTCGGTGCTCGCCTTGGGACTTGAGGGCAACTGAGGGTGAAGGCGACCATAACCGGGATCGGTGTTGTGGGTGGGTTCGGTTGCGGTGTGTCGGCCCTCGAAAAGGCGGCGGCAGAGAGCACCGGCATCCCGGCCAAAACGTTCAAAATCCGCACGACAGACGTGCAGGCCGACGTTTCCTGTTTTCTGGCGGACACCACTTCGCTGGCTGCTTTTGTCCCGCGAAAGGCGCTGCGCAGAATCGATCACTTCGCGCGACTGGCGCTCCTTGGAAGCTATCTGGCACTCGCAGATGCCGGGTTGGACGAAAATCGGCGCGGTCGGATGGGAATTGTCGTCGCCACCGGTTACGGTTCCACGTGCGACACTTTTGATTTTCTGAACACAACTCTCGACGAGGACGATCCCTGCAGTTCACCCATCCGATTTGCCAACTCGGTCCACAGTGCCGCAGCTGCCCACATTGCCGCATTTCTCGGCGAACACGGCCCGACGCTTACAATCAATCAATACGACATGTCCGTTCCTCTGGCATTCCAGACGGCCTGCCAGTGGCTCGAAGAGGACCGGGTCGATTCGGTACTGGTAGGCGGGGCGGATGAATTCAGCAGGGCGATGGGCTTCTACACGCAGCATCTGCAGCCTGGACGAAAATCCGGCCCCCCACCTGATGACGCCATCACACAATCGCCGGTCGGCGAGGGGAGCGCTTTTTTCGTCCTGGAAAAAGATTCGGAAGAACCTTCTTCCTATGCCCATGTCAGTTCCGCCGGTGTTACGGCCATGAACGGCAGCCCCGACGCCGCGCCGCCGGGGACCAAGATGATCGTCAATCCGGACAGCCGCCGAACGGCTCCCCAGCGGGGAAACACGGAATGCGCTTCCTTCGCACACCTTTACGGCAGCCTGCCGGTCGGAATGGCCTTTGACATCGCCATGGCCGCGATCATGCTCAAAACCGGGAAGCGATATCCTGCCGGGACCGCCATCGCCGGTGACCGGCGGCAGAAAGTGACCCCTTTACGCGCAGCTCAGGTGAGAGACCATCAGCATATCGGCTGTCTGAAATTCGGCTTGGCCGGAGACGTTGGCCTGGTCGTTCTGAGCACCAAATAAAAAGTAAACACGACTGCACCATCGAAGTTCACACGACCGTCAACAGCATGAAGCAGTGCGAAAAACGCCCGCTCTCAGGTATGAAGCAGAGCAGCTTCTGTCCCCTTTGCAGGTTCCCCGAGTGGAAAATCTGCTCCAGAATGATAAAGATGGCCGCGCTGCCCGTGTTGCCCTTTGATGCCAGGTTGGTAAACCATTTGTCGTAAGGGATATGGAATTCGATCCGTTTCATCTCATCGTAGAACTTCGGCCGGAAATAGGCCGAGGAATAGTGAGGCAGGAACCAGTCGATGTCGGACGGGGTTATCCGGCGTTTGGCCACCACGGATGAAAGCGCTTTGCCCATGGTACCGACAATATGCTTGTCGAGCAGCTTGATGTCCTGCCGCACAGCGAACAGGTAGGGGCGGGATGCTGAGTCGATATCCTCTTTCACCCGCCAGCCGATGGCCCGCCCGTCATCTGCCTTGATGCCGCCCGAATACATGCAGGTTTCCAGCTGACCGGCGAAGGAGATGTGATCGATCCATTCTATTTTCAGCGCAATCCGGTCGGGGTTCCGACGATCGGATAAGAATACCGCCCCGGCGCCGTCCGAGAGCATCCAGCGGAGGAAGTCGGCGTCGAAGGCGCGGACAGGTTGCCGGGCCACATCGGTCTGATTGCCTTCTGTGAGAAAAGGGGTCATGAAATCGGCTCTCAAAAAAGAAGCCGCCAACTCGGAGCCGGTCGCCACCGCGTTGGCGGATAAGCCGGCGGCAACATTCATGTAAGCGAATTTCAAGGCGGTCATGCCGCAAATGCAGATGCCGGCGGTCGTCACGGCTTCACATTCATCTATCCCCAACTCCCCCAGAACCATCAGGGCGTGTCCCGGAAAAAGAAGGTCCGGGGCGGTCGTGCCGCAGCAGAGGCACTCGATGTCTGCCGGGCTGAAGCCGGCATAGGGCTTTAGCCCGCGGATGGCGGCAGCCGTCAACTGGGCGTTGTTGTGGGTCAGGCGCCGGGTTGAAGGGTTAAGCGCATAGTAGCGCGTTTCGATCTTGTTGTTCCTCAATACGATCCGCTTGGCCCGCGAGGGAATATTGTTGATCCGGCCGAGAACATCCTCGATGGCATCGTTGTCGACGGGATCATTGGGTAGAAATGCGGCGATGTCGTTGATAAAGACGTCCATTACAGGTCTTTCTCCTCAGTGTTTTAAATGCCCGATAAATTTTTCCAAAAGGGCCGAATAGGCCTGATAAAATTCCTTTTCCGGCATCCGCGTCGGTATCACGGCATTGGTGAAGGTGTAATAATCCAAGTCGTGGATGGTAATTTTGGCTTGCCATTTCTCGTAGAGCGGCGTTCCGGGAATCGGCGTCAGGATAGCCGGGAGCGGCAGGTCGATGTCGTGGCTTTCGACGAACTGCTCGAGACGGTCGAAATCCGCTGCCGAGTAATCCGGCGCGATGATGAAATCACCGATGATCCTGATGCCGAGGTCCTTTAGGATCGCCATGGCCGCGACATTGGTGGCCACTTCGGTGCGCTTGTTCAATTGAGCGAGGCGCTCGTCGCTGATCTCTTCGAAGCCGATGACCGCTGCCGCCAGACCGGCCTGCCGCCAGATCCTGAAGAGTTCCGGGTGCCGAACCACCGTATCCGCGCGCACATCAGCCACGATATGCTTTTTGAGATCGGCCGCGATGATCCGGCGGCCCAGCATTTCGGCGATCTTGGCGTCACCGAAAGTGTTGGCGTCAACCAGACGGATCAGCGGCACATCCGTCAACAGGCGCATGTCGCGCAAGACTGCCTCGACTCCGTGGGACAGGTAACGGCCGCCGGTCATGTTGGGAATCGAGCAGAAAAGACAGCGATGGGTGCATCCGAAAGCCGTGGTCACGAATCCCGCTTTTCCGCCGACACCGCTCATCACATACTTGTCTCGGTGCTGTTCGACCAGATCGTAACGGGGAGCCGCATCGTCGACCAGATCCGCCGTCGTGTAGCGGCGCGGTCGAAAAGAGAGGAGCCGCCCCGGATCGGTTTTGGCCACCCCGGCGATATCGCCGTCTGTTCCCTCGCGCTCCAGCGCGTCCACCAGTTCACGAAAGCTCAGTTTTCCCAGGCCCATGACAATATAGTCGACTTCTGCGCGGTTGAAGTATTCCGGATCGCAGGAGGCATGGTGTCCGCCGACGACGACAACCGGATCTGAACGCCCCTTGACCTCCGCCGCAATTCGTAGCATCGCATTGGCCTCACAGGTGACCCCGGTGATGCCGACCACATCCGGCTGGAGCGCGGCATAACAATCCCCCAGAGCGTCCGGATCGGCCTTCAAATCGGCAATGCAGACCTCGTGACCGTTCAGGTTTCCGGCGACGACCTCCAGAGATAAGGGCTCACCCCTGAAGATCATCTTGATGTTGCGTATGCCATAGGCCTCTTCAGGAATGCTCTTGCCGCTGTTGGGAGGGTTTATGAGAAGTATCTTCATATTTGAAACTTTTCTGCTTCGATATTGGCAGAGTTTAGGTTATATACACTAAAAGGGGTTTTTTTATACGTCCCGACCCAAAAAATCAACCTCAATGAAAGTCTTTCGTATGGAGAAGACGCATCCGGTACGACCGCTCGTCGTAAGACGGCTGCGAAAAACCTATCCAGGTGAGGCTGCACCGGCGCTACGGGATGTGGACCTGCATGTCGATGCGGGTGAAGCCCTGGGTCTGTTGGGGCCCAATGGCGCCGGCAAAACCACGGCGATATCCATCATGAGCACCCTGATGCGCCCCGACAGCGGTGCCGTAACGATCTGCGGAATCGACATTTTCAAACAGACCCATCAGGCAAAAAAGCATTTTGGCCTGGTGCCTCAGGAAATCGCCCTGTATCCAAGTCTGACCTGTCGCGAAAATCTTCATTTTTTCGGCCGGCTGGCCGGTTTGAAGGGCCAGCACCTCAAAGTCCGCACCGAAGAATGTATTGACATCGTCGGCCTGACGGCCAGTGCCGGCAAACGGGTGGTCACCTTTTCCGGCGGCATGAAGCGGCGCGCCAACATCGCCGCCGGCATTCTGCACAAACCCGAACTGCTGTTTTTAGACGAGCCTACGGTCGGCATCGATGCTCAATCGCGCAATATGATCCTGGAGATGCTGGCCAGACTCATACAGCAAGGAACCGGCATGATATACACCACCCATTACATGGAGGAGGCCCAGTCGCTGTGCTCGCGGGTGGCGATCATTGATCAGGGAGAGATCATCGTTCAAGGCCCGCCGTTGGAATTGACCGCCCGGTACCCCGGCTGTACCGACCTGGGAGGGCTTTTTCTGTTGCTCACCGGCAAACAGCTGAGGGATTGACCCGTTATGACACGCCTGCCGGCCACAATATTCAAGGAACTTCTGCTTCTCAGCCGGGATAGAGCCGGCCTGTTGGTCTTGTTTCTCATGCCGGCCGTGCTCGTTATCGTGGTGTCGCTGGTGCAGGAAAACATCCTCAAGGTGACGGGCGAAACCGCCATCCGGGTCCTGTTTGTCGACCAGGACCGCCAGTTGCTGGGACAGGTCATCGAGAACCAGCTCCAGCAATCGGGCACCATCGAGATTGCAAAGGAGTTGAGCGGGCGGCCGGTGAACGAAAAAACCGCCCGGGCCGCAGTTGAAAACGGCGATTTTCAGTTTGCCGTGGTCATCCCCGCCGGCGCCACCGAAGCCGTACAAAAACGGGTCAAGCGGCAGATCATGTCGGCCTTTGCCCCTGGTGATGCCGCAGCGGGCTCAAACAGCGATATGCCGCGCGTGACGGTTCTCTTCGACCCCCTCGTGCAGGGAACGTTCCGGGCCTCGGTGACCAACGCCCTCCACATTATTTTGCTCACTCTGGAACTGGAGATGAAAGCCCGGGCCGTCTCGGAAATATTTCCGCAGCAAGTGGGGCAGATTCTGCAAAAGGCCGTGGGCCCCCAGAGCACAGCCGCTGTCGGCAAGCCCTTACCCGTGATGAACCCGGAGTGGGGCCATCAGCGGCTGCTGGGCATCGAGTCCCTGCAGGCGGCACACGGAGGCGCCGGAAAGCGACCCTCTTCGGTTCAGCAAAACGTGCCGGCCTGGGCCCTCTTCGGCATGTTCTTTATCGTGGTGCCGATGGGAGGGTCCCTGATCAGGGAAAAGCAGGAGGGCACTCTGCTGCGCGTGATGAGTCTTCCGGTTTCTTATTTGACCATTCTGGCCGGAAAAGTCTGCGCCTACGTGCTGGTCTGTTGCATCCAGTTTACCCTCATCCTGGCGGTGGGAAAATTCGTGTTGCCGCTCTTGGGCGCACCGGAGCTGGAGATTGGGTCCGCACCCTTGGCCATCGCCATCGTCGTCACCAGCGCCGCTCTGGCCGCAGCGGGCTACGGCATTCTTTTGGGCACGATCGCTCGGACCTACGAGCAGGCTTCCATGTTCGGCGCCGTATCGGTTGTGATCGCGGCGGCCATCGGCGGCATTATGGTACCGGTCTATGCCATGCCCAAACTGATGCAGCAGATCAGCCATTTTTCGCCTCTGGCTTGGGGGTTGAACGCCCTGGTCGACGTGTTTGCTCGTAACGGCAGCGCCCAAAGCGTTTTTCCGCAAATAGCCCTGTTGCTGGTTTTCTTTGCCGCCACTGTCCTGTTGAGCTGGTTCTTTTTCCATCATCGCGGTCTGACCGTCAAATGAGTGCAACCGGACGGTTCGATGCGTTTTTGACACATTAAAGTCGGACTCTTTTATCGGAGGTGCTGTGCTGTGATCAGCGGTCGATGAACGCCATCATGCGATCGTTGTAGCGCGGGCCGGCCGTCGCACCCGGCGGCAGCGCCGCATCAAGCCGTTCGATCTCGTCGGCATCGAGCGCCAGGGCGGCGGCCGCGACATTTTCTTCGAGGTAGCGGCACCGCTTCGTGCCCGGAATGGGGACGATATCCTCGCCCTTGTGCAGCAGCCACGCCAGCGCAACCTGTCCCGGCGTCGCACCTTTCTGTTCGGCCATTTCACGAACGATGGCTGTAGCGCGGATGTTTGCATCGAAATGTGCGCCCTGCCAGCGGGGATCGCCTCGCCGGAAATCGTTCTCCGGATATTCCTCGGCGCGTTTCACCGTCCCGGTCAGAAAACCGCGGCCAAGCGGACTGAACGGCACCAGGCCGATGCCGAGCTCCCGCAGGAGCGGTATGAGGCGAGGTTCCAGATTGCGCTCCCACAGGGAATACTCGCTCTGCAGCGCAGAAATCGGGTGGACCGCATGCGCGCGGCGGATCGTGCCCTCCCCCGCCTCGGAAAGACCGATGAAGCGAACCTTGCCCTCCCTCACCAAATCCGCCAGCGTGCCGATGACATCCTCGATCGGCACCGCTGGATCGACGCGGTGCTGGTAGAACAGATCGATGTACTCCATGTCGAGCCGGTGCAGGGAAGCTTCCACCGCCTCCCGAATATGTTCCGGTCGGCTGTCCAGGCCCACGATTTTTCCTTCTTCGAAAAGGAAACCGAACTTGGTTGCAACAATCACCTTGTCGCGTCGTCCCTTAAGGCCCCGTCCCAACAGCTTTTCGTTGGTGTAAGGGCCATAAGCCTCGGCGGTGTCGAAGAACGTGACACCGAGATCGATCGCGCGATGGATCGTGGCAATCGATTCGCGCTCGTCGGCAACTCCGTAAGACTGACTCATTCCCATGCAGCCCAATCCAAGCGCCGATACAGTTAACCCCTGCCGTCCAAGTTTTCTTTTTTTCAGCATGACCACCCTTTCTCGCGCCGGTGTGCCTAAAGTGCGCAACTTGACGTTCGATCATCTACCGTCTGGTAACAAAAATTTTTAGCAACCTAAGTTGAGCGGTTTCCCGCCAGGCGGGATTAACGGTTCCTAGTTAAAATGCCATAACTGATCTTTGGTAACCTTTCACAGAGTTGCAAAGTCCGATGCGCTTCAAGCCACATAGTTGTGAGCGTTTACAGGGTGCCGCAGATGCGAGGCGTCGGGCGCGAAGACGTACTTTTGTACTTCAAGTGCCCGACAACAAAGCAGATGCGGTGCCCTGTGAACGCTCACGATCTTTGATACTCGTATTGAGAGTTAATTGAGTCGAATTCCATGTTTCACCAATGAATTAAAGGACCCAATCCATACAATAGAGTATAACTTTTGGGATATCAGCATTTTATAATCTTTGAACCCTGAGCCTGGAACCGATCCGTTTAAGTGAACTTAGTACATTTGGCTGCGCGCAACAAGCCTCCCTTTCGATACTGAAACTCTCCTGACCCTTTTTGTTTTGTAGGAAACGAGCGCTGGACGAAAATAATCAGCCGGTGAGTTAGCTGGCAAGCGGTCCGGTTTTTACCGGATTGGTGCCGTTCTGAATCGGCTTCCAAAATGGTTCTTGCTTGCCGGGCCTGTTTGGCGTTAGATAGTTTCCGTCCATAAATGGCCCTTTTACGCAATTTCGGCGTCAATCTGCGAAATCGCTTGTGCGGCGTACAGGAGTGCGCCTCCGCGCAATTCCTTGATTTCCTTGAACTTGCAGAAAATTGCACATTTCTGGATCGGAAACTTACCAGCGCCCTTAAAGAAGCCGTGGATGGACACTGATAGGTTTCAAATTTTGAACCGTCTGACTCAGGAGAAAATAAGATCCCATGAATGCGGCATCATCGCAAAACCGTTCCCACGAAGCCGATTACGGTCCCAAAATTAACGTGAAAAAGCGGAGGGGGATTCGCAGACTTTTGGCTTTTGTGGGCCCGGCCTATCTTGTCAGCGTGGGTTATATGGATCCCGGAAACTGGGCCACCGACATCGAGGGCGGTGCCCGCTTCGGCTACATGCTCATCTGGGTCCTGCTGATGTCCAACCTGATGGCCATTCTCCTTCAGGCGCTGTGCTCACGCCTGGGCATCGTGACCGGCCTCGACCTGGCCCAGGGTTGCCGGCGTGAATACCCGCGGCCCCTCAACTTGTTTCTCTGGTTCCTGGCCGAAATCGCCATTGCCGCCACCGACCTGGCTGAAGTGTTGGGCACCATCGTGGGTCTGAATCTGCTGTTCGGTCTAC
>Ga0210085_1000382_pt1 | contig 19009 bp, 17 predicted proteins | sample China_Galinas_PW_5_FD_184866 | JGI IMG/M metagenome (GOLD analysis project Ga0210085, IMG submission 184866) | Wetland microbial communities from San Francisco Bay, California, USA, that impact long-term carbon sequestration - China_Galinas_PWC_D1... | ecosystem: Environmental > Aquatic > Marine... | reverse complement strand
AAGAGCTGTAAGTGCTGCCAGCAATATGCAAAAAGCGTTTCATGAAAAACGTAAAAATGGAAATGATCTTCTTTATTCCGTGGGGATCGGAATAAATTCAGGTGTTGTCGTGTCAGGTAATATCGGGTCACAGAATAGAATGGAATATACCGTTATTGGCGACAGCGTAAATCTGGCTGCGCATATATACCGTCTGGCCAACCCCGGTGAAATAGTTATAACTAAAAGCGTTTACCTCCCTCTAAAAGAGAATCTTGAAGTGAAGCCGCTTCCTCCACAATATATAAAAGGTAAATCGGAACCCGTGGAAATTTTCAAACTGCTGAGCATGCGGGAGAATCATCATGCCTGAAACGGCAAGCATAAAAAAAATGGTTTCTATAGGTATTTTCCCGTTAATGCTTTTACTTCTTGCTGGTTGTGCAACAAATGGATGGATTTTCCATAATCGCCATAAGGCCCTAATTTCTGACGATTTTGTAATCGTCAAGACAACCGATCAAGACACATTTTCCTCCCTTGCTGCCGACTATTTGAAAGACCCGAACAAAGGTTGGCTAATCGCTGAATTTAACCGCATAACAACGCTTATCCCCGGCGAGGAACTGATTATTCCATTATCACCATTTAACAAAGGCGGTCTGAACGCCGAAGGTTATCAAACGGTTCCTGTATTGGTCTATCACAATTTTTCAAAAACAAGGTCTGATAAAACAGCAGTGGGAGAAGATAGTTTTGAAGCCCAGATGAAATACCTGAAACAAAACGGCTTTCATGTTGTTTCAATTGATCAATTATTAGACTTTATCGATTACAAGGAACAACTGCCTGAAAAATCGGTTGTCATAACATTTGACGACGCATGGCGTTCTATCTTTGACATCGCTCTTCCCATATTAATAAAATATAATTTTCCCGCAACATTTTTCATTTACACGGATTTTATCGGCGGTGGGAAGGCCATGACCTGGAAACAAATCGGAACACTTTCAAAAATCGGGTTTGATATTCAATGCCAAACGAGGACCCACAGGAATCTGGCAGTTCCAAAAAAGAATGAGTCATTCAAAGAATATTTTAAATCCATTAAAATGGAGATCGATTATCCTAAAAAACTGCTTAAAAAGAAATTGAATATAGATTGTAAATATCTGGCATACCCTTATGGAGAAACAAACAATCTCGTTATTGCTTTGTTAAAAAAATTCGGCTACCGGGCAGCGTTCACCATTGACCGAAATTCGAATCCATTTTTTATTGACAAATATAGAATCTACCGTTCTGTAATATATGGTAGTTATGACATGGATAAATTTAAAAATAATTTGTCCGTCTTTCAGAAGAATGAATTGAAATGAAAAAGTCGATAAATGTTATTTTGATGATCATGATTTTGTCGCTTTTTTCCGGATGGACAGACCCGCTTGATTCTTTCGGAAATGTCGACCATGAGGTTCCTGAGAAGACTTCTGAACAAGTCCAGAGGAAAAAGTCGGCTTTTCACCCTTCTTATTACCTGAAAAAAGCAAAGACATATGTAAATAACGATGAATTACAATTAGCGCTTTTCTTTTTAAAAATTGCCGCTGTATTAGATCCTGATGACATGGAGATTGTCAATAAAATAGCAGAGTTGAAACGGACCATTAGCAATAAATCCAAGAAATATTTTAAAAAAGGGGAAAAATTTTATAGCCAAAATAAATTTAAAGAGGCTCGCAAGCAGTTTCTGATTGCATTAAGATACAATCCGGATCATAAAGACGCCCTAACTTATCTGAAAAACAAATTAATTCCTAAAGAATATATAAATTACACCTTCGAAAAAAACGACTCCTTAAAACTCATTTCCGATAAATTTTACAAAGACCCTGAGTTGGTCTTTCTAATCGTATATTTTAACAATCTTAAATCCGATACCAAACCCCAGCCAGGAAAAATACTTAGAATTCCCATACTGGAATCGGACTTTAATCAAACCATCGACGATCATGGTCAAGACATGATTTTGGCAAAGAGCCTGTTGGAAAAAAAACAATTCCAAGAGGTTGTCGTTATCACCCAAAAAATACTGTCAAATGATCCTTTAAACAAAGACGCCATTAGATTAAAAGACGAAGCCTTTTATCAAATTGGAATCCAATTAAGAAGTCAGGGAAAATATTTTGAAGCAATAGATACGTTCAAAAAGATCACCCCCGAATATGACGGTGTGAATGTCGCCATTCAAGAAACGGTTCGGCATGTGTTGCTAAAAGGTGAAAATCTCTTAAAAGAAAAGAAATATGAAGAAACTATGGGCGTTGCCGAAAAGATTTTGGGCTATGACCCATCAAATACAGCCGCTAAAAAGCTGATCAGCAAGTCCTTTTGCCAACAAGGAAAAGGTTTGTTCATCCAAAAGAAATATGACGACGCATTAAAAGTGCTGGAAAAAGCAGACCCTGCCGACGGCTGTGCTGAACAAATTAGACTCGGTGTTAAGAACGCAATAAAACAGCAAGCTGAAGCACACTATATTCGAGGGGTCAAATATTTTCTGAATGAAGAGCTGCAAAACGCCATCAAAGAATGGAAAAAGACCTTAAAATTAAACCCAAAGCATGACAAGGCAAAAAAGAATATTCAAAATGCCAGAAGTCTGTTGGAAAAACTAAAAAAGGTTAAATAATATCGCCCTTCTTTTTTGATCTTTTGTAATACTTTCAAACGGCTAAAGCATTACGACTTTTTAACACATTTCTCCCCCTTAATTTTCTGTAACCTGCTCAAGTATCGCATTGTTCACATTTAAGAAATATCATGGTAATAAATTGGCGATGAATAAAAAGAAAAAAGTGATCTGGGGATGGGCCATGTATGATTGGGCGAATTCCGCATTTGCGACAACCGTTATGGCAGGATTTTTTCCAATCTTCTTTAAACAGTATTGGAGTTACAGTGTTGATGTTAATATGAGTACCGCCCGCCTTGGACTCGGCAACGCCATCGCCAGTATAGTGGTGGCCGTAATGGCTCCGATCCTGGGCGCCATGGCCGACAGCGGCTCGGTAAGAAAAAAATTTCTTATCTTTTTTGCATACCTCGGCGTTTTAATGACAGCCTCTTTGTTTATGATTAAAAAGGGGGATTGGGAATGGGCTATTTTTCTTTATATTATGGGAATTATCGGCTTTTCAGGGTCCAACATATTTTATGATTCACTGTTACCGAGTGTAGCGAATGAGAGTGACATAGATTATGTATCCAGCCTGGGATATTCAATGGGATATCTTGGGGGTGGTCTTTTATTTCTGGGAAACGTGTTAATGACATTAATGCCTGAAAAATTCGGGCTACCCGATGCAGGAACGGCCATCCGGTATGCTTTTGTTTCAGTGGCCTTTTGGTGGGGTTTCTTCACCATTTTTACCATTTTGTGGGTACCGGAAGTTCAAGTAACGGCAACTCCATCCAATGGTACCAACTTTATCGTTGTCGGTTTTAAACAGTTTGTCGGAACGTTCAAAAAGGTCCGACATTTAAAAACAGTCTTTCTCTTTTTAATCGCTTATTGGTTTTACATAGACGGGGTCGATACCATCATTCGAATGGCGGTCGATTATGGCATGTCCATTGGATTTGATTCAAACGATTTAATCATCGCTCTTTTGATTACACAATTTGTCGGGTTTCCTTGTGCATTGTTCTTCGGAAAACTCGGACAAATGTGGAGCGCCAAAAAATCGATTTACATTGCCATCGGGATTTATATGGTCGTAACCCTGTGGGGAAGCATGATGACATATAAGCAGGAATTTTACATTCTGGCCGTCATTATCGGCATGGCACAGGGCGGAATTCAAGCATTGAGTCGATCTTACTATTCGAGATTGATACCCAAAAACCGGTTCGCAGAATTCTATGGATTCTATAATATGCTTGGCAAGTTCGCAGCGATCCTGGGACCGGTTTTGATGGGTTTTGTCGGACTGACGGCAAGGCATATTTTAATGCCGCCATCTCCCACACCCGAGCAGGTTATCCATGTCAGTCGTCTGGCCTCCAGATGGGGAATCGCATCCATTCTACTCCTCTTTATCATAGGAGCAACGCTTTTATTTTTTGTCGATGAAGAAAAAGGTAAAATTCAAGCAGCATGTTTTGAATCTTAAATGGTTCGTAACACGTTAGCCTTTTGAAAGCATTAGCGCTTCAGGTATAATTAAATTTTTGCTTAAAGAACTCGTAAATAAGGGCTCGTAAGGAAAGAACCTGACCGGGCTATTAGTAAAGACCTCTTTTAAAAAAAAGGGTTTCATCCATAAAGTTAAATCGCTTATGGTTCTTTCAAAACGATCCCTAATCCACTCAGACAGCTTCCAATCAAAAATTTAATCATACCTGAAGCTCCTTTGAAATCGTTTTTTTTCAAAGGACTTAACGATTACCAAATGGTTATGGTTTGAGTTTCGACAGTGAATTACATATGTTTTGAAGTTTAATGGCATGATTTGAGAAAATCCATTCTACGCCTCTGTTAAGCTCTCTGAACAAACAGTTTTTAGAACGAATATATCCTGTTCCAATACACTGATTCTGCGTATGATGTCTTTTCAATAGACGATCGTTTATTAATAGATAATGCCCTGCAATGCCCCCGTAGCTCTTTATCAGCGCCAGATCACTCAATTGTTTTACATTTAACCCGGCACTCGGAACAAACGTCGATAAAGGAACAAAGTTTATAAAAGCAAACATCTCCGGTTTCAGGGCAATGAAATGAAAGTCGACTTGAGGTGTCAATTGATGAAAAAGATCTCTCAACACGTTGTTTTGATACTCCGGGTCCGGATATACTTCTTTCTTTATTTCAACCATAAAATGCATTTTTTTGCCATATTTTTGAATGACCTCCGAGAGTGTGGGGATCAATTTGCAATGTGTTTTTAGCTCGGTCAATGTGACCGTGTTGATTTTGATGTCAGATTTAAACACCCTCTGAAGGTCCCGGTCATGAAAGACAACCGGCTGTAAATCCTTGGTCCATCGAATGTCAAATTCTATTCCCCACACACCGGCTTCATTGACCCGGTCAAATGAAGGAATTGTATTTTCATAAACCATTTTATTGTCATGCTCACCACGATGTGAGATAATTTTACACTGCCTAAGTTTATCAGTATCAGGTAAGGATTGCGGCATTCTTTCATAAAGAAGATCCACACCCTGAAGAAACCATTGTTCAAGCCAAAAGTTGATGTTCATGAGCAAAACCCCATTAAATGATGTATTGCATCCATCCAGCTATGCAGTATAAAATAAAACCTAAATAATCATGAATAAACTTGAATAGATTAAACCTGAAGCGGTAATGCCTTTAATAGGCTTAATTGTTATCTTTTATAAAACACTTTTTACAGATTCATCAAGAAAGGATTGATAAATGATATCCGTCGATCAGGTTCAACGCGCTGCCAAGATGCTGAAGGGAAAAGTCATCCGGACACCACTGATCCAGTCACCTTCTTTGAGTGAAATGTTCGGTGGAGAAATTTATTTAAAGCTGGAGAATCTTCAAAAAACAGGCTCTTTCAAAATCAGGGGCGCAATGCACTATATATGGACCAACCAGGACAGAATAGGCCCCGGCGGTGTTGTGGCGGCATCTGCGGGAAATCATGCACAAGGAGTGGCTCTGGCCGCCAGACAGGCCCGGATTCCGGCAACCATCGTGATGCCTGAATGGGCTTCCATCAGCAAACAGGAAGCGACACGCGGTTATGGCGGTGAGGTGGTGATTGAAGGAAAGAATCTGGGAGAATCTCTGAAAAAAGCTGAGGAAATGGCCCGGGAAGGAAAAACCTTTATTCATCCATTCGATGATCCGGATATCATTACAGGGCAAGGGACCATTGCTATTGAAGTCCTAGAAGATCTCAAAGAAATCGATATGGTCATCGTACCCATCGGCGGCGGTGGAATTATTTCGGGTATCGCCTCAATCGTAAAATCCATTAAACCAACCATCAATGTCATCGGCGTCCAATCCAAGGCCTGCCCATCGGCCTTTGAATCGTATCACAGGGGGGAAATCACAAAGGTTTCTTCAGAATATTCTATAGCGGACGGTATTAGCGTCAAGCAGGTAGGCGCGCTGAACTTCGATATGATCCATAAATTTGTTGATGATGTGGTTTTAGTGGAAGAAGATCAGATTGCAGCGGCAATTCTGTTGCTTTTGGAACGAAAAAAGATCCTGGCCGAAGGCGCAGGGGCGGTTTCCCTTGCAGCCCTCTTAAATGGTTCGGTAAAGGTTCACCGAAAAAAAAAGGTCGTTCTGTTGATCAGCGGCGGCAATGTAGACAGTCCTTTGTTGGGCCGCATCCTGAGTCAGGGATTGTTGGAACATGGAAGAATCATGCGCATTAGGGTGCGACTGTCCGATACCCCTGGTTCTCTGTCGCAACTGCTCATCATCATATCTGCTCTTAAAGCAAATGTACTTCATATCTATCATGATCGCAATGCAAGAAATTTGCCCATTTACGTTACACATGTCGATCTGGAACTTGAAACGCGAGGTCCCGGACACGTTGAAGAAATCGTTCAAAAATTAACTTTAGAGGGTTATGAGTTTGATTTGAAATAAAATCCTATTTAGTGTCCATCCATAAATGAGAATTTTCGAGATGTAAATCTATACTCACAGATTCGATGCAAGCGATAGCTGATTTTTGTTAAGGGTCAAATAAAGTTTCGGCTGGATAAACTCGTGATGGTGTTCAACGAAAGGTATAAAAACTAAACGATATCTATCTGGCTTTATTGCAATATCATTCAACAATGGAAACAGGTCTTCCCGGGGCTTCATAAAACTGGCCAGATTGATAATAAGGCTTTCGACGGCTTCTTTCAGGGACAATGTTACCGGATGGATACGGGCATCCGGCAGCTCTTTATGCATTTTTTCCATGGGCTGTGAAAGGGTCATACTGCGCCCAAGTCGTATAAAAACCCGAGGCCTGACTTTAAAAGCCGGGCACCAGAATCGAAACTCCTTATCCTCCCAGTTTCTCTGAATCACTTTCGGCAGATTGGCAATCCTGATCAAATCTGCATATGAATTGAGTGTAATCCCGTCAACATCCGCCTTTATCCGCCAGAATGGGAGATAAATAACGTTTTCATCTGTTGACGGCATGATCGAGAACTTAAGTGGTTTGAATCCGATTTTTGTCGGTCTCCAGACGGAGTTACAGTTCTTGCAATTCAAAACCAAAGCATCACGCCGTCCTTTTAGATCCCACCCGCAATCCGGACAAAGCGTTGGAATAAATTGAGTGCGCCAGTTGGGACGACCGCCGGCAAACGACGCTGTTTCAAAGTCATCTGTCGGAACGGTCGTAATCGCTTTGTTCAAAACAGCATCGTAAAGTTTCTCTTCTTTGTAAAATGGAGAATAAATAAGACTGATCGTGTCACCGACATATGACTGGTGAAAAACCGGTTTCGGTAGAAATTTATTGAAACTGTTCTGAAAAATATTCATCACTTTTTTAAAAGAAAAAATCGGTTTAAGAAAATATCCCTTGATTTCCGGTGTAACAAAATTGAGTTTAAGCGCCTGACTACGGAGCCCTAATGAGATTGGAAAATAGCGGGATTCAACAGCCTGATGACTGACATCTATAAATTTGTGCTCAATACCGGAATCCACGCAAGAAAAAAGCATTCCTTTAAACCGCCAGTATGGGAAAAACACCAGATCTTTTGTTTTAGGCGCAGCGTTGGGGAGCATATAACGAAAAAAATCGACTTGAAGCAAATATGAATTCACCCGGCAAAATTCGCAGCTAAAAAGGCGATCTGTTTCTTTCAATATAGCCGGAGCCCCGCATTGTGGGCATTGGTGTTCTATGAGTAGTTGAGACATATGGATTAAGATATATGATTGTTGAATGAAGGCGTCGCTTCACTCAAAGCACCTTTCCGAAGGAATCCGGAATCCTTCGGATCGGCTTTGAACCCTGAACCTGGAACCGCCCAGTTTATAGCTGCTCTCCGCAGTGGTTACAATACATGGACTCGGCGACATTTTCGCTGCCGCATTTTGAACAACGTTTTGGCTCGGTTTTTTCCTCTGCCGGCTGACCGCATCGGGAACAGAACTTTGCACTGGTCGTCAGATTTTTGCCGCATTTTACACACTGCTTAAAAACGAGCTGTTGATGTCCGCAAAATGGGCAGAATTTCGCATCTATGGAAATGGAATTGTTGCAATCCGAACACAAAGACGCTTTCAGGGAATCTGTTTGAGTGCCTTGGGGTTGTGCAGCGGCAAAGTACTGTGAAAACATGGCCGGCATCATCAATCCAAGTCCCATTCCCATTCCATTGCCTGCACCGCCCTCTGCTTCCGAAGCTTTTTCCATGGCCATGGCTGCTTTCATCTGCATCAGTTTGTTCATATCTTTAAAAACGCCCATGCGGCTCCGATCGTCGATAGCCTGTTGAACTTCCGGCGGAGGAGTAATGGCATTGATATATAACTGGTTTATACCGAGACCGAAGTTGCTGAAATCTTTTTCGACACGCTTTACCATATTCTCGGACAAATCGTCATATCTTGCCGGAAGATTCAGAATAGAATCGATGGTCTCTCCCATGTAATCGTTGAACCTGGATACGATGACCCGATTTAAATATTCTTCAATTTCACTGGTGGTATATATGCCTTGGGTGCCCACAAGGTTGTTGATGAACAGCACCGGTTGCATCACCTGAAGGTTGAAGACGCCAAAAGCCCTGAGGCGGATCAAACCCAATTCGGAATCTTTAAAAGCCACGGGGTCACGGGTTCCCCATTTTAGGTTTGTAAATACCTTCAAATTTATGAAATAAACTTCTGCCCTCAATGGACTGCTAAGTCCCCATGGCAAACTGAGAATTTTGGTTAAAATAGGGATATTAGCTGTTTTGAGGGTGTGTCTTCCAGGTCCAAATGCGTCCACAGCCTTGCCTTTATAGAAAAAGACCGCTGCCTGGCTTTCCCTTACCGTAAGCTGGGCGCCGTATTTAATTTCGCCGGAACCTTTTTGAGGAAGCCGATGGACCAGTTCTTTGCCGGTATCATCGAACCACTCAAGATTTTCCAAAAAAATGATGTTGTCTGTGCCCATAAATCTCGCCTCCCATTCTATGAAATTTTAACATTTAGTTTCATGCAACAACGATGCCAAAAGCAGGAAAGAGAAAAAAGGAAAGCGGTAGAGTCTGCGGAGGCGTCAGGTTTGAGAAGCGCTCTGCTTTTAGATTGATGATTTATGATTTTCGATTGATCTGCCTCCAACCTCGAACCTCAAATCTCCAACAATCGAAGACTCATTCTCTTCCCTCTTTTCTATTTCTATTTTCCCTTTCCCATATCCGACTTACTGGTTGACAAAATCTGCAAAATCCAACATTCTCTTCGTGACCTAATATCACCATTTTAAATAAGGATCATAATATGGATTTATGGCAGCTCAATATTTTTTGTAAAGTCGTCGAATTGAAAGGCTTTTCAAAGGCCGGTGATGCTATTCACCTATCTCAGCCCACCATCAGCAGTCATATCAAAGACCTGGAAAATCATTTTGAATGCCAACTCATCGATCGACTCGGCAAAAAGGCGGTTCCCACCAAAGCCGGTGAATTGTTATATCACTATGCGCGAAAGCTCATTGCTTTACGCGATGAAACCCAAGCCGCGATGGCTGAGTTTCAGGGAAAAATCAAGGGTCGTCTGGTCATTGGCGGCAGCACCATTCCCGGGGGATATATTCTTCCAAAGTGTATTGGTGCGTTTACAACGGTTTATCCTGAAGTTACCATTTCCCTGATTATCGGCGACACCGACCAAATTATCCAGGATGTTCTTTCAGGATCGCCGGAATTCGGCATTGTTGGCGCCAAAACATCAAACAAAAACATTTGCCAGGAAAATCTGATCGAAGATGAAATGAGGCTTATCGTCACTGGTGATCACAAGTGGGCCGATAAAAAACATATCAACCCGGATTTAATGTTTAAAGAACCATTTATTGTCCGCGAACGCGGTTCCGGCACTTTAAAGTCGATCAAACTGAGTCTAAAAGAAAAAGGCTATGCCAGTGAAAATTTAAACATAGTCGCGGAAATGGGAAGTACGGAAGCAGTCATTCAGGGGATAAAAAGTAACGTGGGTGTTTCGATTCTCTCCACCATCGCCGTCGCTGAAGAGTTGAAAGCAGGGACTTTAAAAGCACTCACCATTAAAGAGTTGAATCTCAAGCGAAATTTTTATCTGATAACACACAAACAAAGAAGTCCGTCACCGATATGTAAGGCGTTTATTCATTTTTTAAAAAAAGAATTTTTCGACGTTTGACACCATTTATGGATGGACACGACCGAACCCGTAACACTGCGCCAGCAATTTTCGTGTAGCATCACTCACGTTACGATTATTCAAATCTTCGAGTGAAACCCAGCTCACATCAACCGCATCATCTCCGGCGCTGAGTTCGCCGCTGATATAATCGGCAGCCAGGTCGACGATCACATAGTGAAATCGAATATCGCTGTTTTCGTCACGCTCGATCACATCAAATGTATAAATGGGCTTCCTGGCCTGAATGATAATCCCGGCCTCTTCGGCAATTTCTCTTTCTGCAGCCTCTTGAAGGGTTTCTCCCAACTCGACACTACCACCGGGAATAGACCACTGTTTTTCAGCAGGCGGTTTGCCGCGCAAGACCAATAAAACCTTATCCTCCTTGAAAACAACAGCACCCACCGCCACCCTCGGATGGTTCGGATAGTGACCGCTGAATATCCTGTTTGAATGATCCATTGACAAGAATCTTCATTCGGCTTTCTTTTTATGGTTTTTTTCAGCTTGGGCCATCGCCTTGTCCACTTCTTTTTGCATTGCATCCGGAAATTTATCCATGGCCTCTTCCAGGGTACTGGCTTCAAGGAGAGACTGAAGGAGTATGGGGCCGGATGGTGACATCAACTGAGTTTGTCCCATAAACATGGGGTCACGGCTGTCATCATCCGATCCATCAGCTTTTATCGGTGTGAGTCGACGGATGGCAGCAACTTTTACATCAGTGACTGAATCTTCACGGTAAAGATTGTCTCGATCGACATTTAAATTAATCTTGGCCTTTTCAGGGCGACTGGGCATGTTTCAACTCCTTTTTATGGCATGTTTTTGGTTCAAAAATTGGCCGTTGCAGTCTAAAGTGCCTGACCGATATCAAAAGGATGGGTGCTTGTCCATCATTATCCGCAATTAAGCGGTTCCGGGTTCCCTGTTCAGCGTTGATCTTTAATCCTTGAACCTTCAACCCCGAACTTTGAATACTGAACCTTGCACCATTTTTAAACTCACCATCGATCGATTTGATTTTAAGTACGGAAGGGAATACTTTTTCACGCGTATCTCAAATCCTTCAGTGTCTCCTTCCGTCAGTACAGGATGCATTTGGTTAACCGATGACCGCAGCAACTGAATATCATCAGCAGACACGTTTCCTCTCATGGCAATGATAACGCCCTCTTTTTTGAGAAACGGAAGGGCTGTCAGTGCAAAGGTTGTCATGGAAGTAAACGCTCGACTGATAACAACATTAAATGTTTTATCGATTTCCGGTTTGTTGACAAACTCTTCCGCCCGGATATGCAACGCATCGATATTCTTAAGTTCCAGCATTCTAATAATATGTTTTAAAAAACTGACTTTTTTTCGTGAAGCGTCGATCAACGTCACAGATAAAGACGGTAAGCATATTTTCAGGGGAATTCCCGGAAATCCACCACCGGATCCGATATCAAGGAGCGATGCGTTCGAAGGAATAACTTTCATAGGCACGATGGAATCTAAAAAATGTTTTACTGCAACCTCAAATGGATCTGTGATGGCGGTTAGATTTGTCTTTTGATTCCATTTCATCAATTCAAGGGCATGGATTACAAATTTTTCTATTTTCAGCTTATCGACGTGAATACCGAACTCATTTGCGCCCTCAAAGATTAGATTCCGCCACTTTTCAGATCCGATTTGCATCATCTCACGACTCATTTCCAGGACAAACACATTTTATTACCAATGTGGAGAGAACACTCCACGACAGCGTATATCTCCTTCCAACCGAATGAAACTTGGGCTTAAGCATCCGTAAGCACGAACCGTACCGGAGCTATTTAGAAGAATTTATCACTAAATTATCCCATTGATCTGATTGAGTCATCATTTCATTCGATTCGGACTAACGCGTGCTAAAGCCCTTCAGACAGTCATTCTGTTTTCAAGAGAAATACGCCGTCGCTTCGCTGTACCGAAATCAAATGCGTTTTCTCTGAAACTCATTTCCCATTTCTATTGACCTGGATATTACATGCTGATATTGTAACCTAAATCTTGCATGAAAATTAATGAGAACCTCATAATCTCTACTCGAAGCAGGTTTAAACAATATCATAGTATCATGTATTTTACCCAAATGAAAAATCGGATGTTGTTCTTTTTTTCTCATCAATTTTCATGCAAGATTCAGGTAAAGTAATTTGCCAACAAACACTTTAAAAGGAGCTGAACGTGAAAATCATACACTATTCGGAAGCAGAACCCAAGCATTTCGATGGAGATAATGTAAAAGGTGTTACAGGACGGGTCCTCATCGGCCAATCAGACGGCGCTAACAATTTTTGTATGCGTATTTTTGAAATATCTGAAAACGGCTGCTCTCCAAGGCATTCACATGAATGGGAGCATGAAATCATCATTCATTCAGGCAAGGGCGAAGTGTTGTCCAATGGGAATTGGATGCCGGTCGCTAAAGGCCATGCCGTTTTTATACCCGGCAATGAAGACCACCAAATCAGAAACACAGGGAAAGATCCTTTGGTTTTTGTCTGTTTGATTCCTTCAGGCGTTCCGGAACTGTAAAAGATTGTGACGTTGACATTGAGATGAAAGGAAAATACAGGAATCCACTCCTTACGGTAGATATCATCATAGAAATCGGCGATAAAATAGTCCTCATTCAAAGGGCTAATCCACCTTATGGATGGGCGTTGCCGGGCGGTTTTGTCGATTATGGCGAATCTTTGGAAGCATCTGCAATTCGGGAGGCAAAAGAGGAAACCTCTCTCGAGGTGATGCTTCAGGAACAGTTCCACACCTATTCAGATCCCGATCGCGATCCCCGACATCACACCGTTACAACGGTTTTCATCGGAAAGAGTATCGGCACCTTGAAACCGGCGGATGATGCAAAAGACGCAGGCGTTTTTTCAGAAAATGATCTTCCGGAACCCATTGTGTTTGATCATCGTAAAATTATCGGCGATTACTTTCGTTACAAAGAAGGGGCATCAAAAAGAGAAGTTTTTTCATTGAATCTTGATACAGCCTAACGAAGGCGTGTTTCTTTAGAAAATCGAAAGATTTATTGAATTTCAAAATATCAAATTCCAAGTATCAAACAAACTCCAATGACCAAAATTAGAAAATCCAAACAATGTCTCGTCCTGGAAGGTTTTGGTCATTGAATATTGGGATTTGAAATTTATTTGTAATTTGGTGCTTGGAATTTGTATTCTTATAATTCCGATCCAGCTCGGGCTTACGGTTGCCAAAACGCAAGTTTCAGGCAATTGAGGAGAGATACACGCCGTCATGGTATGATTTTTGCTTTGCTTGAGTGGATCGGCATCTGTTGCAAAGCTTTCAGGAGGAACACCATGAAAAATTCCGACACAACCGGAATTTTCAGACCCTTTAAAGAACTGAAAGAGTTGCTTGAAAAAAAATCATTGAAACCCGGACCTTCCCCCGGCGACAAGTCCTTAAATGGCTCAGGGGGAACTCGCGTTAAAACCAATGTTTTCAAGTCTGATAGCACGATTGACGATACGTCTGCCCCGATGAATGAAAGCGAACTTTTTTTAGAGGCCATGGCTGACGTCGAACCCATTCATCGGGAAGATCGGTTAGAACCTAACGGTATGCCTTGTGTTTCAATTGATTCTGAAAATGATTCAAAAGATGAAACAATCCGGCAGTTGAGTAATCTTGTGAATTCCGGTGAAGGCTTTGTGGTTGCGCATACACCGGAATATATTGAAGGCACGGGATATAATATTCACCCTGAGATTTCAAAACGGCTGCATCGCGGCGATTTTTCCATACAGTCGCACATTGACCTTCACGGTTTGGGTGTGGAAGATGCCAGAAAGGCTTTTGAATTTTTTTTTAAAGATTCCATCACCACGGGTAAAAGGGCTGTTCTTGTTGTCCATGGCCGGGGTCTTTCATCCCTTGACCGGCCTGTTTTAAAAACAAAGGTGATTGAATGGCTCACCCGGGGTCCATGGCGAAAATGGGTCATTGCATTTTCAAGCGCCAGATCCTGTGACGGCGGCACAGGTGCAACATATGTGCTGCTTCGACGGCGGCCCATGACAAGACGTTACCGGAAATGTGTTAAGGTGAATTAGTATTTAAATTGTGATATTTTTGTGTGTTTTTTTGGTAAATTTTTTTCTCATTTTCATTTATTTTCGCTAAGGAACGTACAGTGAAAATACGAATTTTCACATTTTATTTCATTTTTTTATTTGGATGGTTGATATCTTGTAATAATGATCCGACGATTCACTCTCTTTCAAAAATCGAAAAAAACATATCAGCCGAAGAACCAAACAAAATTGGCGATACAAATAAACAAAAACTGTCTGCAATGCTTTATGAACTTGCCGTTTCTCAGGCACCTGATGATTTTGCAAAAAAGCATGACATTTTTTTGGATAAGGACCGGGTCAGGGTGTATATTTTCTTTGAACCGTCATCATCAGACCCGGACAGGACGAAGATAATTAAGGATCATAAAATAATAATTGAAAAAAGCTCTGCGGACTTGACAAGAGGACTGGTTCCCGTAGATCATTTGATTTCACTGTCACAAGAACCTGTTATACGATCCATACGACTCCCGGACAGACTCATCAAAACAAGGAAGATTATCCAATGAATATTGCCGGATTCAGAAATTGTGTTATCACGTTCTGCATCATACTGCTGGTTCATTTCACTTTTTACGCGGTTGCCGTTGCCCAAAATTTTGGTATGCCTCCGGCAAAGAAAAATAATCACCCCAAAATGTCGAGTTATTTGCAAAAGCTGGAAAAAGAACATAAAGAAGGCACCGGTGCCCGACGAATGGTTGCCCAGGGCTTAGATATCAGCACTCATGACCCGGACAAGGTCATGGTTTATCTGATGTCAGGACCCGGTACAGATGTAGATGAAGACGCCCTTGATGATTTAGGGGCCCAAATTATCAAACAGGCTGACAACGTGACCAAAGCAGAAGTTCCCATTGATATGCTGACCGCTGTTGCCGATACGGTAAATGGCATCTCATTTATGAAGGCCCCCGACAAACTTATACCGGTGGCTATTACGAGTGAAGGGGTCAACCTGACCGGGGCTGCCACCTATCATAATGCCGGTTATACCGGTTCAGGTGTAAAAGTTGCGGTGATCGATGTGGGTTTCTACGACCTATCATCGGCCATATCCAAAGGCGAACTTCCTGCCGATATTGTAAAAATTGACTGTACAGGCGTAGGAAACTGCATACCCAGCACTTTCTCCTCTGAGCAAGATTACCATGGCACGGCAGTTTCCGAGATTATTCATGACATGGCCCCCGACGCCTTGCTTTATTTAATCAAGGTCGAAGACACATTTGATTTGGTGTACGCCGAAAATTACGCCGAAGAAAATGGAATCCGGATTATCAATCATTCTCTAGTGGTTCCAAACACGAATTTTTATGATGGTAAATGTTATGCAAGCAATCCAGTCTGTACGGCTAATGATGCTTATGCAAGCAATATCCTGTGGGTGAATGCCGCGGGCAACGAGGCCCAGCGGCATTATGAAGCCCTTTTTAGCGATCCGGATACTGATGGATGGCATAATATTTCAGCTGATAGTGAGATAATTGAACTGAATAATGGCAATGCCATAAATAGTGGCGATACTATTGAAGTGTATCTGACATGGGATGCATGGCCCAAAACCAATAAGGATTATGACTTATATCTTTATAACTCTTCAGATCCTCAAAATCCGGTTGCATCGAGTACAACTACACAATCAGACACACCGCCCATCGAAAAAATTTCATACGATGTAACATCAAGTGGTACGTATTATATTTCGATTTTTAATAATAGCGCCTCCTCTCTTCAATTGGAAGTATACAGTATCTACCACAACTTATCGCCTGCAATGGCCTACAGCAGCCTACTGGGACCGGCTGACGCTGCCGGGGTAATGGCCGTGGGTGCCATTAATTATAACAGCTGGGCCACAGGTCCCCAGGCATCATACAGCTCTCAAGGCCCCACCAACGACGGCAGGCCAAAACCGGATATCATGGGGCCGGACAATGTCATAAATGATATATTTTTAAAATATGAAGGAAAAAGATTTGCCGGCACCAGTGCATCCAGCGCACACGTTGCCGGTGCAGCGGCACTCATACTGAATAGATATCCATATTTTAATGTGGAACAAATCTGGCAATCTCTGACCTTAACTGCCATTGATATGGGAAGTCCGGGACAAGACAACCTTTATGGGTATGGACGTTTGAATCTGGATATTAATACTGCTATCACTAGCAGCACTACAGTTACAAGCACCGACGGAGGCGGAGGCGGCTGTTTTATCGCCACAGCGGCGTATGGATCTTACGCGGCGCCGTATGTTATGGTATTGCGAAAGATGCGGGATCGCTTTCTTCTGGCAAACAGCATTGGAAAAAGCCTTGTGAGCTTATATTATAAATATTCACTCCCTTTGGCTGATTTCATTGCAAATCACGACAATTTGAAGATAGTTGTCCGCTTGAGCCTTTTACCCCTTGTGGGAATCAGCTGGCTGGCCCTGAAAATGGGTCCCATGTTTGCCATATCTTTTATAGCCCTTTTTATGTTTGGTCTTATCCGGCTTTTCTCAAAAAAAACGTTCTCGAATAGGAAAACCATTTAACCGGCCTTACAATTTATCGATACAGACCCTTCAGATCGTATTTTAATTGTGTTTTTTTTCATTTGGTGGCAAATATTTATAGTTCATTGATAAATCGGAATTTCAGTTTTGCTACAACCGGCTTGGCCGGTTTAGGATATGCATAGGAGCACAAATGGCACTCAAGGAACACGAATATATCAGACAAACTCTGGAAAGATACACAAATAGTCCCCTCGAAGATTTTTGCGAGCATATTATTATCACGAATTTTAAACGCTATGTAAGCCGGTTCAATGAAAAAGTTCAGGGGGATTATCACGAAGGTAATTTTCGTACAGTCAACGTAAAATCCCTGAATTGTACGATGATAGACTTTGGCATTGGTTCTCCTCAAGCCGCTCTGGTTATAAACTGTCTTGCGTATCTTGACAGTCTCAAATCGGTGATCATGCTCGGAATGTGCGGCGGCATAGATGATACCCTTGAGATCGGCAACTTCATTATACCCTCTGCAGCCATCCGTGGGGAGGGAACCAGCCGGCATTACCTGCCACCGGAGTTTCCCGCAATACCCACCTCTTCGGTGAATCTTTTCTGTATCGGAGCCCTTCGAAAATTGAACCTGCCCCCCAAGTGCGGTATTGTATACACCACCGACCGCCGTTTATGGGAGTTCGACCAAGAATTTGTGAGTCATTTAAGGCAGCAGCGGATACTTGCCATCGATATGGAACTGGCGACGCTGTTCTCAGTTGCCTATCATTATGAAGTTCCCATCGGATCGGTGATGCTGGTGTCAGATATGCCGTTGCAAAAACGAGGCATAAAAGATAAAAGGATGCAGGACGAGATTTTTTCGAACCATATGGAGACCCATTTGGATATTGCAATAGATGTAACTAAAAATTTAAATTCAAAGTGGGACAAAATAGAGCGAGAACTCACCAGCGAATGGTAAGGCCACACTTTTCTGTATAAGATGACTTGACAAAAACATATTTGCGATTATTTTTACCTAGTTTTCATATTAATATTAAACATAAAACCCCTATGGGGCGAAAATGCCCTGAGTAAGGGGTTTTTTATTCAATAAAATCATAACAAGTTTAAATCTCAAAAGCATACTATTTTTAAATACCATGAAAAATTCTATCCATAAAATCAGAAACATCGGAATCAGTGCCCATATCGATTCGGGTAAAACCACACTCACTGAAAGAATTCTATTTTTTACGCAACGAATCCACACAATACATGATGTCAAAGGGAAAGACGGCGTGGGCGCCACCATGGATTCAATGGAGCTTGAAAAAGAGCGCGGCATAACCATCGCTTCTGCCGCCACCTATTGTGAATGGCTGGATCATAAAATTAATATTATTGACACCCCCGGCCATGTCGATTTCACAATAGAAGTTGAACGGTCTTTGAGGGTGCTTGACGGCGCCATACTGGTGTTATGTTCTGTGGGCGGTGTTCAGTCACAATCCATTACGGTTGATCAGCAAATGAAAAGGTACAAAGTGCCCTGTATCGCTTTTATCAACAAATGTGATCGAAGCGGCGCCAATCCTTTTCGCGTTACGAATCAACTCAAAGAAAAACTTGGGCACAATGCAGTTGCCATGCAGATCCCCATCGGTCTCGAGGCGGATTTTGAGGGCGTTGTTGATCTTGTCTCCATGAAAGCGATCTATTTTGACGGACCCAATGGAGAAGACGTACGGATCGAAGAAATACCACAAAATCTTTTTAATGAAGCCATGAATCTGCGTGAAGAATTGATCGATGCGGCCTCGATGTTCTCAGATGAACTTACGGACGCTATTCTTGAAGAAAAAGAAATCACGGAAGATATGATTGTCTCAGCAGTGCGAATCGGTACGCTGACCCGAAAAATGACACCGGTCTTCATTGGATCGGCCTATAAAAACAGAGGCGTGCAACCAC
>Ga0210085_1000381_pt1 | contig 19078 bp, 20 predicted proteins | sample China_Galinas_PW_5_FD_184866 | JGI IMG/M metagenome (GOLD analysis project Ga0210085, IMG submission 184866) | Wetland microbial communities from San Francisco Bay, California, USA, that impact long-term carbon sequestration - China_Galinas_PWC_D1... | ecosystem: Environmental > Aquatic > Marine... | reverse complement strand
CGTGTGCAAGAGACAATGCCGCTCTCGGTTGTTGCAGTCGGTATGCTACTCAATGGCGTAAGCCCAAACCGCCGAAAATTCCGTCAGCCCAGATCCAGTCCTGCCACGATCGCATCCAGGTCGATGAATGACCCGGTGCCGCGGAACGTGTAGGTCAACCAAGCCCGGTACGGCCAACCGAGCACCCTTGGCCCGGATGGAGGCGACAAGTTTTTCGGCTTCGGCCAATGGCAGTCGGCTGATGCGATCGATCTTCTCGGCAATCACCACCTCGCCCGGTTGCAGATCGGAGATCATCCGTAGCAGTTCGGGCCGGTCAGCGCGGGCGCCGGACGCTTTCTCGCGGTAGATACCGGCGACGTAGTAGCCGGCAGCCCGCGTGCTGTGCTCAATATCGGCCTGACGGGAAAGATCCTGTTCGTCGGTGCTGACGCGGAGGTAAATGCGAGCGATTTTCACGGAAGACGGCCAAGATGGGTATACGCAACTTGCCCATCCTGGACCACGTAGCCAACTATTACCAGGAGCGATGTTATTTAGCCATCGGCTAGTTGGCTATCCAAGTTGGCCATCTTTGGGGCCGACGGCATGCTCTGAGGTTTTGGCGTACACCCCCAGGTCGTTACAGCTAGTGGCGTTTGCCGAGAATGTCGTCGAAGTTACCGGCGGCGCTAGCTGCGGCGAATTGCTCCATGAGTTTCGCGAAGCGATAGAAGTTGGGGTATTGCTCACAGAGCATATCCATATCGCCCGGTGCTGAGGTATCGAGAATCCGCTTGAAGTCCGGCATGTACTTGTACATGCTCGCGAGGAGCTGTTCCATGCCCCCGGCCGTGTCGGGGAACGCGCTTACTGCCTTGTCGATCGATGCCGCGATCTCGTGATGTTCTGGGGTGGGGGCCATGCGTCACCGAGCTTGTGTTTGTGGAGGGGGCATTGCGCGCGAGGGGAATGGAGCGTCCAGGTCGGTGCTGCCCCGCCGCTGTGCTGGTGGAACCAGCCATCGCTTGCTTTGGACGCTTGGGGGTACGACCGTGAATTCTAGAGAAGCCCTCGCCGGGGTAGGCGTGCAAAACGTGCAGAAAGTCCCGCTAAGCATTGTTCGATACATCAATCACTTAGACTTTCAAACGCTACGAAATTACGAGAAATTCAGAGAGTTGCATCCTATTGTTACGATTTACACCATGAGTGTGAGCTAACTGGCACATTTCGGCTTCACTGCGATGATTTCGGCCGCTTTTCGACGATCTACCAGGACGAGTTCGTCAAAATTCACCCCAAAAAGGTGTTCAGAGGCGCAAAATTCGAAAATATTTGAAAAATAGCAGAACGCTCTGATAACAAAGGCGAATATTTCTGCTCAGTTTGTATCACCCTGAATTTGCGATGCTTTTCAGGCTGCCGTTACCGGGACTTTCTGCACGTTTTGCACGCCTACCCCTAGATCCCCGAGCGGACACGACGATGGATCGCTCGAGCCCCCGCGCGCGCGGGAAGACCGATGCCTGGGCACCGCGGATCTATCCTGATGCCCCCATCCCCCCGCGCACGCGGGAAGACCGACAGACCTACAGAGGGTCCGTCTTTTGACGGACCCATCCCCCCGCGCGCGCGGGAAGACCCCTTCCGCCTCCCACCCGGTTGACCCTCGAGCCCCGTATCTGGCGGCAAACGAAATGCTCGAGACGAAAGACCACATAGCCAACAAGGACACCATGCAAGGCCATGCCAATAGTGAAGAGCTATCGATCGGTTCCGAGATCGATGCCCGTGATCAGCGCTGGTGCAGGCTCGCAGCGGATGCGGGTGGATGGGGTCGGCGGGCGCCAACCAGCTACGTGGCCCAATCGGTTGTCCCGTTACCACGTAACCAGCGGCCCCGGGCGGAACGGCGTTCGTGCCACCCGTTGTGGTGATCTGCGATCCGCTTCGTGAGTTTAGCCCAGGGCGGGCTGGCGACCTACTGTTGGCAGGGGAACAGGCCCGCCGAAGAACGACGGTTCACGGCACACCACGCCAGCAGGTGCACCGGACCTATCCCACGATCAGCGAGATCTGTCCGTAGATCGTCGGTCCCGATGAGTCTTCGTCGTTGTCCTCGGCGGGCGGGTTACTCGAGCACGCTGAGAGCACGATCAGAAGCGCGAGCATCGCCTTTTTCATCGGCTGGCCCGCTTCTTCTTGCGCCACTCCCAAGGCGGAACAGGATGCGGATCGGCCCATAGGCCTAGGTGCTCAGTTTTGGCTTTCGCCTCCACCGCTTCGTACAGGACCCGATCCCCGGCGTTCTGCTCCCCGGCATACTTCCGGTACCACCAGGCATAGCCCGCCTGGACCATCGCGAGGTCGATGTCCTGGCCCTCGAAGATGATCTTTCCGACGATACGGCCGTACCGGTCGCGCTCTACCTTATTGGGGCGACAGGCTGTCCAGCTCGGAAGGTCTTGGCCTCGCGTAGAGCCGAGCCGACGCGACCGCCGCACCTCTTGGACGCCCGCCCCCTATCCATCCTCCCCGGGGGCGGGTTCTTTTTCTGCACTGGCGAACCATTCCCCCGACCCTGCCTCGCGATTGACCCTAGATCCCCGAGCGGACACGACGATGGATCGCTCGAGCCCCCGCGCGCGCGGGAAGACCGATGCCTGGGCACCGCGGATCTATCCTGATGCCCCCATCCCCCCGCGCACGCGGGAAGACCGACAGACCTACAGAGGGTCCGTCTTTTGACGGACCCATCCCCCCGCGCGCGCGGGAAGACCCCTAAGCTTCCGTTCCGAGGAACGGAAGCTTGCAACAGCCCCATCCCCCCGCGCGCGCGGGAAGACCCCTTCCGCCGACCCCCCCCCACCCGGTTGACCCTCGAGCCCCGTATCTGGCGGCAAACGAAATGCTCGAGACGAAAGACCACATAGCCAACAAGGACACCACGCAAGGCCATGCCAATAGTGAAGAGCTATCGATCGGTTCCGAGATCGATGCCCGTGATCAGCGCTGGTGCAGGCTCGCAGCGGATGCGGGTGGAGGGGGTCGGCGGGCGGCTTGGGTGTTGGCGCCGTACAAGTGCGGTCCAATCAGCGAAATTGGCTACCGCCGCCGTGTACCAAAACTGTACCAAAAATCCTGGTACATACTCCTAATGCCTGATATCAGAAGACGTTTTTAGGCTGTCGCACCAGTCCAGCATGGGAGAGACGGACAATCTCCTGTCGATCACGGTCGAAGATCGAGACCCTGGTCGAAGGTCACCGGCAGGAGCTTTCGCACTACTTCTTCAGGACCACGTTCTCGCTTTGATCCGAGCCGAGGTAGACGGCCAGGATACGCACCGGTTCCTTGCCGTTGTTCATCCCGTGATGCCACTGGTCCATGGCTTCCATGAAGGCGGTACCGGCGGGGTACACCTTCGTCCCTTTGTCGCCGTAGTCCACGGTGGCCTCCCCGGAGAGGATGTAGGCGAACAGGGGCACGCCATGCTTGTGCAGACGGGTTTCCTCCCCCGGCTGGATGGTGACGATCACCGCGGTGATCTCGGCCTTGCCCGGGGGATAGGTGATGGTCTCGCCAAGGATGGTCTCACCGGTCTCGAGCAGGGGCTGGACGGATTGGTAAGCCTCGTCTGCCGCGATCGCCTTGGATAGGAACAACAGGGTTAGCGCAAGCATCAGGCTGACGGATCTCATAGGACTGGTCTCCAGTGTGGCGTGTATGTAACTGATCGTCTGGAGCGCGGGAGGAAGCACCACAGTCGGGAAAGTCCTGTAGCATCCTCGGCGATGTGCCCCGGTGTGCCCTGGTGTGCCTGGTTATCGGTCGCTGTCCTTCTCGACGGCCCCCGACTCGGGAGACTCGCTGGCCGAATCCGGTGGTTTCATCGCGGCAGCCTTCTCCCTGCCACCCAACCACCTCGCGATCGCCCCGAAGACGCGTTTGATCCCACGCCACAGTTTGGGGAGCAGCCAGATCAGCAGTAGCACGAAGATGCCAAGAAGCACCAGGAAAACAACGGGATGATGGAGCGCCGTCAGGAGACCGACCACCACGCTGAAATCCTCGAGCAGGGATGCCGTCCAGTTGGTAAAGGGCTCGGGAGAGGTGTTGATCAGGACCCGGGTTCCGGACTTCGCCGCGTGGGAAGCCGCGGCCATGGTGCCACCCACGAGCGCCGCCGCCAGCTCGGGTCCTGCACCGACGTGCCCCACCGCGCTCGCCGCCAGGATAGCCCCGGCCGGTATGCGGATGAAGGTGTGCAGGGTATCCCAGGCCGTATCCACCCCAGGAACCTTGTCGGCGAAGAACTCCGTCACGTACATGAAGCCGGCGGCGAGCATGACCAACGGATCGGAGAGCACATCCATACCCGCGGGCAGATCCACGTTCCCGGTAGCACCGAGAAAGCCCAATACCAGGATCGCCGCATAGAGGTTGATGCCGCTGGCCCAACCGGCACCGAGCGAAAGGGCGATTGTCTGGGTCAAATCGTCCAAGCAGATACTCCCGAAAAAAACGACTTCAGGGATTATAGCCGCAACCCGCGATCACCCTGCAGCACCGGAGAATGCGCAATGCCGTGGCTCGACTCGCCCCACGATCGTTTAGAATGCGGACGACGCCCGGCGCAGCCCGGGCTGTCGCAACAGCTAACGCAAGAACAACCACCGGATTAGGAACATCGAGATGCGGATCCTCGGCTACTTGGTCCTGCTCGCCCTCATCGCCTTCGTCGCCTGGCCCTACTACGAGATGTTCCGGCTGGACAACGCCCTCGGCGATAACGACATGCAGGCATTGGGGCAGCTCGTAGACCTCCCGGCAATCCGTCGCAATTACAAGGAGCGCCTGGGAAAGGGTCTCGGCCTGGAGCCCGCTCGACGGGACCCGAACAGGGCACTGGCCTGGCTGCAGCAGAACCTGCAGCGCCTGGGCGACGCGGCCCTGGAGAAGACCATAACCCTCGAATGGGTCCGCGATACCCTGCAGGACGCCGCGGCACGCGCCACCGACAAAAAACCGCCCTACTTCCTGGCCGCAGTCACATTCGCCTTCTTCGAATCCTACGACAGCTTCATCATCCGCCTGGGGGAGCTTGGCGAGAACGCGACCCACGTCCGCATGCGGCTGAAGGACAATAGCTGGCATGTAACGGATATCATCCTCTAGGGAAACGCTGATTTTTGGCCAGGATAGCCGAAAATCTGCATCTTCTTAGGCAGCGAGGGACAGGGTCTCCACCGTGCCGCGATTCTTCTCCTTGAGAAGGACCTTGAAGGACTCGAGGGGATAGCCCAGGTAGCCGATCAGACGCTTGATCACCTGGAGCAGGGCCTCGGGGGCGAGATCCGCCTCGGCGAAGATCGAATCCGCGATGGGTAGCGGCTCATCCAGGGTATCGGGGACCCGGGCAAACAGGGGGCGGTCCTTCGACCCGAATCCCGCAGGGGCATCTACCAAGTGCTTCAGCTTCTCCGGTGCGCGACCGTAAAGCTCCTGCAGCAGGGCCTCGTAGAAGAGGGGCCAGGCCGAAGCGCTGGTGAAGGTCTTGCCGTCGAGAATAAACCCGAAGGGAACCTTTTGGTCCAGACTGGGCGTGAGCGGTGTCTGCGCCTGTGCCTGGGTTTCACCCATACCCTGGTCCGGTGCCGCCTGGGACACCTCCATGGCTTCTGCCTCTGGCTCAGAGACCTCGGACATCGGCTCCGCGGCACTGCCGGTCCCGGCGCCTGGTGACCGATACTCCCGCAAGAGGGCGAGCATCTGGTCCATGGCCCCTTCCAGAGAGCCGCGTCGCTCGTTGTAGCTCTGCTTGAAACGAACGCCCTCCTCCAGCCGCGCCGGGTCATCGTGGTTGATGTCGTTCCAAATCGCGGCGGACAGCTTCTCCAACTCTCCGCGCAACTGCTCGAGCCGATCCTCGACCTCTTGTAACTTCCCGTCGATAGCGCGGCTCTCGGACATGGCTCTACCCCTCTTGACTGCTGGACATTGGAATTCCTGAAAGATTATCGGGTCACTCCGGTGACCACACCAATAAGCTCCGCCTATGTAACGTTAAGCATCTTTGATGACCGGACGAGGGTCCCCTGGTATACGGCCTCGATCTCCCGATAGAGAACGCCAGTATCCGACTCGTAGCGATGGGAGAAATGGAAGGGTATCAGCCGCGCGACACCTGCCAGGGCCGCGATCTCGCCGCAGGCGCTGGCCGTGAGGTGGCAGGTTCGCTCCGCATGCCCCTTGTCGGCCTGAGAGAAGGTCGCCTCACAGACCAGTGCATCCGCACCACTGGCGAGCTCGCCGAGAAGCCGGCGGTTCGCCGGAAAATCGGCCAAGTCGGTCGCGTAGACCAGGCGACGCCCCGGCTGCTGCTCCACCAGCTCATGGGCCAGTTCCGAGACCGGCGCCCGCCGGCCATCCGGCAATTCCAACCGGGTCTCGAGCTCCCCCGACGTCAGACAGCGCTCGAGCCTTCCCAGCCAGGGCCCGCCGGCCAGCCCGGAAGCGGCTAGCCGGTCCTTGCGGATGTGCAAGGTCCTCGGCACATCGAAGGCGAACGCCAGCACGGGTATCCCGTGGTCCAGGGTAACGGCCCGTACGCAAAGGCCGGACTCCTCCAGAAGGACACCTCCCCGTACGGGCCGCTCCTCTCCCTCCATCTTCCCCTCCCCCATCGGAAGCCCGACCTTGAGCAAGAAGCGGTGCAGGCGCGCCCCATGCAGCTCCAAGACCTCGAACCTGGGTCCGAGATCGCCGATGCGGTCCCAGCGGACCCCGGCGATGAAAGAACCGACGTGCTCCGCCAGCCCCGGAGGACCATACAGCCTACATAGCCCCTGCACGCCGATGCGCGAGCGCAGAAACCAAAGGAAGCCGCCGATATGGTCCATATGGGCATGGCTGATGAAGACATCGGTCACCTGGTGGACGATCTTCGCGGGCAGGCGACGGGCGTCGCCGAGGTCGAACAGGAGGCTGCGTGCCTCCTGGCGCAGGCGCAGGTGAAGGAGCGGATCGCCGGTCAGACCGTTCACCAGGAGGGCGCTGGCGGCCCCCAGATGGACGAAGCAGGCGGGATCGGCGCCCTCCCCGTCCGGCACGATCAGGTCAGGAGGCACCTGCGCGAGCGCCGGTACGGCGCTCGGTGGGCGGGCCGTGCCGAGCAGGCCGTCGGGGCCGCGCACGGCGTCCCGTACCAGGCACAGAGCATCGTCCTCGGCGCCCTCGGCGACCTTCCGCAACAGCACCCGGAGCCGCTCGGAACCCCGGGAGAGGATCTCCCCCATGGCCAAGGTCGTGCCGGAGCGCCCGATCAGGGCCATCTGGCGTCCGCGCCAGCCCTCGGAATCGGAGGGCGGTAGACCGCTTAGGTGCAGCCGTGACAGGGAAAGCTCGCGTACCGACGCCTGCTCCATCCAGGTGTCCCAGGCGAGGGTCCGCTCGCGGGCGCGCCGCTTCTTGGTCTGACCGTGGGCGAGGGATGAAGGGGCCACGATCAGGACCTCGCACCCGAATCCGGCCAGCATCTCGCCCGCAGATTCCACCAGGGCGCCCTCCTCTGGGAAGATGCCCAGGACCGCGTCGATGCGGGCCACCTCGACCATCCCCTCCAACAGCTCCCTGGCGGCCGGGCCCCGCACCAGCCCCGGCGCGTCCAGCAACAGGGGCCCGGCGGGAATCTCCGCGACGAGCCGCGACAAGGCATGTACCAGTGGCAGACGATAGCGGGCCGCATCCAGGGCGCAGAGCGCCGCCAGACTCTCCACCCGCCAGCCTCCGCCTCTCCAGCGTGCCGATGCCAGGGCACCGGGGACACCGAACGCCGGCGAGCCGGGATCTGCCGAGATCCCGATGCACTGCTGGCCAGCAGTCTCCAGCCGGGCAGCCAGTCGGTATGCGAGTGTGGACTTGCCGACCCCGCTCGGTCCCCAGATCAGGACACGGCGCCCGTTCCGGAGCCAAGCCTCCGCAGTGTCCAACGAGGCAGTATAGAATTGTGGGATCACGGATCAGGATCGACCCGGGTCAGAGTCATGGCGGGTCAGAAACATGGCGTCGCCGTAGCTGAAGAACCGGTAACCCTGTTTCACCGCATGACGGTACGCGGCCATGGCCTGGGGGAATCCGCCGAAGGCACACACCAGCATGAGCAGGGTCGATTCGGGCAGATGAAAGTTCGTGATCATCGCATCCACCAGCCGGAAAACATACCCCGGGCGGATAAAGAGCCGTGTGTTGCCCCGAAACGGGCGCAGAGCCCCCTCCCCCGCCGCGCTCTCCAGGGCGCGCACGCTGGTGGTGCCCACGGCGACCACCCGGCCGCCGGCCTCGCGGATCTCCGCCACCGCATCGCAGACCGTTGCATCCACCTCCAGCCACTCCCGGTGCATGACATGCTCCTCGAGCCGCTCGGTTCGCACCGGCTGGAAGGTCCCGGCCCCCACGTGCAGGGTGACATGGACGGTTCGTACACCCGCCGCCGCGAGCCGCGCGAGCATGGGCTCGTCGAAATGCAGTCCGGCCGTGGGTGCAGCGACCGCGCCCTCCCGCCGCCCGTAGACCGTTTGGTAGCGCTCCAGATCCGATGCCTCGTCCGGACGCCGGATATAGGGTGGCAGGGGTACGTGTCCATGACGGGCCATCAGCAGCTCCAGCCCGGCGTCGAGCGAGCCCAGATGGAACAGATCCTCGTCTCGGCCCCTCACCTCGAGCCGTTCGCCCCCTGGGAGCAGGACCCAAGACCCGGCCTTGGGCACCTTGCTCGCCCGCAGCTGGGCCAGGGCCTCCCGGTCGCTCAGCAAGCGCTCGATCAGGATCTCGACGCGACCGCCGCTGGGCTTGCGGCCGAGCAAGCGGGCGCGCATCACACGGGTGTCGTTGAAGACCAGCAGGTCCCCCGGCTTCAGCAGCCGAGGCAGATCGGCGAAGGCCAGATCCCGTACCCTGCCCGTCGCCCCATCCAGGCCGAGCAACCGGCTCGCACCACGCTGCGGAAGGGGTCGTTGGGCGATCAGCCCCTCGGGAAGCTCGTAGCGGAAATCGGAGCGCTGCATGACGTGCCATGATAGCAAGCGCCTGAGGTCGCGGAAGCCATGCGCCGGGGAGCACCCGAGAATGCCGCCCGAAAATCGGCATCTTCGAAGACCTTTCGAACAGGTGCAACCGTCGCATAATGTAAAGTGCGTTCGCAGACAAGCACCTTGGGACGATGAGAAACTACGAAACACGCGAAAGGCGCGAAATCGACTCGAGTACAAAGGGCGGTCGCTGAAGCAAGAGTATGAGTCGGACTTTGTGTGCTACGGTGAAATCATCCTCGAAATCAAGGTGGTCAAGCAGTTGGCCGACGAGCACCGCGCTCGAGTGATCAACTATCTGAAGGCGACCGGTATGCAGCTTGGTTTGCTAGTCAATTTCGGCCACTACCCGAAGATCGAGCACGAACGGTTCGTGAACCAGCGCCTTTCGCGTGTTTCGCGTAGTTCGTAGTTTCAGTGAACAGATTACCTTATCTGAAGGCCGCGCCCTTTCGATCTCGTCGATAGAGCGGAAAATGTCGCAGGATGACTGATCGGATCGAGACCAGACCCGACACGGCGATCCACGCCTGTCCGGATTGCGACCTACTTCAGGTCCTTCCCGAGCTCGAGCCCGGAGACAAGGCCCAGTGCGTACGCTGTGGGCGGACACTGGCGGGCCGAGCTCATGACCCCATCGATCGCCCCTTGGCACTCACCCTTGCAGCGCTGCTCGCACTGGTGGTCGCCAATACCTCGCCGCTGATGGACCTGTCGGTGGTAGGGCGCCATGCCAGCACCACCATCCTCGGCGGTGCCTACGAGATGTGGATCGAAGGTCAAGAGGCGACGGCCCTGGTCGTGGCCTTTTGCGCGGCGATCGCCCCGGCGGCTTACGTCCTGTCCTTGTTGGCCGTCCTGCTGGCGGCGAGGCGCCCCCCGGGCCCCTGGTGGATCGGAGAGATGTTGCGGGTGACCCACGCCATGGAGCCCTGGTCGATGGTCGAGGTCATGATGCTCGGCATCCTGGTCGCGCTGGTCAAGATCGCCGAGCTCGCGGATGTCGCCCCTGGTATCGGCATGTACGCCGTAGGCGTCCTGATGCTGCTTCTTCCCGCCATTCAGGTCAGCCTCGACCCTGAGGAAATCTGGGCAAGGCTCCAATGGGTTACGGGTGAGAAGCCAAGCCAGTCGCCAGAGCACGCCGCGCCCCGATCCCCGCCTGTCGAGCGAGCACCATGACAAGTGCCCCGCTGACCGGCGCCCAGTCCGGATTGCTCTCCTGCGAGACCTGCGGCCTGCTCGCGCAACCCGCCGATGCCGCCGAGCCCGGCCATTGTCCCCGCTGCGGGGCCGCGCTCGAATGGCGCCGACCGCATTCGATTCAAACCACCTGGGCGCTCGTTGCCGCCGCGGCGATCTGCTATATTCCGGCCAACCTCCTGCCGGTGCTGGGCACCACCAGCCTCGGGGCCACGGAATACGACACCATCATGGGCGGGGTGGTATTCCTCTACACCTCGGGATCCTGGCCATTGGCCCTCATCGTGCTGGTCGCCAGCGTGATGGTCCCGCTGGGCAAGCTGGTCGCCCTCGGCTATCTGCTGATTACGGTGCAGAGCGGCTCGATCCGGAGCAACCGGGAGCGCACCCGGCTCTATCGGATGGTCGAGCTCATCGGGCGCTGGTCGATGCTGGACGTGTTCGTCGATACCTTCACGGTCGCACTGGTACAATTGCAGCCCCTCATGTCCGTGCAGCCCGGAGCCGGGGTGTTGTTCTTCGCGGCTGTGGTCGTGCTGACGATGATCGCCGCGAGCACCTTCGACCCGCGCCTGATCTGGGACGCGGGCAGCGAAGAGGAATCCTGATTTGGCGGAAATCCTTGATGCCGGCAACCTCCCCCGAGCGACCCTGACGCCGGGCAAGCGCTCGCGGATCTCGGCCGTCTGGCTCATCCCGCTGGTCGCCGCCGTCGTAGCCGTCGGGATCGCCGTCCACCGCGTCCTCAACGAAGGTCCCACCATTTCCATCATCTTCAAGTCCGCGGAGGGTATCGAGGCCGGAAAGACCATCATCAAATACAAGGAAGTACAGATCGGGCAGGTGACGGCGGTGGATCTCTGCGAGAACTACACGAAGGTCCGGGTGACCGCACGGATTGCAAAGAATGCCGAGGGGCTGATGGTCGAGGATTCAAAGTTCTGGGTGGTACAGCCGAGGGTCACCCTGAGCGGGATCTCCGGCTTGAGCACCTTGTTGTCGGGCAACTACATCGGTTTCGAAAGGGGTAAATCGAAGGAGAGCGCGCACACCTTTATCGGCCTCGACACCCCACCTGTCATCACCATCGACCAGCCCGGTCGAGAGTTTCTCCTCACCGCCGACAACCTGGGCTCCCTCGGGGTCGGCTCGCCCATCTACTTCCGTCGCCTCAACGTAGGCCAGGTGATCGCCTACGATCTGGATAAGAACGGGAAGGATGTCAACGTTCGGGTCTTCATCAACGCTCCGTACGACAAGTTCGTCACCACGGGAACACGCTTCTGGAACGCCAGTGGGATAGACATTTCACTGGGTACGGGAGGGTTCGACGTGCGCACCCAGTCCTTGGTGTCGCTGGTCATCGGCGGCATCGCATTCGAGACGCCGCCCTTCACCTCCACGACCAACCCGGCCGCCGCGGACAGCACTTTCCCACTCTATGCCGATCGCGAGACCGCGATGAAGCAGCCGGAGGCCATCGCGAGACACTACGTGGCCTACTTCGACGGATCGCTGCGGGGACTGTCCGTCGGTGCCCCGGTCACCCTGCTCGGTCTGCCGGCGGGCGAGGTCACGGATGTGGGGATCGACCTGGACCCCAAGACCTTGACGATCCGAGGGCGGGTGGAAATGGTGACCTATCCCCAACGCCTCATCAGCCGCCTGCAAAGCGAGCAGGCGGAGATCGCTCGGGAGGTTGCTCGCAACCTGAAAGAAACCCACGCGCTTTTTCAGCGCTTGATCGAGGAGCGCGGGCTGCGTGCGCAGCTGCGCTCCGGAAGCCTGATCACCGGCCAGATGTACGTGGCCTTCGATTTCTTTCCGGACGCACCGAAGGTCGAGATCGATTGGAACGAAAAGATGCCGATCGTGCCGACGGTTCCCGGCACCCTGCCGGACCTGGAGACCAAGATCTCGACCATCCTCGCAAAGCTCGACAAGGTCCCCTACGATGCGATCGGTACCGAGCTCAAAACGACCCTCGAGACGATCAACAAGACGCTCGCTCACATCGACCTGGGACTCATCCCCGAGCTGAAGCCGGCAATCGCCGAGCTGCGGCGCACGCTCGCATCCACCAACCGGGTGCTCAAAAGCACGGACGCCACCCTGCTCGGAAAGGATGCCCCGGGACAGCTCGAGCTGCGGAACGCCTTGCAGGAGGTGGCGCGTGCCGCACGCTCGGTGCGCGTGCTCGCCGACTATCTGGAACGTCATCCCGAGGCGCTGCTTCGGGGCAAATCCGGAGAGAGACCCTGATGAACCCTGCTCTCATCATTTCGGGGCTGATGCTGATGCTCGCGGCGGGCTGCGCCTCGCCGCCGTCGCGCTTCTATACCTTGAGCAGCGCGGGCACGGCTCCCGTCCTCGCGCCCGTATCCGCGCTGTCCCTGGCCGTAGGTCCGGTCTCGGTACCCGCCGCGGTCGATCGCCCCGAGATCGTCGTCTCCACGGGTGCGAACCAGGTGCAGCTCGACGAATTCAATCGCTGGGCCTCGCCGCTGCAGGACGAGATCTCGCGCGTGGTCACGGAGAACCTGGTCACCATGCTGGGTACCGGCCAGGTGATCCAATCGCCGCCGTCCCTGAGCGAGAATGCCACTTATCGGGTCTCGATCGAGGTGCAGAGGTTCGAATCGGTACCGGGCAAGCACGTCCGGCTGGACGCGGTCTGGACCCTGCGCCGGAAACGGGACGGCAAGCCCACGACAGGGCGTACGAGTGTACAAGAGGAGGTGTCCGGGCCGGACTATGGGGCCCTCGCCGCCGCCCATAGCCGGGCAGTCGCACGCTTGAGCCGGGACATCGCCGACGAGGTGCGCGCGCTCGAGAGCGCCTCGCGCTGACCGGCACCGAGCCGCCTACGCTTCTCCCACGTCAGGACTTCTACGCTCCAGAAGGGACTTGCCCACGCCAGCGGGTCTTGTCGGCTTCCTGATCTCCGGCATGCTCTCCGGTCGTATTGGACGGTCATTTGTTTCGAGGCAGGACTGCCTTCACACACGCGGGTTCTGTCGCGAAATGTCAATATAGCCAAGCGTGTAATCTGGATAATTCGAAGCTCATCACGCACCCATGGCCTTGCGGGGGATGCATATGTAGACCGCCGCTCTGGTCATCCCGTATCCGCGAAAACCCAATAACCGGCAACAACCGAACGTGGAGATTTCCCAATGTTCAAGATGAGGAAACGAGCAACCCTGTTCGCCTCGGCTGCCCTAATGCTGGGCGCAGCTGCAGACTATTCACTCGACGGTGGCTTTCTCGTCTCGAAGGCGCGAGCCGTGATCGGCAGACCCCTGACACCGCTGAGCTATGCCGGTGTTGCCAGGCGCACCACACGCCGGGTGATCCGCAGGACATCGGTCTACGCGGCAACGCTGCCCGCGGGATGCACGACCGTGCTCGTCGACGGAACCTCCCTATACCGATGTGGCCCGACCTACTACCAAGCTGCAGGCGGACGCTATGTGGTCGTGAGGGTGGACTAATCGCTCGAAAGGCCACCGAGAAGCCACCCGCTTCAAGCATCGGACGGGACATTCATCGGAGGCTGGCGCACACCGCTTGTTCCGAGAGAGCTTCATAACAATCCGACCGCCCTAGCAGACCCAAGATCTTTTGCAGATTCAGGAGCCGAAACCATGACCGACACGAGAATAGAGCCCCAGCCACACAGGCACATTCGTACTGTGCCGGGCCTCTTGATCCTTGCGATATCCCTGCTTGTCCCGGGACACTACGCCCAGGCAGAGGAAGACGATGCCAAGGCCATCCTCAAGACGATGTCCGGCTATGTCAGTAAGTTACAGACCATCGAGCTCACATTCGACAGCTCCATTGAGGTCATCACGCCGCAGCTGGAAAAGATCCAGTTCACCAATTCGGGCGATCTCCTTGTGAACCGCCCCGACAAGCTGCGCGCGCATCGAGTAGGTGGCTATGCGAATGTGGAGCTGGTATCCGACGGAAAGACCCTCAGCATATTCGGCAAGAACATCAACGCCTATGCGCAGAGCCCGGCTCCGCGCACACTGGACGAGCTGATCGAGTCCATCCGGGCTCGTCAGGGCGTTGCGCTGCCAGGAGCCGACCTGCTCCTGTCGAATCCCTATACGGCCCTCATAGCCGGGGTATTGGAGGCCAAGCACATCGGCCGTGGCGTCATCGACGGTGTCGAATGTGAGCATCTGGCCTTCCGTAACTTCGATACCGACTGGCAGCTCTGGGTAGAGGTCGGGGACAAGCCGATCCCGCGCAAGCTGGTGATCACGAGCAAGACCATCAACGACGCTCCACAATACACGCTGCGTATCAAGAACTGGAAGACCGGCTTCGAGCCTCCTGCGGACGCCTTCTCCTTCGAACCGCCGGTGGGAGCACAAAAGATCAGCCCCGACGCCCTGATCGACATCGACGAGCTACCCCAGAGTGCGCCGGTGAGAGGGAAGCAATGATCCAATAATGTTCTCGAGTCAGGATACATCATGATCGATCGGCGAAAGGTGGACGTCAGCCCAGGTCGGATACATCGGGTGTACCTGTTCGCGCTGATGCTGGTGATCGGCCTTTTCCTCTTCCACACACTTCTTCTGTTCGAGGTCGCCGAGTCATTGATTCAGCTCAAGGCCTGGTTGGGCGAACACCTGGGGCCGCATAGGGTAGGCAGAACGATTGTCCTCACGAGCTTTGTCGTGCTCTTCATCGCCCACATCGCGGAAGCATCCACCTATGGACTGTTTCTTCGTTGGAACCGGCTCGTTCCCAGCTTTTCCGAGGGTCTCTATTTCGCGTCCGCGACCATCACCGCTCTGGGTTACGGTGACGTGGTCCTGCCGCCTCCCTGGCGGCAGCTGGGACCACTGGTTACGATCGCGGGATTGCTGAAGTTCGGTTGCTCGACCGCTTTCCTGTTCGTCATCATGCAAGCCGTTTGGGGATCGCAGTAGTAACTATTCGCACTGGTTTCCTCGGAATTGCGAGAGCAGCAATCTACTCGTAGCATCTTCGTAACATCTCTGAGATATCTTCGATCCAACCTCGAGATTCCCCGCTTCTAAGCTCGAGATTCCGGAGACCGAATAGGAACCGCCTTGCCCCTTCCACACACGTCGAGCCCCTCCCCGTCTCGCCATGCCCACGTAGAAGAGGGCAAGGTGCGCATTGCCCCAATAATCAGGCTACCGGGATTACTGGTCGATATGGATGTCGATCCCGCCCCACTGATGGCGGAGGTGGGCCTGGATCCAGCTATCTTCGAAGACCCCGAGAACTGCGTCGGCTTCGCGGATGCCGGCCGGCTACTCGCTCTGTGTGCAGAGCGTACAGACTGTCCTCACTTCGGCGTGCTTTTGGGACGGAATCTAGGGTTGGACGTGCTCGGGGCGGTAGGAGAGCTTGCAGGCAGCTCGCCCGACCTCGGTAGCGCCCTGCGGAACATCATTCTGTACCTGCATCTCCATGACCGTGGGGCCATTCCCTTCCTATCGGCGAGCAATGACTGCGCCATGCTCTCCTATGTGGTCTATCAGCCAGATATCCCCGGCACCGCGGTCATATACGACCTCACCATGGCGATTAGCTGCAACATTCTGAGGACCTTGGCCGGACCCAACTGGAAGGCCACACAAGTGCGTCTCTGCCGCCCTCCTCCCGCAGATACCGAGCCTTACCGAGAGTTTTTCCAAGCCCCCGTACATTTTCGCACCGAGCATTCCGAGCTGGTCTTCGCGACATCCTGGCTCGATTTTCCCCTCGGCGGGGCAAATGCGCTGGTGCATCAACGGATTATTGGGGTGATCGAGGCATTGGAGGCCCGCGGTGCCGGGAACTTGGCCACCCAGATCCGGAGAATGCTGCACCGACTGCTGATCGGTGGCGCCTGCCAAGCCGACACCTGCCTGGGACAGATCGCGAGCATGTTCGGGATCCACCAACGCACCATGAACCGGCGCCTGCGAGCCCAGGGTACAACCTTCAAGATCTTGATCGACGAGGCCCGCTATGATGTCGCCCGCAGGCTGCTGCGCGAAACCCGGATGCCGGTGGTGGAGGTGGCCGCCTCTTTGGATTACGCGGACTCTGCGGCCTTCAACCGGGCATTCCGCCGCTGGTCGGGGATGACGCCAACGGCTTGGCGTGACGAGCATCCGCCCCTGTGATCCACAGGCATGCCGGCATATCTGGCTGTCTCTGGACCATTCCATCAATAGGGTCCAATTTCGTGGAACCCTGACAGGGTACGCAAGTATTGGATACGACTCATCTGGAGGCTTCGATTCCATGTCGTCCCCAAGCGAAGGCAAGCTAGGCACCTTTTCCACCCTCTCGATAGGAATCGGAGGCATGGTCGGCGGGGGAATCTTCGCCGTGACCGGACTCACGGTGGAGGTGACCAAGGGCTCGGCGCCCATCGCTTTCTTGATCGCCGGGCTCGTGGCGCTGCTGACGAGCTACTCCTATCTGAGGCTGACCCTGCGCTACCCCGGAGAGGGCGGCACGGTCGCCTTCTTGAATCAAGCCTTCGGCGGCGGCCTCGTCACCGGGGCGGCGAGCATCCTGCTGCTGCTCAGCTACGTGGTCCTACTCGCCGTCTACGCCTATGCTTTCGGAAGCTACGGCGCCGCCTTCTTCCCCGAGCCGAGCAGGGATCTCTGGCTGCACGGACTCATCAGCGCCGTAATCGTCGGCCTCGTCTTCGTCAACATCTTCCGCGCCGGCCTCGTGATCCGCTCCGAGAACTTCTTCAACGGCGTCAAGATGCTGCTGCTGGGGGCCTTCGTCGTAGCCGGTCTAGTCACGCCAATGGAGTGGACCCGACTCGGTCCCGACCATTTCGTGACGCCACTCGGCCTGATCGCCGGGGCCATGCTCATCTTTCTGAACTATGAGGGATTCGAGCTCATCGCCAACGCCTCCAACAATATCGCCAATCCGCGACGCTCCTTGCCGATCGCTTACATCGGCGGTGTATTGATCGTCATCGTCCTCTATGTGCTGATCGCCATAGTCGTGGTCGGCCACCTCAGCTTCACACAGGTGGCCGAGGTCAGTGACACGGCCTTGTCCGCCGCCGCCCAAGCTACGATGGGCAGAGCCGGATACATCGCCATTGCCGTCGCGGCCTTGATGGCCACCAGCTCGGCGATCAACGCAACCTTCTTCGGCACGGGACGCCTCGCCTACATCATCGCGAAGGTCGGCGAGCTACCCACCGAGCTCGAGCGCTCCTACCACGGTCAGCACTTCGAAGGGACACTGATCACAGCCGCGCTCGCCCTGGCCATCGCTAACTTCGTGCCCCTGGAGGCAATCGCCACCATGGGCAGCGCAGGCTTCCTGCTCCTGTTCATGGCGGTCAACGTCGCCAACCTACGCCTCGCCCGGGAAACCGGCAGTCATGCATGGATATCCGCTTTGGCGGCTCTGAGCACGGCAGTCGCCTTGTTCGTGCTGTGCCTGGAGGTCGCGGAGAATCCCGCGACCCGACGTCATCTGTGGATCCTCGTGGGGATGATCGCGGTATCCTTCGTGATCGAGCTCGTCTACCGCGGCATCACGGGGCGCGCGATTCGTCTGATTCGGAAGAAGCACGCAAGCGGCAGGAAAAAAGCTTAGGCGATTACCCGTCAGAGCTTGGAAAATCCAGACTTTTATTCCCAAGAATGGTTTCGCGGACCGGAAAAGCGAAGTTTCAGGAAGTTTTTGGCTGGAAGAGAGTCGGTCCGGAAAAACGGACGTTTTCTCGAACCGACGGTGGGTGGAATCTCAGGGAATGCCTGCCGGAAACTGGCGGCGTTCCAAGCGTCACCTGATTGTCCTCTGTCGGCCAGAAGCGGACCAAACGGGAGCGGTTCGGTGTTCCTCGTTGTGGTAAGACGGGCACAAATACTTGCGTGGTTCACCTTCCGCGACCCTTTCGGAATCCTTCCAGTGACCTAACGATCTGAGGTGACCGCTTAACGCTGTTTGCTGCCGCTGACGGTGGGACTCTCGGGAGGCCGCTCCTGTCGCATTGCGGTCACCGGAGAAGACTTCAGCGATCACGATCACCGTCTCAAAAGCGGACGCCGATCTGATGAGGCTCGGTGGCAAGTCGATGCTGATTCCGGGCGGCGACCGTCTGCCGCCCGAGAGACGGGAAGCCGTCCCAAAGCAGCCAGCCGGACAGGCATCTTCACCTACAAGGACAGCGACCGGCGGGGGAGTTATCCCACTCAAAGCGGGGTCTACCCGGGCTACAGCTTTCGCCCGCGACGTTCGAAAAACCGACGGGGGAAGTTCTTCGTCAACTTCACACCCGGCATCAGCAACGCGGCCGACAAGGAGATCCGACGAATCCTCTGCGCCAGGTGTATCGCCGGCATTTCGCTACCGCGTATGTTCAGCTGAGCAAGTCGCCACAACCCGAATCGCCGGTACGTATCGTTCCTCAAAGAATACCTTCAGGGCTCATTCGGCTCGCTTAGATGTTCGCACGAAAAAACTGGCGATTCCTGCGAGCCGGGCTCTAAGAGCGTGCGTCCTGCGCTTGCCCGAGGTGGCAACCAACACTTCAATTCAGTTGCAGTGCCGAAGCTATACCTCATATAGGCACAAGGTTGCATTTTCTGAATACTTGGAATTTCAGCGTGAGCAAAGAATCAAGCTGCGTTTTGTACGTCGTGTGTGTTTGATTGACAACGTAGTAAACCACGCCCTGTGGGCGTGGTCACAGTTCAACGGCTTTGCCGGTTGAACGGCTCGTTTGGTACTCCTACGGCTTGTTGTACCCACAACATGACCGCAGGAGAAACCAATGA
>Ga0210085_1000380_pt1 | contig 19173 bp, 19 predicted proteins | sample China_Galinas_PW_5_FD_184866 | JGI IMG/M metagenome (GOLD analysis project Ga0210085, IMG submission 184866) | Wetland microbial communities from San Francisco Bay, California, USA, that impact long-term carbon sequestration - China_Galinas_PWC_D1... | ecosystem: Environmental > Aquatic > Marine... | reverse complement strand
TTCGGACGCGTGATGATCCTGGTTGGACTGGCCGAGGGAATTGCCATCTACGGCGTTATCATCTCGGTGCTCATCCTCAACCGCCTGACCTGATGGCGTTCTGCTCATTCCTGGGAGACGAGGTGAGTGCCGCGGGCTTTCGGTTGGCCGGCGTCGATGTCCATGTGCCGGGGGCCGATGGGGCGGAAGCTCTGTTTCGGCGCCTCCTGGACGAATCGCAATTGGTCCTGATCACGGCGGAGGCAGCGGCCGGCCTGCCCGCGGACCTGTTGGCGCGTGCCCTCAGTGCCTATCGCCCCTTGACCCTGGTCGTCCCCGACCTTCGCGAGCGCGCCGAGCCCCCGGACCTCTCGTCATATCTACGGCGTCAACTGGGGATGGCGGAATGAATCTGGGCGAGCGCCGGGAGGCGCTGCTCCGGCTCGTCGAGGACTACCGGGAGCAGGAGTGCCGGCGGATTCTGGCGTCCGCGCAGGAGGAGGCCTCGGAGCTGCGCAGGCGGGCCTTCGCCAAGCAGCGGGCCTACCTGCATAGCCGTGTCCTGGCCGAGCGCAGTCGCATCCGCGACTCCATCCAGGGGGCACGTGCGGAGCGGGCGACGCGGCAGCGCTGGACCAGCGAGCGCCGTAGCCTGGAGCTGCTCGAGTCGGCCTGGCCCCTGGTGCGCGAGCGACTGCTGGCGCGCTGGCAAGTACCGGAGCAGAGGAGGCATTGGACGTCGACCTGTCTGCACCGGGCACTGGTCCTGCTGCCCCATGGACCCTGGATCGTGCGTCATGCCCCCCAGTGGCCCGACGAAGAGAGACGGGACGCACTGATGGAGCTGACGGAGGTCCTCGGGCAGGCCCCCGGCATCCGGTGCGAATCGGGCATCGCGGCGGGGCTGATCGTCGAGAGCGGGAAGGCCCTGCTCGACGCCAGCCTGGAGGGTCTGCTTCGGGATCGTACGCGGCTGGAGGCCCGCCTGCTGGTCCTGCTCGCCGAGGGGGACGGATCATGAGTCTGGCCGTTGCCACTCAGCTCAGCGGTCCCGTCCTGCGGGCGCGCCCCGAGGGTCCCTTTCGCCTGCGCGAGGCGGTGACGGTTGGTGACCAGCGCCTGCTCGGCGAGGTGATCCGCATCGCCCGGGACGAGATCGTCGTCCAGGTCTACGAGGACACCAGCGGGCTGCGCCCGGGTGTCCGGGTCGAGGGGACGGAGCAGCTGCTCTCCATCAGGCTCGGGCCGGGCATTTTGGGCAACATCTTCGACGGTCTCTTGCGGCCCATCAGGGATCTGCAGGAGCCCTATGCCACCCCCGGTATGCGTGATCTGCCGGCGGCCAGCTTCGCTTATCGCCCGGGGGTGCAGCCGGGCCAGGAGTTGGCGGCGGGAGGGATCTTGGGCGATCTGGGGAAGCCCGGAGGGACCGTCCAGCACTGTCTGGTGCCTCCCGACGTTCCGGGCGGAGAGGTCATTGAGATCGCTGGCCCTGGTGATTACCGCGAGGACGAGGTCATTTGCCGGCTGCGTGATCCCTCGGGCCGGGTCCACGACCTGACCATGGGTCACCGTTGGCCGGTCCGGATCCCGAGGCCCGTCTCCAGGCGCCTCCCCGCCGACGAGCCCATGCTGACCGGACAGCGCATCATCGATTCCCTCTTCCCGGTGGCGAAGGGCGGTGCCGGCGCCATCCCGGGGGGGTTCGGCACCGGCAAGACGGTGCTCCTCGAGGCCATCGCAAAGTGGTGTGACGCGGACGTGATCGTCTACGTGGGCTGCGGCGAGCGCGGGAACGAGTTGGCAGGTCTGCTGGAGGAATTCGCCGAGCTGCCGGATCCGCGCACGGGGCGCAAGCTCCTGGACCGCACGGTGGTGATCGCCAACACTTCGAACATGCCGGTCTCGGCGCGCGAGGCGAGCATCTACACGGGGATCACGGTGGCGGAATACTTCCGCGACCAGGGTCGGAACGTCACCCTGATGGCGGACTCCACCAGCCGCTGGGCGGAGGCCCTGCGCGAGGTCTCTGGCCGCCTCGGCGAGCTGCCGGGCGAGAGCGGCTTCCCCGCCTATCTGAGCAGCCGTCTGGCGGACTTCTACGAGCGGGCCGCCAAGGTGCGGACCCTGGGCGGATGGGTTGGGGCCGTGACCCTGCTGGGGGCGGTCAGCCCTCCCTCGGGGGATTTCTCCGAGCCGGTCACCATGCATACCAAGCGCTACGTGGGCTGCCTCTGGACCCTGGACCTGCGCCGCGCCCATGCCCGCTTCTATCCCGCCATCCACCCGCTGCAGTCCTACAGCCTGGTCGCCCAGGGCCTGGCGCCCTGGTGGCACGACCAGGGCTGCAATCGCTGGGAGGAGCTGCGGCGGCGCTTCCTCACCCTGCTCGAGGAGGAGGCCAGGCTCGAGCGCATGGCGCGCATCATCGGGCGCGACGCCATGCCTGCGCGGCAGCGTCTGGTCCTGCTCTGTGCTCAGCTCGTCAACCAGTCGTTCCTGCGCCAATCCGCCTTCTCGGAGGTCGATGCCTTCGCGAGCCCGGCGCGGCAAGCGGCGATGATGCGCCTGATCGGCAGCTTCATCGAGGGTGCGGAGGCCCTGCACGAGGCGGGTGTTGCGCCGGAGGAGATCGCCTCGACCCCCGTCTTCCGCGCCCTGATGCGCATGGGCGAGGAGATTCCGGAGGGCGACTGGGAGCGCTTCTCCGCCCTGGACCGGGAGCTGGGATCGACGGTGCGGGGGCTGCTGTCGGCGGAGCAAGCAAGCGCCTAACGATCATGGGGCGAGTCGAGCCACCCCACAGAATGAAAGGTCGCCTCGCCCCTGATCGTACCCTCACCCCAACCCTCTCCCATAAAGGGAGAGGGGGCGAATGTGCTTCGCGAATTTCATCGTAACGCGGCTGTACCTCAGACCAACAAGTCATGAACATGGTGTAACCGCACCGCAATGAACAGCTCAGCCCCAAAGGGGCATGACATCTCAGCCCAGGGCCTAGCCCTGGGTTGGTTGCCGTGTCGATTCAGCCCTGAAAGTGCGTGACAAAAACTGCCGCTCAGATGTCACGCCCTTTCAGGGCTGATTCCCCAGCATCGTTACCCAGGGCGTTGCCCTGGGCTTGTCTGTCACGCCCCCTTGGGGCTCGTTTGGCCTGGAACCGAAGATCCCGGATCTACCCCATTCACTCGTTACCGTTACTTGCCGCAGCTGTGCTAGCTGAAATCGGTCCGCTCTCCCGAGTTGAGCGGCCGCTCATCACTCATCTCTGAAGCTTGGATGCACGAAAATGGCGCCTTAGGTAACTAGGCGCACCAAGCGAGCGCATGTCAATTGTGCGAGCACTGCTCTCGCGCAGCCTAACGCCCTGATTCGGATCGTTAGGATCGAGATTGCCGCATATCCGCCCGCGTGCGGCATGATTCATGCTCGTCTGCACCGATTCTGATCAAGAGGAATTCCAAGTGGAAAAGATGCAGGCGGGTACAGACGTTCTTTTTCTCCTGATCGGCGCCGTTATGGTGCTGGCGATGCACGCGGGCTTCGCCTTCCTGGAGGTCGGCACCGTGCGGGCCAAAAACCAGGTCAATGCATTGGCCAAGATCATCAGCGATTTCGCCATGTCGACCATCGCCTATTTCTTCGTCGGCTACAGCCTCGCCTACGGCGTCGATTTCTTTTCCGGGGCCGGCTCGCTGATGGACAAGAACGGCTACGAGCTGGTCAGGTGCTTCTTTCTGCTCACCTTTGCCGCCGCCATCCCCGCCATCATCTCGGGAGGCATCGCAGAGCGGGCGGCCTTCTATCCCCAATTGCTGGCATCGGCTCTACTGGTGAGCCTGCTCTACCCATTCTTCGAGGGGGTAGCTTGGAACGGCAATTTCGGTCTCCAGTCCTGGATGGAATCCAATTTCGGTGCCCAGTTCCATGATTTCGCCGGCTCCGTCGTGGTGCATGCGATGGGCGGTTGGATCGCGCTGGCGGCGGTTCTCCTGCTCGGCCCGAGGCAGGGGCGATACCGCAAGGACGGACTCATGTCGTCCCACCCGCCGTCCTCCATCCCGTTTCTCTCCCTAGGGGCCTGGACCCTGACCGTCGGCTGGTTCGGATTCAACGTCATGTCCGCCCAGAGCCTCGACGCGATAAGCGGTCTGGTCGCCGCCAACTCCCTGATGGCGTTGGCCGGAGGTATCCTGGCGGCACTCTTTGCCGGCAGGAACGATCCCGGCTTCCTCCACAACGGACCCCTGGCGGGCCTGGTGGCTGTCTGCGCCGGATCGGACGTCATGCATCCGATCGGCTCCCTGGTGGTGGGCGCGGTCGCCGGGGCCCTGTTCGTCTTCACCTTCACCCTGACCCAGAACAAGTGGAAGATCGATGACGTGCTCGGCGTTTGGCCCCTGCATGGCTTGTGCGGCGTCTGGGGCGGCATCGCCGCCGGGATCTTCGGCCTCGAAGCATTCGGCGGGCTCGGTGGCGTGACCTTCCTGGGGCAGTTGGTGGGCACGCTGACTGGAATTCTGGTGGCTTTCGTCGGTGGTGGAATCGTGTACGGCGCCATCAAGCTCACCATCGGTCTGCGCCTGTCCGAAGAGGACGAACACCTGGGTGCGGACTTGGCCGTCCACAAGATCACTGCCCAGCCGGACTACAATCGCGGAGAGGTGTAGGCGTGAGCCCTTGGCCGCCGGGTTACCTTGAAAGTAGGCGCCGGAGGCGCTCCGACTCTCCCTCTCCCTTCACGGGAGAGGGCCGGGGTGAGGGAACGATCAGGGGCGAGGCGGCGCTTCATTTCCTCGGGGGTGGCTCGACTCGCCCCTTGATCGTTAGGATCGTTCGGCCCTGCGATTTCGCTGCTTCCCTTCTCCCTTCAGAAAACTGTCGGCCAACGCGAGATAAATGGGTCGCGGACAGACGTGACGCGAGACCCACTGGGCGAGCAGAACGGTTGCCATGAGGGGCAACAGTAAATGCTGATCGTCGGTCATCTCCATGATGATGACCATCGATGTCACGGGCGCTTGCACCACACCGGAAAAGTACCCGGCCATGGTGAGCAAGGCGACTACGGCTACCGGAACCGAGCCCAGGAAGGGGGCCAGCTCCACGCCCAAGGTGGCACCTGCCGAGAGGGAAGGGGCGAAGATGCCGCCTGGAATGCCACTGAGATAGGAGACGAGGGTCGCCAGCAGCTTCAGCACCGGGGTGTACGGGTCACCTCCTTCGCCGTGGGAGAGCGCCAGCTTTGCTTGTTCATAACCGGTGCCGTAGGTGGCCCCTTCCGACAGAAGTCCGATGCCTGCCAACAAGAGGCCGCAACCGGCGGCGAAGGCGTAAGGATGGGACCGGCGAAGCCCGTCGAGAGAGGAGCCCCCTTGGATCAACAGAGTGCTGAAGAGGCCGCCGAACAGACCGCCGACCGAGCCGCAGATCAGAACGGCACCGATGGTGTCGATCGGCTCCACCGGCACGTTGACGGTGCCGAAGTAACTGTAACTACCCTGCAATGAGAGCGCCGTCATGCCGGCCACGATCACGGCAATGAGGACGATGCCGCTGGTGCGGGCCTCGAAGCTGCGGCTCATCTCTTCGATCGCGAAGACGACACCGGCGAGGGGGGTATTGAAGGCGGCGGACAGGCCGGCGGCGGCACCGGCGAGGATCAGGCGACGGCGCCGCAGGTAGCGATCGAAGCGCCCGATCCGGGAGAGCGAATAGCTGATTGCCGTAGCAATATGTACCGTTGGTCCCTCACGGCCTATGGAGGCACCGCAGGCGATCCCCACCACGATCATCAGCCCTTTGAAGAGTCCGGTGCCCAGGCCGAGAATCTCCTTTCGTCTGGCTTCATCGGATACTTCCAGCATGGCCATGGCCTGAGGGATGCCGCTGCCCTCGGCGGCCGGAAAGAATCTCCGGGTCAGCCAGGCGATAACGATCAGTCCGGCAGGCGTGAGCACCAGTGGCGCCAAAGGCCAGGTGCGCGCCACATGGAGCACCAGGGAGCTGGCATACTCGCTCGCCACAGCGAGCAGCGTCGCAACCACACCGATCAAGACTGCACCGCTCCAGAAGAGGAGGCGAACCCACCAGACTTGCTTGGAACGGAACTGTCGGGCGCTCCTTCGCCATTGTTTGCGAGGCATGGGCTCAGTCGTCCGCTCTGGTCAGTCGGCGCAAGTGCTCGAATACGGATTCTCTGCCCAACATCTGCCGGGCGGCCAGATCGGCACAGACGACCGCCGTCATTCCCGGAAAGATGATACTGGGTCTTGCGGTCATCTCGAGAAGGGCCATCATGGCCGCCAGCGGCGCGCGCAGCAAAGCGCTCATCATTGCGATCATCCCGATGGTTGCGTAGAAGCTTTCCGATCCCGTATCGAGCCCCAGGTCCTGGACGTAGGAGCCGAGCAGCCCACCCAGTGCACCACCGATGACCAGGGAAGGTCCGATCAGACCTCCCGGCACCCGAAGTCCTATGGCGACAGAGGTGGCGACCAGTTTTCCGAGCATCAGTCCGCCAAGAATACCACCCGCCAGGTGTGCATCCAGAATGCCGTCGAGCGTGTCATAGCTGATACCGAGAATCTGCGGATAGACCTGGCCGATCAGGCCGGTCATCAAACCGGCACTCGTAAAGGCGAGGCTCGGGCGCCACTCCCTCGTCAACGCGCCCGTGCGCTCCGTGAGGCTGGTAAAGACGACCGCCAGCAGCCCGATGACGAACCCGAGCAGGGCGAGCAGCCACAATTCGTGCAGGGAGCCCATGCTGAGGTCCGAGCCGATGACGAAGGAAGGCGTCGCTCCATAGGCGGCACGACTGACGATGGCCCCGGTGACCGACGCGGTGATGATGGGGATGAAGCGATCGACCCGATAGCGCACCCCGAGGACCTCGATCACGAACACAACCCCAGCCAGGGGCGTGTTGAAGGCGGCGGCGATTGCGGCCGCCGCCCCGCCGGCGGTCAGCGTAAAGGTCTCGGCGTCTTCCACCCGTCTGCCCACCTGGGTGCCCGCCGCCGCACCGAGGTGGACACCGGGGCCTTCGCGATCCACCGACTGACCGCAGATGATGGCGAAGGAGCCGGCAAAAAACTGCACCACGGCGTTTCCGAGGGGCAGGTCCGGCCGACCCGTATGCCGCAGTTGCTGAATCACATGAACGATGCCGACGGCCCGGAGGTGCTGCGGCAGTCGCTCGAAGATCAGACCGAGCACCAGCCCACCACTGACCGGTAGGACCAGAATCGCCCAACGGGGCAGCCCCTCGTAGTTACCGAGGATGCCCCCGGGTAGAAAGCCCACCTGGGCGGTTTCGATGAGCCATCGGAAGGCCAGCACCACGACGCCGGAGGCAAGCCCGCTGACGGCTCCCAGGAAGGTCAATCGAATGAGCTCCGTGCGCATGGACGAATTCGATCAATAAAGCGATCTTTCGGAGGCGATTCCGCATGGTCCCGAGAATTCACTATAGCTCAAGTCGCTTCTCCGACCGGGGGGCATTCCCCGCTTCACCCGTTACGTACACTGGTGAGCTGTCCGCGTCAGGGCGGGCACTGCGCCAGAGGGGCCGCCCCCGGTGACATCGCCGGGGGCGGTATCCACAACCTTCGGGGGATTGAATGTCGCAGGTTCTTGCCTATATAAAAAAGACCAAGCAAAATACTATGATTTAGGGGATGTCGCCATGAGCGCCGATCCACTCGCTGAAAACCTGGTGAAGGCGGAGTACGAGCAGGGCTTCGTCACCGAGATCGACTCGGACACCCTGCCGCCCGGCCTCGACGAGGACACCGTCCGGGCCATTTCAAAGCGCAAGGGCGAGCCGGACTTCATGCTCGACTGGCGCCTGAAGGCCTATCGGCACTGGCTGGGCATGGAGGCACCGAAGTGGGCATCGGTCCACTATCCGGCGATCGACTATCAGGCGATCTCCTACTTCTCGGCGCCGAAGGGCCGGGGCGGTCCCAAGAGCCTGGACGAGGTGGACCCGGCCCTGCTCGAGACCTACGAGAAGCTCGGCATCCCGATCGAGGAACAGAAGGCCCTGGCCGGCGTCGCGGTGGATGCGGTCTTCGACAGCGTCTCGGTCGCAACCACCTTCCGCGAGAAGCTGGCAGAGGCGGGCGTCGTCTTCTGCGCCATCTCCGAAGCGGTTCGCGACTACCCGGACCTGGTCCAGAAATATCTCGGGTCCGTGGTGCCCCACACCGACAACTTCTACGCGGCCCTGAACTCGGCGGTCTTCAGCGACGGGACCTTCGTCTACGTTCCGAAGGGCGTGCGCTGTCCGATGGAGCTCAGCACCTACTTCCGGATCAACGAGGCCAAGACCGGGCAGTTCGAGCGCACCCTGATCGTCGCCGACGAGGGGAGCTCCGTCAGCTATCTCGAGGGCTGCACCGCGCCCATGCGCGACGAGAACCAGCTCCATGCGGCGGTGGTCGAGCTGGTCGCCCTGGACGATGCCCATATCAAGTACTCCACGGTCCAGAACTGGTACCCGGGAGACGAGGAGGGCCGCGGCGGCATCTACAACTTCGTCACCAAGCGGGGCGACTGCCGCGGGGCGCGGTCCAAGATCTCCTGGACCCAGGTGGAGACCGGATCGGCCATTACCTGGAAGTACCCGAGCTGCATCCTGCGCGGAGACGACTCGGTCGGCGCCTTCTACTCGGTGGCGGTGACCCGGGGCATGCAACAGGCGGATACGGGCACCAAGATGATCCACATCGGGCGCAACACCAGCTCCACCATCGTCTCCAAGGGTATTTCCGCGGGCCAGGGCCGGCAGGCCTACCGCGGGCTGGTGCGAATCGCCCAGCGGGCGGAGAACGCACGCAACCATACCCAGTGCGATTCGCTGCTGATCGGCGGCCAGTGCGCCGCCCACACCTTTCCCTACATCGAGGTGAAGAACCCGACCGCGAAAACGGAGCACGAGGCGACCACCTCCAAGATCGGCGAGGATCAGCTCTTCTACTGCCGCTCACGCGGGCTTTCGGAGGAGGATGGGGTGTCCATGATCGTCAACGGCTTCTGCAAGGAGGTCTTCAACGAGCTGCCGATGGAGTTCGCGGTGGAGGCCCAGAAACTGCTCAGCGTCAGTCTGGAAGGTGCCGTCGGCTAGGGAAACACCGGTCAAATCAGCTTCGTGAAGATTTTCTGAACCGATGGAGGTTTCGATGTTATCGGTCAAAGGCTTGAAGGCGAGCGTCGAGGGCAGGGAGATCCTGCGGGGTCTCGACCTGGAGGTCGGCGCGGGAGAGGTCCATGCCATCATGGGCCCGAACGGCTCGGGCAAGAGCACCCTGGCCCACGTCCTGGCCGGAAGGGAGGGCTACGAGGTCACGGGAGGACGGATCCTGCTCGAGGGCGAGGATCTACTGGACCCGGCCCCGGAGGAGAGGGCTCGGAAGGGCCTGTTCCTGGCCTTCCAGTATCCGGTGGAGCTGCCGGGCGTGAACAACACCTATTTCCTCAAGGCCGCGCTCAACGCCGTGCGCAAGGCCCGCGGCGAGCCGGAGATCGATGCGGTCTCCTTCCTGCGCCTGATGCGCGAGAAGCTGAAGGTCCTGCATCTGGACGACAGCCTGCTCAAGCGCGCGGTGAACGTGGGCTTCTCCGGCGGAGAGAAGAAGCGCAACGAGATCTTTCAGATGGCTCTGCTGGAGCCCAAGCTGGCTGTTCTCGACGAGACGGACTCCGGGTTGGACATCGATGCCCTGCGCCTGGTCGCGGACGGCGTCAATGCCCTGCGCAGCCCGGACCGGTCGGTGGTCCTGGTGACCCATTATCAGCGCCTGCTCGACTACATCGAGCCGGACCGGGTCCACGTCCTGGTTCATGGCCGTATTCTGCGCTCCGGCGGCAAGGAGCTGGCCCTGGAGCTCGAAGAGAAGGGCTACGGCTGGATCGAGGCGGATCAAGAGGGTGAGGCAGCATGAGCACCATCGCGAGCACTGCCGAGCCGAGGCAGCACCTGCTGGAGGATTGGCTCGATTCCGGGTCTGCAGCTGCGGACCGGAGCATTACCCCTTGGATGGACGAGGAGAGACAGAGCGCCCTGGAAAAGGTGCGGCGTCTGGGCATCCCGAGCACGAAGCAGGAAGCCTGGCGCTACTCGAGCCTGAAGCCCCTGACCGAGCAGCGCTTCTCTCCCTATCCGGCAGAGGAGACGAGCCTCACGCGGGGCGATCTGGACGCGTTGGTGATTCCCGGCATGGATGCGCACCGAGCCGTCCTGGTGAACGGAAGGCTCGTGCCGCATCTGTCCGACCTCCAAGATCTCCCGCCCGGGGCGCGCGTCATGAGTCTGCGGGCAATGCTGGAGCAGGAGCCGGATGCCGTTTCCGGCCACCTGAACAAGCTCGCGGGTCGAGGCGACCAGGTCTTCACGGCCCTGAATACTGCCGGCCTGGAAGATGGGCTCCTGGTGTCGGTCGATCCTGGGCTGGCGGTCGAGCGCCCGGTCGAGATCCTGCATCTGTCCGTAGGGGCTGACGTGCCGCGGGTCGCCCAGCCGCGTCATCTGCTGGTGCTCGGCGAGGGTGCCCGGGCGACCGTAATCGAGCGCTATCTGAGCCTCGGCGAGCCACTGTACTGCACCAACTCGGTGCTGGAGCTGATTCTGGAGCCGGGCGCCGGCCTGGACCACCACCGCATCCAGACAGAGAGCCCGAATGCCTTCCATCTAACGGGGCTCTACCTGAGCCAGGCCCGGGGCAGCCGTTACCGGGGGCTCAATCTGGGGCTCGGCGCCGCCTGGTCGCGCACGGATCTCGTAGTGCGCTTCTCGGGACCTGAAGCGGACTGCGAGCTGGCTGGACTCTACCTCGCGGGGGACCGGCAGCTGGTGGACTATCACCTGGACGTAGAGCATGGGGTCCCGCACTGCACCAGCCGCGAGCGCTTCAAAGGCATCCTTTACGGCAGGGGCCGCGCCGTCTTCGACGGACGAATCCATGTCGCCCGGGGTGCGCACAAGACCGATGCCCACCTCTCGAACAAGAACCTGCTCCTGTCCCGCTCGGCAGAAGTGGACACCAAGCCGCAGCTCGAGATCTTCGCCGACGACGTCAAGTGCAGCCACGGCACCACCGTGGGCCAGATCGACCCGGATGTGCTTTTCTACCTGCGCTCGCGGGGTATCTCGGAGCTCGCTGCCCGGCGCATGCTCTGTCTCGGATTCGCCGGGGAGATCATCGATGATCTGGCACCGGAGCCCCTGCGCGATTATGTGGCGACGCAGGTCGGCAGCAGGCTGGAGAAGACGACCCAGGAGTAGGAAGCCATGTCGATCTTGACCTCTCTAGCACGCTTGGTGGGTCTGGGAAGACCGGCTCTGGGTGTCACCGAAGAGGACCCCGCCACCCCGGTGGACGAGCAGCGATCTGCCCGGATCGAGCCCCCCCCGGCTCCGGAAGCGCTGAGCGAAGAATCCGTCGTTGCTGCCCTTCGCACCGTTCACGACCCGGAGATCCCGGTCAACATCTACGACCTGGGACTCATCTACCGGATCGAGACGGCGGAAAACGGGGACGTCGGTATCGACATGACCCTCACCGCCCCGGCTTGCCCGGTAGCTGGTGCCATGCCGAAAATGGTGGAGGAAGCGGTTGGCGCGGTTCCAGGCGTCGGCGCCGTCCACGTCGAGCTGGTGTGGGATCCCCCATGGACGCAGGATAAAATGACGGACGAGGCGAGACTACAGCTTGGTATGATGTAGGCTGCTTTGTTATGGAGCAGGACCCCCCAGGCTGTGTGCTCGACCGTCCCCGCGTAGCAAGTCGAAGGGGGCACTCGATCCACCCGGGTGATTCTTTTTGATCTGCGTTTCCTGCCGATGAAACAGCTTACGAAGCCGTTGTTCCTGGCGCTTGCCGCATTGCCGCCGATCGGGGCTGCCGGCGCCGATACTCTCTATAAGTCGATCGACGAGACCGGGCAGGTCACCTATTCCTCGCAGCCGCCGAAGGATGCGGTGGAGGTGGAGGCGCTGCAGGTGGTGCCGGGACCGTCTGCGGACGAAGTCGAGAACGCCGCGGAGCGTGCACAGCGGGTTGAGCGAGCGGTGGATGACAGGTATCAGGCACTGATGGAACGTCGCGAGCAGGAGGAGCAATTGCGAAAAGAGGCGGAGGAAGCAGAGGAGAGCGCTCGGATCGCGAGAGAAACGGCGGAGAGGCTGCAGCGCATCGAGGAGTCGCAGTCGCTGGAGCCGGGAGTTGCCTTGCCTTATTATCCGGGCTATCCGTACAACGGGTGGCGTCCTTATCCGCCGTATCCTCCGTATCGACCCTGGCCGCGCCCCCCCAGAAATGACCGCAAACATAATCGGCCTTTCCACGATCACATCAACACGCCTGCGCGCAACCATGATCGGCTTTTCCATGATCACATCAACTCACCTGCCCGGAAGTGGTGAGCCGTGGTGAGCGGGTATAGTCTCCTGGTGCTCCAGCCCGTTACCGTAGAAGGTGGGAGGATTCGATGTTAGATCCTCGGTTGCTGCGGACCGAGCTTCCCTTCGTAGCGGAGCAACTGGCGCGTCGCGGATTGGTGCTGGATGAGGCACGCATCGCTTTGCTGGAGGCTGTCCGCAAGGCGAAGCAGGTGGAGGTCCAGGAGCTTCAGAGTCGGCGAAATAGCGTTTCCAAGGCCATCGGAAAGGCCAAGGCTGCATCCAAGGCCAGCGCTGAGGCCGAGGCCCTTATGGCTGAGGTGTCTGGTCTTGGAAACAGGCTCAAGGAAGCCCAGGGAAAGCTCGCCGAATGCCAGGACGAGCTGGCCCAGATCGCCATGGGCTTGCCCAACATCCCCCACGAGAGCGTTCCCGACGGCGCGAGCGAGGAGGAGAATCGTGAGGAACGCCGCTGGGGCGAGCCGCGGGTCTTCGACTTCGCGCCCAAGGACCACGTGGATCTGGGTGTACCGAGCGGTTGGATGGACTTCGACGTTGCGGCCAAGCTTGCCGGCTCGCGCTTCGTGGTCCTGAGTGGTCCGCTGGCGCGGCTGCACCGGGTCCTCATCCAATTCATGCTCGACACCCATACCAGCGAGCACGATTATACCGAGGTCTATGTTCCCTACCTGGTCAACGCGGACAGCCTCTATGGCACGGGCCAGCTCCCGAAGTTCGAGGAAGACCTGTTCAAGGTCCCGGGCGAGAGGGACTATTATCTGATCCCCACCGCGGAGGTCCCGGTCACCAACCTGGCTCGGGATCTCATCGTCGAGGCCGACTCCATGCCCCGCAAGTGGGTCGCCCATACCCCCTGCTTTCGCAGCGAGGCGGGCTCCTACGGCAAGGATACGCGGGGCATGATCCGCCAGCACCAGTTCGAGAAGGTCGAGCTGGTGCAGATCGTGCCACCTGGCGACTCCTTCGCCGCCCTGGAGGAGCTCGCCGGCCATGCCGAGGCCATTCTGCAGCGCTTGGAGCTACCCTACCGGGTGGTCACCCTGTGCACGGGAGATCTCGGCTTCTCCGCCGCCAAGACCTACGACCTGGAGGTGTGGCTGCCGGGCCAGCAGAGATATCGGGAGATCTCCTCCTGCAGCAACTTCCAGGATTTCCAGGCCCGGCGGATGCAGGTCCGGTGGCGCAATCCCGACACCGGAAAGCCGGAACTCGTCCACACCCTCAATGGGTCCGGTCTCGCGGTGGGCCGTACCCTGGTGGCGGTGCTGGAGAATTATCAAATGGCGGACGGCAGCATTCGCGTCCCCGCGATCTTACGGGACTACCTGGGCGGGATGGAGATATTGGGCTGACTGGGGACCCGAGGCTCGAATAGGGCAAAAGGCCCATGCAGCTTACGCTGCTTCAACGGGGAATGGCGGGCGCTGGCGCTGCCTTCTCACCGTTTTACCGCACCATCGCCACCAGCAGGGCCACGAACCCCGCAACCAGTGCCAGCGGGAGCACCACCGCCTGCCAGTCGCCCTTTTGCGCCTTGGGGCCATGTGCTTGCCACTGCCGGTAGGCCCGCCAAGCGTAAAAGACCATCATGCCCATGACCGCTGCCGCGGCGATTTTCAAGAAGAGTTCCATGGATTTCCCCCAATTGGAAACAAAAAACCCCGGCGCGAGGCCGGGGTCTGCCGCAGACCTCGGGGCGGCCCCTCAGTCGTCGCTCATGATACCGAGAATCTGAAGCAGGCTGATGAAGATGTTGAAGATGCTCAGGTACAGCCCGTAGGTCGCCATGATGTAGTTCGTCTCGCCGCCGTTGATGATGCGGCTCGTATCGAACAGTATGAACCCGCTCATCAGAAGGATGATGGCGCCCGACACGGCCAACGACAGCGCCGGCATCGCCAGGAAGATGTTGGCGATGGCAACGAGGAAGACGACCATGATTCCGGCGAACAGGAATCCGCCCATGAAGCTGAAGTCCCGTTTCGTGGTGAGGGCATATCCCGAAAGACCCAGGAAGATCAAGCCCGTGCCCGCGAAGGCCGTCCCGATGACTTGGGGACCATGCGGAAGCTTGAGATACAGGGTAAGAATCGCACCCAGCCCGAATCCCAAGAGGCCGGTGATCAGGAACAGAACTCCAATTCCGCTGCTCGAGCTCGCGGTGCGGGGGAGCACGAAGATGCCGAGGACCATGGCGACGATGACTGAGGCCATGTACATCCAGGGCGGCACAGCCAACATCATGGACAGCCCGGCCATCAAGGCGCTGAAAACCAGCGTGGCGGACAGCAGCATGTAGGTGTTCTTCAACACCTTGTTCGTAGAGAGCGCACGCTCGGTGCTGTGGGCGATACTATAGTTTGGGTTTGCCATAGGTTTTCTCATTCCTCGTTGGAACAGCTCTTCGCGTCGATTCAGGGGGTTGTGACCGGCCACTGAACGGGTAGTTCCGAAGCATAGCGAAGGGAGATGAAACTTCAAGCCGCTTCGCGTTGGTGCAAGGCTAGACTTCAGTTATCCTTCCTTGTCCCGAATTGGGGGCGGTCTGGCCCAAGGCAAGATTCGGGATTCGGAGAGGTGGCTGAGCGGCCGAAAGCGGCGGTCTTGAAAACCGTTGAGGAGCAATCCTCCGGGGGTTCGAATCCCTCCCTCTCCGCCATCAAAAGCAAAAGGTTGCGTAATATTTTTCAATCTGCTGACGGCCTCAGCCCCGCTTCCTGAGTCCAATTTGAGTCCACAGCATCCCCGAGCCGTGCTAGACTTGCGTCTAGTGGAGTCTTCTTGAGTCCACAGACGAACAGGCCCCGAAGCGGCTGCCACCGCACCGAGGCCCTGACCAGCAACCGACCTAGCAGGAGGTCCGGCAGATGGCTACCGCCAATTGTACGCGGTCGGACTCCGGGAGCTCGACCCGTGGCAAGCATTTCCAAGCTCGAAAACCGCAAGTCAAAACCCTGGCAAGTACGTATCCGCCGGCAGGGTAAAACCATCGTTGAGTATTTCCGCACCAAGCGGGAGGCGTCCGACTTCGCCGCCAAGGTCGAGGGCGACTTCAACAAGTGGTCTCGTCTATTGGGTGGAGAGCTGAAGCGGCACACCGTCGGTGAGCTGATCGACCGATTCATGCTCCAGTGGTCGGGCAAGGACGTTTCTCTCCTGGCTCGAATGGCATGGTGGAAGGAGCATTACGGCGACCGGCTGCTGTCCGAGTTTCGGGGCGATGCCGTGCGAGAAGGTCTCGCCATGCTCGAAGAGGGCACGGCGCGACAGGGCGGGAACGTCGTCACGGATACCGATCGCAAGCGTTCGCCTGCGACGATCAACCGCTACCGTACAGCGATCAGTAGCGCGTTCAAAGCAGCAATCGACAAGGGGTGGTTTGGCGTTGAAGACAACCCCGCAGCCGGTATCCGCCAGCGCAAGGAGAACAACAACCGCTTCGGGCGATGCCTGGAGGATGACGAGCGCGCCCGCATGCTTGAAGCGTGCGACGGGTCTGACTGGTCAGGACTCGGGCTCTTCGTTCGGTTGGCCCTGGCAACCGGAGCCCGCCGGGGGGAACTGCTCAAGCTCGAATGGCGCGACGTTGACCTGAAGGGAGGAAGCATCCTCCTGAGGGAGACGAAGAACGCCGATGATCGCCGCGTGCCACTGATCGGGGAAGCCCATTCCCGACTCGAGAAATGGTCCAAGATCCGGCATCTCGATGATCCGCGAGTGTTTCCAGGAACGGCCCCGAACAGGCCGCCGCCTGTGGACCAGAAATGGAACGAGGCGAAAGCCGCCGCCGGCATTGAGAACCTGCGGATTCACGACCTTCGGCATAGCTGTGGAAGCTTTCTCGCGCGAGCCGGCGCATCCGCCTTCCAGATCGCCGCGGTTCTCGGGCACCGCTCCGGTCCTACCCTTACCGCTCGCTATGTCCACCTGGTTGCGGAGGAGTCGCGCGAACTACTAGAGGGAGCGCTGTCGGGTGTTCTTGGGGAGGGTTGATCTGTGATCAACCCCAAAATGGTCAATCCCCTCCTTCCGCCACGCGGGGGGCGCCGGGACCCGCTCGGGGAAACGTTGCGGCAAGTCGTCGAACAGACCAAGCGGGAGGGTCGCCACAAAGTCCCGAACAAGCTGCGGGAGTGCCGCCTACGCTGTGATATGGCGTTCGGCGAGCCGTTGGCGAGTGCAGATCAAGATTACTTGCTCGCAAAGCGCTCGATGCGGCGCGGCATAGTTCCACGATACTTCGCATGGGCGGTTCGTGAGCTTGTAGACATCGCTCGGCATTTCTGGGCGCCATCGAGGGAGATTGCCCAGGAGCACGTTGCTGCATTCTTGGATATATCGTTTCATACCGTCAAGCGACTGGACAAAAAGAAGCGGTTACGCCCCCCGCCAGAATCCAGCGTTGTTGAGCGGATCGACCTTTCTTCTCCCCGGGGGAGACAGTTAGAGAGAGGCTTGGCCGCTATCCGTTCCCAGCTTATCGAAGAGAAACTGCCGCCAAGGCGCTAGCACAAAACGCCCATCCAGTCTAGGGCCACAAATCGGGCGTTTTGTGGTGCTGCCCCCCCTGCCCCCACCACGCAATACTGGCCGCATCGTACACACGCGATGCGGCAAACCCATCCATGTTTGCTTCGTCGCCTTATCCGATGAGGCACCAATGACCACATCTGCAGCGCTCGACCTTTCGGCCTTCGCGCCGTTCAAGAAATACGCCCTTGAGTATGAGGAACAGGGGCTCGGCACCGAGGAATCCCTTCGATGGCTCTGCCGGTTCCGGCACGAGAATGGACTGATCGCCAATGGGGCACTCGTTGAGTTGCGCTCCCCGGGGTCGAAGCGCCCGAAGCTGTTTTTCAATCGGCGCAGGTTTCCCGAGTGGTTCGGGTCGCAGGGGCGGGAGACTGCCGCATGACCGCCCGAAACGAGAGCGCCCGGGTGAGGCCGGGCGCAGGAGTGAGCATTGCAGAGCGCCGACCGGAAGGCCGACGCATGCAGTGTAGCACAGTCGTCTCCACCGTGCTCGCTCGCCTGGAGCACGTGCACGAGATCCGCCCCGGCCAGTGGCGGGCGAAATGTCCAGCTCACGACGGCAAGTCTAGGGACTCCTTGAGCCTCGCCGAGACGGGAGACGGGAGACGGGAGACGGGAGACGGGAGACGGGACGATTCTCGTCAGGTGCTTCGCAAGTTGCAGCGCTCAAGAGATCGTCCGGTCGATCGGGCTTGAGCTCAAGGACTTGTTTCCGCCGTCGGACCTGAATCGAGAGGAGCGCCGCGAGTATGCCAGTCAGGCAAAGAAACGCAAGGCTCGGCTTGTTCTCCGGCATGAGTTACTTGTGCTCGCGCAGTGCAATGACGCACGCCTCGAGGGTTGGCCAATCATCGACCCTGATCCCGAGGCCCGCGAGCGCCTGGCTGTAGGCAGAGTGCGCAACGCATTAGGGGCGCTCTATGGGTAAGGTCGCACAGATCCCGGACGAGAAAACGCTCCGGAAATACGATCCCAAGCCGGATGAGCTTGAGCGGCTGGCCGGGCCTGTCCCTTCCGCCGACCCCGCCGACCAGGCCGAGCGGCTGCGGTATATCGCGGTCCCAGAGCCGCACCCGGAGATGCTCCACGGGAGGATTGGTGTATGGGCACAGCAGGCCGCGGAGCGCAGCGAGGCGTCGGTGATCGCGGTTTTCTTGGGGCTGGTGTCCTACGCTGGCATTGCCTTCGGGCGAGACGCTTCATTTTGGCTTGGGGACACCTGCCACCATCCGAGGCTGTTTTGGCTCCACGTGGGCAGGACGGCGCGCGGCAGGAAAGGAACATCCGTCGCCCCCGCGGAGCGCTTGCACCAGGCGCTCGCCGATGTCGATGCGAACAAGGAGCGATTTGCGGAGACCCACGGCAACGCCAAGCCGGCGCGCATGGCGCCAGCGATACATGCCGGCGGGCTATCCACCCGAGAAGGGCTTGCCTGGAAGATTCGAGATCCCGTCACGACAACGGACCCCAAGACAGGAGACGAGATCGTTGCCGACTCCGGGGAGCCGGACAAGAGATTGATCGCCATCGAAAGCGAGTTCGAGAATGTGCTCGCGCAATCCAGCCGGGACGGGAACACGCTGAGCAGCGCATTGCGCGACTGTTGGGATGGCCGCTCATTAGCTCCGCTTACGAAAACGAATCGCACCACAGCGACCGACCCGCATGTTGGTGTTATTGCGCACATCACCCCATCAGAGCTGCTGGAGTTACTCAAGGACAGGCAAATCACGAACGGCTTTCTAAATCGCTTTCTCGTTATTTGGGCTGAGCGTGATCATTTGGTCGCATTGCCCAAGCCGACTCCGAAAAAGAATATAGACCAATGGGCGAGCGAGCTATCCGAATCAATTATCTGGGTCAGAAAAAACAAACCAGAAATGCAACTCAATGATGATGCCGCACGACTGTACGAGGTGACGTATCTCAACCAATGGGCGAGCCCATCAAATAATGACCTGATCGCAGCGCTATTGGAGCGTGCGCCAGCTATCGCTATTCGTTTGTCGATGATTCTTGCGATTACGGAACGGAGCGCCGAAATAACGGCGGATCATTTGCGGTGCGCTATCGCGTGGACCCGGTATTGGCGTGCGAGCGTGGAGTATATACCGAGCTAATGCCATTTTTTCGGTTTTTCGTTAACCGACAATAGCGAAATTCTCCGTCAGCAATGAGCGTAGCTCACGATGATATTTGCGGGGGTTTGCGAAGAACTCTTCACAAGCAATCCG
>Ga0210085_1000379_pt1 | contig 19206 bp, 14 predicted proteins | sample China_Galinas_PW_5_FD_184866 | JGI IMG/M metagenome (GOLD analysis project Ga0210085, IMG submission 184866) | Wetland microbial communities from San Francisco Bay, California, USA, that impact long-term carbon sequestration - China_Galinas_PWC_D1... | ecosystem: Environmental > Aquatic > Marine... | reverse complement strand
ACCGGGATCTCGGCGGCGGACAGAGCGACCACCGTTCGCGCGGCGGTGTCGCCCGACGCAGAGCCCCGGGATCTCGTGCAGCCCGGCCACATCTTCCCCTTGATGGCCCAGCCGGGCGGGGTCCTGGTCCGCGCCGGACATACCGAGGCGGGCTGTGACCTGGCGCGGCTGGCCGGGCTGGAGCCCGCGGCGGTCATTGTCGAGGTGCTGAACGAGGACGGCACCATGGCGCGCCGACCCGACCTGGAAGCCTTCGCCGAGGCCCATGAGCTGAAGATAGGGACAATTGCGGATCTCATTCACTACCGAGTGCGCCATGAAAAGGCAGTGCTGCGGGAGTGCGAGTGCGACCTGCCGACGGAGGTTGGCACCTTCCGCCTGATCCCCTACCGTGACACCATCGATCGCAACCTTCATCTTGCACTCACCCTCGGAGAGATCTCGCCCACGCGGGCGACCCTGGTGCGGGTGCACCTTCAGAACAGCCTGTGCGACCTGTTCGGAACGCGCCACGGTGCCTGCGGATGGCCCCTGAGGGACGTGATGCGGCAGATCGCCGCTGCCGGGGAAGGCGTCATTGTCGTCCTGCGCAACCGTGATCGCGCGGAAGACCTGCTCGCGCGCTTGCGGGACTTCCATCTGCAGCATGTGGACGATCGGGTTCCCGCCCGTCGCCAGGACCGCAGCGAGCTGCGCACCTACGGCATCGGTGCCCAGATCCTGGCCGATCTGGGTGTGGGCAAGATGCGCGTGATGAGCGCACCGAAGGCCATGCACGGGATCGCCGGATTCGACCTGGAAGTGGTCGAGTACCTCGGGGGCGAGGCTGCCTGAGCCCAATCGGGAGCCGCCCGTGGCGCGCTCTTCTCCGAGCCTGTCCCGGCGCAGACCCGACTTTGACCCCCGGCGGGCCTTTGTTTACTGTTGGGCTCTTGGGGTCTTTCAGACGCTGCCGCCCGCTGTCCCGCGCGGCACCGGGGCGTCTGTGGGGACGCGGGGCAGGGCGCAAAGGCAAACCGGATGATCGCTGAACACTCCTTCCACGCCCTGGGGCTGCACATGCACCAGCCGCCGGGCAATCTCGAGCTGCTGCTCGAAAGCAGCCCTTGGGAGGCCGAGCAGATCATGCGGTGCTACGATCGTGCGGCCCGCTACGCGCTCCGCTACCGGGACGTCGCCCACCTGCACGTAGGCTTCTCCGGCGTCCTGCTGGAGCAGTTTCTGGATCCGGCCATCATCGAGGGCTACAGGCACATCCTCGACATCCCGCAGATGCTCGATCGCTACCGTCAGGCGGACAACATCGAGCTTATCGGGATGGGCTACTACCATCCTATCTTTCCCCTGATCCCCAAAGCGGACTGGGCGGAGCAGCTGGCGCTGGGGCGGTCCATCATGCAGGAGGCCTTCGGACGCGCCCCCAGGGGCTTTTGGCCGCCGGAGATGGCCTTTTCGATGCAAATGATTCCCGCCTTGGTGAAGGCGGGCTACGAGTATGTCGTGGTGGATGGTGTTCATGTGCGCCCGGAGGACGGCCTGAACGACATCTACCGGCCCTATGTCGCCTGCATCGACGGCGTGTGCCTGACCATCATTCCGCGGGACCGCGCTATCTCCAACGCCCAGGAGAGCGGGCTGGATCCCGGCTGGTTCTTCAACGAGGTCGAGAGTCGAATCCAAAGCTCGCCCCGGCCACGGGATCCTCGGCTCGTCACCACCTGGTCGGACGGCGAGAACGGAGGCTGGTTCCGCCAGGCCCATGAGGACTCCGGCTTCTTCGGTCACTTCTTTGCCCCTTACATGGACCAGGTCCGGCGCGGGGAATCCCGATCCATCCCGGTAAGTCTGTCCGGCTACTTGCGTGACTGTGCCCCAGCCACGCGTGCCAAGGTCCAGACCGGTGCCTGGAACGTCGGCTCGACCTCGGGGGCCGACTTCAGCCAGTGGGTCGGCTCCGAGAACCAAAGGAACGCAGCCAGACTGGTGCGTGACCTCAGCCGACGGTACTGGACGCTGCAGCAGCAGACCGGACTTGCAGCAGGCGGCAGGGAGGCACTGGCGCGGGCGCGCGCGCTGATTCTGGAGTCGGAGACAAGCTGCTTCCTGTTCTGGGGCGACAGCTGGATTCATCGCCTTTTCGAGCGGGCCGAGCTCGCCCGGCAGGCGCTCGATCTTGCCGAGCATGAGCTTCGGACCATTGCTGAAGGCGGCAAGGATTCACCGGCGCCTGATCCCGGGCCAACCGACTCCGGAGCCGGGAGCTCGAGTCCCGAAGACCCCCCCCCACAAGGCCTGAGCGAAGCCTCCGCGGACGACAGCTCGCGTTGACCTTGGCCAACGACGGAAGCACACCGCTACGCGCCCAAGACGGCCGGATGAGTCCCGATGGCCCATCCTCGCGGCATGAACGGGAGGAGGCGTTCGGGGCCGATCAGTCGCAAACGCCAGGCCCGGCACCTCTCGCAGACCCGGACCCCAGGGATCCCGACGCGGCGGCCCTGCGTGCTGTCGCAGAGGCAATCGTCAAGGAGTTTCCCCTAGTCTCTGAGGACAGCGCGCTGGTCCTCTACGAGGTTGACCCAGAGCATCTCCAGGCACAGTGGCAGCTCAATGCGCGGGATCTGGAGCGTGCTCGCGGGCTTTTCCCGTCCGAGGCCAGGGCGGCAGTTCGCGCAGAGCTGCGTCTGCGACGGATTCGCGCCGATCATGCGGCCGAGCTGGTCACTTCCGTGCCCTGCAACCTGGCAGCCCCGGACTTCGCGGCGGGGGCTCGATTCTCGCTGCGCAACGACACCGCCCAGTACGAAACGGAGCTTGGCCTCGCCAGCGAGGACGGCGGCTGGGTGGCGCTCGTGCGGTCCAACCGAACCCGTTTGCCGCCGCTAGTCCCGGAGGGGTTTCCGAAGGGGGAGGGTGCGGTGGAGTCGGCGTTGGCCGCCGTGGGTCACCCCTTGCACCCCGTGTTCCCCAATCCGCTCGACCTCGGAGAAGATCCAACAGGCCCGGAGGCCTCCCGCGCGACTTCCGCCTCCTTCGCGTCCACTGCGGGTGAGGCGGAGAGCGCCCGCGTGGGCGAAGTGTCGACCCAGCCCGGCGAGTGGGCAAGGCTGCCGCCCCCGCTCCTGCCGTCCTCAGTTCCGGAGGGACAGCAGGACTTCCCCCTATACGATCCCAGAACAGCCCTTTCCAGCCGTGCAATACAGGACCTTCCCGCAGCCGACGGGGACCTGGTGCTCCAAGCGGAGCTCCTGATCTATGGCCGGGCAACCCCGGGGCAGGAAATCGGCCTGTTCGGTCATCGCCTACAGGTTGGGCCCAAGGGTTATTTCTTCCTGCGCCGGGCGGTCGATGACCCCGGCATCTTAGAGCTCGCCCTGAGCGATCTACCGGCTCGCCTGCCGGAAGGGTTACTCTCCGAGTGAGCCGCCCCGGCCACATCGGACTGGTGCTGCACGCGCACCTGCCGTTTGTCCGGCACCCGGAGTACCCGCGCTTCCTGGAAGAGCACTGGCTCTTCGAGGCGATCACGGACTGCTATCTTCCCCTGGTTCAGGTGCTGCGCCGAGCAGCGGAGCGGGGATCCCGCTTTCGTCTGACCCTTTCCGTCTCGCCCACCCTCGGCTCGATGCTCGGCGACGCCTTGCTGAAGCGGCGCTACCTGGATTACCTGGCCCGCCTCGTCAGGCTGTGTGAACGCCAGCAACGAGCCGCGCAAGGGCCCCATCGCAGCGCGCTGGCCGCCTATTACTACGCGCGGGTTGCGCGCCTGCGGCGCTTCTACCTGGATGAGCTGCGGACCGACGTCCTAGGTGCCTTGTGCGACCTGGAGTCATCGAACGTGCTGGAATTGATGACCACCGGCGCGACCCATGGGTACCTGCCTCTGCTGCGCAGCGAGCCCGCCGCCGTGCGCGCCCAGCTCGGGGTCGCCCGCGATTATTTCCGCGACACCTTCGGTCGCGACCCCCGCGGGCTCTGGCTTCCCGAGTGCGGCTATTACCCGGGCCTGGAGGCGGAGGTCAAGGGGGCGGGTTACGAGTACATGATTCTCGACGCACATGGGCTGCAGCAGGCGACGCCGCCCCCGCCGGGGGGCGTCTACGCCCCGACCGAAAGCGAAGGGGTAGCGATCTTCGGCCGCGATCCCGATTCCGCGTGTGAGGTGTGGAGCCGCGAGCAGGGTTACCCGGGTCACCCGTCCTATCGGGAATATCATCGGGATCTGGGTTACGAGCCGGGTGCAGCCGGTGCGTTGGCGGACTTTCTCCCTCCCGGAGTCGAGGTTGCTCCAACGGGACTCAAGTACTTTCGCGTAACGGGCGGGGAGGGGCCCAAGGCCCCCTACGCCCCTGGCCTGGCCCTGCAGCAGGCTGCGCGGGACGCCGAGCGCTTCGTCGAGAGGCGCCGGAAGCTTCTGAATCAGCTGGGGACATCCGTCCCTGCTCCCCTGGTTGTGGCACCTTACGACGCCGAGCTCTTCGGCCACTGGTGGTTCGAGGGCTCCGCCTTCCTCGAAGGCCTGGCCCGCTGCCTCGACGCCACCCCCGACCTCGAGCCCGTAACCCTTGGGAGGTACCTGGAGCGTTTCGGGACCCTGTCGGAGGTCCAACCCGCGGCGTCAAGCTGGGGAGAGCAGGGGCACAATGGTGCCTGGCTCAGCCCGGAGACCGGCTGGGTCCACCTACGGCTCCATCAGGCGGCGACCGAATTCAAGCGACTGGTCGGGAGGCACGGCCCGACACAAGGCGATCAGTGGACAGGGCGGCTGTTACGCCAAGCCGCCCGCTCTCTGCTGCTCGCCCAGGCATCGGACTGGACTTTCCAGATGAATGGAGCAGAGGAGGGACACGCGGAGTCCGTGATCCGGCATCAGCTGGCGCGGTTCAGCTTTCTCACGGGAGCGCTGCGCACTAACCGGGTGGAGGAGGGGCGGCTGGCGGCCCTGGAGGAGATGGATAATCTCTTTCCCTGCATCGATCTGACACACTTCGGTTGATACGGCCGCTGTCGCGAAAAACCACATGCAAATCATGCTTGTCGCAGCCGAGTGCGCCCCCGTCGCCAAGGTCGGCGGATTGGGCGATTTTGTCCACGGATTGGCTCGCGAGCTCGCCCGCCAGGGCAACACCGTGGAGATTGTCCTGCCCAAGTACGACTGCCTGCGCCACGACCGCATCGACGACCTGCATAAGGCCTATCGGGACCTCTGGGTCCCTTTCTACGAACGATCGGTTCATTGCGACCTGGAGGTCGGTCGGGTCGACGGTGTCCAGTGCTGGCTCATCGATGCCCATTCCCCCCGCAACCTCTTTGAGCGAGGCCGCATCTACGGCGAGCCGGACGACGTGGAGCGCTTTGCCTTCTTCTCGCGGGCGGTTCTGGAGTTTCTCCACAAGTCCAACAAGCAGCCGGACATCATCCATTGCAACGACTGGCACACGGGGCTGGTGCCGGTACTCCTGTACGAGATCTACGAGGGACTCGGCATGACCCGCCCGCGGGTCTGCTACACGCTGCACAACGTCGGACACCAGGGAGTCACCGGCCAGTCCGTGCTGTACCAGGTGGGGCTGGACTCCAAACGCATGCCGACGCTGGAGCGCCTGTCTGACCCCGGCGACCCCGGCGCCGTCAACCTGATGCGGGGCGGCATCCTGTACTCCAACACGGTCACCACGGTCTCTCCTCGCTACGCCTGGGAGATCGAGCACACCGACCAGGGGATGGGACTCCAAGGGACCTTGGCAGCCCGCGCACAGAAGGTCGTGGGGGTGCTCAACGGGATCGATGTGGACACCTGGAACCCGGCCACCGACAGCCACCTGGTCGCGCCATTCACGGCGGACAGTCTCCCGAATAAGGCCCTGAGCAAGGCGGCGCTGCGACAACGGCTCGGCCTGCAGGACGCAAGCAAGCCGATTGTCTCGGTGATCAGCAGGCTAGACCGCCAGAAGGGGGTCGCCCTCCTGCAGCACGCTATCTACTACGCCCTGGAGAACGAATGCCAGGTGGCGCTCCTGGGCAGTGCGCCGGACCCGGCCGTCGACCGGCTGTTCCGGGGAATCAAGGACGAGATGGAAGGCAGTCCTGACTGCCAGCTGGAGCTTGCCTACGACGAGGACCTCGCCCACCAGATGTACGCGGGGTCCGACATGATCGTCATTCCCAGCGTCTACGAGCCCTGTGGCCTCACACAGATGATCGCCATGCGCTACGGCTGCGTACCCATTGCTCGCCGAGTGGGGGGGCTCGCCGATACGGTCTTCGACGCCAATTACTCGGACAGGCCTTTCGAGGAACGCAACGGCTATGTCTTCAACGACTTCACCCGGGATGGACTCGACTCCGCCCTGGCCCGCGCCATCGGTCTCTGGTTTCGCTTCCCCGAGTATTTCCGCCAGCTGCGGATAAACGGCATGCGGGCGGACCATTCGTGGTCAAAGCCCGCCGAGCGCTACCTCTCGATCTACGCGTCGGTCAGGCCGGAGGCGGAAGGCGCTTTGACAGAGCTCGCCTAACGGCCATGGCGTCAGCGCCATCCCAGAGAACCAATATGGGACAAAGTCGGTCGCTGCCGCCATGACCGTTTCCCTCACCCCGGCCCTCTCCCAGTGGGCGAGGGTGATAGGGAGCGCGCTACGCGCGACTTTCATCGTAATCCCTTGCCGCCCGCCGCGCTCAGCCAGGCGAGGCGGGTGCGCCCAGCATGGCGCCCACCACACTCACCCAAGCCTGGGCGGTATGGGTCCGATTGTAGCCCCCGCCCCCGAGTGCCAGCAGCCGGCCGCCGCAGTGCGCGTCGGCAATGCGGCAGAGTGCGGTGGTCACGCGCTGGTGCACAGCTCCGGTCAGCTGCAAATGGGTGAGGGGATCTTCGGCGAGCCCATCCGCCCCGCACTGCAGCAGGATGAGCTCCGGCCGAAAGGCCTCCACAAACCGCTCTGCGGAAGGCCACAGCCGGAAAAAAAGCGTGTCATCCGCGAACGGTGGGAGAGCGACATTGAGCTTGGTGCCTCGCCCGGGCCCAATGCCGATCTCAGAACTCTCTCCGGTTCCGGGGTACAGGTAGCGGCCGTCCTCGTGAAAATCCGCGATGCAGAGCTCCGGGTCCTCCGCGTAGGCATAGTAGACACCGTCGCCGTGATGGGCATCGATATCCACATAGGCGATCCGCTGGATCCCGTGCACCTGGCGCAAGGTCTCGATCGCAATTGCGCAGTCGTTGAACACGCAAAAGCCGGAGGCCGCCCCGCGGCGCGCATGATGCAGCCCGGCGATCGGCACGAACGCCCGACTCAGCTCCCCCGTGACGATGCGCCGCGTGGCGTCCAGGACGCTGCCGACAACATAGAGTCCGGCCTCATAGATCCCTGGGAAGGCAGGGGTGTCCCCGGTGTCGAGAAAGCCTTCGCCGCTGCCGGAGCGCTCCCGCACCAGGGCGACATAATCTTCCGCATGGAAGCGGAGCAGATCCTCCGCCCGGCCCGCCACCGGCGGCAATATAAGGACCCGGTCCTGCAGGCCGGAATCCTCTAAGGCGGTCCAGAAGGCGCCAAAACGGTCAGGACCGAACGGATGCCCGTGGCCGAACCCGTACCGGGAGAGCTCTTCGCCCGCGTACACCGCAAACCGACCGGTCTCGGGGTCATGGAATTTCATCGCGTCAATCTTAACCCATCGCCCCTTTGAGGAGGGTGTGTCCCCGCACCACAGAGGCTGTCGGCTCTTTCGACAGCCTCCCAAGCGACGAGGCAGGAGGGCGCGCACGCCCCGGCGCAGGTGCTCGGATCGGAGCCAGCGCGTCCCCGCATTGCTGGGCTTCTATTCTGCTCCTCGGCCGGCTCCAGGGCGACGGCGCGGACATAGGTGGGGGCCGGATTGCATCGGGGTTAGCCCGGCTCTATGCTTAAAAATTCAGTATTGTGCGGAGGCTGGGTGATGGGCGCCAGAACGCTCTACGACAAGTTGTGGGACGACCATGCCGTTCGTTACGAGGAAGACACGGCGCTGCTGTATATCGACCGACAACTCATCCACGAGGTGACTTCGCCCCAGGCGTTCGAGGGACTTCGGCTTCACGGGCGGCGACCGCACCGCGTCGACGCCAACCTTGCAGTCCCGGACCACAACGTGCCCACCACCAAGAGGGCTCAAGGGATCACCGACCCGGTGGCGCGGCTCCAGGTCGAGACCCTGGTTGCCAACTGCGCCGAGTTCGGCATCACCCTGTTCGGGATGGACCACCCGCGGCAGGGTATCGTGCATGTCATCGGCCCGGAGGTCGGCTTCACGCTGCCGGGCACGACCCTCGTCTGCGGGGATTCCCATACCTCCACCCATGGGGCGTTCGCCGCCCTGGCATTCGGCATCGGCACCTCCGAGGTGGAGCATGTGCTGGCCACCCAGTGCCTGGTTCAGCGCAAATCCAAGTCCATGCTGGTCAGCGTGGACGGCGAGGTCGGCAAGGGGGTGACCCCAAAGGACGTGGCGCTCGCCATCATCGGCGAAATCGGCACCGCCGGCGGCACCGGTCACGTCATCGAATTCGCCGGGGATGCAATCCGCGCGCTGAGCATGGAAGGACGCATGACGGTCTGCAACATGTCCATCGAGGCGGGGGCCCGCGCTGGCCTCATCGCCGCGGACGAGAAGACCATTGCTTACCTGCGCGGACGCCCGTTTGCTCCCACGGGCGAGCTCTTCGAGCAAGCCGCGGCCCACTGGCGCACCTTGCATAGCGATGACGGGGCGCGATTCGATCGCGTCGTGCACCTGGATGCCGCGCCGATCAAACCCCAGGTCACCTGGGGCACCTCCCCGGAAATGGTGGTCCCGGTGGACGGGCGGGTGCCGGATCCGGCGGCAGAGCAGGACCCGGTGAAGGCGAGCGGCATGACCCGCGCGCTCAAATACATGGGACTCGAGGCGGGCACGCCGATCACCGCCATCCGCCCGGACAAGATCTTCATCGGCTCCTGCACCAACTCCAGGATCGAGGACCTGCGCGCCGCCGCCGCAGTGGTCAAGGGCCGCCGGGTGGCGGACGGCATCAAGTTGGCGATGGTCGTGCCGGGGTCGGGTCCGGTGAAAGTGCAGGCTGAGGCGGAAGGGCTCGACCGGGTTTTCCGAAACGGCGGGTTCGAGTGGCGGGAGCCCGGCTGCTCCATGTGCTTGGCCATGAACGCGGACCGTCTCGAGCCCGGCGAGCGCTGCGCCTCCACCTCCAACCGCAACTTCGAGGGCCGGCAGGGCTACGGCGGGCGAACCCATCTCGTGAGTCCCGCCATGGCGGCGGCCGCCGCGGTCACGGGCCACTTTGTCGACGTGAGGGAGTTCTAGATGGAGCCGTTCGCCAACCTTGCCGGCGTCGTGTGCCCGTTGGACCGCGCCAACGTGGATACGGACGCCATCATCCCCAAGCAATTCCTGAAGAGCATCAAGCGGACCGGTTTCGGGCCGAACCTGTTTGACGAGTGGCGGTACCTGGACACCGGCGAGCCCGGCAGAGACAACACCCACCGGCCGCTGAATCCGGACTTCGTGCTCAACGATCCCCGCTACCGGGACGCCAGCATCCTTCTTGCCCGGGAGAACTTCGGCTGCGGCTCGTCCCGGGAGCATGCGCCTTGGGCACTGGCGGACTTCGGCTTCCGTGTGATCATAGCCACCAGCTTTGCCGACATCTTCTACAACAACTGCTTCGAGAACGGCATCCTGCCGATCACTCTGGACGCAACGGTCATCGATGACCTGTTCGCGCGGGCGACCGAAGAGACGGCGCTGCGAATCGCGGTGGATCTGCCCAAGCAGACCCTGGGGCTCCCCGATGGCGCGCTGATTCCGTTCGAGGTTCAACCGTACCGGAAGCACTGCCTGCTCAATGGACTGGATGCGATCGGGCAAACACTTCGGCATGTGGCTGCGATCGAGGCCTATGAGGCCGCGCGCAGACAGCAGGCCCCCTGGCTGCTTGCGGGGGAGGGGACACGCCCCGGACTTGATTGAGGCCCGCCGCGCGCCGGCGCTGTGGCGGAGCTGGAGAACAACTTTGACGAAGAAGATCCTGATTCTGCCCGGGGACGGCATCGGGCCCGAGATCGTGACCGAAGGGGTCAAGGTGCTCGCGTCCCTGCGGGACGGCTTTGGCTTGGCCATCGAGATGGACGAGGCCCTGGTAGGCGGAGCGGCCATCGAAGCCACCGGGCAGCCGCTGCCCGAGGCCACCCTGGACCTGGCCAGGCAATCCGATGCGGTCCTCCTGGGGGCGGTCGGCGGATCCAAATGGGAAGCCCTCCCGATCGCGCGGCGGCCGGAGAAGGGCCTGCTGGGGCTGCGCTCCGGACTGGGGCTGTTCGCGAATCTGCGGCCTGCGATCCTCTATCCACAGCTCGCCGGTGCCTCGGCGCTGAAGCCGGAGGTGGTCTCGGGGCTCGACATCCTGATCATGCGCGAGCTGACCGGCGGCATCTACTTCGGTGAGCCGCGGGGGGTTCATCCCCGGGCGGACGGCGAGCGTGTCGGGGTCAACACCCTGATCTACAGCGAATCGGAGGTCCGGCGGATCTGCCGGGTCGCCTTCGACATCGCCCGCAAGCGTCAGCGACGCGTATGCTCGGTGGACAAGGCGAACGTTCTGGAGTGCACGGAGCTCTGGCGGGAGGTGGCAACCGAGGTGGGGGCCGAATATCCGGATGTGGAGCTCATCCACATGTACGTGGACAACGCGGCGATGCAGCTGGTGCGCCGGCCGAAGCAGTTCGATGTCCTGGTGACGACCAACATGTTCGGTGACATCCTGTCGGATGCTGCGGCGATGCTTACAGGCTCGATTGGCATGCTTCCCTCGGCCTCCCTCGACGCCAACGGACGGGGCATGTACGAGCCCATCCACGGCTCGGCGCCGGACATCGCCGGCCGGGGGGTTGCCAATCCGCTGGCCACCATCCTCTCGGTCGCGATGATGCTGCGTTACTCCCTCGGCGAGCCCGCGGCCGCCGCGCGGGTCGAGGGGGCGGTCTCGAGGGTCTTGGACCAGGGATTGCGGACCGCTGACATTATGTCCGCCGGCATGCGCGAGGTTGGCACCGCCGACATGGGGGACGCGGTGGTCGCTGCCCTTGGTGACGTGACCTGAGTCGCAGCAGCCGCAAGTCGACGTAGGCAAACTGGAGGGTGCGCATCTGGAGAGGGTTATGAATCGGGTTGGCTTCGTGGGTTGGCGCGGCATCGTGGGGTCCGTCCTCATGGAGCGCATGCGCCAGGAGAACGACTTTGCGGCGATCGCGGATCCGGTCTTTTTCACCACCTCGCAGGTCGGCCAAGAGGCTCCGGACCTGGGAGGAGGACGCCAACCCCTCCTTGATGCCAACGACCTGACCGCCCTCAGCGCGATGGACGTCATCGTCACCTGTCAGGGCGGCGACTATACGAAGAAGGTCTACAGTCAGCTGCGCGGGACGGGCTGGCGGGGATATTGGATCGATGCTGCTTCGGCCCTGCGCATGGAAAGGGACAGTGTCATCATCCTCGACCCGGTCAATCGCAGCATCATCGAGGATGCCCTGAGCGCCGGAAAACGGGATTTCATCGGAGGAAACTGCACGGTCAGCCTCATGCTCATGGCGGTGGGCGGGCTGTTCCGGCATGACCTGGTCGAATGGGTCAGCTCCATGACCTATCAGGCTGCTTCTGGGGCCGGCGCCAAGAACATGCGCGAGCTCCTGGAGCAGATGGGGGCACTCCACGGTGCGGTGGCCGATCTCCTGGTGGATCCTGCATCTGCCATCCTCGACATCGACCGGGCAGTGACTGAGACGATGCGTGGCGGGGGATTTCCAACGGAGCAGTTCGGAGTCCCCCTCGCCGGCAGCCTCATCCCCTGGATCGATACCGAGCTTCCCAACGGTCAGAGCCGGGAAGAATGGAAGGGCGGTGCGGAGACGAACAAGATCCTGGGCCGGGAGCATCACCTGGTCCCGGTGGACGGCACCTGCGTACGTATCGCCGCGATGCGGTGCCACAGCCAGGGGCTGACCATCAAGCTGAGAAAGGACGTCCCGCTGGACGAGGTGGTCGACATTGTCGGAACGGCAAACCCTTGGGTCCGAGTCGTGCCCAACGAGCGCGCGGCGACTGTCAGGCAATTGTCTCCCGCGGCGGTCACGGGGACCTTGGATGTGCCCGTCGGACGACTACGCAAGATGAGCATGGGCGGCGAATTCCTCTCGGCGTTCACCGTCGGAGACCAGCTGTTATGGGGGGCGGCCGAGCCCTTGCGGTGCATGCTGCGGGTGCTCGCTGAACGCTGAGCCGAAATGAGCGAAAAGCTCGTGGTGTCTGACGAGACATCGACTCATTGGACGCATCTGGTTAGGACACGTTCTTCGATAGCCGTCTCAGATTTCTTGCGGTTTTTTTGGAAAGGTTACCGTGCTAGCGAAAGAGGGCGGCGGGCGATGCACCAACAGGGCCGCACACCACCAATGCCGCGGAAGGTCAGGTCGGGGGGGCCATTGATTCGGGGCTGCTCTCACGGTGAAAGACTGTTGCAACGATTTCTAGGCCTGTCGCGATCGCGAAGGACCGCATCCTTTGCGGTGGCGCAGCGCGAGCTTGTGAGTGGGGGAGGACCATGTTTCGTAAGCTAATTCTGGCCTCGGCGGTGTCGTTGGCGTTGGTACCCGCGAGCGCTAGCGCGCTGGGACTGGGGGCAATCCGCACACATTCGGCGCTCTACGAGCCATTCGTCGGAGAAATCGCCCTCAGAGACGTCAAGCCGAATGAGCTTGACAATATCAAGGTGGGCCTTGCACCCGACGCGGAGTTCAAGAAAGTCGGGGCGTCATACTCCCCCGCTCTTGGCGAGCTTAAATTCAAGCCGCAGATCTCGCCCCAAGGCCGCCCGATCATCCGGGTTACCAGCGAGAAGCCGATTCGAGAGCCTTACTTGGATTTCCTCCTCGAGGTCCGCTCCGCCCAAGGGCGACTGGTCAAAGAATACACGGTCCTGCTCGATCTACCCTCGACCGTGAAGCGGCACCGCCCGAGGATTGCGGAGGCGGTCGCCGAGCCGGTCTACCCCACCACTGCAGAAACACAGGCAACGCCCGCACCGAAAGAGGCGCCCGTGCGCAGTGTCGCCAGCCCTCACAGCGAGGCTGGTTTTCCACTGCATTACGGCCCGATTCCGCGGGGCAAAGGTCTCTGGCAGGCAGCACTGGCGATTAGCCCACCCGGCGCCACGCTCCCCCAGACGGCGATGGCGATCTATCGAAGCAATCAAAGCGCCTTTATTCGCGGTGATATCAACCGGCTGAAGGTCGGGGCGATCCTGGAGGTGCCCTCGTCCGCCGAGCTTTTCGCGCTTGACCCTGCCCTTGCAGAACGGGAGTTCTCAATGGCCCTGGAAGGGCGCAGGGTAACCGCCCATCCGCTGGCAAAGGAAGCAGTCGCAGAGCATCCAAGCAGCGATCACCTTGCCATTGCTCAGTCCCCGCCAGCCGGGGCGGCAGGGGTCGTCAGCCAATCTGTACCCGCAGCCGGGAACAATCCGAACAATCCGAGCGCGTCGAAGCTCGGATCGCTCAAGAATGCGCTTCTGCTCGTCCGCGAGTCAAGCGAGAGCAATCGTCAGGAGACAGAGGACCTGCGCGGGCGCATCCGTGACCTGGAGGGGCAGCTGGCGGATATTCGGAAGCTTCTCAAGGTGCGCAATCAGCAGCTCGCGGAGCTTCAGGGGAGCCAACAAGAGGAGCCGGAGCTGAAGGTCGCCGAGGAGACCGGTGTCTTGCCGGCCAGGGTTGCAGACAAGCAGCCCCCCGAGCCCAACCCGATCCCTGAAGCCGAAGCTAAGATTAGGGCGGGGATCGACGAGGCGGTCAAGGCCGACTCCAAGACGACGCACCCCCTGCAGGCAGCCGCCATCGACGCGTCGAAGACGATGCACACCCGGGGGGCGGCGTCAGAACCCAAGAAACCTGAAGCCAGCCCGGAACCGGCGGGCTCGCCGCACAATCCGATGGAGCCACCGGACGCTGCGACGAAGCCTCAGACCACCACGACGACAAAGGCGAGCAACGATGCCGAGACGCTTCCGACGGGGCCGAAGCTGGCTCAAGTGAGTCCGCCCGCGGTCACAGCCAAAGCGACCGCGCCGATTCGGAAGCCCGCAGACCTGCAACAGGCGGTGGCGCACCGGGAATCGGAGATAGCGCAGTTTTGGGAATCCATGCCGATGCCGGCCATGGCGGTGGCCATCGGTGTCCCGCTGCTGCTTCTTCCCATCGGCTGGTGGATGGTGCACCGCCGTCGGCTTGTCGAGGAGGCGATCGAGACAAACCAGTTCAACACCGTGGCTATTCCCCATCCAGCGTCCTCCGCCCCTCACGACGTCTCGGAACCTTCTTATGAACGTGATAACGACGATGCGGCAACCACGGCGGGGTCCTCCTTCGGGGATTTCAGTGGGCTGGATCGGGAGTCGGGAGAGACGGATGTTGCCTCTGAGGCGGACGTCTATATCGCCTATGGGCGTTACCGGGAGGCGGAGTATCTGCTGGAGGAGGAGCTTTCCAGAGCCCCCCAGCGGCTGGATCTCAAGTTCAAGCTGGCCGAGGCATACTTCGGTGCGAAGAACCTGGCCGGACTGACCAAGGTCAAGGATGAGATCGCCCAAGCGGGGGGCGAGCGGCTGCACGAGGAGCAATGGCAACGGCTTGCCGCGATGGTTCGTGACCTGCAGGGTGATGAGCCTGAACAGGCACCGAGCCAGCCTGTGGGCGCGCTCGACCCGACTCAAGGGACAGCGAAGGAACCGGAAGACCTTCTCCGGCCGGCGGCGACGCCGCAGATTGACCAGCCGTCGGCGGCTCCTGACAGCCCCACGACACAGACTGCGACGGATTATTCCTTGGACCTGTCGTTGGACAGCGAGCGGCCGGCGGGCGCCGACCAGGCGCCAGCGCGGGACATCCATGCATCGGGCTCTGGCCTCGACTTGGAGCTCGATGAGCTCAGTGCGTTCGACCTCGATCTCGACGCGGTGGATCGGGAGAACCGTGTGGCGATGCAGCGGGGGGGAGACTTTGCCCCCCGTCGCTCGGAGGAAGGCCCCCTCGACCTGCCCTCCGGCGAGTGGCCGGAGCTCTCCGGAGGAGCAGCGCCCGAGTCCCCGGGCGGCTCGATCGAAGCCAAGGAGAGTACCGCGACCGAGCTGGCATCTTCCCAATGGCAGACGGATTCGACTCTGTGGGATGAGGTCTCTACGAAGCTTGACCTTGCCAGGGCTTACGTGGACATGGCGGATGCCGAGGCGGCGCGCGCGATCCTCGAAGAGGTCGCCGCGGAAGGCAACGAGGCCCAGCGCGCCGAAGCAAAGGAAATACTTGCGCGACTGGCATGAGGTTTCCGTACCAACCCGTTGTCTGCGCACGATAGAGCTCGGAACGATGCGATAGGAAAGCGTAGAATAATCTGAGTATTCCGCACTGGTTCTCGTACGATGCATTAATCTCGTTTTCTATGTTCGGCCATCCTCCGGACAAATCAGTGCGCCCCTAGATGGGGGAAGCAGAGGCGACGCGCTTCGCCATGGGCGTCGAGTACGACGGGAGCGCGTTTCACGGCTGGCAGCGTCAGATTGGGGTGCGCACGGTGCAGGAGGCCCTGGAGCAGGCCCTCTCCGCCGTTGCTGATCACCAGGTTGGGCTCCGTTGCGCCGGCCGCACCGACGCGGGCGTCCATGCTCTGGAACAGGTTGTCCATTTTGACACTCCGGCGCGCCGCACCGACCGCTCCTGGCTCTTGGGGACGAATGCCAATTTGCCGGAAGACGTGAACGTCCTCTGGGTGCGGCCAGTAGAGCGCGACTTCCACGCCCGCTTCAGCGCCCTCGGCCGCCACTACCGTTACTTGATCCTGTCCCAGCCCACCCGCTCGGCGCTCCTGCGCCGGCGCGCCGTCTGGAACCATTATCCCCTGCGGCTTGATCTCATGCGGTGCGCGGCCCAATATCTTGTTGGAGAGCACGATTTCTCCAGCTTCCGCGCCCTTGGCTGCCAGGCGAAGAGTCCGATTAGACGTATCCACTATCTCGACCTGTCGGAGCAGCGGGGCCTCATCGAGCTGACCATCGGTGCTAACGGCTTCCTTCACCACATGGTGCGGAATATCGCGGGGGTGCTGATGACCATCGGGCGGGGGCAGGCACCCGCAGACTGGGTGCTGGACCTCCTGGAGATCCGCGATCGGACAGAGGGGGGAATTACGGCCCCGCCCCAGGGCCTGTACCTGGTTCGGGCCGACTATCCGGCTCGTTTCCATCTGCCGCAGCGGGAGGCGATACCGTTATCGACAACCCTGTAACTGGTTCTGGGGCGAGGCGCACCCGGGCTAAGATTTGTGGCTTGACTCGAGCGGCCGACATGACGGCAGCGGGGGAGCTGGGGGCAGATGCTGTCGGCCTGGTGTTCTACGAGCACAGTCCTCGGGCTGTGGGGATTGACCAGGCTGGGCAGCTACTAGCGGCCCTACCGCCCTTCGTGACCAGCGTGGGCCTCTTCGTGAATGCCGAGGTCTCCTTCGTCCGTCGGGTGCTGGCGGAGCTCCCGCTGCATATGCTCCAGTTTCACGGGGAGGAGCCGCCGGAGTACTGCGGCTCGTTCCAGAGACCCTGGCTGAAGGCGGTGCGGATGCGACCGGGGACAGACCTGCCCTTGGTCGCGCGGCGGTATAGCGGGGCGGCGGCACTGGTTCTCGATGCCTTCGATCCCACGGTCGCGGGGGGGAGCGGGCGGGCTTTCGATTGGGACCTGATCCCCGCGTCCATGGCGGGCCGCATCATCCTTGCGGGCGGACTCAACCCGGAGAACGTAGCGGATGCCGTGCAGCGGGTGCGGCCTTACGGTGTCGACGTCAGCGGCGGGGTCGAATCAGCCAAGGGTGTCAAAGACCGCAGCAAGATAGCGGCCTTCATCGAAAGGGTAAGAGATGGCGATGACTTGCGGTGAGACCTACCACTGGCCCGACGCCAACGGGCATTTCGGCCCCTACGGCGGCATGTTCGTCCCGGAGACACTCATGCATCCGCTGGAGGAGCTGCGCATTGCCTACGAGCGCTACTTGGCCGACGAAACCTTCCTCGCAGAGCTCGACGCCGATCTGCGGGACTATGTCGGTCGCCCATCCCCCATCTACCATGCCGAGCGCTGGAGCCGCGAGCTCGGCGGCGCCCAGATCTTCCTGAAGCGGGAGGACCTGAACCACACCGGCGCCCACAAGGTGAACAACACCGTCGGGCAAGCCCTCCTCGCGCGGCGGATGCGCAAGCGCCGCATCATCGCCGAGACGGGGGCCGGGCAGCACGGGGTGGCGACCGCGACCGTCGCGGCCCGCCTGGGCCTTCGCTGCGTCGTCTACATGGGAGAGGTGGATGCAGCCCGTCAGGAGGCGAATGTCTACCGCATGCGACTCCTCGGCGCGGAGGTGGTCTCGGTGAAGTCGGGCTCGCGCACCCTCAAGGACGCGCTGAACGAGGCGATGCGCGACTGGGTCACCAACGTGGACGACACCTTCTACATCATCGGCACGGTGGCGGGGCCGCATCCCTATCCCGCCATGGTACGGGACTTCCAGTCGGTCATAGGTCGGGAGGCCCGCGCGCAGATGCTCGAGCGCAGCGGACGCCTGCCGGACGCCCTGGTCGCCTGCGTGGGCGGGGGCTCGAACGCGATCGGGCTGTTCCATGCTTTCGTGGATGACCGGGAGGTGGCGATCTACGGGGTCGAGGCGGCGGGCGACGGTCTCGAGACGGGCCGCCACGCCGCGCCCCTTTGCGCAGGAACCCCGGGCGTGCTGCACGGCAACCGGACTTATCTCATGGAGGACAAGGACGGGCAGATCATCGAGACCCACTCGATTTCCGCCGGCCTCGACTACCCCGGGGTCGGTCCCGAGCATGCGTGGCTCAAGGACAGCGGTCGTGCCGGCTATCACGCGGTCCGCGACGACGAGGCCCTGGCGGCCTTTCACGCACTGACCCGGATTGAGGGTATCATCCCGGCGCTGGAGTCGAGCCACGCGCTCGCCTTCGCGGCCAAGTTGGCACCCGCGATGAGCAAGGACCAGATGATCCTGATCAATCTCTCCGGGCGCGGCGACAAGGACATGCATACGGTGGCCGCCCTACAGGGCATCAACCTGTGAGCCGGATCGCGGCCCGCTTCGCTGCGCTCCGGCGACAAGGGCGGACCGCACTGGTCCCCTTTGTGACAGCGGGCGATCCGGACCCGACCCTCACCGTGCCCCTCATGCACGCCATGGCGGGCGCGGGGGCGGACCTGATCGAGCTGGGCGTGCCCTTTTCGGACCCGATCGCCGACGGACCGGTCATTCAGCGGGCCAGCGAGCGTGCGCTCGCGCATCACGTGAGCCTGCACGACGTCCTCGCCATCGTGCGCCGGTTTCGGCAGGAGGACCCGGAGACGCCCGTCGTGCTCATGGGCTATCTCAATCCCATCGAGGTGATGGGCCACAGCGAGTTTGCCCGGCAGGCCCAGGCGGCCGGGGTGGACGGCGTCCTGATCGTGGACGTCCCGCCGGAAGAGAGCCATGAGCTGGTGCTTACGCTGCGCAATGCCTCCCTGGACCTCGTCTACCTGTTGGCGCCTACCTCGACGGACGACCGAATTTCCAAGATCGCCGCGGTCGCGAGCGGCTTCGTGTATTACGTATCGGTGAAGGGCGTAACCGGGGCAGGGCACCTCGATGCCGGGGAGGTAGCCGACAAGCTGGAGCACATCAGGCGGCACATCCATCTGCCCGTAGGCGTCGGCTTCGGCATCAAGGACGCGGAGACTGCAGCCCGGGTCGCACGGGTGGCAGATGCCGTCATCGTGGGCAGCGCCATCGTCCAACGCATCGAGAAGCTCGCGGCCACACCGCGGCAGATCCCCGAGACCGTGGCGACCTTTCTGGGCGAGCTGCGCGGGGCGATCGACGGTGCCGGAAGGCACTGAGCCAGAGCACCAACAGCATTTTGCAACGCGGCCAAGTGGCCCAAAGAGACCCCATGAGCTGGTTCGAAAAGCTGATCCCGAGCAGCATCCGTACCGATGGTGCGAGCAAGAGGGCGGTGCCCGAGGGACTATGGGCCAAATGCCCGGGCTGCCACGCTGTCCTCTATAAGGCCGAGCTGGAGCGCAACTTGGA
>Ga0210085_1000378_pt1 | contig 19226 bp, 19 predicted proteins | sample China_Galinas_PW_5_FD_184866 | JGI IMG/M metagenome (GOLD analysis project Ga0210085, IMG submission 184866) | Wetland microbial communities from San Francisco Bay, California, USA, that impact long-term carbon sequestration - China_Galinas_PWC_D1... | ecosystem: Environmental > Aquatic > Marine... | reverse complement strand
AGATGGTCGCGGTGTTGGACGCCCGCTGGCCCATCTTGTCCTCCTTCTTGTCGACGGTGACCCCGGGCAGGTCGGCGTCGACGACGAAGGCGCTGATCCCGCGGTGGCCGGCCTCGGGGTCGGTCTTGGCGTAGACCGTGAAGTAGTCGGCGTAGGAGCCGTTGGTGATGAAGCACTTGGAGCCGCTGATGACGTACTTGTCGCCCTTCTTGACGGCGCGGGTCTTCATCCCGGAGACGTCGGAGCCGGCGTCGGGCTCGGTCAGGCAGAAGGAGGCGAGCTTGGCGCTTTCGGTCAGCATCCCGAGGTACTTCTTCTTGGTCTCCTCGGAGCCGCCCAGCGCGATCGGCGCCGAGGCGAGGCCGTTGGCCATCAGCGAGGTGCCGATGCCGGAGCAGCCCCAGCCCATCTCCTCCTCGATCAGGCAGCCGGAGAGGTAGTCGAGGCCGGGACCGCCGTAGGCCTCGTCGATGTGGGTGTTCATCAACCCGACCTCCCAGGCCTTGTCGATGATCTCCTGTGGCCAGGTGCCCTCTTTGTCGTGCTCCCAGGCGACCTTGCGGATCTCTTTCTCCGCGAAGTTGTGTGCCAGCTCGCGCAGGTCTTTCTGCTCGTCGGTCAGAGTGAAGTCAACCACTGCTCGATGCTCCTTTTTCTCGGTGGGAGTGGGCCGATTGACTGGTCAGTCAACCAATGTAAAAGGGTAGCGGATGGGACGGGTTAAGGTGGGTGGGCGATGCTTCTCACCGCGGAGTTGATCGACATCCAGGCGGGCTACGTGCTGACGCTGATCACCCTGATCGCGCTGCCGGTCGCGCTGATCGCCTTCGCCCGCAGCGGGCCGCTCTGGGAAGGGGTCGGCAAGGGACCGTTCGCGATTGAGCAGGAGCTGCCGCCGCCGAGCCGCCTCGCCCAGCCCGAGCCGCCGGTCGACCGCGAGCTGCAGGCGATAGAGGCGCGGCAGATGCTCGAGGCGAAGTCCTTCCGGCGCTCGCAGCGCGGCGAAGCGCCGCTCGACGTCGAGGCCGAGCTGTCGCGCTTGCTCGACGCGCCGGGCGCCGCCGGCCCCGCGATCGACGAGAAGCTGCGCGCGGAGGTGCGCCAGCTGGTCGTAGCCCGCAACGAACGGCGCATGCGGCGCGGCGAGGAGCCGCTCGACGTCGAGACCGAGCTGGAGCGCCAGCTCGCGGATTTGTAGGATCCGGTCGATGGCCGCTGACAAACAGAATCTCTACGAGGTCGAGGAGCTGCTCAACCAGCCCGGGACCTACTTCAACCCGCAGACCGAGGTGCTGGTCGTCGTCGACGACTCGACCTCGCTCGACCAGGAGGTCTTCAACCTCGAGGACTACGAGGGTTCGGACTGGGTGCGGATCTCCGACGATATCCCGGTCGACGAGGACCGCCGCGACCGCGCGCTCGAGCGCTTCCAGACCCACTACCACCCCGGCTCGAGCGGCTCGGTCTCGGCGACCGCGCTCGAACAGGGCGACGAGGAGCTCGACGAGGACGAGACCGGCCAGGATCCCGGCCGCGAGGACTAGGCCTTCTCGAGCTGCTCGATGCCGCTGGCGCGCTGGCCGCCGGCGGCCAGCATCAGCTTGAAGTCGTGTGGGCTCGAGGCGTAGTCGAGCGCCACCTGCTCGGCGACCTTGCCCTCCATCACGTAGCCGAGCAGCGACTGGTCGAAGGTGCGCATCCCGTAGTACTCGCCTTCACCGATCACCTCGGTGATCTTGCCGGTCTCCTCGGGGTTGAGGATCAGGTCCTGGACGCGGCCGGTGACGACCATCACCTCCGACGCCGGCACCCGCCCCTCGCCGCTGATGTCGGGGACGAGGCGCTGGGCGATCGCCCCCTTCAGGGTCGAGGACAGCATCACCCGCGCCTGGTGCTGAAGGTGGGGTGGGAAGAAGTCGATGATGCGGTTGATTGTCTCGGTCGCGTCGAGGGTGTGGACGGTGGAGAGCACGAGGTGGCCGGTCTCCGCCGCCGAGAGCGCCGTGCGCACGGTCTCCTCGTCGCGCATCTCGCCGATCAGGATCACGTCGGGGTCCTGGCGCAGGACGCGGCGCATCGCCCGGGCGAAGCTCTTGGTGTCGGCGCCGACCTCGCGCTGGTTGACGATCGAGCCCTTGTCTTCGTGCAGGTACTCGATCGGGTCCTCGAGGGTGACGATGTGCTGCGAGCGGGTGCGGTTGATGTGGTCGATCATCGCCGCCAGCGTCGTGCTCTTGCCTGAGCCGGTGGTGCCGGTGACGAGGATGATCCCGCGCTGCTCCTCGGCCAGATTGGTGACCACCTTGGGTAGGCCGAGCTCCTCGACCGAGCGGATCTCGAAGGGAATCGCACGGCAGACGATCGAGGTCGAGCCGCGCTGTTTGAAGGCGTTGACGCGGTAACGGGACACCCCCGGGATCGCGTAGGAGAAGTCGGCCTCGCCTTCCTCCTCGAATTCGGTCTGCGAGCGCACCTCGGCGATGTCGTGGAAGGCCTTCTCGGTTTCCTCGCCGCGCAGGGGCTCCTGCCCCTCCAGGGGCATGAGCTCGCCGTGCAGGCGGATCGTCGGCGGCGCCGCCACCTTGACGTGCAGATCGGAGCCGCCCCGCTCGACGAGGGTGCGCAGAGCTGAGTCGATCTCGAACATCCCGGCCTTTATCGGCCGGGATGCCCGCGTTCCTTAGCTCAGGTGACTTCGCGCAGTTTCTGCGCTTCGCCGAGCTGCTGGAGCTTTTTGAGGCTCTGGTTCTCGATCTGGCGGATCCGCTCGCGGGTGACGTTGAAGGTGCGGCCGACCTCGTCGAGCGTGCGCGGGTGCTCGCCGCCGAGGCCGTAGCGCAGTTCGAGCACGCGGCGCTCGCGGTAGGAGAGGTTCTCGAGCGCCTCCTTGAGCGCCTCTTTGGTCAGCAGGTCAGCGGCGCGGTCGAACGGCGACTCGGCCTTCTCGTCGGCGATGAACTGACCGAACTCCGACTCCTCCTCGTCGCCGACCGGCTTCTCCAACGAGACCGGGGCCTGGGCGGAGCGCTTGATCGAGTCGACCTCCTCGGGGTCGATCCCGGTTACCTCGGCGATCTCCTCCGGGGTCGGCTCGCGGCCCAGCTCGGTGACCAGCTTGCGCTCGGCACGGCCGATCTTGTTCAGCTTCTCGACCACGTGGACCGGGATCCGGATCGTGCGCGCCTTGTCGGCCAGGGCGCGGGCGATCGCCTGGCGGATCCACCAGGTCGCGTAGGTTGAGAACTTGAAGCCCTTGCGGTAGTCGAACTTCTCAGCCGCGCGGACCAGGCCCAGCGTGCCCTCCTGGATCAGGTCGAGGAAGGGGAGCCCCTGGTTGCGGTAGTTCTTCGCGATCGAGACGACCAGGCGCAGGTTGGACTCGACCATTTTCTGCTTCGCGTCGAGGTCGCCGCGCTCGATCCGCTTGGCGAGTTCGACCTCCTCCTGGGCGGTCAGCAGGCGGACTTTGCCGATGTCCTTGAGGAACAGCTGCAGGCTGTCCGTCGTCATGTCCGGTTTCAGGTCGATCGACGCTTTGGCGCGGCGACGGCCTTTGCGGCCGGTGTCGGCGGGCATCGCGTCGGCGGCCGCTTTCTGGGCCGGGTCCATGTCCTCGACGAGCTCGATGCCCTGCTTCTCGATGTGCCCGTAGAGGTCCTCGACGTCGGACTCGTCGAGGTCGACCTCCGAGACCGCCGAGGCAATGTCACCGAAGGTGAGCACGCCGAGCTGCTGGCCCCTATGGACCAGCCCTTTTACCTCCTCGAGCTCCTGAAGCTCTGCAACCAGCATCTATTCTGCACCCGTCTTTCTGCGTCAAAAAAGCGGACCGAGGAAGTGGTCCGCGAAGTAGGGAAACGGCCTCGAAGTCCCTCGGGGCCTCAAACGTCTGTTCGCATGATAGGTGCTTCAGTTTTTGAAGTCAAGCCCATTTCGTGCCCAAATAGTGCCCAAAGCGATGAGAAATCCCCGCCCCTGGCTGCACGCCTTCTGGCAGCGCGCCTACCGCGAGAACGTCACCGGACTCTCGGCGATGGTCGCCTACAACCTGATGCTCGCCGTCTTCCCCTTCGCCCTGCTCGTGCTCTTCGTCTTCGGCCAGGTGCTGAAGATCAAGGGGGTTGAGACCGGCGTCCTCGACGACCTCCAGCGCCTCTTCCCCAACGCCGAGCAGGGCACGCTGAGCAACGCCCTGGACCGGATCGAGGAAAACTCGACCACAATCGGGATCGCCGCCTTCCTCGGCTCGCTCTGGATCGGCGCCTCCTTCTGGGGGGCGATGGACACCGCCTTCGGCCGCATCTACCACGTGCCCAACCGCGGCTGGGTCGAGCAGAAGCGCTTCTCGTTCACGATGCTGGGCGTCGTCCTGCTGCTGATCGCCGCCAGCATCGTGCTGCCGACGATCGAGGCGGCGCTCGTCTCCAGCACCGACAAACTGCCGCTCGGGCTATCCAGCATCAAGGCGATCGACACGACCCTGCTGCTCACCCTCGCCGTGGCGATCGTCTTCGCGCTCTGCTGCGTGATCTACTGGGCGGTGCCGAAAGGGCACATGCCCTGGCGCGACGTCTGGCCCGGCGCGGTTTTCGTCACCGTCGCAACCGGCGCCGCCAACTGGGCCTTCCCCTTCTACCTCTCCAACGTCTCCAGCCTCTCGCGCTTCGGCTCGACGCTCGGCTTCGTCCTGATCGCCCTGCTCTGGTTCTACCTGCTCAGCCTGGCATTGCTCGCCGGCGCGGTGATCAACTCGCTGCGCCACGAGCTACACGACACGGGCGAGCTGCCCTACCTGGGCGGGGGCTGATCCTGCGTAGCGCAGTTGCGACGGTCGAGAACGGTGGCCGTCCTGGGCGAAAACATGCCCAGCACTCAAGCCCGGGGCCCCCGCTGCCGAGCTAGATAAGCGAACGTATGAGGGAGCAGCTCAACAGCAATCCGCTCGTCCAGCTCGCCGTGGTCGGCGTCCTGCTGGTCGGCGTCGCCGTCTTCCTGATGTCCTCCGGCGGCGGCGGCGAAGAAGAACCCGCCGGCGCGGCACCGGCCGGCGCGGCCGAAGCGACGGTCACCGTCGCCGGCACCGATGCGAGCGGCACCGCGACCGGGGCCACCCCCGGCGAGGCGGTCGAAGGCGCGGTCGACGCGGCCGGCGACTCGCTCTCCTCGGCGCTGGGCCCGACCGCGCTCGACGCTCCGCCGCCGCCGCGCCCGGTGCTGCGGGCCTGGCAGGCGAACAAGACCCTCGTCCTGCTCTTCGTCCGCGACGGCGGCATCGACGACAAGCTGGTCAAGACCGCCACCGAGGGACTGTCGGGATTCCCCGACGCTGCGGTGTTCGTCGTCCCCGCCGCGAAGATCTCCCGCTACGCGACGATTGCCGAGGGCGTCGGCGTCGACCGCGTGCCGGCGCTCGTCGTCGTCGCCCCGAGGAAGCTGAACAAGACGGTCCCGACCGCCTCGGTCAGCTACGGCTTCCAGAGTCCGCAGAGCGTCTCCCAGGCCGTGATCGACGCCGGCTACAAGGGCAAGACGCTCGACTACCACCCGTGAGCTGAGGCATGGACTCGAGGGACTATCCGAGTCATCTGCGGCCGGTCCCCGAGTCGGGCGACTCGACCGCGCCGGCGCTCGACCCGGGGGCGGGCGGCACCCCGGGCCTGACCCCGCCGCAACGGCGTGGCCGCTCCAGCGGCTTCGTCACCGATGTCCTCGTCGACCTCGGCTACGTCGGCGACGACGCCGCCCGCCAGGCGATCGAGGCCGCGCGCACCGCCGGCCGCTCACCGGAGCGGTTGCTGATCGAACAGGGCGCGATCACCGCCGATCAGCTCTCGCGCGCAGTCGCAGAGCGCTACGGGCTCGATCACGTCGACCTCTCGACCTACCAGGTCGACATGGCGGCGGCCAACCTGATCTCGGTCAACACCGCGCGCCGCTACCGGGCGCTGCCGATCGGCTTCGTCGACAAGGAGACGCTGCTGGTCGCGATGGGGGACCCGACCAACGTGCTCGCCGTCGACGACATCCAGATCGCGACGGCGCTCGACTGCCGCGTCGCGGTCGCCGCCGAGGAGGACATCGAGGCGCTGATCGGCCGCCTCAACACGCTGCAGAGCGCGGTCAGCGAGGCGGTCACCGAAGGCGATGCCGAGGCCGGGGAGGCGGAGTTGGCCGAGGTCGCCGACATGGAGGTCAGCGCCGAGGACGCGCCGGTGATCAAGCTCGTCTACAGCATCCTCGGCCAGGCGGTCGGGGAGGGCGCCTCCGACGTGCACTTCGAGCCCGGCGAGGGGGAGATGCGGGTGCGCTTCCGCGTCGACGGCGTGCTGCGCGAGGCCGCCCACGTGCCGAAGCGGATGGTCAACGCGGTGGTCTCGCGGGTGAAGATCATGAGCGACCTCAACATCGCCGAGAAGCGCGTGCCTCAGGACGGCCGCGTCGGCGTCACGGTCGAGGACCGCCGCGTCGACCTGCGCGTTACCACGCTGCCGACCCAGCGCGGCGAGGGGGCGACGATCCGCATCCTCGACACCGAGAACGCGCAGCACACGCTCGACGAGCTCGGCATGGACAGCGACGGGCGGACGCGCTTCGACGACTCCTTCCACCAGGCCTACGGCGCGGTCCTCGTCACCGGCCCGACCGGCTCGGGTAAGTCGACGACCCTCTACGCGGCGCTGCAGGACATAAACGACGTCGAGAAGAACATCATCACGATCGAGGACCCGGTCGAGTACCGGCTCGAGGGAATCAACCAGATCAACGTCAACCGCAAGGCCGGGCTCGACTTCGCCACCGGCCTGCGCTCGATCCTGCGCGCCGACCCCGACGTGGTGATGGTCGGCGAGATCCGCGACGCCGAGACCGCGCGGATCGCGATCGAGGCGGCGCTGACCGGCCACCTGATGCTGACCACGCTGCACACCAACGACGCCCCGGGCGCAATCACCCGCCTGACCAAGATGGGGATCGAGGCCTTCCTGATCGCCTCCGCGGTCGACTGCGTCGTCGCCCAGCGGCTGGCGCGCAAGCTCTGCAGCCACTGCAAGCGGCGCACGATCCTGCCGGCGCAGGCGCTGGCCGAGGCCGATATCCGCGTCGGCGGCGACGTCGAGGCCTACGAGCCGGTCGGCTGCTCGCGCTGCAATCAGAGCGGCTACCGCGGCCGGGTCGGGATCTTCTCGGTGATGGCGCTGAGCGAGCGGATCAAGGAGATGACCGTGTCCCACGCCTCGGAGGCCGAGATCGCCGCCACGGCCCGCGAGGAGGGCATGCTGACCCTGCGCGAGGACGGCCTGAGCAAGGTCCGCTCCGGCCAGACCAGCCTCGAGGAGGTTGTCCGTGTCTCCGCTTAAAGGGATCGGCTTCAACGGTCGATCTAGCTGACCATGGCCGTCGACTTCTCAGAGGTGCTGCGCACCATGGTCGAGACGAAGGCCTCCGACGTGCACTTGACGCCGGGGGTGCCGCCCTCGATGCGCGACAAGGGCAAGATCGTCCACATGGAGGGCTTCGACGTGCTCTCCGGCCAGGAGACGCGTGAGATCGTCTACTCGATCCTCAATGACGACCAGCGCAAGCGCTTCGAGAACCACAAACAGCTCGACTTCGCCTACGCGATCCCCGGCGTCGCCCGCTTCCGCGTCAACTGCTTCTTCCAGCGCGGCTCGGTCAGCGCCGCCTTCCGCCTGGTGCCGCAGGACATCCCCAGCCTCGACTCGCTCAAGGTGCCGCAGGTGCTGCGCGAGCTCTGCGCCAAACCGCGCGGCTTCGTCCTCGTCACCGGACCGACCGGCTCGGGCAAGAGCACGACCCTGGCGGCGATGATCGACGTGATCAACGAAGGCAACCAGGACCACATCCTCACGATCGAGGACCCGATCGAGTTCCTGCACCAGCACAAACGCTCGATCGTCAACCAGCGCGAGGTCGGCGCCGACGCGGAGGACTTCGCGCTCGGCCTGCGCGCAGCCCTGCGCGAGGACCCCGACGTGATCCTGGTCGGCGAGATGCGCGACCTGGAGACGATCTCCACGGCGCTGACCGCGGCCGAGACCGGCCACCTCGTCTTCGCCACCCTGCACACCCAGTCGACCGCGCAGACGGTCGACCGGATCATCGACGTCTTCCCGCCCGAGCAGCAGGGCCAGGTGCGCACGCAGCTCTCGATCGCCCTGCAGGGGATCGTCACCCAGCAGCTGCTGCCGACCGCCGACGGCATGGGCCGCGTCGTCGCCACCGAGGTGCTGGTGCCGACGCCGGCGATCCGCAACCTGATCCGCGAGGGCAAGACGCACCAGATCTACGCCGCCGTGCAGACCTCCGGCGCGGTCGGCATGCAGACGATGGACGCCGACCTGGCGCGGCTGGTGCGGGATGGGACGATCACCCGCTCGCTGGCCGAACAGCGCGCCTCGGTGCCCGAGGAGCTCAAACGCCTGCTCGGCTCGGCGCCGGTCGAACCGGCCGGGCTGCGGGCGGACCCGGTCGCTTCGGCGGCGCCCCCGCCTCCCGCCTACACCTCGGGGGCCTAGCCGATGGCCGCCAGCACCTTCGCCTTCCGCGCGATGGACGTCGCCGGGGCCGCGAGCGCCGGCGAGCTCGAGGCCGAGTCCAAGGCACAGGTCACCGAGCAGCTGCGCCAGCGCGGCCTGATCGTGCTCGACGTCAGCGAGAAGAAGGCGCCGTTCAACATCGAGGACGTCTTCAAACGCTGGAAGAAGGTCGACGTGCGCGAGCTCGCGGTCTTCTCGCGTCAGTTCGCCACCCTGGTCGCCTCCGGCATGCCGATGCTGCGCACCCTGCACACGCTCGAGGAGCAGACCCAGGACGACAAGATCAAGGCGGCGGTGGCGGGGGTGCGCGCCGATGTCGAGGCGGGCAGCACGCTCGAGCAGGCGATGGAGCGCCACCCCGAAGTCTTCGACCGCCTCTATCGGGCGATGGTCCGCTCCGGCGAGGAATCGGGGCGGCTGGAGGACTCGCTCGACCGGGTCGCCTACCAGGTCGAGAAGGCCGACGCGCTCAAACGACAGGTCAAATCGGCGATGATGTACCCGCTGCTGGTCTTCGGCTTCGCGGCCGTGGCGCTGATCGCGATCGTCGCCTTCGTGATCCCGGTCTTCGCCGGCATCTTCGAAGAACTGGCCGAAGAAAATCCCGCTGAGAGCTCGGCGCTGCCGCTGCCGACCCAGATCTGCGTCACGGCCTCCAACGCGATAACCGGGTACTGGTTCATCATCTTCCCGCTCCTCGGGGCACTCGCTTTCGGGTTCTTCCAGGCGAAGAAGACCGAGCGCGGCAAGGAGATCTGGGACCGCTTCAAACTGCGGCTCCCGTTCAAGATCGGCGACGTGATCCAGAAGGTCGCCCTGGCGCGCTGGTCCCGCACCTTCTCGGGCTCGGTCTCGGCCGGCGTGCCGATGCTGCAGTCGATCCAGCTGACCGGGGAAACGGCCGGCAACGTCGTACTCGAGCAGTCGATGGAGGAGCTGTATGCGGCGGCGAAGCGCGGCGGCTCGCTGGCCGGGCCGATCCAGCGCCACGAGATCTTCCCGCCGATGGTCGGCCACATGGTCGCGGTCGGCGAGGAAACCGGCCAGCTGGAAAACATGCTGAGCAAGATCGCCGACTTCTACGAGACCGAGGTCGACGCCAAGGTGAAGGCGCTGACCTCGCTGATCGAGCCGCTGATGATCGTCTTCGTCGGCGGCGCCGTCGGCTTCATCGTGATCGCGATGTACCTGCCGATCTTCAGCCTCTACGACAAGATCGGCTGAGCGAGCAGCCTAACCTTGCAAAGCTTCCGGCTAGCTTAAAGTTTATGTAGCTATACTTTAAGCATGAAGCTTTGGCTTAAAGGTTGCAGGGCGTGTGATGGCTGACGCGGCCGAGCGCGGACATTACGAGGAGCGTGTCTGGGAGCCGAACTTTGCCCAGTCGGGCCGTCTTCACAATCGTCGTGCGAAGTACCGTGCGTTCGTTCCCGACCCGATCGCCGATCTCGAACCCGAGTTGAGTACGGCGACGTCGGCGGCATCGGAGTATGCGGGCGCGGCAACGCGCGAGCTGAACGCGTCGGCGAAGGCTCTGCGCTCGCTGGAGGGGCTTGCCCGACAACTGCTGCGCTCGGAGGCTCTTGCCTCCTCTGCGATTGAGGAACTGCAGCTTTCGCACCGCAAACTCGCTCGCGCGGAGATGGAGGGCGAGAAGGGCGAATACACCGCAAAAGAGGTGCTGGGAAATGTACGGGCGATGGAGGAGGGAATTCGCATCGGCGCTCGGACGGATCGTCTGACGGTCGATGACATTCGCGCCATTCACCGAGCTCTGGCGATTGTCCCGCCGCTGGATCGGATTGCCGGCGAAATACGCGAGGAGCAGGGATGGATAGGTGGCGGGTCTCCGCCGGCAGCCGTATACGTGCCGCCGCCCCACGAGTATCTGCCTGGGTTGATCGGCGATCTCTGCGAATTCATGAACCGGGATGACATCTCCCCGGTGGCGCAGGCGGCAATCGCTCATGCTCAGTTCGAGACGATCCATCCATTTGGAGATGGCAACGGACGGGTGGGCCGTTGCCTGATCCATGTTCTGTTTCGTCGCAGCGAGATCGCCGTGAACTATGTGCCCCCGGTTTCGCTCGTGCTCGGTGCGAAGAAGGACTCCTATATCGCCGGGCTGGAAGCGTTTCGCAACGGGGACGTTGACCGGTGGGTCGACCAGTTCGCCGGCGCGGTCGAAGTCGCTGCCATTCACGCCGAGGCGTTTTCGGCCGAGATTACCCGACTCCAGGAGCAGTGGATCGAACAGGCCGGCTCGATGCGTGCAGACGCCGCTGCCCGCGCGATCATCGATCTCCTGCCGGCGCACCCGATCGTGACTGCGGCCACAGTCGAGCAGGTGACGAAGCGTTCTCGGGTGACTGCGATCAACGGCCTCGAGCGTTTGGCCGAGGTAGGCATATTGACTCGCCGTCGCAATCAGAGAAAGGGAGACAGCTGGGAAGCAAAGGAGCTGTTCATGCTGCTTGGCCAATTCGAAGAACGATTGCGAGGACCGCACGGCCGATGACGCGCGATGCCGTTGATCAAGTGCTACCTTGACGCACATGGATTCGGTCGGGGTGCGTGAGTTGCGGCAGAACCTCTCTCGGTATCTGGCTCAGGTGAAGGAGGGGGAGAGCTTTGTCGTCACCGAGCGGGGACGCGAGGTCGCGCGGTTAATGCCGTCGGGCCCGGCCGATTCGCCGCTCGCGCGGCTAGTCGCCGAGCGCGGGGCGACGATGCCGCGGGGGGATCTGCTCGAGCGCATCGACGGGGTGGACCGGCCGCCGGCAGGCCCGCCCTACAGCGAGGAGATCCTGGCGGATCTGCGGGAGGAGCGGCTGTAGCCGCGCGGCTCGCTTATCTGGACACGTCCGCCTACGTGAAGCTCGTCCTGCGCGAGGCGCAGGAGCGCCCGCTGCGGGCGGCGATGGCCGGGTGGGGCGGCTACGTGTCGAGCGCTCTGCTCGGGGTGGAGGCGATCCGCGCCGGCGCCCGCCACGGAGAGGAGTACGCGGGAGACGCCAGGGCCTGGCTCCAAGACGTAGCGCTCATACCCCTCGATGACGCCCTCCTCGACCATGCGGCCTCGCTGCAGCCGGTGGGCCTGCGCAGCCTCGACGCCCTCCATCTCGCCACCGCGCTGAGCGTCCGCGACGACCTCGGCGCCCTCTTCACCTACGACGACCGCCTTGCGGCGGCAGCCGAGGAACGGGGGCTCCCCGTGGCCGGGCCCGGCTGACTCTCCGGCGATTACGGACTATGCGGTAGGGCGTCGGTCCGGGATTTGCTGCGGAACCGAGTTTTTGGCGGATGAAGCCCAAATTTCGGGGATTTAGGGATTGCGGTTGCTGTCGAAGAGGGGAGTGTGACGAATCTGCCAGTGCCCTGGTGCAAAAGGCAAAACCGCTGTGAGGCGGTGGCGCAAAGCTTGCGGGGCTCCCATCCGGGAGCCGGCCGGGCTACCACCGGGGTCGACAGACACCACGTGGCTTCACGCGACGGGGCTCTGGCGCAAACGATTAGGACCATAGGAGGTCACTAATGTTTCTCCAGAATCTCCGGGCGCGGATGAGCGCCCGGCTCAGTGGCGACAGGGAGGCCGGCTTCACGCTGATCGAGCTTCTCGTCGTCATGTTGATCCTCGGCATCCTCGCCGCAATCGCGATTCCCGCCTTCTTCAACCAGCGGGACAAGGGTACGGACGCCCAGGCCAAGGCCGCAGCGCGAACCGCCCAGACGGCGGTCGAGACCTTCGCCACCGAAAGCGAAGGAAAATACGGTGGCGCGACGGTCGAAAAACTGGTCGCGATCGAGCCTACGATCCAGGAAGCGGGCGACAACAAAATCACCCTCGCGGAACTTGGCGATAGCACCTACGAAGTAATTGCAACCTCGGGTACCGGAACCACGTTCAGCATCGCACGAAATGGCGGAACGGTGACCTTCAGCTGTAATCCGGAAGGCGGCGGTTGTCCTCCGGGCAAAGACTGGAGCAAATAGTCACGTCGCGTGAACACCGCTGGCTGGTTCAAGCCGGCGATTCTCAAGGGCGGGCCTCCGGGCCCGCCCTTTTCTTTACCCACTTCTGGACTGGACGGATGGCCGATACGTCCAGTCGGTGGCGCCCGGCCCCGTCCCGACCCTCAAGTTATGGGGGTCCACGTTCGATCTAGGAGGACGTATGGCCGTATTCGACCGCCTTCGCCGCCGCTTCGCCTCCGAGGCCGGCTTCGCCGTCCCGACCGTGATGCTGATGACGGTCGCGGGGATGGGGATCGCCAGCGTCGGTGTGATGGCCTCGATCCAGGGGCAGAGCGGTGTCGTCCACGACCAGGGCTCGAAGAGCGCGCTCGCCGTCGCCGAGTCGGGCGTCGACCAGGCGCTGCTGCACTACAACCGCGGCGTCTCGCCCTGCACGCCCGGCGCCGAAGGCGAATGGTGCGGCCCGGTCACCGGGATGTCGGTCAACGGCGGCGCCGTCTCATACTGGGCGCGTCTTGCGAGCGGCGCCGAATGCAGCGTCGGCAACGAAGTCGAGTGCGTCGAGATCGTCTCCGAAGGATCGGTCGACGGCGTCACCCGCCGGGTCGATGTCTTTGCCTCGACCCTGACCACCGAGGGGTCGACCGGCGGCGGCCCGTTCGCCAGCGCCGGCGTGCTCTCGCTCGAGACGATGAGCCTCGACTCGAACTCGGAGATCCACACCGGCATCGCAACCAACGGCGACGTGCTGCTCAAATCGAACGCCAGACAGTGCGGACAGGCGAGCGTCGGGATCGGCAAAAAACTCGAAACCAGCTCCAACGCCGGCTACTACTCGGACGCGAAATGCAAAACCTCCAACGAAACGGTGCTGCAGCAGGAACTCACCCTGCCTGCCGTCAACCAGGGCGACGCTGCCACCAACAACGACAACGGCCGCTTCTTCGCGGAGGACACCGTCAGCGGCAACCTCGGTCACGCCTGCTGGAACGGGTTCAAGGCGAACGGCAGCAGCACGAGCAACTGCGGTCCGCGCGAGCTCCAGGTGGAACACAACAGCTCGCTGATCCTCGGCGGCTCGGTCTACAGCTTCTGCAAGCTGACCCTGAAGAGCAACAGCGCTCTCTACATCGCCACCGGCGCCGAAGTGACGATCTACTTCGACTCGCCCGAGAACTGCGGCTATTCCTCGGGCGAGAAGCAACTCGACCTGCAGTCGAACTCGCGGGTCACCTCGGCAACCGGCGACCCGGTCACCGTGGCGATGCTCTTCGTCGGCTCGGATTCGATCGAAACCGATATCCAGCTCAACAGCAACACCTCGGTCAACGGGCCCTGCGAGCAGAACTTCGTCATCTACGCGCCGCGCTCCAATGTCGACCTCGACAGCAATTCGAAGTTCTGCGGGGCGATCGCCGCCAACTCGGTCCACCTCGACTCGAACGCGGAAATCTGGAACGCGAGCGGGACCGAAACCTTCACCCTGCCGGGGGTCGAAATCCCCGAAACTGCCGCTCATTACACGCCGTACCGCTTCGTCGAATGCAGCGCGGTCGTCGCGAGCCCACCCGACGCGGGGTGCTGAGCGGATGCACGGGCGGCGGAGAGCCGTCGCGGCCCTGCGTCGCGAGGAGGGCGGGTTCACCCTGATCGAGCTGCTGGTCGCGACCACGATCGGGCTGGTCGTCGTCGGCGGCGCGATGGCAGTCTTCCTCAGCGGCGTCAAGAGCCAGCCGCGGGCGTCCTCGAAGGTGGCCGCGATCCAGCAGGGTCGCTTCACCGTCGACCGGATCGTGCGTGAGTTGCGCCAGGGCCTGGAAGTGCCCGACACCCCGTCTGGCGATCACCTGGAGATCGTCACCTACGTCAAGGCGACGAGCTGTGGCGGAAGCGCGGGGACCCCGGCGATCCCCTGCCGGGTCGTCTATGACTGCGGAAACGATGCCTGCACGCGTGCAGTCGCCCAGCCCGACGGCAGCGGTGCGGGCGCCGCGGTCCAGGTCGTCGACGGGCTGACGAGCGCGAACATCTTCTCCTATTCGCCGAGCGCCGCCGATGCGAGCTTCGTCGGGGTGACGCTCTCGCTCGAATCCGATGGCGAACCGGTCGTGCTCGGCGACGGCGCCGCCCTGCGCAATCCGAGCGAAGAATCGTGAGCGGGCGGCTCCGACGCGAGGAGGGGATGACCGTGGTCGAGGTCGTCGTCGCCGGGCTGATCATGGTCGTCGGCGGCCTCGGCGTGCTCGGCATCGTCGACGCCGCCAGCCGCAACACCTTCCGCGCCGAACAGAGCCAGGCGGTCGCCAACCTGATGCAGGGCGAAATGGAGCGGCTGCGCCAGATTCCCTACGACGAGCTTGCGCTCACCTCTCTGCCCGCCCATGCCTCCGACCCCGAAAACCCGAACTCGCGCGTCGCCAGCAACAGCTTCTTCTACACCGGCCGCAACGAGACCGGGCTCAAACCGCTGATCTACAACGGCGGCACCAGCGGCGGCGAGACGATCGAAGGAGGCAGCGTCGATCCCGGGCCGACGCCCTTCCAGGTCGGCAAGCTGAAAGGCGACATCTACCGCTACCTGGTCTGGGACACCTGCCCCTCCTCGCTGTGTACCGACGGCAAGCACCTGAAGCGCGCCGTCGTCGTCGCACGGCTCGACACGACCGGCTCCGGCGGAGCCCGCCGCTACCAGGAACTCCAGGGCCAGTTCGTCGACCCCGATGTCGAACCGACCGAATTCCCCGCCCAGGAACCGGGCGGCAGCGGCGACGAGGTCTGGACGCTGTGGCTGACGGACACGCCCTGCGACGAGGCCGAACGCCTGCCGCACCCCGAAAGCGAAGGCGACCATCCCAGCCACAACACCCGCGCCGACTGCGCCCAGGGCCTGCAGGAGACCAACGTCCCCGGCGCCCCGGACCTGCTCTGGCCGGTCGCGCCGGAATTGCCGCCGAAAGAAGGCGAAGAAGGCTTCCCGGGCTACCCCGACTACAAGTACGACTACGCCAGCGAGGTCGAGCCCCAGCCCGACGCCGACGAGGGCCTGCAGCTGCTGCCCGGCGGCGACTGCGGATCGACCGGGATGACCGACCTGGCGCGCGGCGTCGCGACCGAACCCGACGCCGACGAAGACGCCTTCCGTCGGGTTCACCGCTGGCTCTCGCCCGCGATGCCGGCGACCGAAAGCTCCGAAGACGTGCTGCTGACCGGAGAAGGCACGCTCAGCCTCTGGTCGCGCACGGTCTCCGAAGCCGTCTACGAAGGGCGCGTCTGCGCTTGGATCTTCCTCCGCAGCTACGGCGAAGAATCGATCACCGACACCTTGGTGGTCAACCTCGGCCCACCGCAGGCGCTCTACTTCGACCACTTCGCCAGCTCCTGGCCCAGCGACGGCTGGACCGAGGTGTCGCTGCCGCTCACCTTCGGCTACGCCGAGGAGGGCGGCGCGCTGCCGCTTCCCGAGGGCTCGCGCCTCGGGCTGGCGATCGCCGTCGACGAAGACACGCCGACCGGCCTGCAGTTCCTCTATGACGAGCCGAGCTTCGACAGCCGGCTCGAACTGGCGACCGCGGGCGCCTCGCCGCCGCAAAACTGACCGCCGCGCCTGCAAGGCTGCCGGGCCGATGAACGAGCCCGCCGCGGTCGCCTTCCTCTTCCTGTTCGGCCTGACGATCGGCAGCTTCCTGACCGTGGTCGCGCACCGCTTGCCGCGCGGCGAGTCGATCGTCGGCGGCCGCTCGCACTGCCCCGCCTGCAGCGCCCAGATCGCCGCCTACGACAACGTGCCGGTCTTCTCTTGGCTGGCGCTGCGCGGCCGCGCGCGCTGCTGCGGGGCGCCGATCTCACCGCGCTACCCGCTGACCGAGCTGCTCACCGGACTGCTCTACGCGGCGACCGCGCTCGTGCTCTGGGACGACGCCGCCGAGGTTGCGCTCGGCCTCGTCTTCGTCAGCGTGCTCGTTGCGATCACGCTGACCGACCTCGAGCGGCGGATCATCCCCAACAAGGTGCTGATCGCGGGCGCCGTAGCCGCCGTCGCGATCGTCGCCGCGACCGACCCCGGCAGCCTGCCCGAGCGGGCGCTCGCCGCCGCCGCGGCCGGCGGCCTGCTGTTCGCGGCGGCGCTCGCCTATCCGCGCGGGATGGGCCTCGGCGACGTCAAGCTGGCGGCGACGATGGGGCTCTTCCTCGGCCGCGCGGTCGGGCCGGCGATCCTCGTCGCGCTGCTCGCCGGCTCGCTCGTCGGTTTGGCGATGATCGCGCGCCACGGCGCCGCCGCGCGTAAGCAGGCGATTCCCTTCGGCCCCTTCCTCGCCCTCGGCGGCGTCGCCGGCCTGCTCGCGGGCGAAGAGATGGTCGACTGGTATCTGAGCACGTTCTGAGCGTGCCGGCGGCTAGATCGTCCGTCCAGGTTTTCCTATAACTGAGTAGTTGCAGGGCGAAAGTTCTGCCCGCAACCTGTCGATGCAGGGGTTGCGTGCTTTCCCTGAGCAGGAAGAAGAAGACCGATTCCCTCGTCGGCCTCGATATCGAGGCCGGCAGTGTCGCTGCGGCAGAAGTCGCGGTCAACGGCAGCGTGCAGGTCGCCGCCTCGGCGATCGGCCCGCTCGAGCAGGGCAGCTTCCACGAGGGCGAGGTCGTCGACGCCGACCGCCTCGCCGCGACGCTGAAGTCGTTCTTCGCTGAGCACAAGCTCGGCAAGCGGGTGCGGCTCGGGATCGGCAACCAGCGGGTCGTCGTCCGTACCGTGCGCCTGCCGGCGATCGAGGACCCCAAGGAGATGGAGGCGGCGGTCCGCTTCCGCGCCCAGGAGCAGATGCCGATGCCGCTTGACCAGGCGGTGCTCGAGCATCAGGTCGTCGGTGGCGTCGCCGCCGAGGACGGCGGTGCGGCCCAGGTCGACGTGGTCGTCGTCGCCGCCCGCCGCGACATGGTCGCCTCCCTGCTCGAGCCGTTGCGACGCGCCGGCCTCGAACCGGTCGGGGTCGATCTCGCCGCCTTCGGCATGATCCGCGCCCTCGCCGGCGCCGCGGCGACGAGCGCCGACGCGCCTGCCGAGCAGCCGCCCGGCGCCGTCCTCTACTGCAACGTCGGCGATGTCACCAATCTCGCGGTCGCCCGCGGCAACGCCTGCCTCTTCACCCGCGTCTCCTACGCCGGCCTGGGGGCGATCTCGGAACGGCTGACGAGTGCGGCGGGAGTGCCGCCCGAGCACGCCGCGCAGTGGCTTTCGCACGTCGGCCTCGCCAGCCCGCTGGAGGCGATCGAGGGTGACGCCGAGACCGCTGCCGCGACGCGCCGCGCGCTGGAAGAGGGCGTCACCGCGCTGATCGACGAGATGCGCCTCTCGCTCGATTACTACGGTGCCCAGGAGAGCGCGCTACCGGCCGAGCGGATCGTCCTCTGCGGACCGGGCAGCGCGATCGACGGCCTCACCGCGCGAATGGAAGCCGGGCTCGGGTTGCCGATCTCGGCCGTCCACCCAGTCGCCCTCGACGGCTTCGACGAAGCCTCGGCCGCGCGACTCACCGTTCCCTTCGGCCTCGCCTTGGAGGACTGAGGCATGCGCCCCGTCAACCTGATTCCAGCAGAGGAGCGGCGCGGTGGCGCCGCCCCGCTGCGCACCGGCCCGCTGCCCTACGTGGTGCTCGGCGGCCTCGTCGTCTTGCTGCTCGGCGTCGTCGCCCTGGTTCTCGCCGGCAACCAGGTCGCCGACCGCGAAGGCGAAGTCGCCCAGCTCGAGCGCGAAGACGCGCGCGCCGCGGCCAAGGCACGCGACCTCGCCGCCTACACCGAATTCCGCGAAATGAGCGAAGCGCGCGTGGCGACGGTCAGTGAGCTCGCCGACAGCCGCTTCGACTGGGAACGGGTGATGCGCGAACTGGCGCTGATCCTGCCGTCCGACGTTTGGTTGGTGGGCCTGACGGCGAGCGCCTCGCCCGGTGTCGCGATCGAGGGCGATGCCGCCAGCGATACGGCGGGGATGCGAGCTGCGGCGCCCGGTCCGGCGCTTCAACTGAGCGGCTGCGCCTCCAGCCAGGATGCCGTTGCGGCATTTGTCACCGCGCTGGAAGACATCGACGGCGTGACCCGGGTCGGCGTGCAGTCCTCCGAACTGCCCTCGGGCAAGGAGAGCGGCAGCGGTAACGGCAGGGATTCTCAGGGCGGTGAGTGCCGCACGCGGGAGTGGATCGCCAAGTTTGGAATCGTCGTCGCGTTCGACGCTGCGCCGGTGGCCGACGCGGTCACCGGCGAAGAAGCTGCGCCGGTGGCAACGACCAAACCGGTCGAAGCCGATTCCGCTGAGGAATCCGGATCCGACGAAGGCTCGGAAGGCGAAGCCGAATGAAGCTGGAGATGAACTCGAGGAACCGGGCGGTTCTCGTGGGTGTCGGCCTCGCCGTGCTCGCGATCGTCTTCTGGACGCAGTTGCTCAGCCCCAAGCGCGACGAAGCCAAGCAGCTCAGCAAGCAGGTCGAGCGACTCGAGGCGTCGCTGGTTGTGCACCAGGCCGAAATCGCCGAGGGCGAAGCGGCGAAACGCGAGTTTGCGTCTGCTTACCAGCGCCTCGTGGTCGTCGGTAAGGCGGTACCCGGTGACGACGACGTCGCGTCCTTGCTAGTGCAGACGAACAGGCTCGCCGAAAGGACGGGCGGAAGCTTCCGCGACATCAAACTGAGCGCTGAAGGCGGGACC
>Ga0210085_1000377_pt1 | contig 19226 bp, 16 predicted proteins | sample China_Galinas_PW_5_FD_184866 | JGI IMG/M metagenome (GOLD analysis project Ga0210085, IMG submission 184866) | Wetland microbial communities from San Francisco Bay, California, USA, that impact long-term carbon sequestration - China_Galinas_PWC_D1... | ecosystem: Environmental > Aquatic > Marine... | reverse complement strand
CGGCGTGCGTGCTGGCCGCGGAGTGGGACGGGAAGGGCCCGGTGGTCGACCCCATGTGCGGCGGCGGCACCCTGCTGGCCGAGGCGGGCGCCTACGCTCTCGGGCTCGCTCCCGGACGCCTCCGTGAGCGCTGGGGCTTCGAGCGGCTCCCCGGGTTCGAGGTCGGGGTCTGGCGCTCGGTCCGCAACGAGCCGTTACCGGCGCCGGCCGCGGCCGGCGGCGCGGTCCAGTTGCTCGGCATCGACGCGGACGCCGAGGCCGTGCGGGCGGCGCGCGCCAACCTGCGCCGGGCGGGTCTCGAGGACTTCGCTCGGGTGGACGCGGGGGACGCCTTCGCCTTCGAGCCGCCTCCGGGTCCGGGGCTGCTGCTGATCAACCCACCGTTCGGCGAGCGCCTGGACCCGGCCGAGGGCCAGTGGCCACGCATCGGCGACCTGATGAAGCAGCGCTACGCGGGCTACAAGGCGGTGATCCTCGCCGGCGATCCGGCCAAGGGCAAGCACATCGGCTTGAAGCCCCGCCAGCGGACGCCGATCCGCCTCGGGCCGCTGGACGCGAAGATCCTCGCCTTCGACGTCTACTAGGCTTCCCGCACGCTGCGGACTGCGAAGCTCTGGGCCATGCCGGCGGCGAACAGGAAGTTCTCCGCCAGGCCGCGAAACAGCGCCGTCAACGGGAACCCGCCCGCCAGCGCCCCGCCGAAGGCGGCGGCCGCGTCGTAGAGCAGCCAGCAGAGCATGCTCGCCGTCACCAGCCCCCACGGCCAGGCGAACAACCCGCCGCGCAGCGAGATCGTGGTCAGCAGCAACGGCGCCAACAGGCAGAGCGACAGGATGTCGACCACCGCCGAGACCAACAGGATCAACGCGCTCCAGTCTCCGGCCACCACGCTCTGGAAGTGCTTGAGCGCCCCGGGCCCGGCCACCGCCAGCGCCAGGAGCGCCGCCAGCACGGTGACCACGCCGACGCCGGTCTCACCGCCCGGCAGGGAGATCGCCGCCACCTTCCAGGCCCGGGCGAGCATCCAGACGCCGGCCAGCAGCGCCACGTTGCTCAGCACGCCGAGGGCGCTGACCGTCCAATCGATCGGCGCCGCGTCTCCGGAGGCCGCGACCATGCGGATGACGTCGCGCACCAGGACCAGCACCGTCGCCACGCCGAGCCAGAACCAGGCGCGGCGCAGATGGTCTCCCGAGGCGAACGCCGAGAAAGCCGCGAAGCACCCGGTGATGGCGAGCACACGCACCAGCAACCGCTGCCAATGGATGAAGGGGTCGAGCCCGCCGCCGTCGGCGAGCTGCCAGGCGATCGCCGCGAACACCGCGGCAAAGAGGAGGGGAAAGAGTGCCAACCAGCGATAACGCATTCAGCGTACCTCCCTGGACACCTTCTTCAACAGGCCGTCGGCCGCCGATCGCCCCATGAAGGTGTTGAGAGACGGCCGCAGGCCTTCCATCAACGGCTCGAGATCCGCGACCGAAAGATCCTCCGGCTCCAGCCCGAGGTTGCGTTGCGCGACGACCTTCACCCACACCTGAGCGTTGAACTCGCCCAGGTAGGGGGCGAGCCGCTCAACCACCTGTTCCGAGATCGATGGGGGCGCAGTTTGCGCTCCCCCGCTCCGCCGAGCCGTTTGCCCGCTCATCGTCCTCCCGGTGTCTAATGATGTGGTGCGGAGTATATCGGAGGACGCCCGGGGACGACGCAGTGTCTTCGAAGAGATGGATCAGCCGTCTGATCGCACCGCCGGGGCGGCCGTCTCCAGCCCGGAGCGTACCGCCGCCAGACGCTTGTCCAGGAATCGACCCCCGGAGAGTCGGAGCGCCTCCTCGAGCGCCTCGGGCGGAAACAGGCCGCCCGATCCGGCGTCCTTGCGGTCCATGTGGGCGACGACGGACGCCAGCGCGAACAGCGCCAGCTCGGTCTTGCCCACCGGCCCGGCGACGCGCCCCGGATCGAGCACGGTGGTGGTCGCGGGGCTGTCGATCGCAGCGAACGCCGGCAGCACGAAGAGCCGGCTCGAGCGGTCCAGCCGGGCGAGCAATCCGGCCACCTTGCGCGCGCCCTCCTCGGCCAGCACCAGCACCGCATCGGGACGGCCGCTCGAGCCCGCGTGGTCGATCGGCTCGGGCGAGAGCACCAGGTGGGAGAGGCTGTGGCCGGTCTTGACGGTCACCGGATAGTCGTCGCGCTGCGCCGCCCACAGGCCGGAGAGGACCGCTGCCCGGGCCACGGTCCGCGCCGCGGAGCGCACCTTGCCGCCGGCGGCGCCGGCGATGACCAGCTCGAAGCGCCGGTCGAGACCCGCGACGAACCGGGGGGCGAGGCCCTCGGGCGCGATCGCCGAGCCGCCGTCGAGCGCCCGCGCGCCCGCCGCGGCCCGGTAGGCCGCGCCGTACTCCGGCCGGTCGAGGCGCTGGATCACACCGGAGGCGAATCCGAGCCGCTCGCGCAGCTCGCCGAGCGTCCGCTTCGACGCCTTGTTGCTGGGCACGAAGTGGGCGGTGCACAGCTCCCAGATGTCGAGCAGGGCGAAGCCGGGCGCACGGATGCCGTCGGCGATGCGCGCGGCCAGATCGTCGTCGAAGCTGGTGCCGCGGAAGACGTAGCCGGCGCCGTTGGCGGCGACGGTGGCGCAGAGGTCGAGCGGCCGCTCGAAGTTGCCGCCCGGAGTCGTCGAGGTGACCGCCTCGAGCGGCGTGGTCGCCGAGTGCTGGCCGCCGGTCATGCCGTAGTTGAAGTTGTTGAACACCAGCACGGTGATGCCGATGTTGCGCCGCGCCGCGTTGAGCACGTGGGCACCGCCGATGCCGGTGCCGCCGTCGCCCATGACCACGATCACGTCGAGCTCGGGCCGGGCCAGCTTGATGCCGGTGGCGTAGGTGATCGAGCGGCCGTGGAGGCCGTGAAAGGCGCTGGTGGCGAAGTATTGGTCCGACAGACCCGAGCAGCCGATGTCGCTGACGATCACCACCTTCGCCGGGTCGCGGCCGAGGCCGACCAGAGCCTGGTCGAGCCGGTCGAGGATGGTGCTGTGGCCGCAGCCGGGGCAGAACGGGTAGGGCGTGCCGTTCCGGAAGGTGCCGAGCGGCACGACCGTGGGGCTCTCGACCGCGCTCATGACCGGACCTCCCCCGCGAGGGGATCGGGTGGACCGAGGGTGTCGAGGAACTGGGCCGGGGTGATCAGCTCGCCGTCGAGCCGGTGGAGGCCGACGACCTCTGCACCCCCGTCCCCGCGGACGAGGCGCTCGATCTCACGGCGGTAGAGCCCGTGATTGAGCTCGGCCACGACCACCCGGCGAATCGTGCCCGCCGAGGCCCCACTCGAGGTTCGGAGCGCCCGGCCGATCGCCGTCTCCGGGACCGGCCAGAGGCTCTGGAGGGTCAGCGCGGCGACCTTCCGGCCCGCCCGCCGCGCGGTCGCCAGCGCCTCGCGCATGGCGCCGGCGGTGACGCCGTAGGAGATCCACAGCGTCTCGGCCCCCGGCTCCGGGTCGTCGGTGACCTGCTCGATCTCGTCCCGATGGGCCTCGATCTTTTCGATCAGGTGCCGGTTGAGCGCCCCGACGGTGGCCGGATCCTTGGTGATGATCGCTCGCTCGTCGTGGGTCGAGCCGGTGAAGCGCACGGCGCCGTCGCGGCCGTAGAGGCGCATCGGCACCACGCCGTCGGCCGGATCGTAGCGGTAGACCTGGCCCGGCGCCCGGTCGGAGCCCTCCGCCGTCTCGGCCCGCGGGCGCACCGGCTCGTCCCGGTAGCCCTCCAGCTCGACCGTGTTCAGGGTCAGGCCGACCTCCTTGTCGGTGAGCAGGAAGACCGGGCAGCGGAAGCGCTCGGCGAGGTCGAAGGCCCGCATGGTCAGTGTGTAGCATTCGCGGATCGACGACGGGCTGAGCACGATCACCGGGTAGCCGCCGGCCGTCCCCCAGCGGACGAACTGCACGTCCCCCTGGGAGACGGTCGTCGCCCCTCCGGTCGACGGACCGAGGCGCTGGACGTCGACCACGACGAGCGGCACCTCGCCCATGATCGCCAGCCCCAGGTTCTCGCTGTAGAGGCTGATCCCCGGACCGCTGGTAGCGGTCATCGCCCGGGCCCCTCCCATGGCGGCGCCGATGCACATCCCCAGGGAGGCGATCTCGTCCTCCCCTTGGATCGCCACGCCGCCCGAGCGGGGCAGCTCGGCGAGCATCGACATGAGGATGGGCGAGGCCGGGGTGATCGGGTAGCCGGCGAAGAACGAGCAACCGGCCGCCATGGCGCCGCGCACGATCGCGGTCGATCCGTCGGTGAGCTCACGCATGGGGCCACTCTGGCGCCGATCCGCTCGCGCTTCCACACCCGAGAGGGTGGGGGAGGCCCCGAGTCGGCGGATCTCCCGTTCCTTGCTCGACTTGCGAGCGTCGGCTAGACTCGGCGTTCGAGCTTCCGGCTTTGCGCCCTGTCACGCGACACGCAGTCACGACACCGGGTAGAGGGTGACGAAGCCGCTGGAACGAGCAGACGGAGACCGCTGTGGAGCCCAACAAGATCCTAGTCGTGGACGACTCGAAGCTGATGCACAAGATGTTCGAGGTGATGCTGCGTCAGTATCCTCTCGTCCACGCCAAGGACGGCAGGGAAGCCCTCGAGCATCTCGACGAGCACGGCGACGTGGACCTGGTCCTGCTCGACATCAACATGCCCAACATGAATGGGCTCGAGTTCCTCGAGGCGGTGCGCGGCAACGGCCGGCTCGACGAGCTGACGGTGATCATCATCAGCACCGAGGGGACGGAGGCGGACACCGCCCGCGGCCTCGAAGCGGGAGCGACGGCGTACATCAAGAAACCGTTCCGGACCGACGAGCTGCTCGAAGTGATCACCAAGACCTGAGGCGGGACGCCGGACCCAGACGAAGGCAGTAGCGTGAGCGACAAGACGACCAGCGAACCGGAACCGAAGGCGGGGGGGCCGACCGGCGGCGCCAGCCGCCTCAGCCATGCGACCATGAGCGGCGCGGACCTACTCGACCAGTTGCGTGCCACCCTGGACCGAGCCGGCGAGCTCGTGCGGGTGATCGAGACCGACCTGGGCACCGTCGGCGTGTCGGCGTCCGGCTCCGACCGGGAGCGCACGCGGGATCTCGAGGCGCGCCTGGCGGCCGCCGAGACCGACGTCAAGGAGCTGGCCGCCCGCCTGGTGGACTCCGAGCACCAGGCCGGCCGGCTGATGAACCTCTACGTCGCCACCTACCAGCTCCACGCGACGCTCCACCCCTCGGAGGTCCAGCAGACGATCGCCGAGATCGCGATCAACCTGCTCGGGTCGGAGCGCTTCGTGCTGCTGCTCAAGGACGAAGAGGTCCCGAACGAGTGCGAGGTCGCCCTCGGCGAGGCGATCGAGGACGACCCGCTGTACTCGAGCGGCCGCTACATCGGCGGCGACCCGATGGTCGACGAATCGCTCGACGACGGGGTGCTCCGCCTGGGGCCGTACGACGACTCGCCGGCGCTCGCCGCGGTGCCGCTGCGCGTCCACGACGCGGTGGTCGGCGCCCTGGTGATCCTGAAGCTGTTCGACCACAAGCCGATGCTGCGCGGCGAGGACCGAGACCTGCTCGACCTGCTTTCGGCCCACGCCGCCTCGGCCCTGTTCGCGGCCCGGCTGTACGCGGCCAAGGACCGCAAGCTCCGCAGCCTCGAGAGCCTCGTCAAGCTCGCCCGAGGCGAGGAGTAGACCCTCTCAGGGCCGCTCCAGCGACCTGACCCCCTCCGACCCATGGCCATTTCCGGCAGTCTCGAAGACGTCTCGGTCGCGGACGTCATGCAGTTCATCCACCTCGGTCAGCGGACCGGGACGCTGATGCTGCGCCGCGACGACGAGCGCGCGATGATCGGCTTCCACAAGGGCAAGCTGGTGAGCGCCGGCAGCCCGAAGACCCCGCGCCTCGGCGAGCTGCTGACCCGGGGCGGCCTGATCTCGAACGACCAGCTCGAGCAAGCCATGCAAACCCAGGTCGCCGAGCACCACGAGCGCAGCCTGGGGCAGATCCTGGTGTCGATCGACGCCATCCAGCAGGACTCTCTGCGCCGGGTGGTCGGCCAACAGATCGAGGAGACGGTCGGCGAGCTGGTCGGCTGGGACCGGGGCACCTTCGAGTTCGTGGTCGACGACCTGCGGCCGATCGACGACATCGCGCTCTACCCCGGCGACGTCGTCCCGGACGCCGACATCAACACCCAGATGGTGCTGCTCGAAGCAGCCCGAATCTTCGACGAGCGCAACCGCGACGCCGAGGAGACCCACCCCGCCATCGGCCACTCCGGCCCGAGCGACGAGGTGGCGGAGCCATCCGGCACCTGGCCGAGCTTCTCGGACTCCGACGCGGACACCCAGGTCGACCTGGTGGCGCCGCCGGAAGACGAGATCGGCGTCCACAGGATCCAGATCGTGACCGAGGACGCCGCCCTGGCGACCGCCCTGGACCGGGCGCTGCCACCCGGGTTCGCCCCGATCGAGGCGGTCGCGCTCGAGTCCGCCGGCAAGGCTTTCCCGGGCCACGAGCCACCGATCGTCCTGCTCGACCTGCGGGACCAACGGATCGGCGTCGAGGACCTCACCCACCTGCGCCGCACCCGGGTCGGCACGCCCTTCGTGGCGCTGCTGCCGGCCGGCGAGGCCGCCGGGCCGATCTACGAGGCCGGGGCCCTGGCCGCGCTGCCGCCCCAGGTCGACCCGATCGTCACCTGCGTCGCCGGTCTGGCGCGCAACCGGGGGCGGAGCGCCATCCTGTCGGACGGCAGCGCGACCTCCTTCGAGGGCGTCAGCGCGGCCGGAGTCGAACGCCTCCGCCGGGTGTTCGGCGACCTGCGCTCCGGCCTGATCTCGGCCACCGTCGCGCTGAACCTGATGCACATCATCTCGGAGTCGGTCGAGCGGGCGATCCTCTTCCTGGTCAAGCGCGACGAGCTCTCCGCCCTGGGCGCCTTCGGCCTCGACGAGCAGGGCAATCCACTGGCCGAGAAGACCCGTGGGCTCAAGCTCTCGGTCAAGGACGACAACGCCTTGACCCGCAGCCTGAACGACGCCGAGGTGGTGACCGCCGAGTTCGACGAGGCCGTGCTGCCGGCGCGGCTCGCCGGCCTGCTCGGTCGGCCGGCCAACGGCAAGGTCGTCATCTTCCCGGTCCTCGGCGCCCAGCGGGTGATCTCGCTGATCTACACCGACAACGGCGAGAACGAGAGCCCGATCGAGGACATCGACATCCTCGAGCTGGCGACCGCCCAGGTCGGCATGGCATTTGAAAACGAGCTCCTGCGCAGGCAGATCGATCAACAAAGCTGACGTTTGAATGCACGGAGTCCCCCTCGAACAGTCCGAGCTCACCATCCGCGAGCTCGGCGACTGCGCCCGTCCCTCCCCTCTGCCACTTCCCGCGCCCGACACCGGCAGCAGCGGCTCGTTCGTCCGCATCGGCACCCGCATCCGGTGCTCGATCGAAGTTCCACCCGACGGCCCCGATCTCACCGACCCCTGCTTCGAGAAGGCGGGCGCGCGCGAGCGCCTGTTCTTCGAGCCCGCCCGGACGCGAGCGGCGATCGTCACCTGCGGGGGCCTGTGCCCCGGCACCAACAACGTCGTACGCTCGGCGTTCAACCAGCTCTACTACCGCTACGGCGTGCGCGAGGTGCTGGGGATCCGCTACGGCTTCCAAGGTCTCAACCCCTCCTCCGGCACGCCGCCGATTCCGCTCACCCCCGAGTACGTCGAGGGCATCCACCGGGATGGCGGCACCGAGCTCGGCTCCTCGCGCGGACCCCAGAACGTGGCCCTGATGGTCGACTTCCTCGAGGCGCGGGAGATCGACATCCTGCTGTGCATCGGCGGTGACGGCACCCAGCGCGGCGCCCACGAGCTGTGGCAAGAGATCGAGCGTCGCGGGCTCGAGATCGCCGTGGTCGGCATCCCGAAGACGATCGACAACGACATCCCGTTCGTCTACCGCTCGTTCGGCTTCTACACCGCTCTGGACCAGGCGCGCTCGGTGATCCAGGGGGCCCACGTCGAGGCCCGCGGCGTACGAAACGGCATCGGCCTGGTCAAGCTCATGGGCCGCTACGCCGGCTTCATCGCCGCCGGGGCGACCCTGGCCAGCCAGGAGGTCAACTTCACTCTCATCCCCGAGGTGCCGTTCGACCTCGAGGGCGAGGGCGGTCTCTTCGAGCACCTGGCCGAGCGGCTCGAAGAGCGCGGCCACGCGGTGGTCGTCGTCGCCGAAGGCGCCGGACAGCACCTCTTCCCGGAAGCGGAGCGCGCACGGGACGCCTCGGGTAACGTCAGGCTCCACGACATCGGCCCGTTCTTGCGCGAGCGGATCAAGTCCTACTTCGCCGAGCGCGGAGTCTCCGCCTACCTCAAGTATTTCGACCCGAGCTACATCATCCGCTCGGCGCCGGCCAACACCTCCGACAGCCTGCTGTGCGACTCGCTGGCACGCCACGCGGTCCACGCCGCCATGGCCGGCAAGACCGACATGCTGGTCGGCTACTGGCACAACGTCTTCGTCCACGTGCCGATCCCCGCCGTCGTCCGGCGGCACAAGCAGCTCGACCCCCGCGGCGGCGTCTGGATGGCGGTGCGCGAAGCGACCGGCCAACCGGACCGATTCGGGTCCGGCTGAGCCCACGGGCGGGGGCGTCCCTTTCCCCCCGGAGGGTGGGAAAGGGATCGAGGGATTGGGGGGAGATCCAGCGGATGATCGAGGTCGATCGGAGCGGCGAGACCGGCGGCTCAGCCCATCTCGGCCCCATCGTCACGACCCCAGTGCCCTGACGAACCTCTCCTCACTTGACACTATCTACTACCCAGGTAATACTACCCAAGTAATATTCGCGAGAAGCCGACGATCATGACCAACCGACACCGCCTGGGAGAGCTTCAGCTCGCCATCATGCGCGTCCTCTGGACGCGGGGCGAGGCCGCCGTCACCGAGGTCCACGAAGCGCTCGAGGAGCGGGACCTGGCGCCGACCACCATCGCCACCATGCTGCGCAAGATGGAGGACAAGGGCGTGGTAACCCACCGCTCGGAGGGCCGTAAATACCTCTACCGGCCGGTGGTGACCGAGGCCGCCGTCCGACGGACCATGGTGGGTGAGCTGACCGACCGTCTGTTCCGCGGCGAGGTCACCGCCCTGGTGAGCCACCTGCTTTCCGAGCACGACATCGACCCGGACGAGCTCGGCCGGCTCCGGTCCCTGATCGCCGAGCACGAAGGATTGACCTTGGAGAAGGACTCGGACAAGGAGCGCTGAAGATGACCGCCTCGATCCCCCTGGCCTGGCTCGGCACCTACCTGATCCACAGCACGTTGCTGCTCGGGGCGGCCTGGGCCGCCTCGCGATGGCTGCGCGGCCGGCGCTCCGACGGCGCCCTGGCGCTCGAAGAGAGCCTCTGGAAGGGCGCCCTGGTCGGCGGGTTGTTGACCGCCACGCTGCAGGTGGGGCTCGGACTGACCCTCGCCACCGCCCCTCCGCCGTCGTTGGCCGGAGCGGCCCCCGGGCCCGCGGCCCTTACCGCGCCGGCCACGCCGACCGAGGTGCTCGCCTCGGAGCAGGCATCTCTCGAGCCGGTCGGCCGCGCCGCCGCACCCACTCCCTACCCGCTCCTCGCCACCCCGGCCGCTCTGCTGCCCGGCTGGCAGCGCCTGGCGCTCGCCGTCTGGCTCCTCGGTGCCCTCGTCGGAGCCGCATGGCTCGCGGTCTCCTGGATTCGCCTGCGCCGGATTCTTCGCCGCCGCGCCGAGATCGCCGACGGCCCGTCGCGCCATCTGCTCGATCGCCTGGTGACCGAGAGCCGCTCCACCAAGCCGGTCCGCCTGACCGGGTCCAGCCGCCTGCCGGTGCCGGTCGCCCTCGGCGTCCTGGAGCGCGAGATCTGCCTGCCCCGGCGGGCGCTCGAGTCCCTCGGGCCACGCCGCCAGGCCGGGCTGCTGGCCCATGAGCTCGCCCATCTCGAGCGCCGCGACCCGGCCTGGCTGCTGGCGGCGCGGACCGTCGAGAGCCTGCTCTTCGTCCAGCCCCTGAACCGGCTGGCCCGCGGCCGCCTCCAGCAGCTCGCCGAGCTGCGCTGCGACGCCTGGGCGGTCGAGCGCACGGGGGACCGGACCGCTCTCGCCCGCTGCCTGACCGAGGTCGCGGACTGGCTGACCGGCAGAGCGGCCTGGCCGGCCCCGGCGTGGAGTCAGCTCCCCAGCATGGCTTCCGGCACCGAGGGCCTGGGGCTGCGGGTGCGACGGATTCTCGAAGGCTCGCCGGAGGGCGTCCGAAGCGCCCGCTCCGCGCGCCGCTGGAGCCTGGGCCTGCCGGCGGTGCTGCTGGTGGCGGTCGCCGGCTTCGCCCCCGGGGTCACCCCGATCCTGCCGGACGCGCCGGCCGCCGAGGCGGCGACCGCCCAGGACCACGGCGGAGCCGCCGACGTCGAGACGCCCCAGGAGGCGGACGTGGCCCCGGAGGCGACCGCCACCGAGGAAAGCCGCCCAGACCGACCCGTAGGCGCTGATGGAGCCGATCGAATCGATCGAGCCGAGGACCTCGCGAGCCAGGCTGCCGAGCTGACCGCGCTGCACGACGAGCTGGCCCGCGCGGTCGAAGAGTCGGTGGCAGAGCAGCAGGGGGCCCTCGACGAGCTTCACCGGGAGCTGGCCGCGGAGATCGCAGCCGCCGGCGACCTCGAGACCCTGTCGCCGGAGAAGCGCGCCGAGCTGGAGGCCGAGATCCGCCGGATGTCGGACGAAGCCCGGCGCCTCGCCGAGCATGCCCGGCCGAACCGGGAGGAGCTGGAGCGGCTCCAGGAGGAGGCGCTCCGCCTCTCCCGCGAGTCGGCGTCGAGCCCCGAGGCGATCGAACGGGCGAACCGCGAGATCGAACGGATGAACCGTGAGGTCGAGCGGATGAGCCGCGAGGTCGAAGGCATCGACCAGGGCGCGCTGCGGCAGATCGAACAGGAGGTCCGGCGGCGCGCCGCCGAGATCGACCGCGAGGTGGAGCGGGCCGAGCGGCGCGCGCACGACGAGGCGACCGAGCGGCATTCCGCGAGCCTCGAGGTCCAGCGCCAGGAGCTCGAAGAGCGGATGCACGTTCTCGAAGAGCGCCGCCAGGAGCTCGAGACCCGCTTCCAGGCGGAGCAGGAAGCGCTGGAGCGCGCCATGGAGGCACGCCGGCAAGAGCTCGACGCCCGGAGGCAGGAGCTAGACGCCCGGAGGCAGGAGCTCGAGGAGCGCCGCCGTGCGCTGGAGCAAGAGGCTGAGGCGCGTGAGCGCGCGGCCGCGGAGAGCGCCGAGGGCGCCGAGTCGGAGGCAGCACCCGAGCCACCCCGACGCTGAGCGGAGCGGACGGCGCTCGAGCGCCACAGAATGAGGAGAACCGACGGCCGGTGGTCCCCCGCCGGCCGTCGTGCGTTTCTCCCGCCCAAAGCAACGGGGGCGGGATCGAGGGGGGCGACCGAAGCTAAGCCCCTTGCATCACCTTCAGGTTCTTGACCATGTCCGTGAAGGCATCGTGCTGCGCCTCGAGCGTGGCCTCGGGGCCCGTGAGCTTGATGAACCACGGGCCGCCCGGACCCTCGACCACGGCGCCGAGCAGCATGGAGTTGGGCTCCGGCTCCGGCGTCTCGGCGGTCATGGACATCCGCGACGGGGTGATCGTGCCCTTGGCCTCGACGGTGTGGATCGTCAGACCGTTGGACTCGAACGTCTCGCGGGACGGCTGGCTGCCCTCGGCGGGCTGAACCTGACCGAGCCACCGCTCGATGTTTTGCTCGACGCCGCCGCCGCCGCCGGGACCGAAGTAGAAGACGGCGAGCTCGCCATCGCCGGCGTCGCCGGGGACGCGGGCCTGGAGCATCCGCATGCTGTTGGAAGGGGGCTCCTTGACCCAGGCGTCGGGAAGCTGGATGTCGAGCTGGCCCGCTCCTGCAGATTGGGCGGACTGGCCCATGCCCTGATCCATGCCACTGCCGGCGGCAGGCTGGGAGGCGATCGGCTTGACCACGTCGGGCTGATCCGGCTCGCCGCCGCAGGCGACGAGGCCCACCAGGGCCAGGGTGAGGGTCGAACAGAGGAGGACGGTCGCGGTGCGCTGCGTTCTCATAGCAAGTCTCGGGGGGTCGGATTCAGGTTCGGAATCGCCACCGCGGGGCGGCGGCGAGGCGTTTGCAAGGGTCAAGAGTATCGAACCGGCGCCCTCAAATGAAGCGGGGCGCCCGACGAAGGTCGTCAGACCCGTCCAATCCAGCCCCAGGAGCCCATCTCGTGAAGACCTGCATCATCCTCAATCCGGAAGCCGGCGGCGGCGGCGCATCGGACTCGCCGCTCGACCGGGCGGTCGCCCACCTCCCCGACAGCGTCGTCCGACGCTCGCCCGAGCCGGGCGCCGCCCGTGCCCTGGCGGCTGAAGCTGCCGCCGACGGCTTTGGGCGGATCGTCGCCGCCGGCGGCGACGGCACCCTCAACGAGGTGCTCAACGGCCTGGCGCCGCAGCTCGACGTCGAGCTCGGCCTGATCCCCCTCGGCACCGGCAACGACCTGGCCCGGACGCTGTCGATCCCGTCCGACCCGGCGGCCGCGGTCGAGGTGCTGCGCGCCGGCCGGACCCGGGCGATCGACGCCATCCGGGTCAGCCGCCTGGGTGACGAGAGGCGACCCGACGAGTGGTTCCTCAATGCCTCGGCCGGCGGCTTCAGCGGCGAGGTCGACGAGCGCCTGGACGGGGAGGTCAAGGGGTCCTGGGGTCCGCTCGCCTACCTGCGGGGGGCGCTCGAAGCGCTGGCTGAGCTGGAGCCTTACTGGCTGCGCCTCGAGATCGAGGGGGAGGACGGCGATCCCGGAGCCGTGGAGCGGATCGAGACCGCGGCGGTGAACCTGGTGGTGGCCAACGGCCGGACGATCGCCGCCGGCATCCCGGTCGCCCCGGACGCGGTGATCGACGACGGCCTGGCCGACCTGCTGGTGATCCTGCCGGCGCCGGTCTCGCGCCTGTCGGTGCTGGCGTCGAAGACGCTCATCGGGCTGCACGAGGGGGACGACCTGGTGATCCATCGGCGGGTGCGCCGGGTCACGGTCCACGCCGAGCCGGCGATGCCGTTCAACCTGGACGGGGAGCTGTCCGGAGCCACACCGGTCCGCTACGACGTGGTGCCGGGGGCGGTGCGCTTCGTCGTACCCTGAGGCGCGCCGCGGGAGTGGACAAACAACAGCGAGGCCGTGCCGGCATCGCCGACACGGCCTCTCATCGAGCCGTCACGGGGGGTGCGAACGGCTCTACAACCAACAACCAACAGCTCAGTACAGCCCTGCTAGGAGCTCAGACGGCTCTCGGCTCAGTCCATCTGCTTTCTGAGCACCGTCGGAATGTCGTAGTCGTCCACGTTCGACCAGTTCGGGCCGAAGCCGCCGGAGTCTTCGGTCTGCCGGTGGGCGAGCACCTTGCGGTAGAACGGCACCTCCGGCTCCTCGTCGTGACGCTCTTCGGCAGCGGCGGCCGGCCGCTCGAAGCGCTCCGGCTCCGACCGCGGCTCCTCGTCGCGCTCCTCCCGGTGGAATCGCGCCGGCTCCTCCTCCTGCGCCCGCTGCGAGATCGGCTGGCGCTCGCGGCTCCGGACCAGGTCCGGGTGCGGCGCCGGCCGCTCGCCGGAGGCGACTTCGTCGAAGCCGGTGGCGATCACCGTCACCTTCATCGCCTCCTCCAGCGTCTCGTCGATCACCATGCCGGAGATGATGTTGGCGTCCGGGTCGACCGCCTCGGCGATAATCTGGGCCGCCTCGGCGACCTCGTAGAGGGTCAGGTCGTAGCCACCCGAGATGTTGATCAAGACGCCCTTGGCGCCCTGGATCGAGGTCTCCTCCAAGAGCGGCGACGAGATCGCCCGCTGGGCCGCCTCGAGCGCCCGGTTCTCGCCCTTGGCGACGCCGGTGCCCATGAGCGCCATGCCCATGCCGGTCATGATCGTGCGCACGTCGGCGAAGTCGACGTTGACCTCGCCCGGCACGGTGATCAGGTCGCTGATCCCCTGGACCGCCTGGCGCAGCACGTCGTCGGCGATGCGAAACGCCTCCGACAGCGGCGTGCCCCGTTCGACGAAGTTGAGCAGCCGCTCGTTGGGGATGGTGATCAGCGTGTCGACGGCGGTGCGCAGCTCGTCGACCGCCCGGTCGGCGACGGTCATGCGCCGGCGCCCCTCGAAGCTGAACGGCTTGGTGACCACGGCGACGGTGAGCGCGCCGATCTCCGAGGCGAGTGACGCCAGGATCGGTGCCGCGCCGCTGCCGGTGCCACCGCCCAGGCCGGCGGTGATGAACACCATGTCGGCCCCGTCGAGGGCTTCGAGCACCCCCTCGGTGTCCTCGAGCGCAGCCTTGCGACCGACCTCCGGGTCGGCGCCGGCGCCCAGGCCCCGGGTCAGCGCCCGGCCGAGCTGAAGCTTCATCGGCGCACGGCACTTGCGCAGCGCCTGGAGGTCGGTGTTGACCGCCATGAACTCGATGCCGCGCAGCTCGGCGTCGATCATCCGGTTGACGGCGTTGCCGCCGCCGCCGCCGATGCCGACGACCTTGATGTTGGCCGCCGGCAGGTCCGCGGCGTCGCCGAGCGTGATCTGTCTGTGCTCTTCTGGTTCCTGCTGCTCTTGGTCTTCGAACAGAATCATTGCCTACCCCCCGTAGGTTGAGAAGACCGCGCTCTCGCGACGGATGGTCACGAGGTCTCGGTCTTCACTGGTTTCCACGTATCGCTTGGCTTCATGAATCCTCGTCAAAGCAAGTCGGAGAACATTCCTTTGAGACTTCCCACCATGCCCTTGACCGTCCAGCCGCTCCGGCGGCGGGCGCGGCCGCGCCGGTCCTCCGCGTGCATCCCGTAGAGCAGGATGCCGGAGGCGGTGGCCCAGGCGGGCGAGTTGATGACGTCGACCAGGCCGCGCAGCCCGACCGGCAGCCCGTGGCGCACCGACGAGTCGAAGATCTGCTCCGACATCTCGAGCAGCCCGTCGAGCTGGGCGCCGCCGCCGGTGAGCACGACGCCGCCGCGCAGGGTCTCGTCCCACCCCTGCTTGGCGAGATCCGCGCGGATCAGCTCGAACAGCTCCTCGGCGCGAGGCTGGAGGATCTCCGCTAGCTCCCGCTTGGGGACCACCCGGGGCACACCGCCCGCCACCGTCGGCACCGAGACGCCCTCGTCACCGGTGACCAGGCTGCCCAGGCAGCACCCCTTCTTGACCTTGATCCGCTCCGCCTCGGCGAACGGCGTCCGCAGCACCATGGCCAGGTCGTTGGTGAAGTGGCCGGCGCCGACCGGAAGCACGGCGCTGTGCTGGATACAGCCGTCCATGAACAGGGCGTACTCGGTGGTGCCCGCGCCCAGGTCGATGAGCAGGGCGCCGAGCTCCCGCTCGTCCGGGCTCAAGACCGCGTCGGCCGTGGCGAGCGGCTCGAACACCAGCTCCACCACCTCGATCCCCGCGCGGTTGATGCAGGTCAGCAGCGTCTTGGTCCGGGTGACGTTGCCGGTCACCAGGTGGAGGGTGACCTCCAGCCGGCTGCCGAGCATGCCGAGCGGATCGACGATCCCCCCCTGCTCGTCCACCAGGAACTCCTGGGGGATGGCGTGGAGGATCTCCCGGTCCGACGGCAGGGCCGCCGACTGGGCGGCCTCGAGCACCCGATCGATGTCCTGCCGGCTGATCTCGCGATCGCGCCGGGCGACGCTGACCATGCCGCGGGAGTTGACGTTGCGGACGTCGGAGCCGGCGATGCCGACCCAGGCGCGCGAGACCTCCACGCCGGCCATCACCTCGGCCTCCTCCGTGGCCTGGCGCAGCGCCTCCACCGTCGCCTCCACGTTGACGATGTTGCCGCGACGGGTGCCGCGGTTGGGCGCCAGCCCCTTGCCGACCACCTCCATGGCGCCGGCCTCGTCCTTCTGACCGATGAGGACGCCGATCTTGGCGGTGCCGACGTCGACGGCGACGAAATACTCTTCCGGTTTGGGCATCAGGCCCCCCTCTCCTGGCCTCGAGCGGTCTCGGCGACCGCGGGCCGAACGACGATTCGATGTCTGAAGCGAAGGTCGATCGAAGCCGGCTCGGCGAGCCGGGTCCCCATCTCCGATCGAATCTCCGGCAGCAACTCCTCCAGGCGCCGCACGCGCGACGCGATCTCCGACCCCTGCTCGCCCTCGCCCCCTTCGCTGTCGTTGCGAACGAGTAACGGGAACGGCATCGCCGCGCCCTCGAGCCGGAAGTCCTCGTCCCCCAAGACGGTCACTGAATCGACCGCGCCGCCCCAGGCGGGCACGGCCCTGGCGACCTCCCGCGCGGCGCCCAGGGCCGCCGCCAGGACCAGCCGCCGGCGCTCCGCGGGCACCTCCGACACGCCGGCCCAACGCAGCCGGACGAACGCGCTGTCGAACCCCTCTTGCACGGCCGAACGCGCCGCCGCGCCGGCGCGCGGGGCGATCAACGAGCCGTCGGCGTCGATCCAGAAGCTCCGGCTCTCGCCGTCGTCGCCGCCGGCGGGTGCCTCGTCGAGGATCGCCACCGGGCGGCGCTCCACCACCACGACGCGCAGCCGGTCCGGCAGCTCCTTGGTCACCTCCACCCCGGCGATCCAGGGGTGTCCGGACAGGGTGCGCTCGACCCCGTCGAGCGGCATCCAGACCAGGTTGCGACCGAGAAGGTCGGCGAGCTGCTCGCGCATCCAGTCAGCGCTGACCCGCTCGGAGCCGTGGATCTCGAGATCGGCCAGCGCGAACCGGGGCGAGGTCGCCGACCACCAGAGCACCACCGAGGGGAAGCCGACGATCACCGCCGCCAGCAGGAAGGGCCGGACGAACGCCGCCAGCCGGCTCCGTCGGCGGACCGGCAGGCCCGTGCGCCGGCGGAAGGGCAGCACCTGGCCGGCGCCGGTCGACCCGGCGGCGACGCTCACGGCTCCGACGCCGCGCCGCGGATCGGGCCGGTCGGCACGCTCCGGTCCGTCGGCCGGCGGCGTCCAGAGCGGCCGCCGGGGGCCGTGGACCAGGGGATCGCGCGGCGCCCTCATCGCTCTCCGCCTTCCGCAGCTTCGCCGACGTGCGCGAGCTCCATGGCCAACCGGTAGACGTCGCCGGCGCCCAGGGTGATCACCAGGTCCCCCGGCTCGACCTCGGCCGCCAGCACCTCCGGCGCGTCGCGCCACGACGGACAGTAGGCGACCCGCCGGTGGCCGGAGGCGCGGGCCGCCTCGACCACCAGCTCGCCCGTGACCCCCTCGATCGGCTGCTCGCGGGACGGATAGACGTCGGTGACCACCACCCGGTCGGCGCCGAGCAGGGCGCGCCCGAAAGCGGTCGCCTGGTCGCGGGTGCGGGTGAAGAGATGCGGCTGGAAGACCGCGTGGATCTTGCCGGCCGGGCAGACCTGCCGCGCCGCCGCCAGCGTCGCCGCCACCTCCGCCGGGTGGTGGGCGTAGTCGTCGATCACCGCCGCACCCTGCCAGGTGCCGCGCCGGTCGAACCGCCGGTCGATCCCCTTGAACTGCTCGAGCGCGCGGACGACCGCCTCGAACGGCACGTCGAGAGCGTGCGCCACGGCCACGGCGGCGAGCGCGTTGGCGACGTTGTGGCGTCCCGGCATGGGCAGGATCACCGTGCCGAGCACGCCGTCGTCGCCGTGGCGCACGCTGAAGCGGGTGACCACCGCCGGCGCGCTCCCCTCCTCGCCCTCGTCCTGCTCCTGGCCCGGGCCCGGGGCGACCTCCAGGGCCTGGAAATCGGCCTGGGGGCTGAAGCCATAGGTGACGATCCGGCGGTCGGCGATCCGCGGCAGGATCTCCTGGACGTTCGGGTCGTCGAGGCAGACGATCACCTGACCGAAGAACGGCACCTGCTCGGCGAACTGGACGAACGCCGCCTTGATCTCGTCGAGGTCCTCGTAGGTGTCCAGGTGATCGACGTCGATGGTGGTGATCACCGCGATGATCGGCGCCAGGCGGAGGAAGCTGCGATCGAACTCGTCGGCCTCGGCCACCAGGTAGTCGCTGTGGCCCATGCGCGCACCGGTGCCGAGCGCCCGCACCCGGCCGCCGACGATCACCGTCGGGTCGAGCCCGGCTTCGGTCAGGACCGCCCCGATCAGCGACGTGGTGGTGGTCTTGCCGTGGGTGCCGGCGACCGCCACGCCGTACTTGAGGCGCATGAGCTCGGCCAGCATCTCGGCCCGACGGACGACGGTGATACCGCGCCGTCGCGCCTCGACCACCTCCACGTTGTCCCTGGGAACGGCCGAGGAGTAGACCACCAGGTCGGCCCCCTCCACGTGCTCGGGCGCGTGGCCGTAGGAGACGCGCGCGCCGAGGGCGGCCAGGCGCTCGGTGGTCTCGCTGCGCGACCGGTCGCTGCCGGAGACCTCGACGTCGTACTCGAGCAGGATCTCGGCGATCCCGCTCATGCCGGTACCGCCGATGCCGACGAGGTGGACCCGGTCGAGGCCGGTGAACCGCCGGAAGATCATCGGCCGCCCCCCGCGCCCGTCCCCGGAGCGGCGACCGGCTCGCCGGCGAGCTCCAGCAACCAGTCGGCGATCTTCGCCGCCGCGCCCGGCCGCCCCAGGGCCCGCGCCGCCTCGGCCATGCGGGAGAGCTCGGCCCGATCGCCCAGCAGCAGCGCCAGCGTGTCGCCCAGGACCGTGGCGAGCGCCCGATCGGCCACCTCGGAAGAACCGGTCGGCTCGAACACGGCCCGCGCCGCGCCAGCCGCTTCGAGCGCCCGAGCGTTGTCCTCCTGGTGCCCCAGGGCGAGGGAGATCGGCACCAGCACCGACGGCCGGCCGGCCGCGGCGATCTCGGCGACGGTGATCGCCCCGGCGCGCGAGATCACCAGGTGGCTCCGGGCCATCTCCCCGGCTACGTCGTCGATGAACGGCGCCAGCCGAACGCGCGGGGCCTCTCCGTCGTCGTCGCCCACCAGGCACTCCTCCAACCCCGCCCTCCGGTAGGCCTCCCGGGTCGGCTCGAGCTGGCTGGCGCCGGTCTGGTGGACCACGGTCAGCTCCGGCAGCCGCGCCAGCAGGCCGTCCGATCCGCCGAGCGCCAGCGGCAGGGCGCGGTTGAGGCTCCGGGCCCCCTGGCTGCCGCCCAAGAGCAGCAGGCGGAGGCCCGTCGCCGGCACCGGCGCCGCGTCCTCGAAGAAGGCGCGGCGCACCGGCACCCCGG
>Ga0210085_1000376_pt1 | contig 19288 bp, 14 predicted proteins | sample China_Galinas_PW_5_FD_184866 | JGI IMG/M metagenome (GOLD analysis project Ga0210085, IMG submission 184866) | Wetland microbial communities from San Francisco Bay, California, USA, that impact long-term carbon sequestration - China_Galinas_PWC_D1... | ecosystem: Environmental > Aquatic > Marine... | reverse complement strand
CGTCGCTCGGGCCGGAGTTGGTGACCGTGACGGCGTAGGTCACGCTGCCCCCGGGGTCGACCGCGGTGACGTGGTCGGTCTTGGTCACCGCGAGGTCGGCCGTCGGGCTCAGGTTCACCGTCACCGTGTCCGTGTCGTTGCCGGCATCGGGGTCGTCCAGGAGCGAGTCCACGGAGGCGGTGTCGACCAGGGTGCCGCCGGCGTCGGGATCGATGGGGCAGGTCAGGCTGTAGGTCATCGAGGCCCCGGCCGGCAGGTCGATGGTCTCGTCCAGGGCGCCGGCGCCCGAGATCGCGCCCGAGGCACCGCCCTGGGGCACGGCGGTCCAGGTGCACGAGCCGCTCCCCGGCGGCGTGTCGAGCACCCGCGCCGCCGGATCGCCGTCCGGGCCGCCGTTGGTCACGACCAGGGTGTAGACGACGGAGCCGCCCGGTGTCGCGGTGGCCGGCGCCGTCTCGTCGACCGCCAGGTCGGCGGTGAGGATGCGGGTGGTGTCGGTGGCTTCGTCGTTGCCCGGCTCCGGGTCGGCGGCGTCGCTCTCGATCGAGGCGGTGTTGGTGAGGGTCCCCGTGGCACCGGCGGCCACTGTGCAGTCCACGGTGTAGAGCATCTGCGCCCCGGCCGGCAGGTCGACGACCTCGGCCAGGTCGCCTGAGCCGCTGGTCGCTCCCTGGGCGCCGCCGCTGGGGGTGGCGGTCCAGGCGCAGGTCAGCTCCGCCGGGAGGGTGTCCGTCACCGTGGCGTCGTAGGCCGGGTCGGGGCCCAGGTTCCGCGCCACGATGAAGTAGGTCAGGGAGGCACCCGGGTACGCGGTGGCCCGGTGGTCGGACTTGGTGACCGCCAGATCCGCCACCGGGTCGAGGACCGTGTCGCCGTCGGTGGCGCTGTTGTTCGCCTCGTCGCCCTCCCCCACCGTCCCGGTGATGGTCGCGGTGTTGACCAGCGTGCCGGTGGCGGCGGGGTCGATGGTGCAATCGACCGTGTAGGTGGCCGAGCTGCCCGCCGGCAGGGCCAGGGACTCGTTCAGGCTTCCAGAGCCGCTCGCGTTGCCGCTGGCGCCGCCGGCGAACGCGGCGGTCCAGGTGCACCCGGTCAGCTCGCCCGGCAGGGTGTCCACCAGGGTCGCCGCGTCGGCGCTCGGCCCGGCGTTGGCGGCGACCAGGGTGTAGGTGAGCGGATCGCCGGCGTGGGCGGCGGTCAGCCCGTCGGTCTTGGTGACCGAGAGCTCGGCCACCGGGCTGAGCACGGTGTCGTCGTCGGTGGCGCTGTTGTCGGTCGGGTCCGGATCGGTGCCGGAGCCCGCGATGGTCGCGGTGTTGGCCAGCGTGCCGGTGGCACCGCTGTCGATGGTGCAGACGATGGTGTAGGCGACGGAGCTGCCGGCCGGCATCACCAGCACGTCGGCGAGGTCGCCGGGACCGTTCGTGTTGCCGGTGGCGCCGCCGGAGGCGGCGCTGGTCCGGGTGCAGGAGGTGAGGGCCGCCGGCAGCGTGTCCGTCACGGCCACGGCAGGGTCCCGGTGCGGGCCCTGGTTGGCGGCGACGATCGTGTAGGTCACCGAATCACCCGGCTGGGCTCGGGTCACCCCGTCGGTCTTGGTGATCGAGAGGTCAACGACGGGCGGCGGCACGGTGTCGGCGTCCGAGGCGCTGTCGTCGGCCGCTGTCGGGTCGGTGACGCTCGCCTGGACGGCGGCGCTCAGGGTGAGCGATCCGGCGGCGTCCGGAGCGACCGCGCAGGTGAGCTGGTAGGTCACCGAGGCGCCGGGCGGCAGGCTCAGGGTGTCGGCCAGGCTGCCGGAGCCGGTCGAGCCGCCACTCGCCCTTCCGGCCGCGACGCTGGTCCAGGAGCACGCGAGGTCCGCCGGCGGCGCAGCGGTGACGACGGCGGCCGGGTCAGTGCTCGGGCCGGCGTTCGCGACGGCGAGGGCGTAGGTGACGGTCCCGCCGGCGCTCACCGAGGTCACGCCGTCGTCGAGGGTCACCGAGAGGTCCGCCTGCGGCGCGATGGCGGCGGAGGCCGAGGTCTTGTCGTTCGTGGGATCGCCGTCCTCGACGAGAGGGTCGCCGATCGACGCGGAGTAGGTGAGGGTCCCGGTGGCTGATGGGTCGAGCTGGCAGGTCAGCCGGTACGTCGCCATGGCCAGGGGCCCGTTCGGAAACTCCATGTGCAGGGTCTCGTCGATGGGTCCGGTTCCCGCCATGGTTCCCGTCACCCCCGGCTGCGGCTCGAGAACCCAGGTGCACTGCAGGGAGCCTGGATAGCTGTCGGTGACGGTGGGATCGATCGGGAGCTCGTCGCCGTCGGCCACCAGGACGTCGAAGGTGATCTCGAACGCCTGGCCGGGGCTCACCGGGTCGGACGAGATCGACGCGTTCGTCGCCGCCAGGTCGACCGGGATCTTCCGGACGACGATCGGCACCGTGACCAGGTTGTTGGGCGGCACCGGGTCGGTGACCGGTCCGCTCGCCGCGGCCGAGAGGTCGACGGTCGCCGCCGGCTGGGTGGACGCGAAGGTGCAGGTGGTGGAGTAGGTGATGCGAGCGCCCGCGGGGAGGTTCACGGTCTCCATGACGGCGCCGGTCCCCGCCGTCGAGAACCCCGTCGCACCGCCCTGCCCCGCCGCTGTCCACTGGCAGTCGGCCGTCCCTCCCAACGACGCGCTGACTGTCGACCCGGGCGCGTCGTCGGGCCCCAGGTTCTCGAACACCACGTCGTAGGCGAAGGGAACTTCGGGCGGCAGGCTCGTGGCCTCCAGGCCCTCGATCCGGGCGGCGAGGTCGGCCAGGGACGACACGATGGTGTCGCTGTCCTGGAGGACCCCTTCCCCGTCGAAGCCCGCCGCGGAAAACATGAAGAAGTGGTCCAGAGTGCCGGAGGCGCCGACGTCGACCTCGCAGGTAGCCACGTAGGTCACCGAGGCACCGACGGGCAGGCTGACGACCTGGTTGAGCGAGAAGAACCCGTCCGAGAACCCGGAAGCGCCTCCGGTGCCCTGGCTGGTCCAACTGCAGTCGGCCTTCACGGGGAAGTCATCCATGATCAAGGTCTGGGGAGAAGGACTCGGCCCCGGATTGGTCACCGACATCGTGTAGACCACGTCCTCCCCGGGCTCGACCGCGGTCACTCCGTCGTCCAGGCTCCCCAACAGGCCCGCCTTGGGCTCCAGCATCACGGTCGCGCTGCTCGCGTGGTCGTCCGGGCTGGGGTCCTCCGAGAGGGGGGAGATGGTGGCCGTGTTGGTCAGCGGACCGGAGGGAGCGGTGGGATCGATCGTGCACTGGGCCTGGAACGTGACGCTCGAGGCGACGGGGAGGAACAACGCCTCGTCGATGGGACCGGTCCCCTGGGCGGTGTCCCCGCCCTCGAGCAGCGCGCCGTGCTGGGCCTGCGCGGTCCACGCGCAGTCGAGCACGTCCGGGAACGGATCGGAGAACGGCACCAGCGGATCGTCCTCGGGGCCGTCGTTGTCGACCGTGACCTGGTAGGTGATGGTGTCCTCGCCCGGAACCGCGGTCGGCCCCGAGGTCACCCCCTTGTCCACCGAGAGCTCGGCGATGCGCACGATGGTGGTGCTGTCGGAGGCGAGGTTGTTGCCCGGGTCGGGGTCGGGGATCGTGTTGCCCAGCAAGGCCCGGTTGACGATCGTCTCGGCTGTCTCGGGAGTGGACGCGAAACCGCAATCGAGGGTGTAGGTCACCGACGAATTCACGGGCAGGTCCACAAGGTCCGAGATCAGCCCGCTGCCGGACGGCTCGTTGTCCGAGGCCCCGCCCGAGGAGACGCTGGTCCAGGTGCAGGCCAGGTAATCCGGGAACGTGTCCTCCACCAGGACGTTCTTCGCGTCCATCGGGCCCTGGTTGCTCGCCACCAGGGTGTAGGTCAGGGAGCCGCCGGGGTGCACCTCGGCCACTCCGTCGTCCACGCTCACCTGGAGATCCGCCTCGAAGGTCGGAGAGACGATGATCGACACGACCACGGAGCCGTTGAACCCGTTGACGTGCAGTTGCCCGTACTGCCCCAGCAGGCCGTAGTCCATGTCGCTCACGGTGGCCTGGCGGGCCCAGCTTCCGCCGCCGCCGGCTCCGCTGGCGAAGGCCGGGCGGCAGTCTCCGTCGCCGAGCTGCCAGCAAGGCTGGCCCCCCTGGGTGTCGTAGCTCCCACCGCCGCCGCCCCCTCCGAAGCCTCCGCCTCCGCCGCCGCCCAGCGGCCAGCCGTAGTCGCCCCCGTGCCCGTACAGGTAGCCGACGAGCGGATCGAACGAGGTGTCGAACCAGCGGGCCGAATCGTCCGAGAAGAAGTATCCTCCCCAGCCGCCCACGCCGTCGTAGCCCGCGGCGCATCCGTCGTATTCGGTCCCGCGGTCCGAAGGGCTGCAGCGGGAGCCCTTGCTGCCACCGCCCCCCGCGAGATCGCCGTTGCCCCCTTCGCCGAAGTGCCCCCGGTCCGAGGTGCCGATGACGTCGGTCGGTGTGCTTCCGTCCTCTCCGGTGGCGCTCACGTCTTCGAGGACCGTGGGGATGGCAACTGCGCCCATGCCTCCGTCCCCGGAGATCGCCAGTTTCTTGACGCACCCCCCGCCGCCACCGCCCCCCCCGGCGATCACGAACGCCTGCATCGAGGCCGGGTCGGGGATCCCGAGAATCTCGTCGAACGGCAGGGGCTGGCCCAGGACGAGGCTCGCCGCTCCACCCCTGCCCCCCTCTCCGCCGACCCCGTTTTCACCTCTCTGCCCGACGTAGATGAAGAGATCCGGCGCGGTCGCCTCGAGCTCGCCCAGGGTGGTCGCCGTCCGGGCGTAGCCTCCGGAACCGCCAGTGCCGGAGTCACAGACGGGGACGATGAAGTGCTTCTCGTGCCCCGAGCCTCCGTAGCCGCCCCAGGCCTCGATGATCACCGGCGTGTCCTCGGCCACGGGGCGCCCGGGCGCCGACGACGCGGCGACGATCTGCCTGGCCAGATCCTCCAGGTAGTCGGTCGAAAGGTAGAGGTCGCTGCTCAGGAAGGTGCAGCGGATCACCGCTCCGGTGTCGACGCAGGCGTCGGTGAGATCGACGTCCGCCGCCGCCGGCGCGGCGGCGAGCAAGGCGAGGCAAAGCGGGACCGCGGAGCGCAGCCGACCCAGAGAGCTTGTCATCACGGTGCTCCGAGTCTAACCGAGGGACCGGGCCATCCGCGGCACCTCGTCCCGCCAGGCGAACGAGGTCCGTCGCCAGGGGCGCGCCGATCGCCGGAACGAAGAAGCGCTCGCCCCTCTCGATCGGGTGGAGCGAACTCACCGAGAGCGCCAGGACGCTCATGAGAGCGCTCGGATCGCACTCAAGCGAGCTCGGGTTCTGGCGGCCCTCGGCCAACCGCTCGAGGCAGCCGAGCCCGGTTAGGAACGGGGGGCCTGTCCCTTGGCACCGTAGCGGATCCGCGGCCGAATCGGCATTGCCAAGATTGTCGATGAAGCGTATACTCACATACAGAACTCCCAGATGCATGCCCTACGCGGCACCACCTGTGGAGACTGGTCGTAGCGCCGGCGCTTCCTGAACCATCTCAGCACGACTGGATAGGAGGCATGATGCAACGAGCGAAGAGCCACCGTCGCCATCGCGCGACCCACCTCGGCCTGACCGTTGCCCTGCTCGGCCTGGTCATGGTCCTCACCGCGGCACCCTCTCCCGTGAAGGCGGCGGGTGGGGGCTGCGAAACGCTCTCCGGATGGGACGCGGCCGCAGGGAGCTACATCTCGGCCAGCCGGTACCGCTTCTGTGGTGAGACCGAGATCCCCCTGCCTGTGAGGATCGAGCGGTACCTCTCTCCTGGCGTCTGGGAGACCGTCGCCAGCGGCACGGGGGACGTGGTGTACAACTGTAGCGGAAGCAGCTTCAACAGGTATCGGATCCCCTTCGTGACGGGCGAGTTCGAGATCCTCTGCAGCTAGCGAGGCAGTCCGCCTCCGAGCCCGCTCATACCCGGTTCGGCGCCACCCCACGGCGCCGGGCCGGGCCGCGCGGCCCCAGCAGCGGCAGCTCCTCCACCGCCCGCCGCCAGTCGAACACGGCCGGCCGGAAGGGCGAGAGCCCCAAGAAGAGGACCAGCCAGAGCACGCTCTGGGGGAAGCCGACGCCCAGGGTCAGGTGGGAGACCAGGTGGAAGAGGGCGAGGCCCAGGCCCCAGGCGCGGTGGAGCGCCGGACGGGCGACCACCCAGAGGGCGAAGAGCTCGAGGTAGACCACCGCGATCCCCGGTAGCCAGCCGGCCCAGGGATGGGCCACCAGCCACGGACCGAGGAGGCTCGGCGCGTCGTCCTCGATCATCTTCGCGGCCACCTGCTGGGCGAGCCCGTGCGGGTGGAGGTAGGTGACGAGCTCTCCCTGCAGCCACTGCTGGAGGATCCCTCCGGCCTTCCACATCCCGGCCATGCTGTAGGTGAGGAGGATCATGGCCTGGGCGCCTGAGAAGACCAGCAGGGTCGCCACCCGCGCCGTCCGGTCGCCGGAGCCCCGGAGGTGCCACCCCGCCGGCAGGAAGATCAGGACGAAGGCGATGAGCACGGCGAGGTGGTTGCCGTGGTTAACGGCGCCGAACGAGAAGTCGAGGGCCAGGACCTCGAGCAGGGAGACGAAGACCACGACGCGCGCCCAGCGGTACCGGGCAAGGGCGACGCCGAGCACTCCGCCCACGAGATGGAGCCACAGGATCGCGGCGATCCCGGCCCGGGTGTCCACCAGGCGCAGCCAGACGACCGGCCAGCGGGGCGCCAGGTCGGTTACGGCGAGATCGCTCGACCAGGAGAACAGGCGGCCCGCGGCGAAGAAGAGGAGGACCGCGTAGAAGGCTCCGATCAGGGACTGGGCGGCGGCGAAGCACTCGCGCGAGAGGAGGAGCGACGCGGAGCCGGCGCGCGCCGGGCGGAAAAAGGCGATCAGCCTCTCGATGCGGCCTCCCCGCCTCACAACCCCTCCCCGGTCGTGAACTCTCCGACGCTCCGCCGTTCGAGGTCGGCGCCGGTCCTCCACTTCTCGATCGGATCGTAGCGTTCGAAGACCAGCTCGTAGCGCACCCGTCCCCGGAGGTAGTGGCCCTCGAGCAGCCGCCGCAACTCCTCGACCCGTGCCGTCTTGCCCCGCTCCACCGCCCGGCCCAGCCGCTGGACGACCTTGCGGCCGATGTAGCGGTTGCCGGCGACCAGCGAGCCCGGGGCGCGGAGGAAAGAGACCGGCGGCTCGAGGCTGTTCGCCCCGTGGCCATGAATCAGGAGCACGTAGCGACTGTCGTCGTTCGGCACCTTCGAGAACAGGGACCACCCGTAGAGCGGGATGATCTCGTCCACCCCCGGGATCAGCTTCTGGCTCGCCGCGCCGGCGAAGAAATAGACCACGATCAGGATGGCGAGCCGCCGGCGCAGACGGCGCAGTCCGCGAGCATCCATCTGGGACCCCATGACAGAGGCCATTGTCTCGCGGATCGCGTAGTCTCGCGAGCGCTGTGGCGGCAACCTGCTCTCTCGAGGGCCGTCTCACCCATCACGACGCGTTCAGGGCCTGCGCCCGGAATCGAAGCTACCGATCCCGGAGCATCCCGTCCTCGCTCGGCGAGCGGGTGATCTCCCATCGATTGCCGTCGGGGTCGGTGAGGAGGAAGCTCTTCTCGCCCCACGGGTGCTCTTTGGGCGGGCCGGAGAGGGTCAGCGGAAAGTCGCTTTCGAGGGCGACGATCCGCTCGTAGGCGGCGTCGACGTCGTCGACCGTGATCCCGACGGCCGACCCGCGCCGGTCGGCGGCGGCGTCGAAGCTCTTCGCCGATTTGCCCACCGGCTTGAAGAACGCGATCCGGGACCGCGACGGCAGCACCAATTCCGCGAACAGGTCGTTCTCGAAGTGGGGCTGGAGGCCGAAGGCGGCCTCGAAGAACCGGGTGATCCGGGGCACGTCCTCCGTGGCGAGGACCAGGTGGGAGACGGCGAGGAGGGTCATCGGTTGATCTCAGCGGGACGTGCCCGCTCGTCCCCCGGAGTGATGCCGAGCTCGTCGGTCGGCTTCTTGGGGCCGAAGCTCGTATCGCCCTGGACGTACAGAGTGGGTGGCTCCCCCGGGACGACGAGGCGGAGCGTGCCCGGGACGATTGTCGCATGCCAGTTTCGCCGCCCGAAAGGGCGGGAGACCCGAGGCCCGTCCCAGTCCCCCACGACCATGAGCTCGCAGCTCGTGTTCTGGGCCGTCTCGGAACCACTTCGACAGATCCCGGAGACGAGGGCTCCGAGAGCGGCGACCGGCTCGCCGGGAACGACGACCGGAGGGCGATCGCCGCTCCGGTCAGGCGGACGTTCCGGGCCGTGTTGACTCGCCCCGAGGCCTCACCGTCGGGGCCATGCGGGCCGCGCGGATCGGCCGCGCAGCCACCCGCTTGCGCGGACCTTCAGCAACCGCAGTCGTAGGTCGTGGTGGTCCACTGGTACTCGGTGCACCCTTCCATCTGCTGGTTGAAGCAGACGCGGTACCGCTCCCGGCGCTGCTTGAGTGCCGGCCCTGCCGCGGTGCACTGGCCCCACTCGTCGCATCTCTTGCACGCGAACGAAGGGCCGCAAAATTCGTCGCCGCAGTCGGTGAAGCTCGACCAAGTGCCACACGAACCGTACTCCGTGGGACACGGCGTGGTGTCGTGGCAGGCGGCCGCCTTCGTGAAGAGGGGGCTCTGGCCTTGGAATGCGAGGTACTCTTCCGAGCTCAGTGTCGGCACCTCGTCAGGCAAGCACGTGGCTGCGGAGTTCTCGCACCCGATCCGGCACTGCGTAGCTTGCACGCTGTCGGAGCGCCCGTCGCAGTTGGTGAAGCAGCGATCAAGCGCGACGGCGCAGGCCCCATCGAGCGCCAACGACTGGGCTCGGGCCGCGGCTCCGGCAACAACCGGGATCGCGAGGACGGTGACGAGGACGAAACACAGGGTCGATCTCTTCATCGGAACCACCTCCTTGTCGTTTGACGTCATCGTAGTTATGCATTCTATACGAAAGCAAACGGAAAATGATGATGCGCCTCCGGCGACCGGCGCGGGAGCAGGCCGAAGCCGTCGAACGGCCCTCGGCGGGGCGCACCGTCCGCTGACCATGGCACCTACCCCGACAGCGCGTCCGCGATCCGGTTCACCGCCTCGATCACCGTGCCGACCGGCTCGGCCGTGTAGCAGAGTCGGAAGAAGCCGGGCTCCGGCGTGTTCAGGGTGCCGCCGGGGAGGAGCGACACGCGGGCTTCGTGGAAGAGCCTCAGGTAGAGAGCCCGCTCGCGCGGATCCATGGTCAGCTCGTCGAGCAGCTCGACCCCTGCGAGCCCCTGGAACCGCTCGGTGTCGCGATCGCCGGATGAGACCGGCGGAAGCCACCGTCGCAGGTCGAGCCACATGAACTGCGCCGCGTGGGTACCCCGGAATCGGGGGATTTTCCGCCGGTCGAGGGCCTCGGTGACACGACTGTGGCTCGCCGCCAGCCGCGTCCCCAAGGTCTTCATCATCCGGTCGGCCCATGGAAGGTCGGTGGGGTCGGTGGGGTCGGCGGGGTCGATCGAGTCGGTCGGATCGCCGCCGCCTGGAGGCGCGACGAAGAGCTTGCGCAGGAACCAGGTGTTCGACGAGGTGAGGGGCGAGAAGCCGGCCCCCGCGGCCTCGCGAACCGTGTCGTGCAGCGACTTGCTGCGCGAGACCACCACGCCTGCCCGGAAGCCGCTGAGGCCGAAGTCCTTGGCGAAGCCCCAGACGGCGTGCACCCGCTCCGGATGGGCGAGCGCGGCCGGCAGCGCCAACGCGCTGACGAACGGTGGGCCGCCCAGGTGCGGCATCTGGCAGTGGGCGTAGATTTCGTCGGAGATGACCTGCATCCCCTTCTCCTCGGCAGCCCACCGCAGGATCCGCTCGAGGAGCTCTCTCGGGTAGTTGACGCCCAGCGGGTTGTGCGGATGCGTCAGCACCAGAGCCGCGGGCGGCGGCGCCGACCGATCGTAGGCCTCCTGCAGCCGCTCGACGGTGAGCTCGAACTCGGACTCGCTGTCGAGCGGCGCGGGGACGATCCGACCCTCCAGCCGATCGCCGTAGACCCACTCGAACCCCTGCCAGTAGGGTGCCGGCATCAGCACGCCCCGGCCGCGTCCAAGCAGGGCCCGGCTCGCCACCTCGAGGGCGCAGCGGACACCGGAGAAGCAGGAGACGTGCTCGCCACGGATCGCCGCCGCCCCGCGAAGGCCGAAGCTGCGGCTGAGAAACGCCGCCACCTCTGCATTGAAGGCATCGGGGCCGTGGGCGGACTGGTACTTGACGTCCTCGAGCGCCAGCCTGCACTCGGCGGTGAAGGCCTGACGAAGCTGATCGAACAGCAGGACGTTCTCCGCCACGTGCAGGTTGACTCGCTCCGTCTCCTGCATCCCGGCGAAGCGGGTCAGGAGCTGCTCGGCCGCGGGGGTGCGGTGCCTGGATTCCTGGTTTGCCATGGCTACCTGATGGTGACCAGACCCATCATGCCCTGGTCCTCGTGGTCCAGCCGGTGGCAGTGAAGGACGAAGGAGCCGGTGAAGCCCAGGTAGCGGGAGCGGATCTCGTAGTCCTCCCCCTGGTCGAGCAGCAGGGTGTCGCGCCAGTAGGGGTGCTCGAGCCTCTTGCCACCCTCCTCGCAGACGGTGAAGGGGTTGACGTGGATGTGGAACGGGTGCCGCCCGGCGTCGGAGGTGAGCTCCCAGGTCTCTTCTCCGCCCAACGGCAGCTCGAATTTCACGTCGGGGAAGAGCTTGCAGTCGATGTTGAGCGGCGGGCAGCCCGGCTGCTGGTTGAACGTCGTCTCGCGCACCGGCAGGTCGGCGTCGCAGTCGAGCGGCTTCTTGGCCACCCTGGCGAGCTGGTCGCTGGTCGGCAGCCCCATCGCCCGCCGCGCCCCGAAGACCCGCACCACCCCCACCAGGTTGGCCGCCTCGAGCTCGGACGTCTCCTGGAGCGCCGGGCCCTGCGCGTCGACCAGACAGTAGTCGGCCCCGGGCTCGGCGTCTCGCGGCACCTGGACCATCACGTCGGAGCGGTACCCGGGATCCATGCGCACGGTCTTCTGATCCCGACGATAGGTCAAGGTGATGCCGTCAGACGCGATCTCGTGGAGCGTCAGGCCCTCCTCCGGCCAGTTCCCCGTGCTGCAAGCTCCCGTGGACACCGGCCCGCGCAGCTCCAGCTTCAGCTCCTGGGTGATGCCGGCGTGGATCAGGCGCCAGCGCTGGACCTCCCCCGGCGCCATCGGGATCACCGGGGCGAGCCGGTCGTTGATCAGCGTTCGTTCGGCGGTGGCCACGTCCCCGAAGGAGTTGATCGAATAGTGGGTCGGGTTGGTGGGATCACAGACCAGGTTCGGAGGCACCGGCCTCGCCTTCTCGAGCGGGATCTGCTGCAAGACCATCACCTGCACGTCGGCGGCCGCGATCTCCGGGATCGTGTCCACCGGGCCGTGGATGATCAGCGCACCGGCCATGCCGTTGGCGAGCTGCATCGCGGTCGCGCCGTGGAGGTGGGCGTGGTACCAGAACGTGCCGGGCTCGTGCTGGTCGCGGTCGGGGACGAAGCGGCTCCCCTCGTCGAGGTTGTAGAGGTAGCCACAGCCGTAGCCGTCGGCGGTCCGGCCGCACGCCGAGGCGGGTAGGGGCTTGCCGCCGTGATGCGCGCTGGCGCTGTCGAACCGCAGCTCCATCAGGACGTGGTCGCTCAGCCACTTGCCGTCGGGGCTCAGGTCGGGGCGGACGTGCAGACCGTGGGTGTGGAGGTTGGTGCCGTTGAAGTCGTAGCATGTCTCGCCCGTACACCGGCAGAAGCTGTTCTCGGCGCGGCGCTCCACCTTTCCCGGGCAGGTCCTCTTCCAGGTGTTGATCAGGGCGACGCGAAGCAAGCGGTCGTCCCGGTCCTTGGGCCAGACCTCGATCGTCGGGCCGGGGACCTGTCCGTTGTAGGTCCGCAGACAGTAGTGCTTGCCGCCGATCGCGATGTTGGAGAGGCCGGCGCGCAGGACGTGGACGGCCTCGCCGACCTCGCCGACCTCGCCGACTTTGTCAGGGGGCTCGGCCACGGAGACCTGGGGGTTGTGGTGTAGCTCCTCTCCAGCAAGCAGCTGGACCTCGCCCAGACTCTCGACGGCGGCGGGGGCGGCGGGGGCGACCGGCGGTGCGTCCGAGGACGCGCAGCCGGCAAGCCACAGGGTGCAGGCGAGCGCCGCGGCGCCGCCCAGTCTGGAGACAGTGAAGTCCACACCAACACGCATAGCGATCCCTTCCTGAGTCGGCCGAGATGGATACGACGGCCCCGCGCTGGCCGAGCGGGCGAGGCGATGGAACCAACAGTCCTTTTCTTAAGCAGTCGGAAATCTAATCGACGAAGGAATTGCTGTCAACGACCGGATTCGGCTCGCAACGGAACGAGCAGCGAGACCTGGGCGGGGCCGTCTCTCCGGCCGCAAGTGCTACGATCGCTGGGCTCGAAATCGGAGGTGCATGCGAATGGACGGCAGTGTGGCTCGTGAGATGGCTCCTGAGCTCTTCGACACGCCCCGGATAGGGCGAACGATCCCTCGGCGGGCTCGCTCCTTCGCGGCCCTCCTCACCGCCCTACTGGGCGTCGCCGGCGGTTTCGGGGCCCTCGCCGCGCCGGTGGCGCATGCGACCGAGGGCGCAGGGCCCGCTCTCTATGCAGCCGCCAAGTCCGGAGACCCGAACGCGGTGCGGTCCCTCCTCGCCGAGGGAGCGGACGTCGACTTCCGAAGCGAGAGCGGGTTCACCCCGCTCATGGCGGCGGCGTACTACGGCAAGGCGGACGTCGTCTCCCTCCTTCTCGGTGCGGGAGCCGACCCCACGCTCACCGCACCGAGCGAATATCGCGCGTTCGACTACGCGATCGAGAACCGCCACGCCGAAACGGTCGGAGCTTTCCTCGCCGCGGAGTCGCCGGGCCAGGCTCCGGAGTCCCCACTCCACCGCCTGGTCACGGCCGCGTCGGAGGGCGACGTGGAGGCGGTCGAGGCCGCACTCGCCGACGGCGCGGACCCGGACGGGCGGCTGGACTGCGGCTATACCGCCCTCGCCCTCGCCGCTGGGTTCGGACACGAGGCCGTCGTCCGGACGCTCCTCGCCGCGGGGGCCGGTCCCGACGTCCAGACCCGAAGCCGCTACAACACGACGCCTCTCATGGAGGCCTGCCGTGACGGTCACACCGAAATCGCCCGCATGCTCCTCGACGCCGGAGCTGAGCCCAACAAAGGCGACCGCCACGGCGACCACGCGCTCAACTGGGCGACGTACTACGGTCGGGTCGACCTCGTGCGACTCCTCCTAGCGGCCGGGGCCGATTTCAACGTCACCGGCCAGACCGACGACACCGCGGTCGAGATCGCGATCCGCGAGGGTCACACCGAGGTCGAGCGGCTCCTGCGGGAGGCCGGGGCGAAGCCGCGTGACAAGAAGGGCGCGGAAGGACCGAACTAGGCATCTGCCGGGCTCTCAGCCGGGCCGCCCGACGGCGCCAGCCGGAAGCTCAGCTTGAGCAACAGGATGTCGCGTGACGGGTCGCCGGCGAGGTCGCCCAGAGCGTCCTCCGGCCCGCGCGGGTCGCCGAGACCGGCGACGTCGCTATGGTGGTTCCAGACCGCCGTCAAGAACGAGCCGGGACGAAGCTCCCAGCGCAGCACGACGCTTCCGTCGAGGCTTCGTTCCTCCCCGCCCGGCGCCGACAGGCGGCTCTCGAGGATGCCGTCGCCGTCGAGGTCGAGGGCGAGCTCGCCGCTCTCGGCATCGACGGACTGGCCGTCCGCGGGCAGCGTCGAAAAGCGCCGGGCCGGGTCCGGGTCGCGCGGCGCGAGGAGTCGCGAGAAGCGATCGAAGCGCCCGACGCTGGCGAACGGGCGCAGGTAGCCCTCGATCGAGAGACGCGGTGACAGGACGAGCTCGCCGCGGAGCTCCACGGCCAGGGTCTCCTGGCGCACCCGGCCGACGACGTAGACCGGGTCGGCCTCGGAGCCCGCCCGGCCGACCGGCTGCCAGCCGACGACGTCGACACTGTAGCTCGGGCCGATCGAGCCCTGGAACCGGTCCGAGGTGCGAACGTTCCAGAGCGCGCTCCAGCTCGTGCGCCAGGAACCGCTGGCCGGCTCGCTGCTGCCGCCCGCGGTCAGCGAGGCCGACGTCGGCCGACGCTGGTCAGTCGCGACCGAGACCGTCATGCCGCTCCTGGGTGGCAGGAGCAGCGCCGGCCCGCCCCGCAGCCGTTCGGTGGAGAGTGTGGTGAGCTCGCGGGTGAGCCAGATCCGCCCGTGCCAGTAGTTGCGGGTGTCGAAGCTCGCCCACGTGTCGAACGTGGTGACCCGGGGCTCGCCGGACCAGGTCCAGCCCCGCCCGAGGTTGTCCGAGCCGACCGACCAGGCGCGGATGCGGTGACCCGGCCGGAAGCGCCGCAGCCGCCAGGCCCCCGCCAGGAGCAGCCAGTCGGAGTTGCGCTCGAACCCGATCTCGTCGACGTCGAAGCTGGGGGAGACCGCCCGTCCCACCAGGTCCCAGGTCAGGGCACCGCCGACCCGGGAGAGGCGGGTCTCGGCGGCGAGCCCGTCCAGGTGATCGCCGTACGGCGCCTCCGGCAGGCCGCGAGCCCCCGGGCGCTGGAAGTCGTGCTGCGGCGCCTCGGCCACCCGCGCGACGGCCGCCTCGTCACCGCTCACCCGGCTCGCCAGGAGGAAGCTCCGAGTCTCGTAGCGCCGCTCGGCGAACCGCCGCCGGAGCTCGCCGCCGAGCACCAGGGCGTCTTCGAGCTGCTGCTCCGCCAGTCCGTCGGCCAGCCCGGTGCGGTGGAGGTTCGCCGCGAACAGCCCCCAGGTGCCGTCGCCGTCATCGGAGCTGCCGACCGCCCTCGCCACGGTCACCAGCGACGGGGCCGCGACCGCCACGTCGCTCACCGTGCCGTCCGCCCGGCGGACCCGCGCCCGCTCGCGGTCGGTGGCGGCCGAGAAGAGACCGACGGAGACGCCCCCGGGGAGCTGGCCGGTGAGCTTGGCGGCGCCCAGGACGGTCGTGGCGTCGGGCACCGCGAGGGCGGTTGCGCCGGCCGGGATCTCGCCCTGCGGCCGGCGCCCGACGCGCCGGGAGTAGAACGGCGACTCGTCGGCGAAGCTGGTCTCCCGGGTGGAGTAGGCGAGGCTGGTGTCGAGGCGGAAGAGATCGAGCCCTTCCAGGAAGAAGGGGCGACGCTCCGGCTGGAAGAGCTCGAAGGAGGTGAGGTTCACCTGCGACGGGTCGGCCTCGACCTGGCCGAAGTCGGGCAGCAGGGTCGCCGCCAGCCGGAAGCTCTCCCCGACGCCGGCGACCAGGTCCGCTCCGGCGGTGACCGAGGAGCCGTCGCCCCCCTCGCCGTCGTCGCCGATCCGGGGCGCCACGTAGGGGGTCAGCTCGAGCCTTCGCACGGAGGGCGGGGCGGGGACCTCGAGACGGTTCCAGTTCGAGACCACGCCGGAGAGGCCGGAGAAGCGGGGCGACCAGTTGGAGGTCTCGCCGTGGGCCGAGCTGTGGCGGTAGAAGTTGATGCCCCAGGTCAGGTCGCCGCCGCCGTCCGGGAGGCGGAACGGGAGCTGGGAGAAGGGGATGCGGAGCTCCGCGGTCCAGCCATCCGGCGTCAGCCGGGCCGCCCCCTGCCAGACGCCGTTCCACGAGCCGTCGTACTCGGTGTCCGAGAGCCAGGCGCCGTCCACCTGGACGCCGCGGGGATTGACCCCGAACGAGAACCCGGTGCGGCGGTCGTGGCGACTGTCGATCTCGACGAACGCCCAGTCGGAGGTCGTCTCGTCGTCGCGCCGCAGGTACGGTGCGACGATGGTCTCCGGTTCCGGGTCGAAGTAGGTGAAGGCCACGTAGAGGGCCTCGTCGTCCGCCAGCACCCGGGCTTCGGAACGCAGTGATGCAGGGGCCGCCGGCGCCGGCGAGCTCTCCACGAACTCGGTAGCGACGGGAGCGGTGCGCCAGGCCGGGTCGTCGAGCCTGCCGTCGACCACCGGCGGTGTACCGTCGATCCGGACCGCCGTCAGCGTCCGCGTCGCCAGCCGTGCCGGATCGCAGGCGGCGGTGGGGCACTGCGCCGCGCTCGCCGGCCTCACGGCACCCGTCGCCAGCGCGCCCACCGCCAGCACAGCCACCACCCATCTTTCGACACTCCACCTGCCGCCGCGTGTGCTTTCCTCTCTCATCGGCCGCTCCTCCTGCCCTCCCGGGCGTCGTTCTCCCGAGAGTTGCCCGCGACCGGCCGAAAGGTGTCCGGAGCTCTCAGGCGGTCCCGCAGCCGCCGATCAGGTGCTACCCTTCTGGGCTGGACACGGCCTCGGACCTTCCCCATGGAGCCACCGGAACCCTCGACAGCGGAGAGCGGCGAGCCGGAGCTCGTCGAGCGACTGGTCGCCTACCAGCGCGGCGAGATCGAGGGCTTCACCGCCCTCTACGCGGCCCTGGCGCCCGAGCTCGGCCGCTACTTCGCCGCCGCCGCCGGAGGCTCTGCCGCCGACGACCTCGTCCAGGAGACCTTCCTCGCCCTCCATCGGGCGCGCCGCACCTACCGGCCGCCGCTGCCGGTGCGACCGTGGGTGTTCGGCATCGCCCGCAACGTGCTGCGCCGCCACCGCCGGACGGCGGCGCGCAGGTCGCGGCGGGAGGAGGCCGGCACCGAGCACGGCGCCTCGGCGCTCAGACCCTCGGAACCGCCGGCACCCTCCGTCGCCGTCGAGGTGCGCGAGCTCGGCCGCGCCCTCGACCGGCTCCCCCCCGAACGGCGCGAGGCCTGGCTGCTCCACCATGTCCACGGCTGGAGCTTCCGGGAGATCGCGGCCCGCACGCGGGTCGGCATCAACGCGGCCAAGCTCCGCTCGAGCCGCGCCATGCGCGCGCTGCGGGCCGCTCTGGCCCCCGAGCCGGCCGATCCGGCCGATCCGGGAGGTCGCCGTGACTGAGCCCCGCTTCCCCGCCGAGCTGCTCGACGAGGTCGGCCGCGACCTGCGGCCGGTTCGCCCTCTCGCCTCGCCGGCCTGGCGAGCCGCGGCGCTCCTGCCGTTGGGCCTGCTGCTCCTGGTGGGGGCGCCGCTGGTCTGGGGGTTCCGCTCCAACCTGGCGACGCTCGGGCCGGCCCTGACCTGGGGCCTGTCGGCGCTCCAGACCCTCGCGGGCCTGCTGGTGGTCGGCGTGGCGTTGCGCGAAGCGGTGCCCGGCCGCGAGCTGTCGGGCCGGGCGGTGGCGCTGACCCTGGCGGCGGCTGCCGCGCTCTTCCTGGCCCAGACGGCGCTGACCGCCTGGCTCTTCCCCACCACCGTGCCGCCCGCGGTCCGCGTCCGTTACGCCTGGGAGTGCCTGGGCATGGCGACGCTCACGGCGCTCCCCGCCCTCGCCGCCGCGGCCTGGCTGGTCGTCCGGGCGCTGCCGTCACGCCCCACGCTCGCCGGTGCCGTCTACGGCCTGGGGGCGGGGCTGATGGCGGACGCCGGCGTGCGCATGTTCTGCTGGGTGACGACGCCGGCGCACGTCCTCATCGCCCACGGCGGCGCCGTGGTCGCGATGACCGGCCTCGGCGCCCTGATCGCCGGAGTGCTCGAACGCGCCAGGGGCCGCTAGGAGCGCAGGTCGGATCGCCCTCGAGACCGCGCGGCCCGCTCTATCCCTCCCCGAGCTCGAGGATCTCGTCCGGCCCGTGACGAGGTAGAGTCCTCGAGCCATGACCGTCCTCACCTCCACCGTGATCCTCCTGGTCGCCCTGCTCCACGCCTGGTTCCTGGTCCTGGAGATGTTCTTGTGGGACAAGCCCGTGGGGTTGCGGGCGTTCGGGCAGACCAGGGAGCAGGCCGCGGCGACGAAGGTGCTGGCCGCGAACCAGGGGCTCTACAACGGCTTCCTCGCCGCCGGGCTCGTGCTGGGGCTGCTACTGGGTGATTCCGGCCACGTCATGAAGCTCTTCGTCCTGGCGTGTGTCGTGGTCGCCGGTGTCTACGGGGCGTTCACCGCCAGCCGGAAGATCCTCTGGATCCAGGCCCTGCCCGGGCTGATCGGCCTGCTGCTGGTCGTCTTCACCGGGTGACACCGGACCCTCAGTAGCTGAGCCCGGTCTTCTTGCGTACCTTGCGCAGGGTCTTGGCGGCGGCGTGGCGGGCCCTCTCCGCCCCCTCGGCCAGGATCCGGCGCAGGCCATCGGCGTCGGCCACGAGCTCGCGGCGCCTTTCCGCGTAGGGGGCGAACAGGTCGCGCGCGGTCTCGAACAGCTCCTGCTTGATCTCGCCGTAGCCGAGCCCGCCGGCCAGGTAGCGCCGGCGCAGGGCCTCTTCCTGCTCCTCGTCGAGGAACAGCCGGTAAATCTGGAAGACGTTGCAGCGGTCGGGGTCCTTCGGCTCCTCCACCGGCGTCGGGTCGGTGACGATGCGCATGATCTGCTTGCGGAGCTGCTTCTCTTCGACGAACAGGTCGATGGTGTTGCCATAGCTCTTGCTCATCTTCTGGCCGTCGAGCCCCGGCACGGTGGCGACCTGGTCGTCGATGTCCGGCTCGGGGATGGTGAGGATCTCCCCGTACTCGTTGTTGAACTTGACGGCAATGTCGCGGGCCACCTCGACGTGCTGCTTCTGGTCCTTGCCGACCGGCACCTTCTCGCCCTCGAACAGCAGGATGTCGGCGGCCATCAGCACCGGGTAGGCGAACAGGCCGTGGTTGGCGGTGATCCCGCGGGCGACTTTGTCCTTGTAGCTGTGGCAACGCTCGAGCAGCCCCATGGGGGTGAAGTTCGACAGCACCCAGGTCAGCTCCAGCACCTCCGGCACGTCCGACTGGACCCAGAAGACGCTCTTGTCCGGGTCCAGCCCCAGAGCCAGAAAATTGGCCGCCGCGTCCAGGGTGCCCCGGGCCAGCGCCTTGCCGTCGCGCAGTGAGGTCTGGGCGTGGTAGTTGGCGATGAAGCAGAAGAGCTCCTCCCGCTCCTGGTAGTCGATCATCTGTCTCATCATGCCGAAGTAGTTGCCCAGGTGCAGGGAACCGGACGGCTGAATACCGGAGAGTACGCGCATGGTCTGTCGATCCTCGAGGTGGTCTTGCGGGAGCCGGGACGGGGCCGGACGGGATGGGGGCCCGGTTGCGGAAACGTAGCAACTGGACATCACGGGGTCAATCGGTCGGCGGCCCACAGAGCGGCATCTTGCACTCCGGGCCAAGTCGGCCTAGAATCCGAATGTAGATTCGGATTCAGATCGAACACCACCCTGCTCCACTGGAGAGGACCCGCGTGCCCC
>Ga0210085_1000375_pt1 | contig 19316 bp, 18 predicted proteins | sample China_Galinas_PW_5_FD_184866 | JGI IMG/M metagenome (GOLD analysis project Ga0210085, IMG submission 184866) | Wetland microbial communities from San Francisco Bay, California, USA, that impact long-term carbon sequestration - China_Galinas_PWC_D1... | ecosystem: Environmental > Aquatic > Marine... | reverse complement strand
GATCAGCAGCTGCTTCTGTCCCAACTGAAGCTCACGTTGCCCGATCAACCACCACCGCGTATCCAATCACAGACCGCAAGAGCCGCCTGACCAAGCCGCGGGCTTGTAGTGCCGACCTTTTGGATCCCACTCTTGGGATATCAATCAGTTATCCTTGCCGAGAGCCCTGAGTTGCGGAAGTCGGGCCAGCACCCGCGCCCGCTCTTGGTTTTCGGGCGAGAGCCTGCGCAGGGAGAGCGCGACGCCGGCGTAGAGCGACTGCTCGCGGCTGCCGGGAAAGTCGCGCTCCATTTCGGCCATCAGCGCGGTCAGGGAGGCGCGGGTCTTGGCGACCCCCTTGGCACGCAGGGCCGGGGCCAACAGGGCCAGGGTGCGGGCGTGGCCGTGGACGGCCTCGACCAACGCCTCGATCTCCTCGCGCCAGGCGTCGCCAAGTTCATTGGAAGCCGCGAAGCCTGGATGGAGCGCAGCGGAATCCAGGGCTCCCGGACCAGGCTGTGCTTCGTCCGGGCTACGGGATTCGAGGGTCCGCTCGATGAGCTGCACGGCGTCCTCGCAGGCGAGCCGCTGGAGCTCGATGCGGTTGGCCGCGGCCGCGAAGGTGCCGGGCAGGGTCTCGCGGCTGGTGAAGACGAGCCGGGTGCCGGGGCAGGCGAGCAGGCGGCGGGCGAGGACCAGGATCGCCTCCAGCTCGCGAGCGGCCTCCTCGGCCAGGGCGTCCGGGGTCTGCGCGGCCAGATAGGGCGGCAGCAGCACGCTCTCCATGTTGTCGATGATCAGGAGCGCGGTCTGCTCGGCCAGTGCCCGCTCCACCGGCTGGAATGCCTGGTCCGGGTCGTTGTGTTGGGCCACGGAGTAGTCCGCCCCGACCAGTTGGCGGCCGAGGACGTCCAGGACCACCGGGGCGGTGGTGTGGATCTCCACCGAGGCGAAGGCGGCCCGCTGCACCTGGCCGGAGCGCACCAGCCAGCGGCCGAGCTCGCAGGCGAGCGCGGTCTTGCCCTCGCCGCCCTGGCCGCGGATCAAGGCCCAGCGACCGGGGCCTTGGTCAGTGCGGGAGAGATCCGTGTCGGTCGGCGGCAGCAACAGGCGCTCGAGGGCCAGCAGCTCCCGCGAGCGTCCGGTGAAGGGCACCGGCGGGCGGGGGGCGAACGGATAGGCGGGCTCGGCCGGGTCGTCGAGGCGCAAGGCCCCGAGCCGGGTCTGCAGGCGCCGGTCGTTGTCCTCTCGGGTGCTCGGGGCGGGAATGGCGGTGAAGAGCTGGGGGTCGGCCTGCTCCTGGAACAGGACGGGGACGAACCAGCCCTGCAGGTGCTGCTCTCCAGCCCCGAAGATGCGGGCGCGGAAGCTGTCCTCGGCCAGGGCACGTTGGCCGGCGAGCATGGCCTCGCCGACCCGCCGGCCCGCGGCGAGGGTCCGATAAAAGGCGGCGACGAAGCGCCGGGCGGTCGCGACCAGCACCGAGTGGCTCATGGCGACCATCGAGGCGACGCCGACCTTGAGCAGCTCGGAGGCGACGGATTCGTTGGCCGCCTCCGCCTGGGCGCTCTCGCAGGCTTCGAGGAAGACCAGGGGGATGCGGTGCGCGCGCAGCAGGGGGCCGAGCCGGTCGGTGTGGATGGTCAGGTGGCGACGATTCCGGGGCAGGTCCTTGTCGCGCGGGTCCTCGAAGCAGAGCCCGCCGAGGCCGACCTGGCGGTCGTAGATGCCGTGGCCGTCGAAGTGGACGACCTGATAGGGGGTGCCGGCATCCTGGGCGCGTTGCGTGGCATCCCCCAGCGCGGGCAGGGTCGGCGGGCGCAGTTGGGTCAGCTCCACCAGGCCGCCGAGGTCCTCCACCGCCGCGACCAGGGCCTGGGCGCTGAAGCGGTGGTCGATGTAGCCGCTGGCATCGTCCTCGGGCCGGGCGGTGACCAGCAGTATGCGAATCGGCGGGGCCAGGACCGGGACGTCGAACACGCCCTTGTTCGGCAGGCGCCAGCGCACCCGGGTGGGGTGGGCGCCCCTGGAACAGGTAGGCGCCCCCGTCGTGCAGCAGCTCCCAGGGCAGGGCGAGCAGGGCAACGGCGGCCTCGCGTGCCTCGGCCTGCGCCTGCTCGGGCATCCCGGCCTCGATGTCCGGGTCCAGGTAGACCGAGAAGCGCCGCTCGGACCGGGGGGCGATGCCGGCCCAGGCCTGCAGGACATTGGTGGTGTGCTCGGCGGGGAGTGCGGCCCGGTGCAGGGCCTGGCCCCAGGTCGCCAGATCCGATTCGATGCGCTTGGCGCGATCGGCGAAGGGCCGTCCGGGCCAGACCGCGTAGTCCTCCAGGTACCAGCGCAGGTCATCGGCCTCGATGGGACCGAGTGGGGCGATCAGGCGCCAACTGGCCAGGCTCTCGACCTCCCGCCGGAGAGGGTCCGCGGGCTGGTAGAGCAGCCGGGCGCAGGCGCTGGGGCGGCGCTTGCCGTCCTGCTCGATGAAGCGCAGGTCGCTGAGCTTCAAGACCAGCTCCTCCACCGGCGGCGCTGCAGGCTGGGACTGGATGGGCGAATCGGTCGGGAGCCGTCTACCCAGGGCAACAAGGATGGTGCGGACCGCGGCATCGAACCCGCCGGGAACTCTGGAGATGGGGATGTAGATGGGCTCCTCGTCGAAGATCGCCTCCAGCACGCCGAGCTGGGTGGCGTCGAGGGAGAGGGGGATTACCGGGAGCTTGTCCCTGCCGCGCTCCTTTTGAACTGCGAGGGCATGGGCCAGCTCTTTGCCGACCCATTGCGACTGCAGGGAGGCGGGGTTGATCAGGACGGCGTAGGCACCGGCCTCGTCGATGGCCGTTTGAATCGCGGACCAAAGCGGATCGCCGCCGCGCAGCTCGCGCGAGTCGATCCAGACCGCCTCGCCCAGCTCGGCGAGGGTTTGGTGCAGCAGCGCAACAACGGCATCATCGGCGCTGGCGTGGGACAGAAAGAGGTTGCTCATGGTCGGCGCGGCTCCCTGTGTGCTCCTTGTCCGTCCGGGTGATTAGAGCAGTAGTTTGTAGCCTGGATGGAGCGCAGCGCAATCCAGGGTGTTTGTGATTGGTATTCGGGATTCCGCCAGGCTCCATCAGGCTACGTTGCCGGCAAGATATCGGCGGGGCCGGGAGGATTCCAGCTCACTTGGCGATTCCCAGAAACAGGGCCAAACAGCGCTCGATCTCCACCATCATATTCGCATCGATGCGCCCGATGGTTTGCCCGATCTTGTCGCGTTTCACGGTCATGGTCTTGTCTACCATCACTTGGGAGGGCTTCTGGAGGCCGTTATCGACGCTGGGTTGCACAGTCACGCGAAATAGAGGAGTGGAGACAAGCGTGCTTGTGACCGGCAATATTGTGACAGTAGCGTGCTCGCCAAATTGATCGGTTTGAATGACCAAGGCAGGTCTCGGCTTGCCGAAATCGCCTTGCATGGCGATGGTCACCAAGTCGCCACGCATCATTCCGTCCAGCCATCGATCTCCGCCAAGGCTTCGTCCATGAAGTGCTGCATGCCGGTGTCAGCCATGTCTGCTTGGGCAGCAAGTCGGCTCTGACGACGGCATTCCTCTGCGAAGCCCGGCCGTCGCGTATCGGGCACCCAGATTTGCACCGGGCGTAGCCCTGCCTTGCGTAGCGCGTCGCGGTGCTTTTGAACCCGTGCATTTACGTGTGTGGTGGCCATGTTCAAAGTATCCTTTGCCTGTTACATGTAAAACTGTAGCCTCCTGAAAAGTTACATGCAACACGCCCTTCGGCGACTATTGCGATTTCTCGGTTTGAGGAAGAACCCAGCTAACCGCCCTGATCCGTCTTATCCCCCAACAACCTCCTTACCACCACATAGAACACGGGCACGAAGAGCACCCCGAGCAGGGTCGCGCCCACCATGCCGCCCATGACGCCGGTGCCGATAGAATGGCGGCTGTTGGCCCCCGCGCCGGTGGAGACGGCCAGGGGCGTGACGCCCAGGATGAAGGCGATGGAGGTCATGAGGATCGGGCGAAAGCGCAGCCGGCAGGCCTCCAGGGTGGACTCGATCAGGCCGCGGCCCGATTGGCGCATGGTATTGGCGAACTCGATGATGAGGATAGCGTTCTTCGCCGACAAGCCGATGACGGCGATGAGCCCGACCTTGAAGTAGACGTCGTTCTCCAGGCCCCGCAGCCAGGTGAAGCTCAGTGCCCCCAGCACCCCTAGCGGCACCACCAGCATGACCGCCACCGGGATCGACCAGCTCTCGTAGAGGGCGGCCAGGGCCAGGAAGACCACCAGCAGGGATAGGGCGAAGAGCACCGGGGCCTGCTGGCCGGAGATGATCTCCTGTAGCGAGGCGCCGGCCCACTCGTAGCCGATGCCCTTGGGCATGTCCTTCTGGACGATAGTCTTCATGGCAGCCATGGCCTCCCCGGAGCTATAGCCCGGAGCCGGTCCGCCGTTGATCTGCACCGAGCCGTAGCCGTTGAAGTGGTCGATGGCCGGGGGCGCGATGGTCCAGTCCGCCTTGACCACGCTGGTCAGGGGGACCATCTCGTCCACTCTGCCCGATTCCTCTCCGAGGCTGCTCGGGATGTAGTAATGGCTCAGGTCTTCCGGACGGCTGCGGAAAGGCGCGTCGGCCTGGAGCAGAACCTTCAGCACCCGCCCCTGGTAGTTGAAGTCGTTGGCGTAGACAGGGGCGAGCATGAGCTGGATGGCGGCGTAGATGTCCGACAGGTCCAGGCCCATCGCCTGGGCCTGGATTCGGTCCACGTGCAGGTGCAGCTCCGGCGCATCCTCCAGCTGGTTGGGCCGCACGCCGGCCAGGACCGGGTCCTTGTCCGCGGCACCGAGCAGGGCATTGCGAGCCTGCATGAGCTTGGCGTGGCCCAGACCGGCGCGGTCTTCCAGTCTGAAGTCGAAGCCGCCGAAGCGCCCCAGGCCCCGCACCGTGGGCATGTTCACGACAAAGATGCGCGCCCCCTCGATTGCCTGGAGCGCCTGATTGGCCTCGCCGATGAAGGCCTGGATCTGCTCGCTCGGCTCCGTGCGCTCGTCCCATTTCTTCAGGCGGATGAAGCCCAGGCCCACGTTCTCGCCCTGGCCGACGAAGCTGAAGCCAGCCACGTCCAGCACCGCTGCGACGGCCGGATTCTTCTGCAGGATCACCTCCATCTGGCGCAGGACCTTGCCGGTGCGCTCCATGTTCGCGCCCGGAGGCAGCTGGATGATGACGAAGGCGTAGCCCTGGTCCTCCTCGGGCAGGAAGCTGGTGGGCAGGCGCGTGAAGAGAAATCCGGCCAGGACTACCAGGACCGCGAAGGCCGCCATCCAGCGCGGGGTGTGGCGTACCGCCTTGGTGACCCGGGCCAGATAGGAGCGCGAGAGTGCCAGGTAAAGGCGGTTGAAGCCGCGCAGAAACCAGTTGGGCTCACGGTCCGGGGGCTTGAGCAGGGATGCGCACAGGGCGGGCGTGAAGCTCAGGGCCATGAGGGCGGAGATGCCCATGGAGATGGCGATGGTCAGGGAGAATTGGCGGTAGATGGCCCCCACGCTGCCGCTGACCAGGGCCATGGGGATGAAGACCGCCGCCAGCACCAGGGTCATGGCGATGACCGCGCCTGTGATCTGGTCCATGGCTTTGCGTGCGGCCTCCTTCGGCGGCAGTCCCTCCTCGGTCATGATGCGCTCGACGTTCTCCACCACCACGATGGCATCGTCGACCACCAGGCCGATGGCCAGCACCAGCCCGAACAGGCTGAGCACGTTGATGGAGAAGCCGAGCAGGTACATGCCGGCGAAGGCGCTGGTCAGGGCCACCGGCACCACCAGGGTGGGGATCAGGGTCGCGCGTAGATTCTGCAGGAAGAGCAGGATGACCAGGAACACCAGCACGACCGCCTCGAGCAGGGTGAAGACCACCTCCTCGATGGAGATGCGAATGAACTGGGTGCTGTCGTAGGGGGTGAACCAGGTCACTCCCGAAGGGAAGTAGCGCTGATTCTCGTCCATCTTGGCGCGGATCTCTTCGGCGACCTTCAGGGCGTTGGCGTCCGGGGCGAGCTGAATGGCGAAGCCGGCGATGGGCTTTCCGTCGATGTGCACATCATGGCCATAGGACTCGGCCCCGAGCTCGATGCGCGCGACGTCCTTCAGGCGCACGTTGCTGCCGTCGGGGTTGGCGCGCAGGATGATCTCGCCGAACTGGGAGGTGGAGGTGAACCGGCTGGCGGCGCTGACCGATGCGGTGAACCCTTGCCCGGGCAGGGCGGGCTCGGCGCCGATGGAGCCCGCGGCGATCTGCACGTTCTGGGCGCGAACCGCCTCCAGGGCATCGTCCGCGCTCAGCTCGAAACCCCGCAGCTTGTCCGGGTCGAGCCAGATGCGCATGGCGTAGCTGGCGCCGAAGAGTCTGGCATCGCCCACCCCCGGCAGGCGGCGGATGGGGTCCAGGACCTGGGCCGAGATCAGGTTGTTGAGGGCGTAGGTGTCCAGGCTCGGGTCTGATGACTCGAGGGCCACCACCATGAGGAAGTCGTTGTTCGCCTTGGCGACCGTGATCCCGTTCTGCACCACCTCCCGGGGCAGCCTCGGCTCGGCGACGCTCAGGCGGTTCTGCACCTGGACCACAGCGATGTCCGGGTCCGTGCCGTTTAGGAAGGTCAGGGTGATGTTCGCCGTGCCGTTGGAGCGCGAGGTCGAATCGAAGTAGATGAGGTTGTCGACCCCCGTGAGCTGCTGCTCGATGACGGAGGTGACCGTCTTCTCCACCACCTCCGCGCTGGCACCCGGATAGCTGGCGCTGATGCCGACCTGGGGCGGCGCGATCGGCGGATAGGCGGACACGGGCAGCTGGAAGATGGCCGCCGTGCCGGCCAGGGTGATGAGGATGGCCAGGACCCAGGCGAAGATGGGACGGTCGATGAAGAAACGCGGCATGGCGGGGCCTTAGTAACGATTCAAAACACGCAACACAACTTTCTTGAACTACGAAATACGCGAAACACACGAAAAGGGATCGTACACACAAGGCTCTCTTTTCCGTTTTCGCTCCTTTTGCGTGTTTCGTAGTTTCCTTGTGCTTTGTTGAAACGCGTCCGGGTTGGTGCCGGCAACTGTGAGTAATTCTTTCAGGTGTCCCGCGCAGTTGATGGGGCGGCGTCCGCGGCCGGCGGAGCGATCTTCGCCTCGGCACCGGGCTTGACCTTCTGCAGCCCGGAGACGATCACCTGATCGCCGTCCGCGAGCTCCCCGGTGAGAATCCAGTCCTCGCGCGTCATGCCGCGCGTCTCGACGCGCCGCTGCTCGACCTTGCCCTCGTCGTTCACCACCAGCACATAGGCACCGGCGGCATCGCGCAGCAGTGCAGCCTGGGGCAGGAGGAAGGCATCGTCGATGTACCCGCTGGTCAGGCGCAGGGCCACGAACATGCCCGGCAGCAGGCGGTTGGCTGGATTGGCCACCACGGCCCGCAGGGAGACGGCACCTGTGCCCGGATCCACGGCCATATCGGTGAAGTCGATGCTGCCGGCGTGGGGGTAGGTGCTCCCGTCGGGCAACAGGATCTCCACCTCGAGCTCGGGGGGGTGATCGGGTCCCTGCCGTGCCTCGTCCTGCGCCCTCTCGAGCCCGGTCAGCTCCGCAACCGACTGGCTGAAGTTCACGTAGATGGGGTCGATCTGCTCGATGGTCGTGAGCTGTGTCGCCTCGTTCTGCCCCACCAGGGCCCCCTCGGTGACCAGGGCGCGTCCTGCGCGTCCGGAGATCGGCGCCGTGACCGTGGCATACGAGAGGTTGAGCTCGGCGGTCTCCACATTGGCCCGAGCCTGCTTCACGGCCGCCGCCGTCGTGCGCTCGTTGGCGAGGGCCGTGTCCAGGTCCTGCTGGGACAGGGTGTGCTTCTCGCGCAGCTCCACGTAGCGTTTGGCGATCAGGGCCGCATTCGTTGCATCGGCCTGTGCCTTTGCCAGGGTCGCTTCCTGCGCATGGAGGGTAGCCTCGAGCTGAGCAGGGTCGATCCGGAACAGCACCTCACCCGCCTTCACATCCGTGCCCTCTGTGTAGACCCGGGTCAGGATGATCCCCGCCACCCGTGCCCGGACCTGGGCAACCCGGGTCGCGGCCAGGCGACCCACCAGCTCGCGGGCCAGGGGCACGGCATCGGACTTCGCCCGCACGACCGAGACCTCGGGCGTGTGCTCAGCCGAGCGCTGGGCGTCCTGAGCCGCCGGCTTGTCGCAGGCATTCAGAAACAGGGTGGCCAGGATCAGCGCCGCAGCGCGCGGAAGAATGGACCTCATCGAACAACCCCGAGGTTTGGAGATACGACAAACGACCGGTAGTTTAAACGGCAGCGTTGCCCCGTAGGCAGGTTTCCGTCGCTTCGGTGTTCCGGTACGGAGACCCGATTCGGTCGTCTTGGTTCCCGTGGGGAGGGAGAGTCCGACGAGCGACCGCCGCGAAGGCCCTGGATCCATCGTCGGACGAAAATCCCACAACCGCGATAATCCTACAGCAGCGATGGGGGCGACGCTGGTCCGAGACAACCAGAGAGCCGGTCGCTTTCAACCGGTATGTGCTTATAAAAGTAGGGAATACCAGTGATTCGCCCAATGGCGACGGGCGGTTATGGAAGTTGGTCCATACATTGCATGCAACCGTCGCGGTGGATCTGGCTCAGGAAGACTGTAGCGGTTCGTGCGCAGACACGGGCTCGCCGAGGATTTCCCGGCCAAAGTCCCAGCAATCGGATTCGGCAGCAGAGCGAGCGGGTTTTCGAGGACAGCGGGCAGCGGATGCACACCCGATTCGAGGACGGTGTTCTGACCATCCGGATCCCAAAAGTACGCACCCGAGTATCGATCATGTTTTCTCCCCAGCAAGACCTCATGCGCCGGCCCAGTCACAGAAGGGATCCGAGGGTCGCTGAGCCCGCGTTTTGCCTTGTCTTCCAAGATGTGGAATCCGAGACCTGGCCACTGTTCCGGCCCTTGTTGCGCCGGCTGGACGCCTTTGGCGAGGTGCCCCTGAGCCTGTTGGTGGCGCCCGAGCGCCGCCCCGGCAGGTCGCTGGCGGATGACCTGCACTTCGCCGCTGAAATGGACAGGCGTCTGATCCGCGGCGATGAGTTGGTGATGCGAGGATACGGGGCGACCCCGGATGCTCCGGTCCGAAAAGATGCCGACGCCGATGCCGACGACGCGATGCGCGGAGACGCTTCGGATCCGCCATCGCTCTCGGAGTTCGATGAGCAAGTCCGACTCCGTGCGGGGTTGGCGCAGTTTACCGAGCTCGACTGGCCCGTGGAGGGTTTCGCAGCTTCCGGCTGGCAACTCGGCGACGGGGCACGCGCGGCTTTGGGAAAGAGCCCCTTTCGTTACACGTTCGACGGCGAGCACTTGATTCGCCTTGTAGACAACTGGCTCCTGCATACGCCGGTTGCGGTCGGGAGCGACCTCGGGGCGCCCAGGGATGATCTGGGGTCGTCGACGACCGATCCTGCCGCCGCGGACGGGCACCTGGAGCAGACGCCCTGTCTGCGTCTCGTGGTACATTCCATGGACCTGCAACACCCGCAGGGTCGCGACTTCTGGGTGCTCAAGCTGGACGAGATGCTCGCAGCGCGTCGGCCCTTGACGCTGTCGGGCTGGCTCGAAAGGGCGGAAGCTCGATCGACCTAGCGGTCGGCAACGGGGCAGGTCGTGCCCGGATAGGGTAGATCGGGCTGCACTGCGCGAAAGCGATTCGTTCGGGTCGGCAAGGCCGACCCCTGGCTGCGTCCGTGGGGCGTCTCCTTGAAATCCCTTCAGCCCCCCGCGGTTCCTTCCCTGAAATCCAGTCCCTTTCGGTGATAATCCACCTCGTCAGCCTTGCTGCCCGCATCACGCGGCGAGTGTTACAATTTTCGCATGTTTCGAGAATCCTGTTCGTTCTTGCGGAGCCCTTCCAGTCGGCGTCGGCTCTCGACGGCTCATGACGAGCCCCCCCGATGTTCCCCCTGCTCCTTCCTCCGCTCGGAGGGAAGAGTTCGATGTGCTCCGGGTCGATCGAGAATCTCGCTGTGCGCTGAGGTCTCCAATGTGTGGTAGAGGAGGTGATCAATGGCTGGTCACAGCAAATGGGCAAACATCAAGCACCGCAAAGCGGCCCAAGATAAGAAGCGCGGGAAGGTCTGGACGAAGCTGATCCGCGAGGTCACGGTCGCGGCTCGGGAGGGTGGGGGAGATCCCGACGCCAACCCGAGGCTGCGCCTGGCCATGGACAAGGCCTTCGGCGGCAACATGCCCCGGGATACCGTGGACCGTGCCATCAAACGGGGGGCGGGCGACGACGAAGGCGAGAGCTATGATGAGATTCGCTACGAAGGTTATGGTCCCGGCGGTACCGCGGTGATGGTGGACTGCATGACGGACAACCGCAACCGCACCGCTGCCGAGGTTCGCCACGGCTTCACCAAGCACGGCGGCAATCTGGGCACCGACGGCTCGGTTTCCTATCTGTTCAGCAAACAGGGTGTCATCAGTTTCCAGCCCGGCACGGACGAGGACGCCGTCATGGAGGTTGCGCTGGAATCCGGGGCGGAAGACGTGGTAGCGAACGACGACGGCTCCCTGGACGTGATCACGACCCCGGAGGACTTCGCAGCGGTCAAGCGGGCGCTTACCGATGCCGGCTTCGACACGGAGGTCGCCGAGGTGACCTTCAACGCCTCCACCCAGTCCGAGCTCGACCAGGAGACAGCCGAGAAGCTGCTCAAGATGGTCGATGTCTTGGAGGATCTGGACGACGTGCAGGAGGTTTACCACAATGCGGACATCTCCGACGAGATCATGGACGCGTTGGATGCCTGATTCGTCAAGAGCCTGTTGTTGACGAGCCCCAGCCCGTGCAGCCCAAGCCCCGCCTTCGCCACCGCATCCTGGGCATCGATCCCGGCTCCCGCACCACCGGGTTCGGGGTGATCGACTCGGACGGCAGCTGCAGTGCCCTGGTCGCCAGCGGCTGCATTCGGGTCGACCGCCATCCCTGGCCATCGCGGCTGGTCATGATCTACGACGGCGTGGCACGGTTGGTGGAGGAGCACCGCCCCCACGAGATGGCCGTGGAGCAGCTCATCTTTGCCCGGGATGCGACCGCCGCCCTAAAGCTAGGCCAGGCCCGCGGCGCGGCGCTCTGTGCCGGGCTCAAGGGTGACGTACAGGTCCACGAGTACAGCCCCAAATCCGTCAAGCTCGCTGTGGTGGGCAGCGGGGGGGCGGAGAAAGACCAGGTCCAGCACATGGTGCGCATCCTGCTCTCGCTCTCGGAGGTTCCGGGGGAGGACGAGGCGGACGCCCTCGCTCTCGCCCTTTGCCACGCCCATTCCATGGGCATCCCGGCACGTCCCAGGGCCGCGGCATCCTGGAGGGATTTCCGCCCGTGATCGGCAGACTGCGCGGCGCGATCGTCTTCAAGCAGCCACCGCGGCTCATGCTGGACGTGGGCGGTGTCGGCTACGAGCTCGAGGCCCCCATGTCGACCTTCTACGATCTGCCGGCCGTCGGAGAAGAGGTCATCCTGATCACCCATCTGTCGGTGCGGGAAGACACCCAGGTCCTTTTCGGTTTCCTACGCGAGGCGGACCGGACCCTCTTTCGTAACCTTCTCAAGGTGACCGGTGTCGGGGCTCGAATGGCTCTCGCCATATTGTCCGGCATGGATGCGCAACGTTTCGCATCTTGCGTTCAAGAGGAGGACATCGGGGCCCTGACCTGCTTGCCCGGGATCGGAAAGAAGACCGCCCAGCGGCTGGTCATCGAGATGCGGGACCGAGTGGATTCGCTACCCGCCGGGTCAGCGGTTGGTGCCCGCGCTCCGGCCGCCACCGGCAGCAGGGGGAGCTCCGCTTTGACCGATGCGGTGAGCGCCCTCACCGCCCTCGGCTACAAGCCCCTGGAGGCGAGCCGCATGGCCCGGGCGGCCGACGATGGGGCAAAGACCTCCGAGGAGATCATCCGTGCCGCGCTGAAGTCGGCCAGCACGCCCTGAGCCAGGGGATTGCCAGAAATGCGCCAGCTGTCGTGCGAGCCTCGAGGAAGCCGATCCGGACCCACATGAGCACGACCGATTCCGACCGCCTCATCAGCCCTCGCGCCGAGTCCGAGGACAATGCGCTGGACCGGGCCATCCGCCCGCGGCGCCTTGCGGACTATATCGGCCAGCCGGCGGTGCGCGAGCAGATGGAGATCTTCATCCAGGCGGCCCGCAGCCGCGGTGATGCCCTGGACCATGTGCTCATCTTCGGTCCCCCCGGCCTCGGCAAGACGACGCTTGCCCACATCGTCGCCCACGAGATGGGGGTGGGGCTGCGCCAGACCTCCGGTCCGGTCATCGAGAAGCCGGGGGATCTCGCGGCCCTGCTCACGAACCTGGAGCCGGGAGACGTCCTCTTCGTGGACGAGATCCACCGTCTGAGCCCCCTCGTCGAGGAGGTTCTCTATCCCGCCATGGAGGACTACCAGCTCGACATCATGATCGGCGAGGGACCCGCCGCCCGCTCCATCAAGCTGGATCTACCCCCTTTCACCCTGGTGGGGGCCACCACCCGAGCCGGTCTGCTCACCTCCCCTCTGAGGGACCGTTTCGGCATCGTGCAGCGGCTGGAGTACTACTCGCCGGAAGAGCTCACGCGCATCGTTCATCGCTCCGCGGACATCCTCGGCATCGAGACGGAGGCCGAAGGCTCCCGGGAGATCGCGCGCCGCTCGCGCGGTACGCCCCGGATCGCCAATCGCCTGCTGCGCCGGGTACGGGATTACGCCCAAGTCAAGGCCCAAGGGCGCATCACGGCCCGTGTGGCAGACCAGGCCCTGGCCATGCTCGAGGTGGATTCCCTGGGGCTCGACCACATGGACCGGCGCCTTCTGCAGGCGGTGATCGACAAATTCGAAGGCGGGCCGGTCGGGGTGGAGAGCCTGGCCGCGGCCATCGGCGAGGAACGGGGAACCATCGAGGACGTGCTCGAGCCCTATCTCATTCAGCAGGGGCTTCTCATGCGCACCCCCCGCGGACGCACGGCGACCCGCGCAGTCTACGGACACTTCGGGCTTGCCGCTCCGGCGACTGGTCGGCCCGAGCTCGGGATTCGGGATCTGTTCGGCGGGGCAGGGGAGGACCCATCGGGCCGAACGGGAGGAGATCGTGAGTGATTCGGAGCAAAGGGAATCCCGGAAGGCACGGAGCCGGTCCGCCGTGGGCGGGAAGGTGGCACCGTCTTTCTCGCTGCCGGTGCGTGTCTACTACGAGGATACGGATTCTGGTGGTGTGGTTTACTATGCCAACTACCTCAAGTTCATGGAACGGGCGCGCACCGAGTGGCTGCGCAGCCTGGGCTTCGAGCAGGACGAGGTGCGGGTGCGCGAGGGCGTACTGTTCGCGGTACGGCGTGCCGAGATAGACTACCTGCGTCCTGCACTCTTCAACGACCAACTGAGGGTTACCGTAGTTCTCTGCGGCAGCGGTGGTGCGAGCCTGCTCTTCGAGCAGGAGGTGCGCCGCGAGTCAGACGCGGCCCTCTGCTGCCGAGGCCGGATAAAGATCGCCTGCCTGAGCGAGAAGACCTTGGGCCCCAATCGCATACCGGCCGCGTTGCTGGCGGAGCTCGCCAATGTACTCTGAGCTTTCTCTCCTGGATCTGGTACTGAATGCGAGCATCGTAGTTCAGCTGGTGCTCGTATCGCTGGTACTCGCCTCCATCACCTCCTGGACCATGATCTTCGATCGCTCTCGGGTATTGAAGCGGGCGCGGCGGGCGGCGGACGATTTCGAGCAACGCTTCTGGTCCGGCGGGGACCTCAGCGCCCTTTATCGGGACCTGGAGCAGGACAAGCGCGGCATCAATGGCCTGGCCTCCATCTTTCGCGCCGGTTTTCGGGAATACGTGCGTCTGCGCAAGGGTGACAACAGGGATTCCATGGCCGTTCTTCAGGGCACCGAGCGTTCCATGCGCGTCGCCTTGAGCCGCGAGATGGACCGACTCGAAGTGAACCTCCCCTTCCTCGCCACTGTCGGCTCCACCAGCCCCTATGTAGGCCTGTTCGGGACCGTGTGGGGCATCATGAACGCCTTCCATGCCCTGGGAAACGTCAAGCAGGCGACATTGGCGCTCGTTGCGCCTGGGATCTCGGAGGCGTTGGTGGCCACCGCCATCGGTCTGTTCGCCGCCATCCCGGCGGTGATCGCCTACAATCGGTATTCGAGTCAGGTCGAGCGCCTCAACAGCCGCTACGAGGAGTTCATGGAAGAGTTCTCCACCCTGTTGCAACGCCAGGGTCAGGGCTGAAGCAAGGCTAGGAGAAGCAGGAGCCCGAGCATGCGAAAGTCCCGTCCGCGCCGTCGTCCCATGTCCGAGATCAACGTGGTGCCTTACATCGACGTGATGCTCGTGCTGCTGGTGATCTTCATGGTCACCGCGCCCCTGATCACGCAAGGCGTCAAGGTCGAGCTGCCCGAAGCGGATGCCGAGGTGATTGCGGGCGAGAGCTCCGAGCCGGTGGTCATCACGGTGGACCAGTTCGGGGATTATTACCTTGATGTGGGAGATGAGAAGGATCGTCCGGTGGATCGCGATACCCTGACGGCCCGCCTGAGCGCGGTGCTCAAATACAATCCGCAAACGCCCATCATGGTCAAAGGCGACGCCACCGTGGGCTATGGGCGCGTGGTGGAGGCGATGGTTCTGGCCCAGGCCGCGGGTGCGCCGAGCGTAGGTCTGATCACGGTCTCGCCCGAGGATGCCGAGTCCCGAGATGTGGGAGCTTCTGCACCGTAATCCGGGTGCCCTCGGGGTTGCCCTGCTGCTGCACCTGGTGCTCGCGGCCTTGCTTTTGGTGGGCGCGGACTGGATGATCAGGACCCAGGATCTGCACAAGAAGCCGCGCGTCGTGCAGGCCAGGATCATCAACCCCGAGGCCGTGGAGGCGGAGGTCGGGCGCCTGCAGCGGGCCGAGCAGAAGCGGCAAGCCGAACGGAAAAAGGTGGAGCAGGAGCTCGAGCAGCTGCAGGCTCGCAAAGACGAGGAGCAGGCGCGGTTGCAGGCGCTAGAAGAGCAGCGTCGTGCCCAGGAGGCGGAGCAGAAGCGCGCTCGAGAGCAGAAACGGCAGAAGGAAGAGGCTGAGCGACTCGCCAAGCTGCGCGATGAGAAGGCCGAGCTGGAGCGTCGGCAGCAAGCCGAACAGCAACGGCTCGCCGAGATTGCGGCCCGGCGCAAGGCCGAGGAAGAGGCCCGTCGAGAGGCGGAGTCGCAACGCTTGGCGGCGGAGCAGGCGAAGCGTCAGGCCGAGGCTGAGCGCAGGGCGCAGGAGCAGGCCAGGCAGCGGGCCGAAGCGAAGCGAAAGGCGGCGGAAAAGGCCAAGCTCCAGGCCGAGGCCAAGCAGAAGGCTGCGGCGGAGGAGGCGCGCCGGCAGGCCGAGGCCAAACGCCGAGCGGAAGAGCAGGCGAGGCAACAGGCCAAAGCGAAGAAAAAGGCGGCGGAGAAGGCCAGGCTCCAGGCCGAAGCCAAGCGCAAGGCGGAGGAGCAGGCCAGACAGCAAGCCGAAGCCAAGCGCAAGGCCGCGGAAGCGGCCCGCCGTGAGGCACAAGCGAAGAAGGCGGCCGAAGAGGAGGCGCGCAGGCGCGAAGAGGCCAAGAAGCAGGCCGCCGCGGCGGCGCGGCAGGCGCGGGAAGAGGATCTGTTGGCAGCTTTGGATGCGGAGCGGGACGCCAGCGAGCTGGACTCCTACGTCGCTGCCATCCATGAGCGCATACGACAGGTCTGGGTTCGTCAGCCGGGCATGAGCCGCGACCTCTCCTGTCTGGTGGAAGCTCGGCTCATTCCCGGAGGGGATGTGACACCCGGGAGTGTGCACGTGATCCGCAGCAGTGGTAATCCGGCGTTCGACAGGTCAGTCGTGGCCGCTGTCTACAAGGCGTCCCCGCTGCCCGTGCCCGAAGGACGGCTCTTCGAGCAGTTCAGAAATTTGGGGCTGAGTTTCAAACCATGAGACAGATTCCGAATCCATGAAACCTCTGTCTATCCTTGCGCTTTTGTTTCTGCTGGTCTGGCAGTCGGTCGCCCAAGCCCGGCTCACCATCGAGATAACCGGGGGGACCGAAGGGGCGCAGCCCATTGCCATCGTTCCCTTCGCCAAGCCCGAGGGTGGGGGCCCGGTTTCCGAAGACGTCGCTGCCGTCATTGCCGCCGATCTCGCCCGGACCGGGCGTTTTCGTCCCATGCCACGCCGCGACATGGTGGCGACGCCCCATCGTGCCGAGGACGTGGATCTGCGCGATTGGCGCCTCTTGGGGATGGATAACCTGGTGGTCGGGGAGGTCAAACCGTCGGCGGTCGGGGGCTACGAGGTGAGCTTCGTGCTCTTCGACGTCTTCCGCGGGGAGCAGCTCACAACCATGACCTTCAACAGCAGCGCCTCGGATCTGCGCTACACCGCCCACCGCATCGCCGATGTGATCTACGAGAGGCTTACCGGCTCTCCCGGGGTTGCGGCAACGCGCATTGCCTACATCACCTCAGCGGGTGGCCGGGGCGGCCAGCGCGTCAAGCTCGAGGTGGCGGATTCGGACGGCTACAATCCCCAGACCATCGTCTCTTCAGGCGAGCCCATCCTATCCCCGGCCTGGTCTCCGGACGGGCGCAGGCTCGCCTACGTGTCATTCGAGAATCACCAGACCGCCATCTATATCCAGGAGTTGGCCACCGGTCAGCGGGAGCGGGTGGCGGCCTACAAGGGGATCAACGGCTCTCCGGCCTGGTCCCCGGACGGGCGAAGCCTGGCCATGACCCTGTCCAAGGACGGCAATCCGGATATCTACGTGCTCGACATGGCGAGCCGCAACCTGCGTCGGCTCACGGACCACTTCGCCATAGATACCGAGTCCGCCTGGTCACCGGACGGCAGCAACATCCTCTTTACGTCCGATCGCGGCGGCAATCCCCAGATCTACAAGGTTCCGGCCAGTGGTGGTGAGGCGACGCGGGTTACCTTCGAGAACGACTACAATGCGCGTGCCTCCTATGCACCCGACGGCCGCTCGATCCTGATGGTGACCCGGGTCGGTGGCGGTTTCCGTATCGGCCTCTTGGACCCGAGTACCGGGGCTATGAGGTATTTGAGCGACGGCCGGCTGGACGAGTCCCCGAGTTTCGCTCCCAACGGCGCCATGGTAATTTACGGAACCCAGTACGGCGGTCGCGGCGTCCTGGCCGCCGTCTCGGTCGATGGGAGTGTGAGCCAGCGGTTATCCCAGGGAGGCGGCGACGTACGTGAGCCCGATTGGTCGCCCATCCTGCATTGACCTCACCGGACGGCTTCGGATCGCTGCCCGGTTGCCGGCGTTCCCGAGTCGGGCTGCGGCGAAATCGTCATCGACGCAATCTTGACACAATCGTAAGGAGATCGAGCTTGAAAAAGATCCTCGGTACGGCCTTGCTCGCGCTGTCGATAATCCTCCTCTTGAACGGCTGCTCCAACAAACCTGTCCATGAAGAGGGGGCCGGCGGTGCCGAGGGCGCGCAAGGGTCCGCTGGAGCAACCACTTCGGCTCTGTCTGGACGAGGGGGTGGTTACACTTCCGCCGATCTGAACAATCCGTCGAGCCCCCTGTATCAGCGGACCATCTATTTCGACTATGACAGCAGCGATATCCGCCCGCAGTTTCTCGATGTCCTGCGCGCGCACGCCTCCTACCTTTCCGCGAATTCCGATGTTTTGGTGACCCTCGACGGTCATACCGACGAGCGCGGTACCCGTGAGTACAATCTGGCCCTCGGCGAGCAGCGTGCCGACGCCGTACGGCGCTTCCTGGTCGCAGAAGGAGTGCCGGACCGCCAGATCCATATCATGAGCTACGGGGAGGAGCGGCCTGCGAACCCGGGCCACAGCGAGGCGGCCTGGGCCTTGAACCGGCGGGTCGAGCTGGTCTACTGAGGCGGTAGTGATGAGATATCCCACGACCTTCTTCCTACTGATGTTCGGCTTGCTGCCGGCCTTCCCGGTTGTGGCCGATCAACGCCTCTCCGACCTGTTGCTGCAGATTCAGCGCCTGCAGGAGGAGGTGCAGCAACTGCGCGGACAGGTCGAGGTGCAGGGATATCGAATCACGACCCTTGGAAAGCAGCAGCGGGAGCAGTACATGGATCTGGATTCCCGCCTCGGTGGCCGGTCGGCAGCTGCTTCGACCCCGCCCGGTGCCCCGGTCGCGGCAGGAACCTCTGCGAAACAGACCCTAGTCGCTTCGGAAGGATCGAGCGCGGAGAGCAAGCTCTATCAAGCCGCCTTCGACCTGCTCAAGCAGCGCCGTTACGACGACGCCATTCGGGCCTTCCAAGACCAGCTGGCGCGTTATCCAAACGGCGAGTATGCGGACAATGCGATCTATTGGCTCGGTGAGGCGAGCTACGTGAAGCGCGACTATTCCGGTGCCTTGACGCAGTTCCAGCGCCTCTTGGCGAGCTATCCACTCAGTCCCAAGGTGCCCGGCTCCATGCTGAAGATCGGTTACATTCACTACGACCAAGGCGACGTGCAGCGGGCGCGTACCACCTTCCAGGACGTGGTAACCAAGTTCCCGAACAGCGACGAGGCGCATCTGGCCAAAAGCCGTCTCGAGAGTATGACCCACGGGGGGCGCTAGGCCTCCATCAGACCCCGGGATGGGGCGCAACATCCCCGGGTGACCAACTGTCGGAACGCTTACACGCTTGCCCCATCATTCCTCGTCTTTTGCCAGAGCATCGGCTCGCCCGCCGCACAGGACGGCGGCTGGTTGCCCGGCTGGGAGAGAGTCGGGATCGTCTGCCGGAGCGGTGTGTCTATGGTAGCGTAGGCGGGTCTTTCTGAATCATGACGCACTACGGGGTACCGGGGCCACGCTCTTGCTCCCGGCTATACTGCTATGAGCCCGGTGCGAATCCGCGAATTCCATGACCAGCCTCTACTTCGATTGCTTCTCTGGTATCAGCGGAGACATGAACCTCGGGGCCTTGCTCGACCTGGGGGTGGAAGAGGCGGTTCTGCGCGATGGGTTGGGTCGGCTGGGTCTGGAAGCTCATGCCCTGCGCATTGGACCGGCCAGCCGCGGCGGAATCGTCGGCACCAGGGCCGAGGTGGTGGTCGAGGCGGGTGCCGGGAAACCGGCCCGCCGGCTCGCGGCGGTCCGGGAGCTGATCGGACGCTCCGGACTGGGCCGTCGCGTCGAGTCCTTCTCCCTGCGCGTTTTCGAGCGTCTGGCAGCGGCGGAGGCCAGGGTTCACGGTGCTCCGATCGACGAAGTTCATTTCCATGAGGTGGGTGCGGTCGACG
>Ga0210085_1000374_pt1 | contig 19341 bp, 18 predicted proteins | sample China_Galinas_PW_5_FD_184866 | JGI IMG/M metagenome (GOLD analysis project Ga0210085, IMG submission 184866) | Wetland microbial communities from San Francisco Bay, California, USA, that impact long-term carbon sequestration - China_Galinas_PWC_D1... | ecosystem: Environmental > Aquatic > Marine... | reverse complement strand
TCCGGGGGCCGCGTAACCATGCCGAGAAGATCATCGGTAAGCCGTGTGCGGGAAAACCGCACGCACGGATTGAAAGGGGAATGGGGAAACAGGCCCGCTCGGGTACTGCGCCCCTGACTACCAATGGCCGACGAGCTGAGAATCGACGAGCGGCTTGCGATCCCCCTGGCGGAGATCGAGCTGCGCACGAGCCGCTCCTCCGGGCCGGGCGGGCAGCATGCGAACGTGACCGCCTCGCGGGTGGAAGCGGTCTTCGACGTGGGCGCTTCCGTGGCGCTGGACGACGCGCAGCGGGCGCGGCTGCTCAAGCGGGCAGGGCCGACCGTCGTCGCGGTGGCCCAGGACGCGCGCGGCCAGGCGCGTAATCGCGAGCTGGCGCTGGCGCGCCTGGCGGCGAAGATCGCCGCGGCGCTGGTCGTGCCGCGGAGCCGCCGGCCGACGCGGCCGACGCGCGCCGCTCGCAAGCGGCGCATCGAACAGAAGCGCCGCCAGGGCGAGCGCAAGCGGGCGCGTCGCCGGCCCGGCGGCGACGACTACTGAGTGGCAGACTCGGGCCGATGGCAAAGCGCAAGAAGCGGCGACCGCGCGAGAAGCCGGCGACGGTCGACTACACCGACGCCGAGGGCAACGTGCTCACCCTGCGCGAGTCGCTCAGCGCGGGCACGATCGCGAAGCTGCAGGAGGGGCCGGCGACGGCGGCGACCAGCCAGGACGACGCCTGGCGCCGCCGCACCGAGATGCTCTTCGAGCGCCTCGCGGTGGGTTGGGAGATCGCCGGGCTTCCACTCGAGGATCAGAAGATGCTGCTCGGCCGCTACCGCATGGCCGACCCCGAGACCCAGGAGTGGGTGCGCCGCACGATCGACGCGCACCTGGAGCGCTTCATCCCCGAGCTCGCCGGGTAGAGCGGGACCATGGTCTCCGACGAGATCTTCGCCAAGGCAAGATCCGGCCACATTCTCTCGGTCCTGCGGCCGCCGGGGTAGGGCAGTATCCGATGGGCGCGGCTGGGTTCGAACCAGCGACCTCTCGCGTGTGAGGCGAGCGCTCTCCCGCTGAGCTACGCGCCCGGGAGGGGGCTGATCATACGGCTCCGGCGGGGGAGGTTTGGCCGGGCGGGCCGGTCTCGTCCTCGGCGATCGCGCGGTGCTGGAGGGCGAGGCCGACGAAGGGGTAGATCAGGGTCGAGAGCATTGCGGCGCCGACCAGGCCGGCGGCGGTCGAGGTCTCCATGCGGCCGGCGTCGATCGCCAGGGTGGTGATCGCGACGACCAGGGGCAGCGCCGTGGCCGAGTAGAAGCCCAGCGCGCCACGTTGGGGGAGGCGGAGCGTGCCGCGGTAGAGCAGCAGCGCCGGGGCTCCGCGGATCACCAGGAAGAGGGCGAGGAACATGAACAGCTTCGCCAGCGCGCCGAGCGAGCCGAGGGCGAGGATGTCGAACTCCATGCCGCTGGTGACGAAGAAGAAGGGGACGAAGAAGCCGAACCCGACCGCGGTCAGCTTCGACTCGAACACGGTTCGCTCGCGTCCCTTCAGCGCCAGGCGCACGATCATCCCGGCGACGAAGCCGCCGAGCAGCACGTCGAGGCCGAGGTCGCCGGCCAGGAAGACGAGGCCGAAGATCAGCACCACCGTGACCCGCACGGCGAGCTGGCTGCTCGCCTCGAAGGTGCGCTCGAGCGCTGCCCAGCCCTGGCCCGTCAGCCGCACCGAGACCAGGGCCAGCAGCAGGGCGACGAGGATGAAGGCGATCAGGATCGAGGCCTCATGGATCGGTTTCTCGGTTGAGAGGAAGAGCGTGATCATCATGATCGGGCCGAACTCGCCGATCCCGCCCGCGGCAAGCAGATAGGTGCCGAAGCGGGTGCGCAGCTCGCCGCTGTCGCGGAGGATCGGGATCAGCGTGCCGATCGCGGTCGTCGTCAGTGCCGCTCCGGTGTAGAGGAAGGAGAGGACGATCCCGGCCAGCGCCAGCAGGCCGCCGGCGGCGAAGGCGAGCAGGATCGAGATCCCCCAGCCGATCGCGCCGAGGACCAGCGGCCGGCCCTTGATCCGCTCGAAGTCGATCTCGTAGCCGGCGAAGAAGAAGAGCATGCCGAGGCCGAGGTTGGAGAAGAATTTGGTGAACTCGTCGGTGTGGGCAAGGTGCAGCACGTCGGGCCCGACAAGGATCCCCAGCGCCAGCTCGAGCACGACCACGGGCGGCGCGATGCGGCGCGGCAGCAGGCTCGAGGTGATCGCCGCCAGGGCGGCGACGAAGACGATTACAAAGAACGACTCTGCGTCAACGTGGATCAAGGCGGCACGATCCTATGGGCGGGACCGGGTAGGATCGCGGGCGGACCGTGCTAGGCGGGGAATCAGCGGTGCCTTGTAACCCGCAATCCGCTCTAGCGGGGCCGAAAACCGCTCTAAGGGGCTGGCCTTCGGGACCGGTCCGCCGGGGGCGGCGTTGACGGCCGGGTCCTGCGCGACGTAGGCACGTGAATCAGGTCAGGTCCGGAAGGAAGCAGCCTTAAGCGGAAGCCGCGGGTGCCGCAGGCGAGCCCGACTCGAGCCAACACCGACGGACATGCCTGGGGACCTCGCTTCGAAGACGGGTGCACGGTCCATACATAGCCGCGCAGCGCTACCACCCATGCCGCCGTCGAGGCGGTCGAGCGCGCACGTTGAAGGATTGTGTCCCCTGCAGGGGAGTCAGTCGTTCAATCGCGGCTAGCAGCGGCGGTAGAGGACCCAGGACTCGTTGCGGGCAACGGGGCGGAAGCCGTCGGGGACGGGGGTGTCGAGGCGGGCTGGGTCGTTGGGGTCGAGGATGAAGTTATGGACGACGAAGGGAGTCGCCGGGTCGAGGAAGTAGCCGCGGCGGGGCTGGCGCTGCTCGGAGGAGCTGACGATGCGGCTCGGCCGGATGTCGAGGTCGAAGGCGAGGCGGGGCACGGCGCGGTGGTTGGGAACCGAGACCGGCAGGCAGAGCGGCTCGAAGGCGCCCGAGTCGGTGAGGTCGCCGAGGTCGGACTCGATCTCACCCTGGTTGGTCAGGTCGACGTCGACCCGGTGCAGCAGGTCGTACTGGTTCGGCGCCCAGGCGACGAACATCAATGCGACGACGGCGGCGAAGGCCTGCCAGGGGCGGCGCCAGCGGTGTCCGGGCTCAAGCAGGCGCCAGCCGAGCAGGCCGAGCGCGGCGAAGACGGCGAGGATCGCCGCGGCGAGCATCGTGTAGCGGGGGATGATCGCCAGACCGGCGCAGGCGAGGATCGCGAAGGCGCCGAGGGCCAGCGCGGCGGCGGCCAGGCCGATCGCAGCCTTTTCCGGGTCATAGCGTGGAAAAAGCTGCGATCGGCGGCGCGAGAGGACGATCACGGCGGCGGCGAGCACCCCGCCCGCGGCGGCGACCATTCCCGGCCACTGCAGGACCTCGCCGAGCCGGCGCGGGCCGTAGAGCACGAGGTCGACCGGGCCGGTCTCTCGGGCCAGCGTGTCGACGGTCTCGCGGGTGCCGGTGAACGAGTAGGTGGGGGAGCCGGACGTGATCCAGTCGAACAGCGCCCAGAGCACTGGTCCGGCAAGGGTCAGGCCGGCAAGGACGGCGAGAGGGCGGGGGGATGTGGGGGTGCCCCTCGCCCCGACAAACGGCGGTCTAGTGAGACCGCCGTTTTGAGTATCCGCCGGTTCGAGGGGCACCCCCACATCCCCCTCACGCTCGCGGCTCTCGCGAGCCCCGCCCTTTCTGAGCAGCGGGTAGGCGAGGTACGCCAGGTAGGCGAAGCTGAAGAGCCATGCCTCGGGGCGTAGCAGTCCGGCTAGGGCGAGGAGAGCTAGTACGGGCCAGCCTGCTCTCGGGCGCTTGGTCTCTATAAGGAGAGCTGCAAGGACGAGGGCTATGTAGGGGACATCGATGTAGGCGCGGAGGCCGTTGGAGAGAAAGGGGGCGCGGGTTAGGACGATCGCGGCGGCTGCGGCGCCGATCGGGCGGTCGAACCAGAGCGAGCCGAGGCGATAGACGAGGTAGCCGACGAGGCCGAGCGAGATGTAGGCGACGATCATCGTCAGGTCGATCGCGCCCTCCCCCAGGGGCGAGGCGACGAGGCCGAACAGTTCGGCCAGGGGGTGTGGAGTGGGGGGCAGCGCGGCGCCTCGGTCGGGGCTGAGGCCATCAGCGAGTTCCCGTCCCCATAGCAGCGAGTAGATCGTGTCGTAGTTGGGGAAGCCGAGCGGGAAGAGCGCCACCAGCAGCGCCGCGACGGCGGCGACCCAGGCGGCGGGCGTGAGCCGGCTGCGGAGCATCGGCGCAACCTATCTGGCGCGGGGCGCGTAAATGCACCATAGGGTCAGAAAGGCGCCCCGCGGCCGTGGATACACTGGCCGCAGTGCCCTCCGCGAGCGACTCGACCTCTCTCTACCGCCGTCACCGCCCCGGTTCCTTCGACCAGGTGGTCGGTCAGCAGCACGTCGTCCGCACCCTGCGCAACGCGGTCGAGCAGGGCAAGGTCCACCACGCCTACCTCTTCGTCGGTTCGCGCGGCACCGGTAAGACCTCGATGGCGAAGATCCTCGCCCGCTCGCTCAACTGCGAGCGCGGCGGTCCTACCGTCACCCCCTGCGGCGAATGCGAGTCCTGCGTGACGATTGCCGCCGGCAGCTCGGTCGACGTGATCGAGATGGACGCGGCCTCGAACCGCTCGGTCGACGACGTCCGCGACCTGCGCGAGCGGGTCGCCTACGCTCCGGCCGGCGGGCGCTGGAAGGTCTACATCCTCGACGAGGCGCACATGCTGACGAAGGAGGCCTGGAACGCCTTCCTCAAGACGCTCGAGGAGCCGCCGCCGAACACCGTCTTCGTGCTCGCGACGACCGAGTCACACAAGGTGATGGCGACGATCGCCGACCGCTGCCAGCGCTTCGACTTCCAGCGCCCCTCGCTGGAGCAGATCTCCGAGGTGGTGCAGCGGGTCGCCGTCGCCGAGGCGATCGAGGTCGACGAGGGGGCGGTGGCGACGATTGCCCGCTCCGCCTCGGGCAGCTTCCGCGACGCGCTCGGCACGCTCGACCAGCTCGTCGCCTACGGCGGCAGCAGCGTCGGCCTCGACGACGTGCTGCAACTGCTCGGAGCCGCCGACGCCGAGCTGCTCTTCGGCGCCGTCGACGCGGTGACCGCCGAAGACCCCAGGGCGGTGCTGTTCGGGGTCGAGGAGATGGCCCGCTCCGGCCGCGACCCGACCCAGTTCGCCCGCGACCTGCTCGCCCACCTGCGCCACCTGCTCGTCACCCAGACCATCGGTGAGGTCCCCAACACCTTCGTCGTCACCGCCACCGACCAGGAACGCCTACGAGCTCAGGCCCAGGCGATCGGCGCCGCCACCCTCGTCCGCACGATCGACGAACTCTCACAGGCGCTGACGTCCGTGCGCGAGGGCGACGACGCCCGCATGGCCGTCGAGATCGCCCTGCTCAAGGCGGCCCGCCCAGATCTGGACCCATCCACCGAGGGGCTCCTGCGACGCATCGAGCGGCTGGAGCAAAGGGATGGAAGCCCTCAGCCGCGGGTCCTGTCGCGCGACGAGGGGGGGTTAGCGGTCAAGGATGACCGAACCCCCCCTCATCCCGCGCCACCCACGGAAGAGGCGCCGGCGCCCGAATCCCCAGCGTCTGACTCCAGCAAATCTGACGCGGGTGGCGGAGGGGAGGGGGGTGTTCGGCCGGGTGAGGCCGCTAACACCCCCCTCCCCTCCGACAGGACCCGCGGCCCAAATGCGTCTGAGCTGGATCTCGACCAGCTCGTGAAGGTCTGGCCCGCCGTCCTCGACCAGCTGTTGCAGACGGCTCCGGCCCTGGCGGCGACCTTCGAGGGCGCGAGGCCGGTCGCGTTCGAGGATCGGACGCTGACGATCGGGTTCCCGGGCAATCACACCTTCAACAAGCGCAAGGCCGAGGCCCCCGACAAGCGGGAGCAGATGGCGGCGGCGCTGGAGATGGTGCTGGGCGAGAAGATCCTGCCCGCCTACTCCGTGCTTGACGGCAAGGACTTCACCTCGGACACGGAAACGGCGGACGACAGCGTCGACCACGAGGCGCTGGTGGAGAAGATCAAGAGCGAATTCGATGCTGAGGAGGTCGGTTGATGGCACGCGGCGGTCCGGGAGGCTTCGACGTGAACGCGCTGATGAAACAGGCGCAGCAGATGCAGCAGCAGATGGAGCAGGCACAGGAGCAGCTCAAGGATGAGACGGTCGAGGCCAGCGCCGGCGGCGGCATGGTCAAGGTGACGATGGGGGGCGACATGACCCTGCGCGAGATCTCGATCGACCCCGAGGCGATCGACCCCGAGGAGGCCGAGATCCTCGCTGACATGGTTCAGGCCGCCGTCAACGAGGCGCTGCGCGCCGCGCAGGACCTGGCCGGCTCGAAAATGGGCGGGATCACCGGCGGAATGGGCGGCATGGGCCTGCCGGGAATGTGAGCGGCGAGGGACCGGCGCCGCTTTCCCGCCTCGTCGCCGAGCTCTCTCGGCTGCCGGGGATCGGCCAGCGCACGGCGCAGCGACTCGCCTTCCACATCCTCCGTGCCCCGGATGAGGAGGCGGCGGCGCTCGCCACGGCGATCCGCGAGGTCAAGGAGAAGGTCGGCCTCTGCGAGCGCTGCTTCAACCTCTCCGAGGGGCCGCTCTGCCGCATCTGCGAGGACTCCAGCCGCGACCAGGTGACGATCTGTGTGGTCGAGGAACCCGCCGACGTGATCCCGATCGAGCGCACCCACGAGTACCGCGGCCTCTACCACGTGCTTGGTGGCGCGCTTTCGCCGATCGACGGGGTCGACGCCGGCGACCTGAAGATCGCCGAGCTGCTGCGGCGGGTCGCGGATGGAGACGTGAGCGAGGTCGTCCTCGCCACCAACCCGACGACGACCGGCGAGGCCACCGCGCTGCACATCGCCGAGCAGCTGCGCGGCCAGGCCAAGGTCAGCCGCCTCGCCAGCGGCCTGCCGATCGGCGCCGACCTCGAGCACGCCGACGAGGTCACCCTCGGCAACGCCTTCGCCGGCCGCCGCACGCTGGATTAGGGCGCAGATTCGACGCTTCTCCTAGAGGGGTGTCAGACCGCAAATAGCGGGGATCTGCGGTTCTGGCGTCCGCCCGCTTCGCCAAGGTCTCGGCGTGGCGACGGAATCCCCGACCAGAGAAGGCACGGAGGCGGGGGCCGGCAGGCTTGCCCGTGAGCTCTTCGCCGATGCGGCCCAGCGCCTGGCGGACGAATTCGGCTCGGTCGCCGCCGCCGCGATCGGCACGCTCTCGGAAGGGGCTGGCGCCAGCGCTCCCCCGGTCGCGCCGGAGGGGGAGCACCCGAGCCTTTACCGGCCCGGGCAGCTGCGCCGCCGGCTCGACCAGCTGCTCGAGTGCCAGCGGCGCTACCAGCAACGCTTCGCGCTTGTCGTCTTCGATGTCGAGGGCCCGGGGGCGCGGGCTGGCGAGGCCGGCGACCGCCAGACGGCGCTGGCCGTGGTCGGCGCCGCGCTGGGGGAGAGCATCCGGCTCGTCGACGAGACCTTCCGCCTCGAGGAGGACGCGCTCTGCGTGCTCGCCCCGGGCCAGGACACGATCGGTGGCGTGCAGATGGCCGAGCGCCTGCTCGATCAGCTCGACGACCTCGAGCGAGCGGGTGGGTTGCGGATCGGGATCTCGGCCGGCGTGGTCGCCTGTCCGGACCACGGCAACGACGCCGACGGACTCCTGCACAAGGCCGACGAGGCGATGTGGCGCGCCCGCTCGGTCGGCCAGCCGGTCGGCGTCGGCGTTCTCGAGTCTTTGCAAGATCGCTGACAGATTCCTGAAATCTGTCCATAACCGCTGTAAACCTGGCACTTCGGTGGCAGAATGCTGCGCATGCCGGGGATCCGAACCAACGCCGCCGCCGAAGTTCTGGGCGTCAGCCCAAACACTTTGCGCAGCTGGGAGCGCCGCTACGGCTACCCGGTGCCGAGGCGCACCCCGGGCAACCATCGCAACTACGAGCTGATCGAGCTGCAGACCCTGCGCGACGCGCTCGGTGAGACCGGCAACATCAGCTCGGCGATCGAGCTGGCGCGCCAGCGCCAGGAAGCGCCGGCCAGCGGCGGCGGCCTGCTCACCGCCTTCGAAGGCTTCGATGAGGACGCCGCCGATCGCGCGATCGAGGGCAGCCTCGCGATCCGGCCGCTGGAACGCACCGTGGAGGAGTTGCTGCTGCCGGCGATCGACGAGCTCGCCGCGGACCCAGAGCGCCAAGCGGAGCTCGAATTCGCCGCCCGCTGGGCGAGCGGCTGGCTGCACGGCGCCCGCCGCCTCGCCTCGACCGCCTCGCGTCCGGCCGGAATCCTGCTGCTCGACTCCAGCCGCGGCTCCGAAGCCGAGTCGGTCCACGCCCAGGCTCTGGACCTGGCACTGCGCCGCGCCGGCTTCCGAGTGCTGATGCTCTCCGACGAGCTCGGCGAGGAGCGTATGGAGCGTGCCCTCGGCGCGCTCGACCCGACCGCGATCGTGCTCTGCGGCCCTGGCGCCGACACCCCTTCCGCCGTGCAGCTCGTGCGCAAGATCCGCGAGGCCGGCTTCGACGCTCCGCTCTACGGCTTCCGTGCCAGCGGTCTGATCGGCGATGCGATCCCGCCCGCCGGCGACCATCCCAGCGAGGTAACCGGCATGCTCAACGCCGACCTCCGCCGCCGCGCCAGCCACGCGTTCGCCTAGACGGTCTGACCGGCGCATATCTGCGTCCTCGGTCGATCGCGTGCAGAGCACGCTTCGCTCCCTGCGTCTTTGACCTGTTTGGTCAGACCGTCTAGGACGGCTCCGGCGTACCCGTCTCGCTGATCCCGAACCGGTCGTGCAGCCGCCGCAGCGGCGCCGGCGCCCACCAGTTCCACTTGCCGAGCAGCTCCATCAGCGAGGGCACGAGCAGGGCGCGGATAATGCTGGCGTCGATCAGCACCGCCAACGCCGTGCCGACGCCGTTCTGCTTGATGAAGAGGATCTGCGAGGTGGCGAAGGCGCCGAGCGCGACGGCGAACAGCAGCGCCGCGGCGGTGACGATCCGGCCGGTGCGCTCGAGACCGATCGCGACGCACTCCGATTCCGAAGCGCCGTCGTCGCGCGCCTCCTTGATCCGCGAGAGCAGGAAGACCGCGTAATCGGTGGAGAGGCCGAAGGCGACGGCGAACAGCAGGATCGGCATCGTCTGCTCAATCGCGCCGGTGCTGGTGTAGGCCAGCAGCCCTTCCAGGCGGCCGTCCTGAAAGATGAAGACGAGGATGCCGAACACGGCGCTGAGATTGAGGAAGCTCATGATCAGCGACTTGACCGGCAGCACCACCGAGCCGGTCATCAGGAAGAGGATGATCAGGGTGGAGACGATCACGATCGCGAGCGCGATCGGCATGTGGCGGGCCAGGCTGCCCTGGAAGTCGACGAATTCTGCGGTGGCGCCGCTGACCTCGACCTCGGCACCGCGCAGCTCGAGCTCGCGCAGCCGTTCCACCGTCGCCCGGCTCTCGCGCGAGGGGAACGGGTTCTCCGAGATCGCCTGCAACAGCGTCAGCCTGCGGTCGAGTCGCTGCGGCGGGCGCACGATGTCGATCCCCTCGGTCGTGGCCACCTTCCGGCGCAGGGCCGCCACGCCCCGCTGGCCGCCACCGCGCACCGTGACCAGAATCGGCACCTCGCGGTTGGGCGGGAACTGCTCGCTGGCGATGTCGTAGGCCTTGCGAGCGCTCGCCCCCTCGGGCAGGATTTTCGCGTCGGGGGTGTCGAACTGGATCCCGAAGAAGGGGATCCCCAGCACGATCAGCAGGGTGGCGCTGGCGGTGGCGACGCCGACCGGGCGGCGCATCACGAAGCGCGAGAGCCTGTACCAGAAGCCCTGCTCTTCGGGCCGCGTCTCGGCCTCGGCGCGGCGGCGCAGGAAGCGGGGCGAGAGCGAGTTGACGCGGGCGCCGAGCAGGGTCAGGACAGCGGGCAGCAGTGTCAGCGAGATCAGCGCCGCGAACAGCGCGACCAGGGCGCCGCCCAGGCCCATCGAGTAGAGGAAGCGCTGCGGGAAGACGAGCAGCGAGGCGAGGGCGGCGGATACCGTCAGCGAGGAGAAGAAGACGGTGCGCCCCGCCGTCGCCAGCACGCGGCGCATCGCCGCCAGGCCGGGGCCGTCCTTGGCGATCTCCTCGCGGTAGCGGGAGACGATGAAGAGCGAGTAGTCGATCGAGAGGCCGAGGCCGAGCGCCGTGGTCAGGTTGAGCGCGAAGATCGAGATCGAGCCGAATTCGCTCGCCAGGCGCAGGATGAGGAAGGTGCCGACGATCGCCAGTGCGCCGATCATCAGCGGCAGCAGCGCGGCGACGAGGCTGCGGAAGAAGAGCAGCGAGAGCAGGAAGAGCAGCGGGAAGGCGAGCATCTCGGCCTTTTGCAGGTCGCTCTCGACCTGCTTGTTGACCTGCTCCTGGGCGACCGCTGCGCCGCCGACGATGACGTCGGGGTCGGCCTCGAAGCGATCGACGATACCGGCGCTCGCCTCCTGCCATTGCTTGTCGTCGGTCGGGGCAAGGGTTACCGTGAGGTAGGTGGAGCGACCGTCTGCGGAGACGAAGTCCGGCGAGCGCGTGTCGAGGTAGCCGGCGACGGACTCGACCCGCGGCATCGCGCGCAGCTCGCGCGCCACGGCAGCCATCTTCCGCCGCCCGGCGGCGGTGGCCACCGGGGCGTTGCGGATCACCACAAGCGCGCCGGGAGGCTTGAAGCCGGCGTCCTTGAGCGTTTCCCGCGCTTCGATCGCCTCGGTCGCAGGGTCCTCGGCGCCGTAGGGGTCGAGGCGGTCGGCGACCGAGCCGCCAAGTGCCCCGGCGAGCAGGAAGAAGGCGATCGCAAAGAGGCCGACCCTGCGGGCACGGCGGTCGGCGAAACGGGCGAGTGCGTCGAACATCAGCTGCTCCCTTTCTTGTCCAGCGCGAGCAGCTGGGCCTCCATCCGCTCGCACCAATCGGCAAACCAGTCGTTGAACTCGATCCCGGCCCGCAGCACCATCGGCGGGTAGGGGTCCTCGATCTCCTCCTTCTCGGCCTCCATCGCGCGCAGGCGCTCGCCCAGTTCGAGCCGCGTGCGGCGCATCGCGCGCAGCGTCTCGATCGCCTCGGCGGGCTCGAGCACGCCGGAGAAGAACAGTTTCAGCAGCCCTTCTTCGCGCATCTCGATCGCCTCCGGCGGCCTTCGCAGCCAGTCCTTCAGCTCGGCTTCGCCGTCGGCGGTGATCGCGTAGACGGTGCGCTTGCGCTCTCCCTGCGAGGCGTCTCGCCCCTCGACCAGCCCCGCCGCCGAGAGCCGCTTCAGCTCGGGATAGATCTGCCCGTAGCTCGCCGCCCAGAAGAACCGGGTTGATTCATCGACGATCGCCTTGATCTCATACCCCGAGCGCGCCTCGCGGCTGACCATCCCGAGGACGACATAGGCGGTGGCGCTGAGCTCCATCGCGTCCAGATATATCGGATTGATATATCCCGCAGTGTGATCTAGCTCACTCCCGTCCCTTCTCTGTCGAAGCTCACAGGAGCCGCACCGCACTATCCTCAGTCGCCCCCATGAGCGAGCCGAATTCGGACATAGTCGTGATGAAGTTCGGCGGCACCTCGGTCGCCGGCGCCGAGGAGATCAAGCGCGCCGCGGGGCGGATCGTCGCCGCGCGCGAGCGTGGCTCCCGGGTCGTCGCCGTGCTCTCGGCGCGCGGCAAGACGACCGACGAGTTGGTCGCGCAGGCGATCGAGATCTCCGATCGGCCGGTGGCGCGGGAGATGGACATGCTGCTCTCGACCGGCGAGCGGATCTCCTGCGCGCTCTGCGCGATGGCGATCCACGACATGGGCCACGAGGCGATCTCGCTGACGGGATCCCAGGCGGGCATCGTCACCGACTCCTCGCACACCCGGGCGAAGATCATCGACGTCCGCGCCAACCGCATCCGCGAGACCCTGGAGCAGGACCGGATCGTGCTCGTCGCCGGCTTCCAGGGCGTCTCGACCGAGAGCAAAGACGTGACCACGCTCGGCCGCGGCGGCTCCGACACCACCGCGGTCGCGCTTGCCGCGGCGCTCGAGGCGAGCGTCTGCGAGATCTACACCGACGTCGCCGGGATCTTCAGCGCCGACCCGCGGATCGTCCCCGAGGCGCGCAAGCTGCCCTTCGCCTCCTACGAGGAGATGCTCGAGATGTCGGCCTCCGGCGCCAAGGTCCTGCAGCTGCGCTCGGTCGAGTACGCGCGCAACAACGGCGTGCGCATCCACTGCCGCAGCAGCTTCGAGGAAGGTCCCGGTACCCTCGTCGTCAGCGAAGAGGAGAGCGAGCAGCAGACCATGGAGCAGCCTTTCGTAACCGCAGTGACCCACTCCGACGGCGAGGCGCGGGTGACCCTGACCGGTGTGGGCGACGAGCCCGGCGTCGCCGGGCGGATCTTCACCGCGCTGGCCGACGCGGGGATCAACGTCGACGTGATCATCCAGAACGAGCCGGTCGGCGACGACGCGCTGGCCGACCTCTCCTTCACCGTCGATCGCTCCGACCTGACCGCGGCCGTCGACACCGTCGGCGGGCTCAAGGTTAGCCAGGGCGTGCGCAGCGACGAGCGGATCGGCAAGGTTTCGATCGTCGGCGCCGGCATGCGCTCGCACCCAGGCGTCGCCGCCAGGGTCTTCGAGGTGCTCGGCGCGGAGGGGATCAACATCGAGATGATCTCCACCTCGCCGATCAAGATCTCCTGCGTCATCTCCGCCGACCGCGTCGCCGATGCGGTCAAAGCCCTCCACCAGGCGTTCGAGCTCGGCGCCGACGCGGTCGCGGCCGAGGACCCGATGGGCGACGCCCATCGCCCCACGGTCGGCGGTTGAGCCGCGTCATACTCGGACGAGATGGCGGGTGACGGATACAGAGTCGGTGTGCTGGGTGCGACCGGGCTGGTCGGGACGACGATCCTCGGCCTGCTCGCCGACCGCGCCTTCCCCGTCGCCGAGGTCGTCCCCTTTGCCTCCGCGCGCTCGGTCGGCAAGGCGATCGAGTGGGGCGATGACGAGCTCGAGGTCCGCGCGCTGAGCGAGGAGACGATCCAGGGCCTCGATCTGGTCCTCTCCTCGGCCGGTGGCGCGGTCAGCGCCGAGTGGACGCCGAAGCTGGTCGAGGCCGGCGCCGTCGTCGTCGACAACACCAGCCACTACCGCATGCACGACGACGTGCCGTTGGTCGTCGCCGAGGTCAACCCGGACGCCCTGGACGGCCACAGGGGGATCGTCGCCAACCCGAACTGTTCGACCATGCAGATGGTCCTCGCGCTGAAGCCGCTGCACGACGCGGCCGGGATCGAGCGCCTGGTGGTCTCCACCTACCAGGCGGTATCCGGCACCGGCAAGGCGGCGATCGACGAGCTGCTCGCCCAGTCGCGCGCCGCGCTCGACGACCACGACCCGCATGCCGCCGTCTACCCACACCAGATCGCCTTCAACGCCCTGCCGCAGGCGGGTAGCTTCCCGCCTGGAGACGACCACAGCGACGAGGAGCGCAAGCTGATCAACGAGACCCGCAAGATCCTCGGCGACGAGGCGATCAGGGTCAGCGCGACCTGCGTCCGCGTACCGGTCATCACCGGCCACTCGGAGGCGGTCAACGTCGAGACGCGTGAGCCGCTCGAGCCCGAGCGCGCCCGCCAGCTGCTCGCCGCCTTCCCCGGCGTGACCGTGCGCGACGATCCCGAGGCGGGCCGCTACCCGATGCCGATCGAGGCCGCCGGCCGCGACGACGTCTTCGTCGGCCGAATCCGCCGCGACCCCGGCAACGAGCGCGCCCTCGACCTCTGGGTCGTCTCCGACAACCTGCGCAAGGGCGCCGCCACCAACACCGTGCAGATCGCCGAGCTGCTGATCGAACGCGGGCTGCTGGGCTAGTCGCCCAGATCCTCGGCCAGCACGCCGAAGCGCTCGACCAGCTCGCAGAAGAAGTCGTGACGGGTGACGACCCCATGCACCTTGTCGGCGGTGGCGATCGGGACGATCAGCACGCGGTGGTGGAGGAAGAGCTCGGCGAGCTGGGTGTCGGAGTAGTCGTCCTCGACCAGGACGTGGTCGGTGGTCAGCCAGCGGCGGATCGGCTGCTCGGCGCAGTTGGCGCGGCGCTCGATCGTCTCATCGACCGAGCGCGAGACCATCGCCGCCGAGGCGAGCTCGCCGACGTAGCCGGGGAAGAGCGCCGCCATGAACTCGCGCTCGCCGAAGATGCCGACGAAGCTGCCGTTCTTTTCGACCGCGGGCAGCGCCGGCAGCCCTTCGTCGATCACCCGCCGCGCTGCCGGGCCGATCAGCTCGTCGGCGTCGAGCGGCTCTATCTCGCGCAGGGCCTTCTTGACGATCGAGTCGGACATGGCGTCTCTCCTTACTCCGTCATAGGGCGATGTAGCGGATTGCGATGTAGGCGGTGGCGATGGCGATTGAGAGGATCGTCGCAGGCAGGCCGACCTTGATGAAGGCGAGGAAGCCGATCGGCGTGCCGGCCCGTTCGGCCATTCCGGCGGCGGCGACGTTGGCGGCGGCGGCGATCATCGTCGCGTTGCCGCCGAAGCAGGCGCCCAGGGCGAGCGCCCACCAGTAGGCGTCGTCGCCCTGCGTCCCGGCGGAAGCCTGCAGCTCCTTGACCACGGGGATCATCGCCGTCGTGAAGGGGATGTTGTCAACCACGCCCGAGCCCAGCGCCGCGACCCAGGTGATCCCGATCAGCTCCGCCGTGCGCTCGCCCCCGGTGACGCTCTTGACCGCGTCGGCGACATGGCCGATCGCGCCCGTCGCCTCCAGCGCGCCGACCATCACGAAGAGGGCTACGAAGAAGAAGAGCGTCGTCCACTCGATGTGCGAGAGCGCCTCCTCGAGGTCGATCTTCGTGACCAGCAGTCCGACGGCCGCCCCGGTCAGCGCCACCGTCGCCGGCTCGATGTGGAGGGCCTGGTGGGCAAAGAACGCGAGCACGGTCGCCAGCAGGACCGGGCCGGTGCGTCGCAGCTCGGCCGAGTCGCGGATTGAGGCCAGCGCGTTCAGCTCCATCACCGCCCGCCGGTTTCGCTCCTCGACCTGCAGCCGCTTGCGGAAGAAGAGGTAGAGCAGCGGGATCACGGCGGCAAAGGTGACGATCACCACCGGCGCCAGGTTGGCGATGAAGGCGTTGAAGCTGAGCCCGGTGGCGCCGGCGATGATGATGTTCGGCGGGTCGCCGATCAGGGTCGCGGTGCCGCCGATGTTGGAGGCGATCACCTCGATGATCAAGAGCGGCACAGCCTCGATATCGAGCGCGTCGGCTAGCAGGAAGGTGATCGGCGCGATCAAGAGGATCGTCGTCAGGTTGTCGAGGAAGGCCGAGAGCAGCGCCGTCGTCCCGGCAAGGCTCATCGTCACCGCGAACGATTTCCCGCCGGAGATCTGACCGGCGCGGATCGCGACGAAGTCGTAGACCCCGGTCTGCTGGGTCAGGTAGACGAGGATCATCATCCCGGTCAGCAGCCCGATCGTGTTGAAGTCGATCGACTCGATCGCCTGCTCCTGGGAGAAGTCGCCGACGAAGAGCACGACGATCGCCGCCCCGAGCAGGGCGATGTTGGTGCGGTGCATCTTCTCGCTGGCGATGATCGCGAGCACGATCAGGAAGGTGGCGACGGCGATGGCCATGCGCGCCGCAGGGTATGCGACCAGCCTAGAGCGAGGCTTCGGGCGCCTCCGCGCCGACCTGCATCCGGCGCAGCAGCGGCGGCACGACGAGCGTCGTCAGGATCGACATCGCGACGACGACGGCGAAGAGCTGCTCGTCGACGACGCCCGCGGCGGCGCCGATGCCGGCGACGATGATCCCGACCTCGCCGCGCGGGATCATCCCGATCGCGACCAGGCGCTTCTCGCGCGGCTCCATCCGGCGCGCCCCGATCCAGGCCCCGGCGAGCTTGGTCGCGGCGGCGACCGCGGTGACCGCGCCGAGCAGGGCCAGAGTGCCCCAGTCGAGCAGCGCGCCGAGGTCGAGCTGGATCCCGATCGCGGCGAAGAAGAAGGGTGGGAAGAAGGCGTACAGGGGCGCCACCTCATCCTCGATCGGGTGCTGCTCCTTGGTCTCGGCGACCATCAGCCCGGCGAGGAAGGCGCCGATGATCGCGGCGAGCCCGATCTGGGCCGCCAGCACGGCGACGCCGAGGCAGAGGATCACCGCCGGCAGCAGCGGCGACTCGGAGAAGCGCGGCTCCTTCAGGACCTGCGGCCGGCTCGCGATCGCCCGCGTGCCGCCGAAGGCAAAGAAGGCGACGAAGGCGAGGGCGAGCCCGATCACGACGAGCAGTTCGGCCGGGTCGAGGCCGCCCTCGGCGGCGACGCCGGTCGCGACGGCGACGAGGATCAGGGCGAGGATGTCGTCGACGATCGCAGCCCCGAGCAGGGTGCGGGCGGCGCGCGTGCGGATCAGCCCCAGCTCGATCAGCACGGCCGAGGTGATGCCGACGCTGGTCGCCGCCAGGGCGGCGCCGAGGAAGACCGCGGTGCCGGTCTCTTCGCCCAGCCCGAGCGCCAGCGCAAGGCCGCCGGCGAAGGGCAGGATCACGCCGATCACTCCGACCGAGATCGCGTCGCCGCCGACCGCGCGCATCTCCGAGACCCGGGTCTCCAGCCCGACCCAGAAGAGCAGGAAGATCACGCCCAGCTCAGCGAAGACTTCGAGCACCTCGCCGAGCTCGACCAGGCCGAGCAGCGAGGGGCCGATCAGGACGCCGGCGAGGATCTCGCCGACGATCGCGGGCTGGCCGATCCGCTTGAAGACCTCGTCGCCGACCTTCGCCGCGAGCAGGACCAGGAAGAGGTCGAGGATGACGTCCGACGTGCTGGTCGCCGCCGCCAGCGGGAGCAGGTCGGCTCCCAAGGGCTCGGGCTAGGCCGCCGCGGTCGCGCCGGCGAGGCGCTCCTCGACCCAGCCGGTCGAGGCGATGTGCCGGCTCATCCCGAGCTGCTTCGGCTCGGCGCCGAGGGCGAGGCCGACCAGCTGCGGGAGGTGCAGGACGGCTAGGCCGAGGTCGCGGTTGACGACCTTGGCCGCCTCGGGCTGCTGCATGTCGAGATTGAGGTGGCAGAGCGGGCAGGGCGTGACCAGGCAGTCGGCGCCGGCGTCGAGCGCGTCGCCGACGTGGGTGCCGGCCTGGCGCAGCGAGGTCTCGCGGTTCATCGTGATCACCGGGAAGCCGCAGCATTTGCGGGCCCCGTCGTACTCGACCACCTCGCCCCCCAGCGCCTCGATCACCTGCTCCAGGTAGATGTCGCGGTCGGGGAACTCGTCGTAGCCGAGCCGCTCCTTGGGGCGGACGACGTAGCAGCCGTAGAAGGGGCCGACGCGCAGGCCGGAGAGCGGCCGGACGACCTTCTCCGCCAGCTTCTCCAGCCCGTAGTCCTCGACCAGCAGCCAGAGGAAGTTTTTGTTGGTGAAGCCGTCCTTGCCCTTCTCGTAGGCGAGGCCCTGGCCGCTCAGCATCTCGTTGATGTGGGCGCGGTAGGCGGAGTCGGCATCGAGCCGCTGCTGGCACTCCGACTGCGCTCCCTGGCAGGTCGAGCAGATGTTCATCATCGCCAGCCCGGTCTGCTGAGCGAGCGCGAAGGTGCGCGCGTTGAGCGTGTCGGCGAGCTCCTGGTTGTGCTCGGCGATCACGCCGGCGCCGCAGCAGTTGGCGCGGTCGAGTTCGACCAGCTCGATGCCGAGCTTCTCCGCCGTGAACGCCATCGAGCCGTGCAGCTCGGTGGTGAAGCCGCGCGAGACGCAGCCGGGCCAGTAGGCGAGCTTCATACCTTCTCCTCCGTCTCGGTCTCGTCGGGCTCGGGCTCGACGTCCTCCTCGCCCTGGATGTAGATGTTGAATTCCTCGCGGTGCTCCTCGGCGTGCTTGTAGATCGCCTTGACGTCGTCCTGGGCGCCGTCGGGAAGCTTCGGGTGGATGCCGGGGATCAGCTTCGGCAGCGAGCGCATCTTGCCGCTGCGCAGGCCGCGGATCGCCGTCGGCAGCGAGCCGAGCATTTCCTTGATCGCCCGTTTGGTCGGTTTCAGCTTGCCCTTCAGGCCCGGCGCGAAGGACTCCTGCAGCAGCAGCGACTCGTCGAGCGTGCCCTTCTTCTCGATGATCTTGACGAAGGCGAGCTCGTGGTCGTGGCCGCTGTTGGGGTCTTCGATCCCCTCCTCGCCGGCCTTGCGGCGCAGGCGCATGATCTGGTCCATCGGCGCGACCCCCTTGGGGCAGGCGTCGATGCAGCTGAAGCAGTGGGTGCAGTCGTAGATCCCGTGCGGGTCCTCGGCGAGGTCGTGCAGCCGCTCCTTGGACTCGGCGTCGCGCGGGTCGCCGACGAAACGGTAGGCCTTGGCCAGCGCCGCCGGGCCGATGAAGTCCGGGTCGGCTTCCATCGAGAGGCAGGAGGAGACGCAGGCGCCGCACTGGATGCAGGCCATCGACTGGGTGATGTCGATCATCGATTCGGGCTCGACCACGTACTCGCGCTCGGGTGGCTCGCCGTGCGGCAGCAGCCATGGGGTGACGCGGCGGATCTTCTTCCAGTGGGTCGACTCCATGTCGGTGATCAGGTCCTTGATCACGGGCATGTTGCCCATCGGCTCGATCACGATCGGCTCACCGCCGCCGTTGCGCCGATTGGCCGCCTCATGAGCGTGTCCGATCTGCGTTTTGCAACCGAGACCGGACTGGCCATTGATCTTCATCCCGCACGATCCGCAAATCGCAGCGCGACAAGAACAACGCACCGAAAGTGAGCCGTCGTCGCGATCCTTGGCCTGTAGAAGGCCGTCTAGAACGGAGAGGGAGGGCTCGAGGTCAACTCCAAACTCCTCCCAATAGGGTCCATCCCCGCTCTCAGGCTGGTACCGGCGCACTTTCAGCGTGTACTCGGCCATCAGTGTCCTCCGTCGTGGGTTACGTCGTGGATTGGCGAGCGAAAGTCAAGTCTGGCAAGGACGCAGTGAGCGTGGCGCACTTGGAAAGTGCGCGAGCGATCGAGGACGCCGCCAGGCGCAGACTTGCAGCCGCCAAACACGATGTAACCCGCGTCGGAGGACACCCTCAGTACTTTCGCTCTTCCGGTTCCCACTGGGTGATCGTCACCTCGGAGTATGAGATCTCCGGTCCGTCGTCGTCCTTCTGCAGGTCGATATGTTTGAGCCACTCCTCGTCATTGCGCTCGGGGAAGTCGGTCCTGTACTGGGCGCCGCGGCTCTCCTTGCGCTCGAGCGCAGCGACGCAGGTGCACTCGGCGTTGTCGAGCATGTAGCCGAGCTCGA
>Ga0210085_1000372_pt1 | contig 19355 bp, 17 predicted proteins | sample China_Galinas_PW_5_FD_184866 | JGI IMG/M metagenome (GOLD analysis project Ga0210085, IMG submission 184866) | Wetland microbial communities from San Francisco Bay, California, USA, that impact long-term carbon sequestration - China_Galinas_PWC_D1... | ecosystem: Environmental > Aquatic > Marine... | reverse complement strand
CTTGAAGCTGCCGCCGCCGCAATGGCAGAGGATACGCACGCCCCATAGCTGGTCCCGCAAGGTCTCGGCAATACCGAGGGCGGCCTCCTGCGCTGCATCCCCCACCGCCACCAGGTAGACGTCCAGCCGGGGCGGGGTGACGGTCTGTGCCTCCTCGAGCAGGCCAACGATACGTTCGAGCCCCACGGCGAAGCCCACCGCCGGTGTTGGCCGCCCCCCGAGCTGCTCAACCAGGCCGTCGTAGCGCCCTCCGGCGCAGACAGTCCCCTGGGCGCCCAGGCGGTCGGTCACCCATTCAAAAACGGTGTGGTCGTAGTAGTCGAGCCCCCGCACCAGGCGGGGATTGACCGCGTATCCGATGCCCGCGGCTTCGAGGCCGGCGCACAGCCGGTCGAAGTGCGCCCGAGATTCGGACCCTAGGTGGTCAAGGATGCTTGGGGCACCGGCGATCACCGCCTCCATGTCTGGATTCTTCGAGTCCAGCACCCGCAGGGGGCTCGTCTGCAGGCGACGTCGACTGTCTTCGTCGAGGGCGCGAGCATTGCTTTCCAGGTAGCGCACCAGCTCCTGCCTGTAGGCCGTCCGTTCCTCTGAACCGCCAAGGGTGTTGATCTGAAGTCGTATGTCCGTGAGGCGGAGGGCCGTCCAGATACGCCGCGTAATGAGGATAAGCTCTTGATCAATGTCCGGGCCAACCAACCCAAAAACCTCTGCCCCGATCTGATGGAACTGCCGGTAACGTCCCCGCTGCGGCCGCTCGTGCCGGAACATGGGACCTCGGTACCACAGGCGCTGCGGCTGGGTGAGGAGCCCATGCTCGATCGCGGCACGCACGCAGCTCGCTGTGCCCTCCGGGCGCAGCGTGAGGCTGTCCCCGTTGCGGTCCTGGAAGCTGTACATTTCCTTCTCGACGATGTCCGTTACCTCCCCGATGGAGCGTTTGAACAGCTCGGTGAGCTCCACCGCAGGAGTCCGGATCTCGGCGTAGCCGTAGGATTCGAGGACTTGGCGGGCACGGTCTTCCAGGGTCTGCCAAAGCGTGACCTCCTTTGGGAGGATGTCATGCATCCCCCGGATCGCCTGGATGCTCGGTGCCATTGCGCGCCTAACGGGGTGCTGCTAGCGGCGATCCGTCACCGGAGATGGTCGGGGTCGAGCTTGAAGCGGGCAACGTTCCCGCGGGTGAAGCGCTCGAGATCGAACGGTGAGCCGTTTACGGTGACCTTTGCGGCCTTCGCGTTGCCCAGGATGACCGAATAAGGGGGCGTTCCCTCCAGGACATGGCGGTCGCCCTTGTGCATCTCGCCGAGCAGCTTGTAGCCCCGGTCACTGCCGCGGATATCGACCCAGCAGGGGCCGGAGAACTCCATCACGACGCCTTTGGCGGCCTCGGGGGCCGCTGCGGCGGAGGCGGGGGACGTCTTGCCCAGTATCGATGGGGCTGAAGCCGTCGTGCCCGCAGGTATCCCCTCTGTCTGCCCGGCGTCCACGGGGGGCGGCGATGGGGTTGCTTCCTGGGTCCCCGGCTTGACGCCGGTGGACTCGACGGCCCTCGCGGGCTGTGTCGCCGCGCTGGGTTCGGGCGCGTTGCCGACGCCGTCGTCCGCCCGTTCCTGAGGCCCGGGGTTTGCGGCTACCGCCTTTGTTTGGGCCGAACCCTGCTCCGACATGTCTGCCACGGCCTGGGGCAGGTTCGCGGGGGCGCTCACCTCGGCCACGGGCGTTTGGGTCTGCCACCAGATGACGGCAAGGGCCGCCAGTGCGACCAGTAGCACGAGGGCAGCAGTGCGCACGACCGCCATCCCTTGCCCGTTTGATCTCGCCCTTGGCGGGACTGCCGGGCGGGGCTCTGCCGGGGCCACGGCGCGATAGGCGGCCAGCAGGGGTTCCGGGTCCATGTTCAGCAGCCGCGCGTAGTTGCGCATGTAGCCCGCCGTGAAGACGGGTCCCGGCAGGGCCTGGTAGTCGTCGTGCTCGATGGCTGTGATCGCCGCCGGCTTCAGCCGCAGCTCCGCGGCCACGCGCTCCACGTCGAGCCCGTAGCGCTGACGGGCGGCCCGTAGTCGCCGCCCTGGGGTTTGGGTCATCTCCACGGCCTTGCCGTCGTCGAAATCCGTTGCCGGTTGAACGCTCATAGACATCACGACTGGTTCAGGGTTAGGACCTCAGGCGACTCGGGGAACTTCGTTCGCAGCAGCTTGGCGTAGGTGGCGGCCCGCTTTGCTGCCCCCAGCTTGCGTTCTACCCGCACCGCCAGCAGGAGCGGCCGCGGTGCGGGAGGTGCGACTTGGAAGTAGCGGTCCAGGAGGGCCTGGGCAGCCATGTACTGTCCCTGCTGATACTGAAGGTCCGCCAGCTCCACCAGCGCCGGTCCGAACCGCGGATTCTTCGCGAGGGCACTGCGAAGGTACCCCTCGGCCCTGGCCGTGTCACCCGCCCCCCTGGCGCAGGTGGCAGCATTCGTGAGGGCGACCTCCGGCGTGGCGTAAAGTGGGTTGGCCAACGCCTTCTGGAACTGCTTCTGGGCCTCGGCTTCCTTCCCTTGGCTGCAGTAGAAGGCCCCCCAGGCGTTGCGGATGTCGGGGTTCTTCGGCTCCAGCCGAGCCGCCTCAGCATAGTTCTGCTGCGCCAGCTGATTTTCGCCGAGCTTTTGGTAGAGGAGAGCAAGCATGTAGTGGGCTCGCCCATTGTCGGGGTCAAGGTCAATGGCTTGCTTGGCCCGCTGCAGGGCAATCTCCATCTGTCCGCGTTTGTAGTACTGCGCCGCCATGGCAACGTAGATATCCGCGGGGCTCTGTCTCGGGATGGAGCCCAGTACGCCGGTTGCGTCGTCGTTGTCGCGGAGCTCCTGATGACTGCACCCAGCCACCAGCACGGCGCTGAGCAGCCCAGCCAGGATTTGGCGGGATGGGTCCATGGTCATGGCGCAACGGCCCCCGGTCCTTCCGGCGGGCGACTGGTTCGCCGTGTCTTGTCGTGAACGCGACCGATCAATTGGCCGCAGGCAGCGGAAATCTCATCGCCGCGTGTCTTGCGGGTGATGGCCATCAGGCCGCCGCGCAGAAGGCGCTGCCTGAACGCCTCGATGCCGTCGGCGGGGGAGCTGCGGAAGTCGGAGCTCGGAAAGCGGTTGAACGGGATCAGATTGACCTTGGACGGGATGCCCTCAAGCAGTCGAAGCAGCTGCTTGGCCTGCTGGATACCGTCATTGACCCCGTCCAGCATTACATACTCCCAGGTAATCCGCCGACGTTTGTCCCCGGCGATGAAGTTCTTGCAGGCGGGCAACAGCTCCTCCAGCGGATACTTGCGATTGATCGGCACCAGCTGGTCCCGGAGGGCATTATCCGGGGCGTGCAGGGACACCGCCAGGGAGACTTCGCTGACCTCCCGCAGACGGTAGATGTTGGGCACCAGACCGGAAGTGCTGAGGGTCACCCGATACTTCGAGAGCATGTAGGCGAGATCGTCCTGCATGATCCCCATGGCGGTGACGACCGCGTCGAAGTTCGCCAGCGGCTCGCCCATGCCCATCATGACGATGTTGGTGGGGGCCTCTCCGAGCCGCCGCGCCGCGTGCCAGACCTGGCCGATAATCTCGCCGACCGACAGGTTGCGGCCAAAACCTTGCCGTGCCGTTGCGCAGAAGGCACAGTCGAGGGCGCAGCCGACCTGCGAGGAAACGCAGACGGTGGTGCGACCCGCGTCGGGAATGGAGACGGTCTCGACGCGTTGGCCATCTGCCAACCCCATGACCCATTTTCGGGTGCCATCGGCAGAAGGTCGCTCCAGCAGGAGCCGCGGAAGGCCGATCTCCGTCTCCTCTTGGAGCCGCGAGCGCAGCGCCTTGGACAGATCCGTCATGCCGCCGAACTCGGTCAGCCCGTGCTTATGGATCCATTTGAACAGATTGCGCCCATGAAACGCCTTGTAGCCGAGCCGCACCGAGAGATCCTCGAGCCCCTGGCGGTCGAGGTCGAGGAGGTTGGTCTTGAGTTGCGCCCGGGTCATGAGGCCCTTTCGCCACGGGTTTCGCTCGCAGACGCCCCCAGCCGAGAAGAAAGTGACCTCCGTGCGGTGTCCGACCCATCGGAACCGTGCGCGGCACTACTTGCGGGCGATTCGGCATAGCAGGCACGAATGGTCCCCGGCGCTGCCGCGACGGAACCCGTCGCGCCCAGGAGCCCTCGGTTGCCCGACACGGCGTCGGGCTTGCTGGTTGAAAAAGGGCGTTGGATGGCCTTCATTGGCGGACAGTGTAGGGGCGGCGAAGCCCCGCAAGGCTGGGAGGGATCCGCAAGGTTGGGCGGCACCCGCAAGGTCGAGGCGGACCGGTCTCCTCCGGCACCACAGACACCTTAGGAACCCTAGAAGTGTACTCAGTCGAGAGCAGGGGGGCAACGGATGGAAGCGGGTAGGGCACAGCGGACAGTGCAGGACGATGGCGCGGCTGAGTCCGGCAAGGCCGGGTGCCGAGATGGCGCGGAGATCCTAGCTCCTGCGCGATCTGGGGTTGGTCGCGCCCCTGAGGGGCGAATCTGCATCGTGGCGGTCACATCCCGCGCTGGGCATAATGGCAGGGTCATAGGCGCAAGGTGCCGCGGCGATGGCGCATGTCGATGTCTTCAACGGGGATGCGGACGGGATCTGCGCGCTGCAGCAGCTGCGACTGGCGAAGCCGCGGGCCGCCACCTTGGTGACGGGGGTCAAGCGCGACATAGCCCTCCTCCGACGGGTGGATGCCGCCGCGGGGGATCTCATCACCGTCCTCGACATCTCTCTCGATAAGAATCGCGCGGACCTCTTGGCCTTGCTGGGCCGCGGGGCGCGGGTGGCCTACTTCGATCATCACTATCCCGGCGAGATCCCCCATCACGACGGTCTGGATGCCCATATCGAGACCTTGCCGGACAAAGGGACGAGCCTGCTCGTCGACGATTACCTGGAGGGACGCTACCGCGCATGGGCGGTGGTCGGCACCTTCGGAGACAATTTCGATGCCGCGGCCCAACGCGCCGCCGCTGCCCTGGACCTCAGCGAGCGCCAACGAGCGGCCTTGCGGGAGCTTGGGACCTGTCTCAACTACAACAGCTACGGCGCCCGGATCGAAGATCTGCATTTCCCGCCAGACGATCTCTATCGCCGGTTGGCGCCGTACCCGGATCCCCTTGCATTCATCGCCGGCGACGAGGCCTTTGCGGCCCTGCGGGAGGGCTATGCGCAGGACATGGCGAAGGTGTCGGCCCTGAGTCCGGAGGTCGAGACCGATACCCATGGGCTCTATGTCCTGCCGGATGATCGCTGGGCGAGGCGTGTCAGCGGCGTCCTGGCCAACGATCTCGCCCAAGCTGCGCCGCAGCGGGCCCATGCCCTGCTCACTCGGCTCGGAGGCGGCTTCCTGGTCAGCGTCCGCGCGCCGCTGGCCCGACCGGACGGGGCGGACGACCTATGCCGTCAGTTCCCGACCGGCGGCGGCCGGAAGGCCGCCGCCGGAATCAACGAGCTGCCCGATTCGGCCTACGGCGAGTTTGTGGAGCGCTTCCTGGCGGCATTCCAACCTTAGAGACGAGAAGGCGGCCCGCGGCCAATGGCCGATCCCGGGTTTGGCGCGGATACGCTGCCCCCCACTTTGGCGGCGACACCTCCCTTGGCCCGAGGTGAGGGCCGCTTGCCCGTCGCCGGTCGACGAAACTTCCTTTGGATCAGCCCGTTGTGCTATAAGGATTTTTTATTTCCGCATTCGCGCGGAGAGCTCGCCATGGCGGATCGCAGACTGCAGGTATTCCATACGGTCGCGCGGTTGCTGAGCTTTACCAAGGCTGCAGAGACCTTGCATATGACGCAGCCCGCAGTGACCTTTCAGGTCCGGCAGCTGGAAGAGCACTTCAATACCCGGCTGTTCGACCGGACCCACAATCGAATCAGCCTCACCGAGGCCGGTCGGAAGGTCTTCGAGTACTCGGACCGCATCTTCGAGCTTTACTCGGAGATGGAGAACTCGGTGCGCGAGATGACTGGCGAGATCAGCGGGGCGCTGACCATCGGCGCCAGTACGACCATTGCCGAGTATATGCTCCCTACCCTGCTGGGGGATTTCAAGGAGCGTTTTCCCGACGTGACCATCCATCTCAAGGTCTCGAATTCCGAGGGGATTGTCTCCATGGTGGAAAACAATGCGATCGACCTCGGGGTCGTGGAAGCGCCGGTTGGTAACAAGAACTTGGTGGTGGAGACCTGCAAACGGGACCAGCTGGTCGCCATCGTTCCGCCAAGTCACCCCCTGGCAGGGGAGCGGTCCGTCTCTTTCTCACGGCTGCTGGACTATCCCTTTATCTGTCGGGAAGAGGGCTCCGGAACCCGTGAGGTCATCAACGACTATTTGGATACGCTCTCCGACTGCACTTCCTCCCTCAAGATCACGATGGAGCTTGGAAGTCCCGAAGCGGTCAAGGGTGCGGTGGAGGCGGGGATGGGGGTTTCGGTGGTCTCCCGGGCCACCATTCAAAAGGAATTGCGCCTGGGTACCCTCGTGGAGCTGAATCTTGACCCGCCGCTTGATCGGCCTTTCTCGTTTGTACACCAGAAACAGAAGTTCCGGCTCCGGGTCATGGAAGAGCTGCTCGAGTTCGCCCGTGCCTACTGCGAGCGGCATCCTAGCTGAGGAGGACAGGGGCTGTTGATGCAACTTCCCCCCAGGGGTGGCGGGCGGTCCGTTCGACATCTGGTCAGGATATACCGCGCGCTTAATCCAGTTGATCGGAGTGCCCTGATCGCATTCGCGGAGTTTCTTGCGGCTCGGGCTCCGGAGGAAGAGGGCAGGCCGGCACGGGTTCTGGCCCCGGAGCCGATTTCGCGCCCTGCGCAAGAGACGGTTGTTGCGGCCATCAAGCGTCTGTCACGCTCCTACCATATGCTCGATCGTGCCGAGCTCCTGAACGAGACCTCGTCCCTCATGGCCTCCCATGCCTTGGGCGGCAAAGACGCGCATGCGGTGATCGACGAGATAGAGGCCCTTTTCGCCCGGCATTACAACCGGTATTTGCAGGATAGAGAAGCATAGGATTCGCAGCGGTTATGCAGATCCTGACAGACTGGTTTCGCCGATATTTCTCCGACCCGCAGGTCGTCTTCCTGGCGGTCGTGCTGGTGGTGGGGTTCGCCGTCGTCATCACGATGGGTCACATGCTGGCGCCGGTCCTGGCCAGCATCGTCATCGCCTACTTGTTGGAGGGGTTGATCACCTACTGGGTCCGCTTCGGGTGGCCGCGCCTGATTGGCGTGTTCGTGGTATACAGCCTATTTCTTGTCTTTGTCGCCCTGATCCTTTTCGGAATCATGCCACTTGTCTCGCGACAGGTGACCGAGCTGATCCAGCAGCTCCCCTCCATGATCTCCGAGGGCCAGAACGGCCTCATGCAGCTGCCGCAGCGCTACCCCGAGATCGTGACGTCGGACCAGATTCAGCAGCTGATCGGCTCCATCCGCGCGGAGATCGCCAATTTCGGTCAGCAGGTGCTGTCCTGGTCTCTGGCTTCGGTCGTCAGCGTGATCACTGTCTTGGTCTACGCGATCTTGGTGCCCTTGCTGGTGTTCTTCTTTCTCAAAGACCGTGACCTGATTATCGACTGGATCAAACGCTATCTCCCCAAGCATCGCCGAATCGCGGACGAGGTGTGGCGCGAAGTGGACCGCCAGATCTCCAACTACGTCCGAGGGAAGTTCTGGGAGATCCTTCTCGTCTGGGCGGTCAGCTATCTCACCTTCTACGCCTTCGACCTGAACTACGCGATGCTTCTGGGTATGCTCGTCGGGCTCTCGGTCATCGTCCCGTACATCGGTGCCTCGGTGGTGACGGTCCCTGTTCTCCTCATCGCCTGGTTTCAGTGGGGTTGGAGTCCGAAGTCTGGTTGGCTGGCGGCGGCCTACCTCCTCATTCAGGGCCTCGATGGAAATGTGCTGGTTCCGCTGCTCTTCTCAGAGGTCGTCAATCTGCACCCAGTGGCGATCATCGTGGCCATCCTGGTGTTTGGAGGGCTTTGGGGCTTCTGGGGGGTATTCTTCGCCATTCCCCTTGCCACCCTCGTCCAGGCCATCCTGACCGCTTGGCCGAGGAAGGACCCGCAGACGCTTCGAGATGCCGCCTGACGCTGCCTTGCCCTCCTGACCGCATCGGCGGCGCAACGCGCCGGTCTGCGGGGTACACGCATCACCACAGACGGCACCCTTGTACCGGGGGACGTCATCATCGACGTGGATGGAAAGACCGTGAAGACGGTTCGCCAGCTCATCGATCTGCTCGACGGCTACAGCGTCGGGGATCGCGTGGAGCTGATGATTCGGCGCGACGGTGCGAACAAGCGTCTCCCCGTGGTACTCGGACGCTCGGCACAAGGAGCGGGCGGCGTCTACATGTCGAGCGGATTGCGATGGCCAGATATGCCCAGCCTTGCTGCGGAACCGCCGACGGCTCCCGTCTCCCGGGGGTTCGTCTCCGGCGTGTGATGCGGGCGTCTGCCCACTCGGCGACCCCGGCGTCCCTGTGTGCTGCAGCGCCGACAGTTATAATTTACGTAGAGGCGCTTCGGGTCGGGCGGAGGGACGTTGAGACGCATCGATCGCGGCATCTCGCCGAAGGGCAAGGGGCGCCCCGGATGGCCGAAGCAGAAGGGTAGAAGTGGAGGCGGTCAGAGATGAAGGTATTGATGCTCATCACAGGCAACGGGCCGATGGTCATCCTGTCTTCGCACCAAGCCCCGGATGATGATGTCTTAGTCGGGAAGCTGAAGGCGAAGGGGATCGAGAAGTTCATGGCCTACGAGCTTCCGCTGGATGAGGTGCGGAAGAAATACGGCGGCCATTTTCAGGCGGTCGTCAATGACCTGCACGAGACCGACGACCTGCGCGTGCTCGATATGAATGGCCAGCGGGTGTTTGGTCTGTTCCGGCTGAGGGACCTGGGAAAGCCGTTTATACACGAGCCGGACGATCTGAAGACGAAGGTCTATGTCGACTGATGCCGGCCGCGGGGGAGGTCGGGGAAGGGTTGCGCCCGCCCAGTGGCGGGCGCAGAAGCGCTTAGTTGAGTCCGCAGAACCCGCCCGGGCAGCAGCTTCCAGTGCTGCAGGAGGGGGCGGTGCCGCTGCCAAGGCTCTCGCTGGAGATGATGGTCCCCCCGGTGGCAAGGCGATGGACCGGGCTGTCCGCGGGGGTCGCCCCGGGTTGAAGACCGGCGAGCTCGCACAGCTCTCCCCAGGTGGACAGGCTCTCGCTCATGCGATGGGTCACTTCCACGACTTGGCCGTTGGCATCGCAGCGGTAGTCGTAAGTTGGCATCTTGGCCCTCCGAAATTATCGATAAACACTAATATAGACCATTATATTCAGCGGATTGGCGGAGGCAAGCTCTGCAAGCCGCCGGCCGCGACCGGACGAAGCTAGGGACGGCGCCTTCAGGCGCGAGATCCTCGATGGCGGCGAAGACCTCCGGCGCACAGGTGCAGCCAAGGGTGCCCCGAACAAATCGCTCGATCCGGGCCCTGTCGGTCAAGGCCTAAAGCTCCTCCGAGGCGAAGTCAGCGAGACGGGAGCGCTCACCCCGCAGCAGGGTGATATGCCCGCTGTGCTCCCAGTTCTTGAAGCGGTCCACCGCATACGTGAGGCCCGAGGTGGTCTCAGTGAGATAGGGGGTATCGATCTGGGCGATGTTACCCAGGCAGACGACCTTGGTCCCGGGTCCGGCACGGGTGATCAGGGTCTTCATCTGCTTGGCGGTAAGGTTTTGGGCCTCGTCCAGGATGATGTACTTGTGCAGAAAGGTGCGGCCGCGCATGAAGTTCATGGACTGGATACGGATGCGATTGCGCAGCAGGTCATTGGTGGCGGCCCGTGCCCAGTCTCCGCCCTCCGTTTGGGTCAGTACCTCCAGGTTGTCCATCAGGGCGCCCATCCAGGGGGTCATCTTCTCCTCTTCGGTGCCGGGGAGAAAGCCGATGTCCTCCCCCACCGGTACAGTGACACGGGTCATGATGATCTCCCGGTAGATGCTCCGATCCAGGACCTGAGAGAGCCCGGCGGCGAGGGCAAGAAGGGTCTTCCCGGTTCCGGCCGCGCCGAGCAGCGTCACGAAGTCGAGCTCGGGGTCCATGAGCATGTTGAGGGCGAAGTTCTGCTCCCGATTGCGGGCGTTGATCCCCCACACATTGTGCCGGGGCGTCCGGTAGTCGTTGACCAACTCGATGACCGCGTCCGTTGTGGATCGCTTCTCCCGCACAATGGCCTCAAACCCGTCATCACCCTGCATGGAGAGGCACTGGCTCGCATACCAGTCGGCCACGTCGGGCCCGCTGATGCGGTAAAAGGTGCGGCCCTCCTCTCTCCAGGAATCCAGCTCCTTGTCGTGAGAGGCCCAGAAGTGAGGGCCAAGCCCGGCCTGGCCGGTGTAAAGCAGGGTGACGTCGTCCAGCACCTGATCCGTGGAGTAGTCCTCGGCGACGATGCCGAGGACCGCTGCCTTGATCCGCAGGTTGATGTCCTTGGAGACGATTACCACCGTCCGCTCCGGGTGCTTCTCCTGCAGGGCCTGGGCGGTGCCCAGGATGTTGTTGTCCACGTTGCTTCCCGGTAGGGAGTCCGGCAACCTCAGGGTGATGGGCTCGGTCTGGAAGAACAGGCGGCCCGTGGCGGGGATCCGGTGTCCACCGGAGCTCTCCGCGAACGGAAGGATGGGCAGGCCGGCATCGATCTCAGCCTTGTTCGCCCCGCTCATGAGCTGGTCAAGGAAGCGGCTCGCCTGGCGGACGTTGCGCGCCACCTCCGACATGCCCTTCTTGCCTTTGTCGAGCTCCTCCAGCACGGCCATCGGCAGAAACACGTCGTGCTCCTGAAAGCGGTAGATCGAGGTCGGATCGTGCATGAGGACGTTGGTGTCCAGCACGAACAGGCACCGTTTGTCGTTGTCGCGTTTGATCATTTGAGGGTAGCGGTATGAGGGCCCAGCCGGAGGCGGACGGGCACCAGGCCCGCTGATACAGGTGATGGGGAAGGTGAAGCTTGGACCGTCTAGCCGAGGTCCCGGGCCGCCGCCAGGACCTCCGCCGCGTGACCCTTCACCTTGACGCCGCGCCACTCGCGGCGGAGGACCCCGTCGGCGTCGATCAGGAAGGTGCTCCGCTCGATGCCTCGCACATCCTTGCCGTACATCTTCTTCTGCTTGATGACATCGAACCGATTGCAGAGGGCTTCGTCCTCGTCCGAGACGAGGTCGAACGGGAACGACTGCTTGGCCTTGAAGTTTTCCTGGGTCTTGAGGGTGTCCCGAGAGACCCCGAGGACCACCGCGCCTGCCTGGTCGAACGCTGCGCCGGCATCCCGGAAGTCTTGCCCCTCCTGGGTGCACCCGGGGGTGCTGGCCTTGGGATAGAAGTAGAGAACGAGCTTCTTCCCGCGGAAATCTGACAGTTGGACTATCCTGTTACCGGTCGTCTTCAGCTCGGGGTCGGGAACGGTGTCGCCTACGGCTAGGGTCATCGGCTGTCATCCTTTGAGGGGCTCAAGCACTGCGTCCAGGTTGAGACCGTCACAGTAGTCCATGAACTCTTCGCGGAGCGTCGCGATATGCACCTCGGCGGGGATCCCGATGGTCATGTGCACCGAAAACATGGGGGTGCCGGTGTGGGCCGCGGCGTAAGTCGTGGTGGACATGTCCTCGATATTGATGCTGCGCTCCGCGAAGAAACCCGCGAGGTTGTTGACGATCCCCGGGTGGTCCATGGAGACCACGTCCACCCCGTAGGGCAGCAGGTTGGTCCCTGACGCGCGCTCCCCGGTCCGTTTGGATGTGATCGACATCCCGAGCTGGCGCCCAAGCTCCGGTAAGGCGTTCTCAACCTTCGCGAGGGTGTTCCATTTCCCCTCCACCAGGAGCATTGCTGCGAACTCGCCGCCGAGTACCGTCATCCGGCTGTCCTCGATGTTGCAGCCATAGTCGAGGATCGCTTTCGACAGCTGATTGACGATCCCGGGATGGTCGTCGCCGAGGGCGGAGATGACGAGGTAGGTTTTCTTGGGGGCCATTTCCGGATGCATGTTGTTCTGTGGCAAGTCTATAGTCTTCGGGGAGTTTAGCACGGGGTCCGACCGGGCAATAAACGTCGATCCTGCCCCAGGCGCGGGGACGGTCGGCTGCGCGCCGCCGAAGACCGATTGAGGGCCCGTCGCAACAACGCGGAAGGGTGCGAATCTCCCGGCCGTTCGGCATGCCGGGCTAGGCGGGCAACATGCCGTCGGTCCCGGAGACGCAGGGTTCAAGGAGCTCCCCGGGGAGGCGCCTCAGCCGGGTTGTTTTCAATCAAAGCCAACAGATAATATTCATCTTTTCATGCGGGCCGGAGCCTAGAGATGTTTCGCGGCAGTCTCGTCGCCTTGATTACCCCCATGCACGAAGATGGCCGGATCGATGAGGACGGCCTGCGGCACCTGGTGGACTTCCACGTGCAAGCCGGAACGGCTGCAATCGTCGCCGTGGGGACCACGGGTGAGTCCGCAACGCTGGACGAGGATGAGCACTGCGCGGTCATCCGGCGGGCGGTTGAGCTCGCGGGGGGACGGGTCCCTGTTATTGCGGGCACAGGTGCCAACTCGACGACCGAGGCGATCGCCCTGACCCGTTGTGCGCAGCAAGCGGGAGCGGCCGCGGCGTTGCTGGTGACCCCCTACTACAACAAACCGACGCAGGAGGGCCTGTTCTTGCACCACAAAGCTGTGGCCGAGTCGGTTGACATCCCGCAAATCCTCTACAACGTGCCCGGTCGAACCGCGTGCGACATGCTGCCCGAAACGGTCGGCCGCCTTGCCCGGCTACCCAACATCGTGGGTATCAAGGAGGCCACGGGTGACCTGGACCGTGTTCCTCGGTTGCGGGAGCTGTGCGGAGAGGGGTTCGACCTCTACAGTGGAGACGACGCGACCGCCTGTGAATTTGTGCTGCAGGGGGGGCAGGGAGTCGTCTCGGTGACAGCCAACGTGGCGCCTTCCCTGATGCACGAGATGTGCAAGGCCGCCCTTGCAGGAGATCGGGAAGTGGCAATTGCCGTCAACGCACGGCTGGATGGATTGCATCACAAGCTTTTTGTGCAGTCCAATCCTATCCCGGTCAAGTGGGCCGTGGCGGAGATGGGGCTGGCGGGACGCGGCATCCGTCTGCCATTGACCTGGTTGACCGCAGACCTTCAGCCGCAGGTGCGCGCCGCCATGGAGCGGGCGGGGGTGGTTTAAGGGCCCGCGGATCAGTTTGGCTTTCCCGCAGCGACGGTCTTGGGAAGCGCCAAAGGGGTTTGCCCTGCGTTTCTCTGCACACCCTTTCCGTTTCTGCGGTGGCGCCTGTTTCGCGGGCGCTCTCCTCGATCCAATTTGGTGCAAGAGGCGCGCGGTGGGCAGGCTGCGCCGGTCTCGCCTGCGAAGTCCTCGCCTCTGTGGTGGGGAAACCCTCAAGTCCTATGATTGACGCCCATGCATAAGCTCAAGTCCCTCGTCGCTCTCCCGATCGTTCTGCTGGTCGCTGGCTGCAGCAGCCTCCCCGATGTGAGCGATTACCTGCCGGATCAGACCCTCGATTACAAGCGGCAGCGAGAGGCGTCCGAGAACCTCGCAGTGCCGCCGAACCTCCTGGCTGGCAAGTTTGACGACACCATGGACATCCCCGGACCCGGCGGAACCGCAACCTATTCCCAGTACGTCGGCGAGAAGCAGAAGCGCCACGAGGTCGCGGCGAGGGGGGAGGTCTTGCCGGCATTCAAGGACGTCAGCCTCAAGCGCCAGGGGGACAACCGTTGGCTCGTGGTTAAGGCGACGCCCCAGCAAGTGTGGCCGCGGGTCGTCGCCTTCTGGCGGAGCCAAGGCATCCTGCTCGTCGAGCAAGACCCTACTGTTGGGGTGATGAAGACGGGCTGGCTGGAGAACCGCGCGGAGATTCGCAAGGACTTCATTACCAATATCCTGCGCAAGGTAGTCGGAGGGCTCTATGAGACCTCTACGCGGGATCAGTATCGCGTCCGTCTCGAGCCCGGCTCGGAGCCAGGTACGACCGATATCTATCTCACCCAGCGCGGGATGGTGGAGAAATTGGTCAACAGCGAGATAAGCGGGGACGAAGACACCATTTGGGAGCCCGGTTCCAGCGATCCCGGCAAGGAGGCCATCATGCTGCGTCGGCTCATGGTCTATCTCGGTGTGAGCGAGCAGCAGGCAGCGCGGGCCATCGCTCAGGCTGAGACACCGGGAGCCACGGGAATGGCGCGTCTCACCCAGGGCCCGGGAGGACAGCCCGGGCTGGTCATCGACCAGGATTTCCCCCAGGCCTGGCGCCTGACCGGCTTGGCCTTGGATCGGGTCGGCTTCGCGGTGCAGGACCAGGATCGCACCCAGGGCATTTACTATGTCCGCTACGAGAGTGGCGCCACCACCAAGAAGAAAGGCGGCTTCTTCTCGCGGCTGGCCTTCTGGCGCAGCAAGGAGGTTGAGGCGGTATCCCAATATCGCGTGAAGCTCACCTCCCAGGGAAAGCAGACCCGCGTGGCGATCCTCAACCAGGCTGGCCAGCCGGCGAATCGCACTTCCGCACAGCGGATTCTGAAATTGCTCCAGGGAGAGATCCGTTGAGGACCGCTCGGGGTCTGCGCGGCTGACTAGCGGGCGGTCCGGGTTGCCCGGCGCGTAGCCGCTCGTATGGTGCTGCTTGCCGGAGAGTCTTATACCGGGTTGTGCCGGATTTTCGTTCGCTTTCAAGGAGCGCCGCCGGGAGCATAGCCTGGCTCTGTGACTGGCGGCGGACGCCGAAGGCGAGCGAAAGGACAGGCAAGACCGTATGAGATTTGACAGAAATCGCCTTAGCCTGACGGTACCTCAGAGCCTACGCAGCTGTAACCAAGCGGCGGGGGAGGCACCGCGCCGGGAACCGCGGAGACCTTCAGACGGTGTCAATCGGCAGGCGGCATGACGCGAAGCAGTCGAGGCAGGTGCTCGCCCCCCAGCAGATCGGTGTAGCTGCCGCTTGCGATCACCCGCCCGCGGTCGAGCATGATGATCTCGTCCATCCGGTCGAGGCCCACCCGCCTGTGCGTGATGAGCAGGACAGTGCGCCCCCTCATGAGCCGATCCATCCCGGCCATGAGTGCCTGTTCGTTGGGGGCGTCCACCCCTTCCGTGGGCTCGTCCAGGAGGAGGATGGGTGCGTCCTTGAGCAAGGCCCGGGCGATAGCGATGCGCCTTGCCTGTCCTCCCGAGAGCCTGACCCCCGTCTCCCCGACCCAGGTGTCGTATCCCTCCGGTAGGCTCGCGATGAAGTCGTGGATCTGCGCGGCCGCACAGGCCTGCTCCAGCGCCCCTTGGGAGGCACTGGGATTGGCCAGCAGCAGGTTCTCGCGGATGCTGGCGTTGAACAGGTGCGTGCGCTGGGAGATGACTGCGATCCGACGGCGCAGGTCTTCGCCGCGGAAGGCGCGGAGGGGGTGTCCTCCCAGCCGGATCTCCCCCCTGTCCGGCTCCCAGAATCGGAGGATCAGATTGATGAGGGTGCTCTTGCCGGCCCCCGTTGCCCCGACGACGGCCAAACGGCGCCCCTGGGGGAGGCTGAGATCGATTCCGTCCAGCGCGGGGCGGCCGCCCCCGGGGTAGGTGAACCAAACCCCGACGAGCTGGAGGTCGAACCGCCCCACCGCTGGGGACGGCCCTTCCGGCTCCCGCACCGCGGGCGGCGCGTCGACGATGGTGAACAGCCGCCGGGCGGCGGCGAGGGTCCCTCCCAGGTGCTGGAACGCCTGCGGCAGGGGGGCCACCGCCTCGAAGCTCGCCAAGGTGAAGAGTGCCAGCATGGCGAGCTCGGGCGGGGCGATCCGGCCTTGGGAGACGAGCGGGATGCCGAGCCAGAGGAGCATCCAGAGCGCCAGGTTGGCCGCCAGGCCTACCGCCCCCTGGGAGATTCCCGTATAGCGGCTCATGCGGTCCTGATCCCGGGTGAGCTCCAGGCTCAGGCGCCGCAAATGTTCCGCCTGCGCCTCGGCGGCGCCGTAAGCCAGGATCTCGGCCATCCCCTGGACCCCGTCCACCGCAGCGGTGCGCAGCGCCGCCTGTGTCTCCACCAGCTGCCGCCCCGGCGCTTCGCCCACCCGCATCGCCCATAGGGGCCCAATAACCCCGGCAAGCAGCATCATGCCCACGGTCACCAGAGCGAGCGCGGTATCGAAGCGCACCAGAAAGGCGAGGAAGAGGGTGAGGCTCACGGACGCAACCGCCACCGGTACCAGGATGCGGACATAAAGGTTGTCCAGGGCGTCGATGTCGGCGCGAATACGGCTCAGCAGATCGCCGCTGTGCACCTCCTGGAGACGGGCCGGTGCCAGCGGCTCGAGGTGGCTGTAGAACCAGACCCGCAGGCCAGCGAGCAGGCGCAGGGTGGCCTCATGGGTAACGAGCCTTTCCACATAGCGGCCGCCGGTGCGGCCGATGGCGCTGGCCCGGATCAGCGCCGCCGGCGTGAAGTAATTCATGGCGGCCCCCGTGGCACCGGCCACGGCCATCGATGCGATGAACCAGCCGGATACCGCCATGAGGGCCACGTTGGCAAGGAGTGTGACCAAGGCGGCCAGCAAGCCCAGCAGCATCCAGTCCCGATAGGGCCTAAGCATTCGCCATAAACGCCGGGCTTCGGTCACGCGACCCCCTCGTAGGCGCCAACCATCGCACGGTACAGACCTGGCGCCTGCAACAGCTCCTGGTGGGTGCCGCTCTCTACCACCAGCCCACGATCCAGCACGAGAATGCGGTCGGCGCGCCGGACCGTGCGCAGGCGGTGCGCCACCATCAATAGGGTGCGGCCGCGCGCGAGCTCGTCGATGCCCGCCTGGACCAGCGTCTCACTCTCCGGGTCCAAATTGGCGGTGGCCTCGTCCAGGATCACCAGGGCGGCGTCCCGCAGGAAGGCCCGGGCGAGCGCGACGCGCTGGATTTGCCCCCCTGACAGACCAGCGCCGCCCTCGCCGACCGGCGTCGCGTAGTCATCAGGGAGCGGCTCGATGAAATCCGCGGCGAAGGCCCGCCTGGCTGCTTCCCGCACGGCCTCAATATCCGCTTCCGGCATCCCGAGCCGGATGTTGTCGAGCAGGGTACCCATGAAGAGCCGCGGGTTCTGCGGGACCCACGCGAGGCGGCGTCGCCAATCCTCCGTCTCGACCTGCGCCAAGTCCTTCCCGCCCACCAGGATCGAGCCACGGTCCGGTTGGATGAATCCCAGGAGGAGATTGACCACGGTGGTCTTGCCGGCACCGCTCGGACCCACAAGGGCGATCCGTTCCCCGGGGCGGATGTCGAAGGTGGCCCCTGTCAGTGCCTCCCGCCCGGACTCGTAGGCATAGTGCACCTGCTCGAAGCGCACACCGACTCGTTCCAGGGACCCCAGTCCCCCCGCGCCGCTTGTTTGGGAGGGCAGGGGTGTCTCCAGGATCTCGATCAGCTTTTCCGCGGCGGCGATCGCCTCCATCCGGCCGTGATAATGGGTACCGAGGTTCCGCATGGGGAGATAGAGCTCAGGGGCGAGCAGAAGGATGAGGAAGCCGTAGAAGAAGCCGATCTTCGGGAGGACAACCCAGCCGGGGATGGGCAGCTCGACCTCATAGAGGCGAAATCCGATGAAGACGGCGACGAGGGCAATGCTCACGGTGGAGAAGAACTCCAGCACCGCGGAGGAGAAGAAGGCGATGCGCAGGACCTTCATCGTGCTCATCCGGTAGTCGTCTGAGATACGGGCGATCAGCTCCGACTCGCGACGACTCGCACCGAACAGCTTGAGGGTCGTCAGCCCTTGGATGACATCGAGGAAGTGGGCGCCCATGCGGGCCAGCTCCTTCCATTGCTCCTGATTGAGCCGCTCCGCCCCCTTCCCGATGAGCACCATGAAGAAAGGGATCAGCGGGGCGGTCACGAGCATCACCAGGCCGGAGAGCCAATCGAGGGGAAGAACGACCGCGAGGATGGTCAGGGGCAACAGGGCGCTCAGGGACAGCGCGGGCAGGAACTTGGCGAAGTAGGGCTCCAAGTCTTCGATCCCCTTGGTTAGCGCCTCGGCCAGCGCTCCGGTGCGCTCTGCCGCCAAATAATGGGGTCCCAGGGCCTGCAGGTGGCGGTAGACCTGGTCCCGCACGGTCACCTTGATGCGGGCGGCCCCGCGGAAGGCGCTCTGCTCCCCCAGCCAGGCGAGCAGGGCCCGCGCCGCGAATAGGACCAGCAGAAGGCACAGCCACCCAGTCAGCTGCGACAGGACGCCTCCGTCGAAGATGACGGCGTTCATGATGTGGGCGATGCCCCAGGCCTGGACAATCAGGAGCATTCCGCTCAGGACGCCTGCCCCGACGGCGAGGGAGAGATAGGGCCTGGCATAGCGCCTTTGCCCGTTGAGCCAGCGGGGGATGGACATGGGAACGTAAAGCGCGCCTCGGTTGAAAGCCAGTCGGCCAGGATTCAGGCGGGGGGAGGACCCGGGAAAAAGGCGCTGGTGCGCCCTGCGTACTCTCGATAGGCCGACCGGCAGCCCGTCCCAGACGGCGCCAATGATACCAACGATACCCAGGAGCAGCGCCTCTCGCCCGGGACGAACAGAGCGGCACAGGTGAAGCGCCGCCGGTGCCCCCGCCGCGACGGCGTCCCCGGGGGAGCGCCGCTTTGTTAAGATCGCGGCTCCTCCCGGGCGGCTCGCAGTGGCCGTCGAACATCACGACAACCCACGGAGAAACATGATGAGAAGGCAATGCATGACGCTTGGCGCCCTGGTCACAGCCGGTGCCCTGATCCTCGCGGGGTGCGCCACCGACGAGTACGGCAACCGGCTGCCGATGTCCGACACGGCCACAGGTGCTCTCGTCGGAACAGCCGTGGGTGCCGGGATCGGCGCCTTGGCCGCTAGCAAGTCAGCGAAAGGGGCTCTGCTCGGGGCTGTCGGAGGCGGCTTGGCGGGGGCGCTGGTAGGAAACTACATGGATCGGCAGAAGCGGGACTTCGAGAAGGTCCTCGCGCCGGAGCTCAACGCGGGGGTCATTCGCCTTGAGAAGCTGCCGGGCAACCGGCTTCGCGTCGGGATGACCTCGGTCTCGGCGTTCCAAATCGATTCCTATGCCATCAAGCCGAGCTTCTTCGGCACGCTGAGTAGGATTGCCCAGGTCCTCAACAGATACGGCAAGACGCAGCTCGTGATCGTCGGCTATACCGATAGCACCGGCTCTCCCCAGCACAACCAGGTTCTGTCGGAGCGGCGGGCCGATGCGGTCCGAGACTACCTGCTCGGTAGGGGGGTCATCCCGCAAAGGCTCACG
>Ga0210085_1000371_pt1 | contig 19358 bp, 21 predicted proteins | sample China_Galinas_PW_5_FD_184866 | JGI IMG/M metagenome (GOLD analysis project Ga0210085, IMG submission 184866) | Wetland microbial communities from San Francisco Bay, California, USA, that impact long-term carbon sequestration - China_Galinas_PWC_D1... | ecosystem: Environmental > Aquatic > Marine... | reverse complement strand
CTGGAAAACTATGAACAATTGGGTATACGACGGCTTTGCCGAAACGTATAAAAATTTCGGACTTGAGTTCGATGTATTTTATTATGAATCCGACACGTATAAAATGGGCAAGGATGTCATCCAAAAAGGTCTGGAAGAAAATATTTTTTCAAAGGATGATCATGACAACACTGTTTTTCATTTGCCTGTAACGGAATTCGGGCAGGAAAAAGGCGGTGAAACCAAAAAAGTAACGCTTTTACGTCCGGATGGCACCAGCCTTTATATTACTCAGGATATCGCCACATCCATTTTAAAGATAGAGGAACACAAGTTAGACTTTTCAATTTACGTGGTGGGCAGTGAACAGGACCACCACTTTAAATGCCTCTTCCAGATCCTCAGCTCCCTTGGCTATGAATGGGCCAAGGATTGCTATCATCTTTCCTATGGCATGGTGTATTTGCCGGAAGGGAAAATGAAATCCAGAGAAGGGAAAGTCGTCGATGCCGATGTTCTGATCGCTGAAATAAAAAAAATGGCTGCTGATGAAATTCGCAAGCGCGATCCTGAAGGTCGACTTTCTGACGATGAAATAAATCGCCGTGCAGATAAAATCGGTATCGGTGCAATAAAATTTTATCTGTTACGAGCTCGACCGACCCAAAGCATCAATTTCGATCCGGCCGAATCCATTTCATTCGACGGGTTTACCGGTCCTTATTGCCAATATGCCTATGCGCGAATATTTGGAATATTGGCGAAAGCCCAGGATAGCGCTTCTAATCTTCAATATTGCGACTTTTCCCTTCTTGGCAATGCAGAAGAGCTTCTATTGCTTCAGAAATTGATTCAATTCCCGGAAGAAATAAATAACGCTGTTCAAGGATTCAGTCCGTCAAAGATTGCCGTTCACATATTTAATACGGCCAAAGCGTTTAATCAGTTTTACAATAAACATCATGTGCTTCGTGCGGAGAATGAAAAGTTGGTAACTGCCAGACTGGCACTCATCAAAGCAACGGCCATTGTGTTAAGGAAAGGTTTGAGCTTGTTGGGAATAGAAGTTTTAGAGAATATGTAGGTTGCTTTTATTCAATACGAATTTGTAGTTGAAATTTGGAAGCCGTCTTCTTTTTTAATATAAAGGTACTGTATTTATGAAACCAAGGATTCTAATAAAAATTGGTGGTCGAGCCTTCGAAGGTAAAAACGGCTTTAAGGATCTTGCCCGGGCGATTAGATATAGTCAAAATGTTGAAATAATAATAGTGCATGGGGGAGGGGCTGAAATTTCTCAGGCGCTTAAAGACGCTAATCGTGAATCCGTTTTTGTTGATGGCATTCGGGTCACCCATGCCGAAGATATAAAAATAGTCGAAAATGTTCTTTCCGGGACCATCAATCAACGCATTGCCTCGTGGTTAAGCCAAAACGGTGTACCCTGTAGTCGCATGTCGGGAAAAACCAAACGGCTGTTTATCGTCGAGCCGCTAAAACGTCATGGCCATGACCTTGGATTTGTGGGTAAGATTAGACAGGTAAACCCCGATGTTGTCCTGGATGCGCTCAAAATTGGACGCGTGCCGGTCGTCTCACCTATTTCAGGTAATGAAGGCGGAGAAAGTTATAACGTCAATGCCGACAGTGCTGCCGCCGCGTTAGCAGCTGGCGTACAATGTACGGATCTGGTTTTTATTACCGATGTTCCTGGGGTGATAGTTGGAGACGATGTTTATCATTACCTTACCATTAAAGAAGCAAAAACATTTATCGCAGAGGGCACTATTAAAGGAGGAATGATAGCCAAAATGGAATCGGCATTTGAGGCTCTCGAAAAGAAAGTATCTCGTGTTCATATCATCCAGTGGCAAGGCTCTGAAACGCTCCAAAATATCATCGAAAAGAAATGCGAAGCCGGAACAATTATCAATAATTAATCGCATTAAACCACCAACTCTGCTGGTATGATCCTAAATAGTGTCCATCCATAAATGGCCCTTTTTGTACTGATCGGCGTTCTCCGCGGGTTTCCGGTTGCGGTGTACAGACGTACGCCTTCCTGTCCCGTGAGCGGGGACCGAAAACCCTTGTGCGGCCTTGATCAGGACAAAAATTGCTCATTTCTGAATTGGACACGTAATCGGGTCCATTACACTTCGTGGATGGACACTAAATAGGCTCTGCCGGTCAGGCATGCTTGCCTATACCTCTTCCATGGGGCCCCGAAAGGGCGGGTTGGGAAGGAGTAAACATGAGAGACTATTACAGTTTTTCTCACGTGAGATGGGAATTGAAACAGGATAATGACGACATCATTCAATAAACCGGATCTGATACTATATAATGGTGTTTTTAAGACCCAGGATTTTTCAAACCCTTTTGTCCAAGCTGTCGCCATAAAAAACGGCAGAATTCTAAATACAGGTGAAAATGGGGAAATACAACTTCTCGCAGGACCGAGAACTCATTCAATCGACTTGGAAGGGCGATTGGGGCTTCCCGGGATGATAGATTCGCATTTTCACTTTTTCGAATGGGCGTTGTTTAAGTTGGGTCTTGATCTGAAAACCGCTAATTCAATTCAGGAAATAAAAAAACAAATCAAAGATAGAATTGACGAATTGTCTTCCGGGGACTGGCTGTATGGATATGGATGGTCAGAAAATGATTGGCCGGAACACCGGATGTTAAACAGAAAAGATCTTGACGAAGTAGCTCCGGATTATCCCGTAATCCTCTGGCGAAATGACCTGCATTGTGCTGCAGTCAATTCAAAGGCCCTTGAAATTGCAGGGATTGACAAATCCACGGAAGATCCTGAATACGGCATCATATCCAGAGATGACACCGGCAAACCGGACGGTATTTTAAAAGAATATGCCATAAACCTTGTAAAGCGTCATATTTCTTATCCATCCAATAATCATATTCTCGATTCCATGAAATCCGGTATTTCATTCTTACATTCAGTGGGTTTGACGAGTATTCACGACATACACCTTATGGGCGGTTTACTGGGAGCAGATGCGATGAAGTTTTGGCATCAACTTTGGGCAATCGGCAGACTAAACGTTAGATGCTGGATCAGTATCCCTGGGGAACATTTGGATGAAGCCATCTCACTTGGCCTTCAAAGTGGTTTTGGAAATGATCGAGTTCGAATCGGCCATCTTAAATACTTTGCCGATGGAAGCATGGGGGCCCGCACTGCATGGATGTACCAGCCCTACAGCGATGCAGATAGGGGAATGCAAATGGTGTCGATGGATGAGATGCAGGTTGTGTTTCAAAAGGCGGATGAGGCCGGTCTTTCCGTTATGGTACATGCCATAGGAGATCGATCAAATGGAGAATTAATCCGGTGCCTAGAAAAGGTTCAGTTAAATAGAAAAAAACAATTATCCGGTAAAAGTTGGGATACCCCTTTGCCCCACCGAATTGAACATCTACAGATGATACACCCACAAGACATTCATCGTTTAGCGAAACTTGATATCGTAGTGAGCATGCAACCTGTCCATCTGCTGGACGATATGTATATGATCGATTCTGCTATTGGTGAAAGAGGACAACATTGCTATCCTTTCAATGATTTAGTGAAGGCAAGGGTACCGATCATTTTTGGATCGGACCATCCTGTAGCCGATCCTCGCCCCATTGCCGGGATTCACGCTGCAGTGAACCGAAAAACACCAGATGGTATACCAAAAAAAGGGTGGTATTCTGAGCAGCGAATATCCGTGGATGAGGCTGTTCGCTGCTACACCCTAATCCCTGCGATCGTTTCCGGCTCTGCAACACAACTCGGAAGCATATCACCCGGTAAAATAGCCGATATCATTATTCTCGACCAAGATATTTACTCCATTCCACCCGAAGAGATTATCCACACACAAGTGGATACGACCGTTTTTGATGGACAAATCGTTTATCAAAGGTAGGTAAATTGCATTCGACAGACAAGCTTGCTTTACAGCAGTGATGCCAATTTTTGGTCATCATTGCAAATCATGAATTCGTATATGTTTGTTACTTATCAATAGATTATGCTTGAATAGCCTGAGTAAAGTACGTTCCGCCGCCGCCACCTGAACCTCTGGAACTACTGTCGGAAAAAACTTGATCAATATCATTGAGTATCTTGGGTGAAACCTCGCAGATTTTTGTTAGAAATCTTTTTGTCGATATAGACCTTATTTGAAAACAATCAATGGCGGAGGTTTTTTTAAGATTATTGAGTGCATTTGGATCTATTTTGACCATCCAAACAGCGCCATAGAAATTCTTCTTCCATTCGGTTACAGGAACAATGACTCTGAGGGGTCATATTCCAATCGCATCGTCGTTTATTATCACAGCAGGGCGTTTTGTCTTGATTTCGGCTCCAACAGAGGGGCTCAAGTTAATTTTACTGCTTTCTCAAAAACGAATCCAGTGCTTCAATGATGACGCTGGCAATTGCTGTGTTGTTCTTTGACGCATAGGATTCAACTCTTTCCGCAAGCATGCAGGGAATTTGAATGGTGAACTCTTTGGTGATATCATTACATTGATCTTTGAAGTTTTCGTTTTCCATTGATTTTCCTTAAGAAATAGAATTGAGAATATCAGATCGTCGAAATCGAAACATACCATAAAAAAGTTCCAATATAAATCAAATTTCAGGGTAAATATAGATAAACTATTTTGGTTTTTCTCCAATTTGGTTGGAAATGTCAACGATGGGTTTAAATTATGTAGAATTCGTAATAATTATTATGAAATAATTTTCATAATAATTGTAGATACCCCATTTATAATTCCATAACCATCTGAATTTACTATAAGTGAAAAAATAACTTCTCTTTGCACGATTTTTGCACAAAGGACAGGCAAGAACAAACAAAGAGTTTTGGCGATTCTTTAATGCAAAGGAATCATATTTTTAAAACATTTAAATGGTGAGCAATTATGTTTAAAATATTACTGATCATCGCGGTCATCGTGGCGATATTTTCCTTGTGTGTTTTAATAGGTTGTTTGTTTGCTGCAGCTCGAGAAAATGGATTGCCTGATATTGATGATATTGAGCTCGTTGAACTATTTACTTCCAAAATACAAAAAGCATAGTTTTTGCCATTCGATTCGAAACGCGTTTTTTACATTTAAGATCGGTCTATAAAAAAACCGATCCAATGTTTTATTTCTCTTCAGTAATTTTGATCTTCATTCCAGGTTTAAGTTGCACATACTTTCCATCTTGAGTCATTATTCCGATTTCATGGTGACCGCAACAGTCGCATGTGCGTGCGGTTACGATACCTTCCATTGATTCTTTGCGGTTATCTTTATTATCCATAACTTCCCAGTTTAATTCGGGATAAATGGGCACTTTAAACTTGTACGGCTTTGAGTCCCTTTCAGGGGTAGCTCAAAGCCGGGCCCTCTGGACCCGGATATTTATAATTGACAGGTTGCGGGAGTAAATTTTTATTCTTATATAATGTAATAAAGGTTGATGCATAAATCAATCGCTCAATTTAGATTTTAATATTTCAGGATTGTCTGTACAAGGTATCCATAGGAGGAACCCATGAATGACAACAATGGAAAAACAATGGTGATGGCGGCTTTTTTGGCTGATGCTCTGGCCCTTGGCGCTCACTGGAACTATGATGCAAAAAGCATTCTCCAACGCTATGGGAGAATAGAGGAATTTATAAAACCTGATTCGAATTCATATCATTCCACCAAAGAAAAAGGAGAATTTACGCATTACGGTGATCAAATGTTTGTGCTTTTAGAATCTCTTGCTGAAAAAAGGATCTTTGATCTCCATGATTTTTCTGACAGATGGCAGCGGTTTTTCAAAGATTATGACGGATATATCGATCAGGCGACCCGGGCAACGCTTTTAGGATATGCATCCGGGAAACCCCCTAAAGATGCCGGATCTTTTTCAGATGAGCTGGCAGGAGCTTCCAGGATGGCTCCGATCGTTTATCTTTACCGAAACGATCTTGAAAAAATGATCCGCGCTGCCCGATTACAAACCATTATGACCCACAACAGCGCCGGTACCGTTGAGAGTGCAGAATTCTTTGCAAGGGTGGGATGGCATGTTTTAAACAAGATGACGCCCATAGAAGCCATTGAACACATTTCCCAAGGATGGGCCGCGGATTCAATCATCAGTTCCTGGATTCAGACTGGGTTGAGATCTAAAGATATGGACAGCATTCAAGCCATATCCAAGTTTGGCCAGTCATGCCACACCCAGGAAGCGTTTCCCGGTGTCATTCATCTTATCGCAAGATACGAAAATGATCTCAAAGAAGCCTTGGTTCAAGCGGTGATGGCCGGAGGAGACAGTGCTGCCAGAGGGATGATGGTCGGCATGGTGCTAGGGGCCTATCAGGGACCGGAAAGTTTGCCTGAAGCGTGGCTTTCGGGACTTGGAAAACAAAAAGAAATCTCAGAATTTCTTGATCGAATTCCATAACAGGATAGATTCTATTCATCTAACAGGTTAAGTTGATCATGTTTTTTAAATTTAGGTGGTTTAGGATATGATGTCATCGCGTCTTTTTGCTGGATGTCTTTCCAATCTCCGCAAAATTCAGGTTGAGGGTTTTTTGAATACATCATTTCAAAATTATGGTCGTTGGTTTCTTTGATGCCGGCCACCGAATTGATGATAAGTTCTTTTTCCTGGTTGGTGACGACGGGAAATCCATAGTGTTTATTCAGGTATTTGAATTCTTTTCCGTTGCGGTATTTTTCGTTCAAAAAACTTAAATGAGAACTTAATCTATTGTTAATTAACTCATTGGAAAAAATAACAATCGAATTTATATTCGAACCTATTGCATCACATAAATTTTTGTCCAGTTCAAAACCGATACTGTTTCTACCGGCAGTCATTGCAGCATACATAGTGGTGCCGATTCCAAGAAATGGATCTAAAACCGTATCCCCTTTAACGGAAAACATATTGATCAGTCGATAGGGCACCTCAAAAGGGTAAGCAGCGCTCCTTTTTCTGACCTTGTTATCGAAGAGGGTTTGAGAAGCGCCTTTGACATCCAGCCAGATATCCGAAAACCAGACGTTTCTTTCTTCCCAAAAAAATGCGCTTTGGTGTCGAATTCGTTTATCTTTAAGGGTCTTGAATTCTCTTTTTTCACCTTTTCTAACAATGAGTACATACTCGTGTTCCAGTGTAACATAGGCGCCGGGAGGCAGCATGCCGGATCCCATGAATTTGTTCGGGGCATTGGTCTGTTTTCGCCACAAAATAGCGGGCAAGGCCCTAAACCCCAGTTTGAGAAGCTGCGACATTATCCTCGTGTGGTTTTGATAAAGAGAGAAATTATCGTTTATAGTTCGGGTGGCATCACCGATGTTGATGCAGGCGATACCGCCGTTCTTCAAAACCCGGAAAACTTCTTTCCACACGGCATCGAGAATTCTGTGCATGAGTTCAAAAGCAAAGGGTCCCTTCCGTTTATTCAATGCCTTGCCGATCAAAGGATTTTGACTGATGAACATTTCATCCCACATTTTGATCATGGGATAGGGCGGCGATGTCACCACCAGTGATAGGCTTTCTGAGGGGATGGTGCTCATATGGTTTGAATTGTCAAATATAATTTGATGATTTGTTTTCATATGAAAACCTCCAACTCGTGCAAAATTCAGGTTATACTCTAAAAGGTTTGACGATATCAGTTATTAGGTGTATTTCACAGCTATATGTATTAGAACCTATATCAAAAAAAAATCTAAGTGCCCATGGCTGTGTTGCAAAACGATTCAAAATGCTCACATACTTCGTGTATGCTCCGCTTTTTCACCGTTTCGCGCATTGCCCTGAACCCTAATCTTATTATTAAGATAGGTTCCAGGCAAATCATCAATTCGATAGTCAACTTAAAGTCACACTTTATGTATTGAAAAGCGATGCCTGAACCCATGGAAACATCAACAACAGCCGGCAACAAGGTCACACTGGTGGGCGTTTTGGTGAACACCTTGTTAATTGTGATCAAACTGGTTGCCGGGATATACGGCAGCAGTCAGGCACTGATTGCAGATGCGGTCCACTCCTTTTCAGATCTCTTTACCGACGCTGTGGTTCTGATCGGGATCAAAATCAGCAAAAAGCCTCCTGATAAAACGCACCATTTTGGACATGCCCGCATTGAAACACTGGCATCCACCATAGTCGGGATGGCGCTTATCGGGACGGCACTTTACATCGGCATCGAGGCGTCTTTAACGATTTATCGTCATACTAAATACCACCCGACCACCCTGGCATTGTTCGGAGCCGGCGTATCGATTGTGTTAAAAGAATGGTTGTATCATTATACCATACGAACCGGACGACGTATCAAAAGCCAATTGATCGTGGCCAATGCATGGCATCACCGTTCCGATGCCCTCTCTTCAGTGGCGGTGTTCATCGGCGTTGCAGGGACCCAGATAAATCCCTCATGGAATATTCTCGACAGCTTTGCAGCCCTGTTGGTATCCTTTTTCATTGTAAAAGTCGGCCTGGAGATTTTGAGAGATGCGTTGCGTGAATTCACCGACACGGCCCCCAAACCGGAGATTATCGGAAAGATACAGCAGTGTGCTTTGTCCGTGAACGGCGTTGTCGATACACATGATCTTAGGGTTCGAACTTCCGGGGGGGTTTATCAAATGGAAATACACATTGTCGTGGATGGTCAACTGACGGTGTTAGAGGGACACAAGATCGCAAAGGCGGTGGAGGGTTGTCTGGTTGAGGATGTGGGAAATATCGGCAGTATCACCATACATGTGGACCCGGAGATAGGAAATAGGAACCAGGAAAGAGAAAATAGGAAATAGGAAAGAGGAAACAGGAACGGGAAGATCACGAATATGTTGAAAATTAAGAAAGCAAGAAGGTTAGAAGGTGGAAGGTAAGAAGGTTGGCATGACATAGAGCCTCCGACTTTCTGATTTTCTAATCTTCTTAACTCCTTTTTTTCTGAGACATATTCACCGTTTACTTACATTTACGTGTCGCTTCACGCTCGCTATTACAATGGTAACGAGTATGATACTGCCCCCCAGGATCGTGCGCAATGTCGGGATTTCATCAAGTAGTACAAATGCAAAAATGATTCCGTAAACCGGTTCCAGACATGCGGTAATGCTTGCCAGTTGAGTTTTGATGTGAACAAGACTTTTGATAAAGAGCACATGGGCTAAAGCGGTGAAAAAAATACCAAGCATTGCCAGCAGAAGGAAGTCGGTGGGTTGGAGGGAGACATCTTCAAAAAATAAAAACGGAAACAATATCAGGGCTGCCATCCAGTTTTGATAGCAGACAATCACCATAGAAGGGTATGTGCCGACGTATTTTCGATTTAATATTGATAAAACGGCGAAGGTGAATCCCGATATTGTCCCCCAAAACGCCCCTTGGGTGATATTGTTTTGAAAATCTAAGGACGGAATCACCAGGATCAATCCAAGAACCACGGATCCTGCCGTTAACAGATCGAAACGGCGCAATTTTTCCTTAAAGAAGTACGGCTCCATAAAGGTTACGAAGACCGGAAATGTGGAAAATGTAAGAAGGCCCACTGCAACTGTCGACATCTGAATTGCCTGAAAAAAGGTTGTCCAGTGGATTGCCAATAGGATGCCGAGCAAAACAAGAACCGTAAAATCCCGGATGGATTTTGTGCGAATTCGGGTTTTTGAGTAAAAAAGTATTGCACTTAGCGTCAGTGCGGCAAAAGAGGTTCTGCCAAAGACAATCACTAAAGGAGGCAAAGATAAAAATTTTCCGAACAGTCCGGCAAGCCCAAAAAGCAAGACAGCAATATGAATTTCAACAAGACCGTGACGTTTTTGGATCATTTTGACGATGTTCTCCGAAGATGGTATAAAGCAAATTCGTGGATAGGGTTCGCCTCAGGTATGATTAAATTTTTTCTGAAAGCTCACGCCTGAGGCGGATAAAACTCGAACTAAATAGGAAACAGTAAACAGTAAGTAGTAAATAGTAAATAGAAAAAAAACAGGGCTTTCGACTAACCATTAAATATTCCACGATAAATCGTGGTCTAAGACAATCTTCAATCGACAATAATCAATCGTCAATCTTTTATACATGAGGCGACTTAAACGTCAACCTGTTTCAAAAACCTAAACAGTTACAAAAAAAGACTAATTAAATGAAGGGTCGGGGAGTTTTTCTAAGTCGTCGCTCCATGGATAATCTTTTTTTAAACCGCGTGAACTCGTGGCCAGGGCTCGTAAAGAAAGAACAGGAATCAATCTTTGAAAAAACAATAGGTTTGCCATAGAATTTTCAATTTCTTTTAAAGATGCGATTTTGGCATGCGCTTGTTCTTTCTAACGATCCCTGAGCCACTCAAACAGCACCCGATTTAAAAACGATCATCCATTCCGCTCTTCGATGCGTAGCTAATACTCAAGGATTTAGAAGAAAAAGCCCCGAGGGCTCAATCAAATTAACAGTGTCCGTCCATAAAGGAGAATTTTTGTTCAAGATCAAGGCATGGGGAAAAAAATAACCGCCCCGTTGAAGTACCGGGACAAGCTCCGTTAAAAAACTGGAATCTTCGACCGGCATATGAACGATATTCTGAGGTTATTTTTTGAGCATAACACAGAGATTGGACAAAAAGGCCATTTATGGGCGGACACTAAATAGCAGATCAGATGGTATATGACAAGGAGACAACATGAAACCAAGCCAACTTCTTTATCTTTCCCAGGATGACGTTAAGGCTGTTGAATTGACAATGGCCGAAATCATCGATGCGTTGGACGTTGCCTTTCGGGAAAAGGGGAAAGGATTAACAGAGATGCCTCCCAAACCGGGCATTCATCCCGGGGGAGGAGACAATTTTATCCATGCCATGCCGGCCTGTATACCGGCCATGAAAGCTGCCGGCGTTAAATGGGTCAGTGGTTTTCCAAAGAACCACAAGAGGGGATTGCCTTATATTACCGGGTTGCTCATTCTCAATGATCCTGAAACCGGTCTTCCGGTATCGGTGATGGATTGTGTGTGGATCACCGCCATGCGAACCGGTGCCGCATCGGCGTTATCCGCACGATACCTGGCGCGTCCGGAATCTTCGGTTATCGGGATACTGGCCTGCGGTGTTCAGGGGCGCACCAATCTCGAAGCGATGAACGTTCTTTTCCCCATAAAGCGGGTGATGGCCTATGATATGGACGAGAATATATGCCGGAGCTATGCCGAGGAGATGGGGCGTTGTTTTGACATAGAGGTGGTGCCGGTAGCGACCCCGCGCGAAGCTGTTTCCGGATGTGACATTGTCGTCACTTCCGGACCGATCTTAAAAAAACCGCATGCCACGATTCAGGCCGGCTGGATGGATGCAGGGGCTTTTGCCTCTTTGGTCGATTTTGATTCCTACTGGCATCCCGATGCCATGGCCGAGTCGGACAAGTTTTGTACGGATGATACACAGCAGCTTCTTCACTATCAGCAGAACGGTTATTTTCAGAATATTCCACCGCTTTATGCAGATCTAGGGGAACTTGTCGTCGGAGAAAAAACGGGAAGAGAGACCGCTTTTGAACGGACCATGACGGCCAACTTGGGTCTGGCGTTAGACGATATGGCCGTGGCACCGCTCATTTATCAACGGGCATTGGAGAAGGGAATCGGCACGCCCTTGCCGCTGTAAGGTAACATACAGGCCGGAGTGTTTTTATAAGTAGTCGCTGCATGGATGATCTTTTTTTAAACCGCATGACCACGCCGATCGAAGATGCCGCTGGCGGTGAGACGGATAAAACTCGTGGCAAGGGATCGTAAAAAGGAACAGGAAGCTATCCTTAAAATTTCTTTGGGATTGACTTGAGAAGAGGAATTATATAATCAGTCATTAATTATGGCACTTTTGAAAGCAAAAGAGGTCCGGGTCAAGTTTGGCGGACTGTTGGCCCTATCAGACGTAAGCTTTTCTCTGCTTCCCGGAGAAATCGTGGGTCTTATCGGTCCGAACGGCGCCGGAAAAACCACGGTTTTTAATGTCATCACCGGCGTGTACAAAACATCCGGCGGTGATGTCCGGTATGAAAATCAAAGCCTGTTGGGAAAAAGGCCGCACGAAATCTTATCCCTTGGCATTGCCAGAACTTTCCAAACGATTCGTCTTTTCAACAATATGACGGCGGTTGAAAACGCTATGGTTGCACAGCACTGCCGTTCTAAAAGAGGCGTCATCGGGGCAATTTTAAGAACCCGTTCTCAAAAACATGAAGAGCGACGTATCAGAGACCGGGCCAGGGAAGCTTTGAGCTTTATGGGTGTTGAACAATACGCCGATGAAATTGCCCAGAATTTACCTTATGGCCTGCAACGGCGGCTTGAAATCGCCAGGGCACTGGCGTCTAACCCCAAAATAATGCTTTTGGATGAACCGGCTGCAGGGATGAATCCGTCCGAGAGCATGGCACTGATGGATGACATTGCACGTATATCCGAGCTGGGCATCAACATCCTATTGGTTGAACATGACATGAAGGTGGTCATGGGCGTTTGCAAGCGCATCATATGCATCGATCACGGTGAAAAAATTGCTGAGGGGATACCCGCAGAGATTCAAAGAAATCCCAAGGTAATCGAGGCTTATCTGGGTCAGGCGACCCAATAACACACAAAATGTTAAGGAGGAAAAATGAAGAAGAAATTGTTAAAGTTATTTGTATTAGGGCTGATTCTGGTGCCATTTGTAATGAGCACTGCTGTCGCAAAAACCTTGAAAATCGGTTCAATGAGTCCTTTGACCGGACCGTATGCCGCTGATGGCAATGACATTGCCAATGGCGTAAGAACCGCTATTGCCATCATCAACGCCGAAGGCGGTATCCCGGGTTATGACAAGATCGAGTTGTATCCCCAGGACACGGCATGTGATCCCAAACAAGCGGTGGCCGCAGCCAATAAACTCATCAATGAGGGTGTTGTCGGCGTTATCGGAGCGTATTGTTCATCTTCGACCATTCCGGCTTCCGAGGCATTGAGCGAGGAAAACATCCCCATGATCACGCCGGCTTCGACCAATGAAAAGGTCACTGAACGCGGACTTAAATACATGTTCCGTATGTGCGGAAGGGATGACGATCAGGCAGTGACGGCCGGAAAATTCATCAAGGAATTTTTAAAGGCCAAGACCGTTTATATCGTGGATGACAAGACGACCTATTCCCAAGGATTGGCTGATAACGTCGCCAAAAAGTGCAAAGAACTGGGCGTTAAAGTAATTGAGCACGACCATGTCAACCAGGGCGATAAAGATTTTTCCGCTGTGCTGACAAAGATCAAGGCTGCCAACCCGGACCTTTTTTACATGAGCCTGCAAAATTCGTCCTCAGGCAGTATAATGGCCATTCAGGCCAAACGTTTTGGTTTGAAAATGCCCATTCTGACACAGGATGCTGTTTATCACCCACAATTTATTGAAATTGCAAAAGATGCTGCCAAAGGCGTGTACTTTACTTTTGGTTATGTGGACAAGACCAAAGATTCCTATAAGAAATACGCTGCCAAATACCAGGAGATGTTCGGCAAACCCGGGGCATATTCGGGTTATGCTTATGACGGCGCCTATGTTCTGCTGACAGCAATTAAAAGGGCCAAATCGACGGATCCGGCCAAAATAAAGGCTGAAATCATGAAGATGAATTTTGACGGGGCTTCCAAGAGGATCAAGTTTTTCCCCAACGGAGATTCCACTTCCAATTACATCATCCAGATTGTAAAGGGTAATGAGTTCGTGCCTTACTGGAATCCGGAAACCGGAAAACTCTACTAACCGTAAACAGGGTGCTCCCCGGATTGATTCGGGGAGCATTTTTCTAGTCCCTCGGAACATATATGGAATTTTTTCTTCAGCAGTTGATAAACGGGATAACACTGGGCGGGATATATGCGCTCATCGCCTTGGGATATACCATGGTTTACGGCATTATTCAGCTCATCAATTTTGCGCATGGTGAGTTTTTTGCCGCCGGCGGCTATATGGGGGTCATCCTTTTAAGCTATCTGGCCGCACAGGGATACATGACGACGCATCCGTGGTTATGTCTGGGCGGAGCCCTGGTACTGACCATGATCTATTGTGCGGCCCTGGCCATGGCGGTTGAAAAAGTGGCGTACAAACCGTTGCGATATGCCTCCAGGCTTGCAGTGCTTTTGAGCGCCCTGGGGATGTCGATTTTTTTGCAAAACGGGCTGATGCTGACCCAGGGCGTTTACGATAAGGCGTATCCGTCATCGTTGAGCCAGGGCGGTTTTGAATTCGGCATGATCACCTTGAGCTATCTCCAGATTTTAATTGTAGCGATTACCGTGATCCTTTTGCTGGGGTTAAATGCCCTGGTTTTTAAAACCCGTATGGGTAAAGCCATGCGAGCGACCGCCCAGGACAAGGTGATGTCTTCTTTGGTCGGCATCAACAGCAACAAGATTATCAGTCTGACATTTGCCCTGGGAGCGGGTCTGGCCGCCGCCGCCGGCATCATGGTCGGATTCTATTATGGTTCGGTTCGTTATGATATGGGATTTATTCCCGGGATCAAAGCCTTTGCTGCCGCAGTTTTAGGGGGTATCGGCAATATTACCGGAGCGATGCTGGGCGGACTGATTATCGGAATGGTAGAAATATTTGGTGCCGGCTACATTTCCGGGCAATACAAGGACGTTTTCGCTTTTATTATTTTGATCGCGGTGCTCTATTTTATGCCCACCGGCATCATGGGCGAGAATATCGATGATACAAGAGTCTAAAAAAATTTGGAAAAACTATGCCATCGGATTGATTTGGTTCTTTGTGCTTCTGTGGCCGCTTTTGGGCATTCATGATGACGGCTCTTTAACCATCGGTCGGGCCTTTAGGGTCTGGCTGTATGTGCTGGCCGCCACTTTTACCTGTTTAAGCCTGTATATGCTGCACAAAAACGACATTTTGACATGGGTCAGCTCGCCGATGGCAAAAGTCAGAGATCGTGTAAGGGCAGCTGCCGGGGTTTTACCGAACTGGTTCTGGGTGGGATTCATGCTGGCCGCCGCCGTGTTGTTTCCGTTGTTTTCTCATCGTTATGCTCAGGATGTGGCCATCAATGTCCTGATCTATATATGTCTCGGGCTTGGGCTGAATATCGTTGTGGGGCTGGCCGGAATGCTGGACCTGGGATATATCGCCTTTTACGGCGTCGGCGCCTATACCTATGCCCTGCTGAACCTCCAATTTGGGATTTCCTTTTGGGTTGCGCTCCCATTTGCCGCTTTTTTTGCCTGTGTAGCCGGATGTATCATCGGGTATCCCACGCTGAGGATGCGCGGAGATTATTTGGCGATTGTCACCCTGGGATTTGGAGAAATCGTTCGCATTATCCTTAACAACTGGATGGAACTGACCAACGGTCCCAACGGGTTGTTGGGGATCAAACCTCCGGGAATTTACTACCCCAGTTTTGCCCACGGTTTCAGTTTCGAGTTTTTATACTTAAAAAAACTATATTATTTATATTATGTTATTTTGTTCCTTTGTATCTTTACGATTCTTGCCGTGTATCGGTTGAACTATTCTCGAATCGGAAGGGCCTGGGAGGCGATTCGGGAAGATGAAACCGTTGCCGAGCTTATGGGTGTTAATACGTTTCGGTTAAAACTATTGGCGTATGCCATGGGGGCAATTTTCGGGGGTCTTGCCGGCGCCTTTTTTTCCGCCAGGATGCGATTTGTCAGCCCGGAAAGCTTCAGTTTCTTAGAATCTGCCATGGTTCTGTCCATGGTCGTTTTAGGCGGCATGGCCTCTATTCCCGGGATCATACTGGGCGCCTTTGCCTTGATTGTTTTGCCGGAGGTTTTTCGCGAAGTTGAGCTGTATCGGATGCTGGCATTTGGAGCGGCCATGACCCTGATGATGCTGTTTAGGCCTGAAGGACTTATTCCCGCTAAACGGGTCGGAACTCGATCAGAAGAACGGGAGGACTAAGTGGCGGAGCAGCCGATTCTCGAGCTTAAAAATGTTTCATCCAACTATGGCAACATCAGAGCACTGAAAGGGATTTCCCTCAAGGTTTTTCCCGGCGAAATTGTGACCATCATCGGGGCCAACGGCGCGGGTAAGACCACGACATTGATGACCATTTGCGGGATCGTTCCTTTAAAGGAAGGGGAAATTTTCTATAGGGGAGAGCCAATTCACGGCCGTGCGGCAGATACGCTGCCGCCTTTGGGTCTCTGCCAGGTGCCGGAAGGGCGGCGAATATTCCCCAGGCTCGCCGTTGAAGACAACCTGGAAATGGGGGCTTTTTTTCGTAAGGATCAGGCTGACATTCAAGAAGATATGGAAAATGTCTACAATCTTTTTCCGGTTTTAAAGGATCGGCGAAAACAGCATGGCGGGACCCTTTCCGGAGGTGAGCAGCAAATGCTGGCCATCGGTCGAGCTTTGATGAGCAGACCCAAGGTCCTGCTGTTGGATGAACCGTCTTTGGGTTTGGCACCGCTTATTGTTCAGAAAATTTTTGAGATTATTGAAGACATCAATAAGAAAAGTCGAACGACGATTTTGCTGGTTGAACAGAATGCCAATCTTGCCTTACAGACAGCCGAAAGAGGATATGTGCTGGAAACCGGCCGTATCGTCATGGAGGACGATGCCAAAGTTTTGCTGAACGATTCCCGGATTAGGAAAGCCTATCTAGGAGAGTAGAAGCTATCTCAAGATAATCTTTTGGCCCAACTTCGGCGTTGAAACCTCGTTTTAAGTCCTCGACATACTTTAGTATGCGTGTCGAAGATTCCGTCAACAGACGGAACGGGTTAAAACTTGGCTCCGCCTTTTTATCCCGCCGGGTTTTAGCGGGGGATCTTGAACCAAAATCTTTATTTTGAGATGGCTTCGATTGATTTACTCATTTGTATGGCGTTGAGCACGAATAATGCTGGGCGCCTTGTCGTCTTGTTCCTGATTCAGTTGAAGCAGTATAATGGATATGATGACGATAATGCCGCCGGCAATCTGGGGAATTTCCATGATTTCGTTGAGAAAAAAATAAGATATGATACCGGCGGTAATGGGTTCGAGGGTTGCGGTAATGCTGGCGCGGGTAGAGCGGATCAGGTTAATACCTTCCAGATATAGACCAAAAGGAATGAGGGTCCCCATCACTCCGATATACAGAATCCACATCCATTGTACGGGAGAATAAGCGTGCATGAAGGCTTCAAGGGGAGGGTGCAGGATGTTCCAGACCATTGCACCGAAAAGCAACGCATAAAAAAGAACCGTCCAGGGATTGTAGCGGCGCATGCCGTATTCACCGTGAATGGCATACCAGGCAAAGGTTAAGGCCGATAAAAGCCCGCTAATGATTCCGACGATATTCATGGAAAGAATCTCTAAATTGTAGGCCCCGACAACCAGATAACATCCGAATGTGGCCCCGACAAGAGCGATCAGCGTTAAACGGTTCAGTTTTTCACGCATAAATACAACGGAATGCAGGGCGATGAAGCTTGGGGCCAGATATTGAAGTAAAATGGCGGCAGCCACTTTTATTTTGCTGATGGTAAACAGATATGTAAACTGGACACCGGCCATCCCGACAGTACCGAAAAGAATAAAATAAAGAATATCGCTGCGGGATATTTTCAGCAGGTGAGAAAAGCGGATTAAAAGACATAGAAACAATAATGCCGCAGAAATGGTCAGCCGCATCTGCACCAGCTGAAAAGGGGTAATGCCGCTGTTAAACAAGAATTTGGCCGATGATCCGGACAAGCCCCACATTAAGGCGGCCAGAACAACATAAACATAGCCCCATCTATGGTTTTTTATAGATTCTGTTTGTTTTATCATATTTGGAGAATTAATCTATTGTTCAAATATTAACATATTGATATTATCCATAAAATAACAAATATAAATTTCGAAAAGAAGTCCCAACATTACTAAACAGTTCGTTTGGATGTCAAACTGATTTTTAGAATATCGCGCGCTATTTATTATGTTATAGCCGTTTTCAATAATATGTTACGATTGAATTGATTATGTTCATAATTTCAGTGGGCCGCAGGATGATTTCGTTTCCATGGGGAAGCTGTCTGAGCAAATTAGAGCGCGTTAAAGCGAACAGCATAGAGGTAACCATAATTAATGATAATTATCATATTCCTGAATGTCATCTTAACCCCTTGGTCCTGTTCGCTTTTACGCGGTTTTATTTGCGAGTTCTTGCCGATGGAAACGAAATTATCCTGCGGTTGAAACGGAATGTTATTCTGAAAAGTCCTATATAAGGAGGATCATATGCGAATTGGTGTCATAAAAGAGATAAAAACCAAAGAACATCGGGTTGCCGTTACGCCTGAAGGTGTCGAGCAGATGCGGGAACATGGACATGAAGTTTTCGTTGAAGTCGACGCGGGTAACGGGTCTGATTTTTTTAACAAAGATTATGAAACCGCCGGGGCAACCATTTGCAGATCTCCTGAAGAGATTTACCAAAAAAGCGACATGATTGTGAAAGTAAAAGAGCCGTTGCCCGTTGAATATCCGTTGATACAAAACGGGCAGATTCTGTTTACCTATTTTCATTTTGCCGCATCACTGGAACTTACCAAGGCCATTATGGACTCAGGCGCTGTTGCAGTGGCCTATGAAACCGTTGAACGGAAGAATGGTTCGCTACCGCTTTTGACGCCCATGAGTGAAGTCGCCGGCCGGCTGTCTATCCAAGAGGGGGCCAAATATCTGGAAAAAACGTATGGCGGTTGCGGCATTCTCCTTGGCGGAGTACCTGGAGTAGAACCCGGCACTGTTTTGATTATCGGCGGCGGTATCGTTGGAACCAATGCTGCCAAAATTGCTTGTGGCCTTGGCGCAAAGGTGTACCTGCTCGACAACAATACCGATAGGCTTCGTTATCTGAGCGATATAATGCCCAAAAACTGTTTTTTGCTGATGTCGAGTCCAGGTACCATCAGGAGACTTTTAAAAGAGGCTGACCTTGTTGTGGGGGCGGTTCTTATCCCCGGAGCTGCTGCACCCAGGTTGATTACCCGGGATATGTTATCCTTAATGAAAAAAGGGTCGGTGATTGTTGACGTGGCCATTGATCAGGGCGGATGCGTTGAGACGGCAAAACCCACGACTCACGACGATCCCATCTATGAGGTAGATGGTGTTGTTCATTACTGTGTCGCGAATATGCCCGGAGCGGTTTCACATACATCCACCAAAGCACTCACCAATGTAACGCTGCCGTATGCCCTTGAAATCGCGGATAAGGGATATGAAAAAGCAGCAAAAGAAAATCCGGAGATTGCCAAGGGG
>Ga0210085_1000370_pt1 | contig 19373 bp, 14 predicted proteins | sample China_Galinas_PW_5_FD_184866 | JGI IMG/M metagenome (GOLD analysis project Ga0210085, IMG submission 184866) | Wetland microbial communities from San Francisco Bay, California, USA, that impact long-term carbon sequestration - China_Galinas_PWC_D1... | ecosystem: Environmental > Aquatic > Marine... | reverse complement strand
CCCGCCACCACGATCACGACCTCCCCGCGCACCGGCTCCGTGGCCGCTGCCGCTGCCAGCTGGCCCAGGTTCCCCCGGCGCACCTCCTCATGCAGCTTGGTCAGCTCGCGCGCCACAGCGGCCCGGCGGGCAGGTCCGCAGGCCTCGGCCAGGTCGCGCAGGGTGGCAGCGGTCCGACCGGGCGCCTCGAACAGGACCGTGGTCCGGTCGTCGGCTGCGACGCGCGCGAGGCGCTCACGGCGTTCACGGCCCTTGCGTGGCAGGAAGCCCTCGAAGCCCCAGCGCGGCGCCGGGATGCCCGCGACCATCAGTGCGGCCAGCACGGCCGAGGCACCGGGCACGGGCACGACCACGCCGCCGGCCGCGATCCAGGCCTCGACCAGCTCGTCCCCGGGGTCGCTGACCAGGGGCGTGCCCGCGTCGGTCACGAGGGCCACGTTTTCGCCACCTTCGAGGCGCTGCAGCAGCTCCGCGGCACGCCCCCTGCCGCTGTGGGCGTGGTAGCTGAGCAGCGGCGTCTCGATGCCGAAGCGGGACCACAGCTTGCGCGTGACGCGGGTGTCCTCGGCTGCCACCACCGCCACCGAGCGCAGCACCTCCAGGGCTCGCGCGCTGATGTCACCGAGGTTGCCGATGGGCGTCGCCACCACGTAGAGCGTGCCGCTGCTGTGCGGTCCGACGGGCTCGGTCACGCGCTGGGACTCAGACGCGGGCCGAGCCCGGTCGTCGGCGCGGGTAGAGGTAGTCGATGCCGGCGGTGCGCGGACCGATCTTGGCGATGGGCGGCACCTGCCGCTTGAACTCGGACCCGGCGACCATGCGGTCCACGCGCTGCACCAGCTCGCGCTCGAAGCCGTCGGCCACGACCTCCTCGATGGACAGCCGCCGGTCCACCAGGCGGAAGAGGATACGGTCGACGGTGGCGTAGCTGAAGCCGACCTCCTCCTCGTCGGTCTGGCCCGGCCAGAGGTCCGCGGACGGTGCCTTGGCGATGATGGCGTGGGGCACCCCGACCATTGCCGAGACCTGCCGGATCTGGGACTTGTAGAGGTCCCCGATGGGGTTGAAGGCACTGGCGCTGTCGCCCCACAGCGTGGAGTAGCCGATGAGCGTCTCGGTCTTGTTGCTGGTGCCGATGACCAGGCCCGACCAGGTCACCGAGTGGTCGTACAAGACCATCATGCGCGCGCGGGCCATGAAGTTGCCCCGGCGCATGGGCGAGGCGTCGGTCCGTCCCTCCTCGAAGTAGCCGTCCACGATGGCGCTGATGTCGACCAGCTCGCTGGGGCAGCCCAGGTCGGACACCACCGTCTCCGCGTCTCCTCGCGACTCGGGCGAGGAGGTGCGATAGGGCATCAGCACCGCCAGCACGTTCTGGGGTCCGATGGCCTCTGCGGCGAGGTAGGCCACCAGCGCCGAGTCGATGCCCCCGGAGAGCCCGAGCAGGACTTTGTCGAAGCCAGCCTGGTCGAGCTGGGCGCGGATGAACGCGCCGATGATGCGGCGAGCAGCGGCCGTATCGATGGCCAGCTCCGGGGGCAGCTCGAAGGCCGGCGGGCGGGGGTCGGTCACGGTCACGGTCGCTTGGCGCTGCGGGCGTCGCGCTCGAGTCGCTCGCCGATGATCTGGTCCAGCTGGCGGATGACCACCTCCGGCCGTTCGTCGCGCAGCAGGGGCGAGGCGATGCGTTCCCGCCGCAGCTCGGCCGGGTCGATCTGGGTGAGGTAGAGGCCTTCGTCATGGGTCGGCGCCCGGAACACGCACTCTCCGTCCGGCGCGACCACCTCCGAGCCACCCCAGAAGGTGATCGACTCATCCACGCCCACCCGGTTGACGAAGATGACGTAGCTGGTCGTGAGCTGCGCGTAGGTGCGGTTGATGGAGCGCCACGACTCGGCCGTGCCCAGGCCCGTCTCGTTCACGGCGGCCACATCACGACCCGGCGACGAGGAGACGTTGATGAGCACCTGGGCGCCATCGAGCGCGAGCAGCTGGGGCGTGGCCAGGTGCCAGAAGTCCTCGCACACGCTGATGCCCAGGCGCAGGTCCAGCCGTTCCGAGTTGGCCGCCCGGATGGTCGACCCGGGCGCGAAGAAGCGGCGCTCGTCGAAGAGCCCATAGGTCGGCAGGAAGACCTTGCGATGGACATGCCGCACCGCCTGGTTCTCCAGCAGCGCGGCGCTGATGTAGAGCTTGTGGTCGGAGGACTCCTCCACGAAGGAGACGATCACGCTCATGTTGCCGGCGGCCTGGGCCAGCTCGAGCAGGCGCGGGTCGTTGCGGCGGATGGCCACCTCCGCGTTGAGGTCCTGCAACAGGTAGCCGGTCAGGCCCAGCTCGGGGAAGACGACCAGGTCCGCCTCGTGACCACGGGCCTCGTCGATGAGCTCGTGATGCCGGCGCAGGTTGGTCTCCAGCGCGCCGAGACGTGGAGCGATCTGGGCCAGGGCCAGGCGAAGTGCTGCCATGAGCAGAGTGTATGTCGCGCGGACCCGCTCGGTCCCACTACCCCGCCGGGGCGCTCCGGCGTTTCGGCAGCTCGACCAGACTTGTTCGACGAGGCGAGACGCTGTCTCCGAGCGGTGCTAGGCTTCCCCCTACGCCGCGAAGGGTGTGAGCGCTGTCTGGTGCTGCGCACCCGCGGGAGGCTGTGAGGAGGCGGCCGGTCGAGCCTGGGCATCGCTGGATGTGCGGCCGACCCTGCGGCTCCTGTGAATGCCCCCTCGCCCGTCGTCGCGGTAAGCAAGAGGAGACGAGATGACCCGACGACCCACATGGTTGTCCGCGGCCGTCGTTGGTGGTGCCATCGCACTGCTGTCGATGTCCGCAGCACCGGTGTTCGCCCAGGAGAGCCCTGAGGCGCCGCCCGAAGGCGGCTACACGATGTACCCCAACTACGGTGGCGAGGTCGACTGCGAAGCCGGCACGTTCAACGGCAACCCCTACACGGGGAACCTCAAGTCGATCGAAGCCGTCGACGACTACACCGTCGTGTTCAACCTGTGCAGCCCAGACGGCGCCTTCCTGCCCAAGGTGGCCTTCTCGGCCTTCGGCATCCAGGACGCCGACTACCTCGCCCAGAACCCCGCCCCAGGTGCGGTGCTCGATCAGCCCAACGGCACTGGCCCGTACGCGCTACGCGAGTGGCGCCAAGGCGAAGAGGTCATCCTAGAGGCCAATCCCGACTACTGGGGAGAGGCACCGCTGACCGAGACGGTCGTGATGCGCTGGTCCTCCGAGCCGGGCCAGAAGCTTATCGAGCTGCAGTCGGGCAATGCCGACGCCATCGACAACCCCAGCGTGGACGATCTCGACAGCATCGATGCTGACGCGAACCTCCAGCTGCTGCCGCGCGAGGCGCTGAACATCTTCTACGTGGGCATGAATAACAACTTCACGCCCTTCGACAACGAGAAGATCCGCCAAGGCGTGGCCATGGGCATCGACCGCCAGGCCATCGTCGACCAGTTCTACCCGCCCGGATCGACCGTGGCTGATTACTTCACGCCCTGCTCGATCCCGTATGGCTGTGAAGGCGATCCCTGGTACGAGTTCGACCCCGAGGCTGGTCGCGCGCTGATCGAGGAGGGCCTCGCCGAGCTGGGACTCGACGAGTTCCCCGAGGTCCCCATCTCGCTGCGCGTCGTCGATCGCTCGTACCTGCCCTTCCCCGAGCAGGTGGCGCAGGAGCTGCAGAGCCAGCTGCAGGAGAACCTGGGCATCCCCACGTTCATCGACGTACAGGAGTCCGGCACCTTCCTCGCCAACGCCTATCTATTGCCGGATGGGAACCTGCCCGGCTTCCACCTGCTCGGCTGGAACGCTGATTATCCCGAGGTCACCAACTTCCTCGACTTCCACTTCGGCTCCGGTGCCGGCCCACAGTTCGGCGCCAAGCTCCCCGAGATCACCGAGCCACTGACGACCGGCGCGGGCTCGATCGACGCCGAGGTCCGACGGGCCGCTTACGAGGAGGCGAACAACGCGATTCGCGAGCTCGTCCCGATGGTCCCCATCGCGACTGGTAACTCCTACACCGCGTGGAGTGCCGCGGTCGAGGGTGCACAGGCTTCGCCGCTTGGCAACGAGGAGTTCCGTGTCGTCTCCACCGGCGATGACGACTTCGTGTGGGTGCAGAACGCTGGGCCCGTCAACTTCTACTGTGCGGACCTGACGGACGGTGAGTCCCTGCGCGCATGCGAGCAGGTGGCCGAGTCCCTCTATGGGTACGAGATCAATGGCACGGACGTCTATCCGCGTCTGGCCGAGGTCTGCGAAGGTAACGAGACCGCGGACGTGTGGACGTGCACGCTCCGCGAGGGCGTGAAGTTCCACGACGGCGCTGACTTCACTGCCCAGGACGTGGTGACGACCTACGCCCATATCTGGGACAACGCCAACCCGCTGCACACGGGCCAGCAGGCCCAGTATTACTACCAGTCGCTCTGGGGCGGCTTCCTGAACCCCCCTGCGACCGAGGAGTAGCCTGACCGGCCTCGCATCCAGAGTACCCAGGAGGGGCACCGCCTTCGAGGCGGCGCCCCTCCTCTCGACTGACCCCGATCCTCCAGGCGCAACACGGAGTTCCACCGACGGGTGATCCAGTACATCATCAGACGGCTACTCGTCAGCATCCCGGCGCTGCTGGGCATCATCTTCATCGTCTTCGTGATCGCCCGCATGCTCCCCGGCGACCCGTGCATCGCCGCCCTCGGTGAACGGGCCACGGAGGAAGTCTGTGCCGCGTTCATCTCCGATCGCGGGCTGGACAAGGCCATCATCCCCGGGTTCTACAAGCAGGCCGGTGGCTTCGAGTTTCGCATCGAAGACCTGCCCACGACGTTGATCGATAACCAGTTCGTAGGCTACCTGGGGCAGGTCGCGACCGGTGACCTGGGCGAGTCCTTCCGCTACTCGAGACCAGTCAGCGACATCCTCATCGAGCGCCTGCCCACCACCATCGAGCTGGCCTTCTACGCGCTGCTCTTCGCCTCCGTCGTGGGCATCAGCCTGGGGCTCATCGCGGCACTGCGACGCAACTCCAAGACCGACGTGGGCACGATGATGATCGCCACATTGGGAGTCTCCATCCCCATCTTCGTGCTGGGCTTGCTGCTGCAGTACGTGTTCGCGGTGCAGCTCCGTGATACGCCCTTCGCCCTGCCGCCGTCCGGGCGGCTCTCGCCAGGCCTGCCCTTCCAGACCATCCCGGAGGCGTGGGGCCTGGAGAACGTGGATGGCGTCCTCGCCACTGTCCTGGAGTTCCTGTCCAATATCTACACCCTCAACTTCCTGGTCACCGGGCAGTGGGACAACCTGGTCGACGCCTTGCGGCACCTCATCCTGCCGGTGATCGCGCTGGGCACGATCTCGCTGGCCATCATCGCGAGGCTCACGCGTTCCTCACTGCTGGAGGTGCTCGGGCTCGACTACATCCGGACGGCGCGAGCCAAGGGCGTGTCCAACCGCAACGTCATCCGCAAGCACGCCTTCCGCAACGCCATGCTGCCGGTCGTGACCGTCATCGGGCTGCAGCTGGGCCTGCTGTTGGCTGGCGCGGTCCTCACCGAGACCATCTTCAATATCACCGGCCTGGGCAAGACGATGGCCGAGTCGATCTTCAGCCGGGACTTCATCGTGATCCAGGCTTTTACCGTCATCATCGCCATCATCTACCTCATCGTGAACCTCGTCGTGGACATCTCGTATGCCTTCCTCGACCCCAGGATCAGGTTGAGGTGAACGCGGACATGACACCAGCCGGTCAGGTACCCGTGGCGCAGGGAGGCGGGCCAGTATCCAGCGTGGCCGGCTCGGCGCGCGGTGCTCGGATGCGCGAGACGCTCCGGAACGTTCTTTCGCAACGCTCGGCGCAGGTCGGGCTCATCATCCTCACGATCCTTGCCATCTCCGCGATACTCGCGCCGGTGATCGCCCCGTACGACCCGCTTGATCCGCTCAACGGCCCCGGGGAGCCAGGTCGGCGCGCCGACCCGTGCATCCACTTGCTGGGCTGCCCGGCAGACCAGATGCAGACCTATCTGGGAACCGACGGCAACAGTCGCGACATCTTCAGTCGCGTCATCTGGGGCGGCCGCCTCTCGATCCCGTTGGGTCCGATGGTCGTCGGCGTCGCCATCTTCATCGGAGCGCTCATCGGTGCGGTGGCGGGGTTCGTCGGTGGGATGTCGGACAACGTCATGATGCGCGGCATGGACATCGTGCTGTCCTTCCCGGCCCTGATCCTGGCCATCGCCATCGTCACCGTGCTGGGCATCGGCCTCTTCAACTCTGTCGCGGCCGTGGTCATCGTGAGCATCCCTCTGTATGCCAGGCTGACGCGATCGGCGGTACTTTCGACACGCGAGAACGACTACGTGACTGCCTCGCGGGCCCTCGGCGAGTCTGGTCCCGGCATCCTGCGACGCCGCATCATCCCCAACTCGATGACACCGCTCATCGTGGCCGGCAGCCTCGGTATCGCGACCGCGGTCCTCGAGGTGGCGGCGCTCTCGTTCCTCGGCCTCGGGGTGCAGCCGCCCGCGCCCGAGTGGGGCTCGATGATCGGTGAGAACTTCAACTCGATCTTCAACTTCCCGGTCCTCGTCCTGGCGCCCGCGTTCATGCTCACCCTGCTCGTGCTCGGCTTCAACCTCCTCGGCGACGGACTTCGCGACGCGCTCGACCCGAGGCTGAACCGGTGAGCACCGAGCCTCGTCCGGCGAAGGCAGCGGAGGCTGCCGGCACCGGTGGCAACGTGCTCGAGGTCCGGGGCCTGAGGACGTCGTTCTATACGCGGGCCGGTGTCATCCGTGCCGTGACCGGCGTGGACTTCAGCGTCACCAAGGGTGAGGTCCTGGGGCTCGTCGGCGAGTCGGGCTGCGGGAAGTCCGTGACCTCCCTCACCATCCTCGGGCTCGTCAGCTCGCCCGGGAGGGTCGAGGGGGGCGAGGTGCTCTTCGGAGGCAAGGATCTGCTCCAGGCCTCTGACGAGGAGATGCGCCGCATCCGGGGCAACCGCATCGCCATGATCTTCCAGCAGCCACAATCGTCGCTGAACCCGGTGATGAAAGTCGGGCGACAGGTCAGCGAAGCACTCGAGGTCCACGAGGGACTCAAAGGAAACACCGCCAGGGAGCGCTCGCTCGACCTCATGAGCATGGTCGGGATCCCCGATCCCGGTCGCCGCTACGAGGCATACCCCCACGAGATGTCCGGCGGGATGGCCCAGCGCGTGATGATCGCGATCGCCCTCGCCTGCAAGCCGGAGCTGCTCATCGCAGACGAACCGACGACGGCCCTCGATGTGACCATCCAGGCCCAGATCCTCGACCTCATGCGCACCCTGCAGGAAGAGACGGGCACGGCGATCGTCCTGATCACGCACGATCTTGGTGTGGTGGCAGAGATGTGCGATCGCGCCGCGGTGATGTACGCCGGTGAGATCGTGGAACAGACGGACGTACGGACCCTGTTCGCCGAGCCGAAACACCCCTACACGCGCGGCCTCATCGGCGCGGTGCCGGTGCCAGGTGAGATCCTCGATGAGCTGGCCACGATCCCAGGTTCGGTGCCCAACCTCATCGAGCTGCCCGAAGCCTGCCGCTTCAGCCCGCGTTGCACCGCCAAGGTGGAGCACGGTTGCGTGCTCGCCGACCGGGCCCACCCTGAGCTGCGCGCCACCGATCGCGAACACCTCGTTCGCTGCTGGCTCTACCACCAGCAGGATGGCTCCGCGCGTCCCGACCCAGACACCTGGCCGGAGGCGGATGCATGACGGAGGTGATCGGAGGCACGGTCGACTCGGTCGACAAGTCACGGGATCCACTCATCCGCCTCGAAGGGCTGAAGAAGGCCTTCCCCATCAAGGCTGGCATCCTCCAGCGAACAGCCGCGGAGGTGCGGGCCGTGGATGGCGTCGACCTCGAGATCGGTCGAGGAGAGACGCTCGGGCTCGTCGGCGAGTCTGGCTGCGGGAAGACGACCGTGGGACGGCTGCTGCTGCGCCTGATCGATCCCACGGCAGGTCGGATCATCTTCGACGGCACGGACATCACCGCGCTCTCGGGCAAGGCCCTGCAGCCGTTCCGCAAGCGAATCCAGATCGTGTTCCAGGATCCGTTCGCCTCACTCGATCCACGCCAGCTGGTCGGCGACAGCATCGGCGAGGGCCTGCGCATCCACAACTTGGGGACCGGCCCCGAGCGGCGCAAGAGAGTCGCCCAGATGATGGACCTCGTCGGCCTCCAGCCCTACCACGCGGACCGCTACCCACACGAGTTCAGCGGTGGGCAACGCCAGCGCATCGGCATCGCCCGCGCGCTCGTGATGGAGCCTGACATCATCGTCTGCGACGAGCCCGTATCCGCGCTGGACGTGTCCATCCAGGCGCAGGTGCTGAACCTGCTCAAGTCGCTGCAGAAGGAGTTCGGGCTGACCTACCTCTTCATCGCGCACAACCTGGGCGTGGTGGAGCACATCAGCGACCGGGTGGCCGTGATGTACCTGGGACGCGTGGCCGAGCTGACGAACCGCGAGCAGCTCTACCGCGACCCACGTCACCCCTACACGATGGCCCTCATGTCGGCCATCCCCTTGCCGGACCCGACCGTCGAGCGCAAGCGCATCATCCTGACCGGCGATGTACCCAGCCCGGTAGACCCGCCGGCCGGCTGCAACTTCCACCCACGCTGCTGGCTGCGCAGCCACCTGGGTGAGCCCGATGTCTGCTCCGCAGAAGTGCCGCAGCTCATCGACCCCAGTCCCGCCGATGGGCAGGAGCAGCTGGTGGCCTGCCATTTCCGCGAGCAGAGCGCCGTCGAGCTGGAGAAGGCCGCGAGCAAGGAGCCCGTCGTCAGCTAGGCAGGAGGTGGGGCGGCGATGCCGGTGGTGGTGTTGGTGGGGACGCTCGACACCAAGGGTCCCGAGTTGCGCTACCTCCGGGACCGCCTTCGCGAGCTGGGGGTGTCGGAGGTCGTGCTCGTCGATTGCGGCATCCGCAGCACGGCCACGGACGCTGACATCACGGCCGAAGCCGTGGCCGCCGCCGGTGGCGAGCGACGGTCGAGATTGGCCGACGCTCCTGAACGCGGTGTCGCCGTGGCGGCGATGGCCCGAGGCGTGACCGCGGTCGTGACTCGACTCCACGCAGACGGTCGCCTCGACGCCATCGTCGGTGTCGGTGGCTCGAGTGGCTCGGCCATGATCGCGCCTGCGCTGCAGCAGCTGCCAGTCGGCGTCCCCAAGCTCCTGGTCTCGACCATGGCCTCGGGCGATACACGGCCGTATGTGGGGACCAGTGACATCGCCCTCCTCTACCCCATCGTCGATATCGCGGGGCTCAATACGCTCTCGGAGCGGATCCTGTCCAACGCGGCCGGGGCGATCGTGGGCATGGCCTCGGCTGCGCAGCGATTCCGGCCGAGGCATCCCGCGCGGCCTGTGGTGGCGGCCACGATGTATGGCGTGACCACACCCTGTGTGGAGGTGGCACGAGCCTGGCTCGAGGACCACGGCTACGAGGTGCTCGTCTTCCACGCCACCGGGCCGGGCGGGCAGGCGATGGAGGCACTGGTGCGCGCCGGACACATCAGCGGCGTCCTCGACATCACCCCGACAGAGCTCACCGACGAGCTGGTCGGCGGCGCCTTCAGCGCGGGCCCCGGGCGGCTGGAGGCGGCAGGCGCCGTGGGCATCCCCCAGGTGGTCGCGCTGGGCGCGACCGAGATCGCCACCTTCGGCCCCCGCCGAGCGTGCCCGAGCGCTACCGGGAGCGCCGGCTCCTCGCGCACAACGACAACATCACGCTCATGCGTATCGACGCGGCCGAGGCGGCACGGCTGGGCCACCTGCTCGCTCGCAAGCTCGATGCTGCCCGTGGCCCGGTGAGCCTCTTCGTGACCGATGGTGGCTTCTCTTCGCTCTCCACGCCGGGGGCGGTCTTTCACGACGCGGTCGCCGATCGAGTCCTCATCGACACGCTGGTCGGCGCACTGGAGCCGCATGTCGGCGTGGTCCGACTGGCGACCGACCTCTACGACCCGGCCGTGGGGCGGGCCATGGCCGAGCAGCTCCACGCGTTCCTCGATCAGGACCGGGCAGGGCCGGAGCCGGACAGGGGAAGGTGCTAGGCTGCCACGCACGAACGCATTCACCGTACAGGAGGGATCAATGAGGCTACCTGCAGCCCTCGCACCGATCCTCGTCACCGGCCTGGTGGTGGCCGCATGCGGCGGGGACGAAGCCACACCCACACCGGCTTCCGATGCTGCCACGAGCGCGCCGGCGGCAACGTCGGAAGCCGGTGCGACCGGAGGCGAGATCGCGTCCGGGGCAAGCCTGGCCCCGGTGGCGGAGTACGGCAAGAAGGCGGAGGTGACGAGCGAGGCCGACCCGGCCGCGACCTACGCGCTGACCAGCGGACGCTATCGCATGCAGTGGAGCACGACCGACTGCACGCAGGTGGACTTCGTGGTGAGCCAGGTCGACGGCGACTTCAGCTTCTCCAAGCCCTCGAAGTCATCGTTCGCCTCGACCACCATCAATGACCTGCCGGAAGGCAGCTACACCGTCACCCAGGGCGACCCCAGCTGTACGGAGTGGACGGTCCGCATCGACTGGATGACGAACTAGCCGCAGGCACGCCGACCACGAACTGGCCGCAGGCGCACCCACCCCGACGGCGCTTGGGCCGCATGGCCGGCGCTCCCTGGGACTAGCCCTTCTTCCGTCGTCCGCCCCGGAGCAGCACGGAGGACCCCATCGGGAACCGCGGGAGCCGCCGCCTGGTGGGCTGGTCGCCATCGGCATCGTCGTCGTCCTCGTCGATCTCGATCGACTCTCCGGCGACGAGGGCTGCCGCATCGGCCTTGGACTGCTCGTCTGCGGCCTTGGCCACGGCCTCCGGGGTGACCCGCTCGGCGAAGTGGCAGGCGCTCAGGTGCCCGCCTTCGATGTCGCGCAACTCGGGCTCGACGGTCTCGCACTCCTCGGGACGGCCCAGTTGCTCCCGCAGCCAGCAGCGGGTATGGAAGCGACAGCCAGGCGGTGGCGCGACCGGGCTGGGAACGTCGCCCTTGAGCACGAGCCGCTTCTTGCGCCGGCGCGGGTCGGGCTCCGGCACGGCGGACAGAAGGGCCACGGTGTAGGGGTGCCGGGGCCGGGCGTAGAGGTCATCCACGTCAGCCAGCTCCACGAGCTTGCCCAGGTACATCACGCCCACGCGATCGCTGATGTGCTGCACGACCGCGAGGTTGTGGGCGATGAAGAGATAGGTCAGGCCGAATTCCTCCTGCAGGTCGCCGAGGAGGTTGAGCACCTGGCTCTGGATGGACACGTCCAGCGCCGAGACCGGCTCGTCGAGCACGATGAAGTCCGGATTGAGCGCGAGCGCCCGGGCGATGCCGATGCGCTGGCGCTGGCCACCGCTGAACTCATGCGGGTAGCGCTGGACGTGGCTCTGGTTGAGGCCCACGCGGGAGAGCAGGTTGCGCACCAGCTCCATGCGCTCGGTCTTGTCGCTCATGCCGTGGACGAGCGGTCCTTCGCCCACGATCTCGCCCACCGTCATGCGGGGGTTGAGGCTGGCGTAGGGATCCTGGAAGACCACCTGCATCTGCTTGGGGACTTCCTGGCGCTGCTGCTTGGTCATGGAGGCGATGTCGACGCCGTTCAGCTCGACGTGGCCATCGGTGGCTTCGATCAGCTGCAGGATGACCTTGCCCAGCGTGGTCTTGCCGCAGCCGGACTCGCCCACCAGGCCCAGGGTCTCGCCCTTGCGCACCTCGAAGGAGACACCGTCCACGGCACGCACATAGGCCACCGTGCGCATGCCCATCAGCCCACCCTTGATGGGGAAGTGCTTGTACAGGTCATCGACCCGCACGAGCGTCGCGGCAGCATCCTTCTTGCGGGAGCCGGCCTGCTCCTTCACCTGCTGGTCGGTCACGAACGGGACTCCTTGGCATCGGTCAGCACCAGGTCGGGCTCGCCCAGCGGCTCGATGGAGATGGATTCGGCAGCTGCGGCCGCGACGTCGGGGGCGGCGTCCGGACCGATCGCCGGCACCGAGCCGTCGGGCTCGAGCCAGCAGCGCGAGATGTGGTCGCCCTCCAGCTGGCGCACGGGCGGGACCGAATCGCAGACGGGCATGGCCATGGGACATCGCCGCTTGAACATGCAGCCACTCGGCAGGTTCAGGGGGTTGGGCACCACGCCTCGGATGACCTCCAGGCGCTTGCGCTCATCGCCGATCCTGGGGATGGAAGCCAGCAGGCCCTGGGTATAGGGATGGTGCGGCTGCTCGTAGATGGTGATGGCGTCGGATCGCTCGACGACCTTGCCGCCGTACATGACCACGACCTCGTCAGCCATCTCCGCCACCACGCCGAGGTCGTGCGTGATGAGCATGATGGCCATCTCGTTCTGCTCACGCAGGTCCTTCATGAGCTCCAGGATCTGGGCCTGGATGGTCACGTCGAGCGCGGTCGTGGGCTCGTCTGCGATCAGCAGCTGCGGCTCGGTCGAGAGGGCCATGGCGATCATCACGCGCTGGCGCATGCCGCCCGAGAGTTCGTGCGGGAATTGCTTGGCCCTCCGCTTGGGCTCCGGGATGCCGACCTTGGCGAGCATCTCCACGGCGCGCGCGCGAGCCTTGCCACGGCTTAGGCCCATGTGCAGGGTCAGCGCTTCCACGATCTGGTCGCCACAGGTGAAGACCGGGTTGAGCGAGGTCATGGGCTCCTGGAAGATCATGGAGATGCGGTCGCCGCGGGTGTGTTCCATGTCCTTCTCCGAGAGCGCGAGCAGGTCGGTGTCACCGAGCATCACGCGGCCGGCCACGATCTTGCCCGGCCGCTCGATGAGGCGCATGACGGACATGGCCGTGACGCTCTTGCCACAGCCGGACTCGCCGACCACGCCCAGGGTCTGGCCGCGCTTGATCTCGAAGCTGACCCCGTCCACCGCCTTGACGGTGCCGTCGAGCGTCCCGAAATAGGTGCGCAGGCCGGAGATCTCCAGGACGTTCTCGTTCGCCCCAGCGCGCTCGCTAACGCCGGGCGAGGCCGTTTGCAACGGGTTCGCCATCAGGTTTCGATCTTCTGGCGCGGGTCGAGCGCGTCTCTCAGGCCATCACCGAGGAAGCTCGCGGCCAGGACCATGAGGATGAGGATCACACCGGGCCAGACGACCATGAGCGGGGCCCGGATGAAGTAGTCCTGGGCGTTGGTGAGCATGTTGCCGAGGCTCGCTTCAGGCCGGCTGATCCCGAAGCCGAGGAAGGAGAGCGCCGCTTCCACCACGACCGCGTCGGCCACACCGAGTGCCGCGGCCACGATGAGCGGGCTCATGGCCGGCGGCAGCATGTGCCGCCCGACGATGCGGCGGTGCCCTGCGCCGAGTGCCCTGGCCGCCTGTACGAAGTCCGATTCACGCAGCGTCAGGAACTCGCCGCGAATGAGCCTCGCGGCCAGGGTCCAGCCGGTGAGGCCGATGGCGAAGATGACCACCCACACGTTGCCCTGTCCGAAGAAGCCCACGATCATCAGGATGATGAAGAGGATGGGCAGGGTGAGCACGATGTCCACGAAACGCATGAGTGCGTTGTCGACCTTGCCGCCGACGTAGCCGGCGATGGAGCCGACGAAGCTGCCGATGCCGATGATGATGAGCACCGCCGCGAAACCGATGACGAGCGACGTCTGGGTGGCCTTGGCCAGGCGCACGAAGACGTTCTGCCCGATCTCGTCATAGCCCAGCGGTGCCGCCGGGAACTCCGGCGGGGCCCAGATCTTCTGCAGGCTGGCGTCCTTGTAGGCATCCCCGGTGAGCAGCGGCACGATGGTGCCGTAGGCGATGAGCACGGCCAGCACGACCAGTGAGATGACGGCCAGGCGATGGCGCATGAAGCGCTGCCGGACCAGCTGCCAGTAGGTCCGGACCGGAGCCTTGTCGATCTCCTCGAATTCGTCCGATCCGGCCACGTCGGCTCGCGTGGTCACGGCTGGGGTCGCGCTGTCGTGGGGTCTTGCCGTAGCGATGACGCAGCTCCTAGTACTTGATCCGCGGGTCGACGAAACCGTAGAGCACGTCGGCGAGCAGGTTGCCGAAGATGACCGCCGCGCCACTGAGCATGGCCACGGCCATGATGACCGGGTAGTCCTTGGCGCCGACGGCGTCGATGAACAGCGAGCCGAGTCCTGGCCAGCTGAAGATGGTCTCGGTGATGGCCGCGCCGGCGATGAGCGTGGGGATGGACAGGCCCAGCAGCGTCACGACCGGGATCAGCGCGTTGCGCAAGGCGTGCTTGTAGATGACGGTCCGCCGTGGCAGACCCTTGGCCTTGGCCGTGCGCACGTAGTCCTGGTGCAGCACCTCGAGCATGGCCGAGCGCGTGTAGCGGCTCCAGGCTGCGATGCTCAGGATGGCCAGCGAAGTCACCGGCAAGACCAGGTGCATGCCGATATCGAGGGGGTCGCCGCGGCTGCCCAGGCTCTCCATGCCGAAGGTCGGGAAGCCGAACTGTCCGCCGGTCCATTGGCTCACCAGCACGCCGCCGACCCAGAGCACGTACGTCCCCAGCAGGAAGGACGGCAGGGCGTATCCGAACGTCGCGGCGGTGGTGATGATCTTGTCCGTCCAGCTGTACTGGCGCACAGCCGCGAGGATGCCGATGGGGATGGCCAGGACGATGGTGACGATCAGCGCCGTGCCCATGAGCAGGATGGTCGGTGGCAGGCGCATGAAGATCTTGTCCATCACGGTGCGTCCGTCGATGAAGCTGTAGCCCCAGGCGGGCCAGTTGATGGTCCACTCGAGCGGGTTGACGCTGTTGTTGAAGTCGATGACGTGGAAGAACGTGGTGGCCCAGGCCAGGTACTGCTCCGGCAGCGGCTTGTCCAGGCCGTAGGAACGGATGAGCGCCTCGATCTGCTCCGGCGGCACGCGTGGCGTGCGGAAGCGATCGGTGGGGTCACCCGGCGAGGCGTAGACGATGAGGAACACGATCATCGACACGCCGATCAGGATCGGGATCGCCTGGATCACGCGGCGCAGCATGTACTGGCCCATCTAGCGGGCGTCCGCGTGGTTGGGGGGAGCAGCGTTCATCTGCGACACATTGATCCGTAGCATGAGGTCGAAGGGAGGGGGGCCGCCCTCGGTGCTGTCACCGGGGCGGCCCCCCAGGACGTGGCCGAAGCCACGTTCAGGGCGCGGATGCGCGGGCTACTCCTTGGTGGTCGTGGCGGTCGTCGCCTTGGTCACGTCGGAGAGGTCCCAGAACCATGTCGGGGTGCTCATGACGGTGGAGTCCCAGTCCGCGGTGGCACCAGTGACGGTGGCCGTCAGACCCTCGCGGGCCTCATCGGACCAGGCCCACAGAGCCGGCAGCTCCTCGGCCATGATGGACTCGAATTCCTGGTAGATCTCGGCACGCTTGGCCTGATCCAGCTCCTTCAGACCGGCCTCGATGAGCTCGTCGGCGCGATCGTTCTGGAAGCAGATGTAGTTGTAGGCGTCCGGCAGATCCTCGGTCACACAGTTGCTGCTGTGATAGAGGCTGTACGGATCGGGATCGTAGCTGGTGCTCCAGCCGCCGAAGTAGGCATCCCACTGCTCGCTCTGGCCGGCCATGATGAGCGGCCACTCGAGGCCCGGCAGCAGGACGGTGCCGAAGTCGGCCTCTTCGAGGGTCAGGTTGAAGCCACAGTCCTTGGCCTGGTCGGCGAGGAGCTGCATGAACTTGCTGCGGTCAGGCTTGCCCGCGCGCAGCAGGATGTGCGACTCGAGGCGACGGCCGTCGGCGTTCACACGCACGCCGTCGTCACCCATGGTCCAGCCAGCCTCGTCGAGGAGCGCATTGGCCTGATCCACGTCGTAGGGATACTTGGGGACGTCAGGGTTGTAGGCCCAGCTCGCCGGCGGGATGTCGGCGTAGATCGGCACACCCTGGCCATCGGTCGCGGCCTCGACGGTCGCGTCCTTGTCGATGCAGTAGGCCAGCGCCTGGCGCACGGCCTTGTCATGGAAGAGGCGGCCTTCGCGCAGGTTGAACTGCAGGTCGAAGTAGCCGAAGTCCGGATACTCGGCGAACTTGACCGCCGGGTCGTCCTTCAGCTGCTCGTAGCCGTCAGCGGTCAGGCTGTACTTCCAGTCGATGTCACCACCGGCCAGCGCCGCGGAAGCCGCCACGTCGTCCTTGATGATGGGCATGTACAGCGTGTCGAACGAGCTGGCGCCCCAGTGGTAGGTGGGGTTCTTGGCCGCGGTGATGTCCTGGCCGGGGCGGAACTCGGTCACATAGAAGGGACCGGTGCCGACCGGCATGCGGGCCGTGTCGATGAGCTTGTAGGCCGCGGCGATCTGGTCGAGCTCGCTCGAGTTGAGGATGGTGCTCAGCTCGTCGAGGCTGGTCATCAGCGCGGTCGCGTAGCTGGCCTCGTCAAGGGAGCCGTCCTCGCCCTGGTAGAGGGTCTTGTCGAGCGGCGGGAAGTCGGCGGAGCTCAGCAGGGCCTCGGCGTCGGCCACGAAGTTCTCGGCCTCCGCGCCAGCCTCGATGAGACCATCGACGTCAGCCGCGGTGACCGCGCCCAGGTTCTCCTGGAACTTGGCGAAGGCATCCTCGACCGCGCTCTTGCTGTCGATGTAGAGACCCGGCAGCGAGACGGTGCTGAAGGGCGCGTACTTGTCCGCCAGGGTGAACTGGACGGTGAAGTCGTCGAGCGCCTCGACGCTCTGCAGGACCTTCTGCTCCTCGCCACCCTCGGGAGTGACCGTCACGAAGGCGAGACAGCTGTCGGGGTTGAACTTGCAGTTGTCGCTGTTGGCGAGCTCGTAGGTGAAGACCACGTCGTCCGCGGTCAGCTGCTCACCGGTCGGCTGGAAGTAGACGTCGTCACGGAGCTTGATGGTCCAGACCAGTCCATCCTCGCTGATCTCGGCGAGATCGGCGGCGATGTCAGGCTGGGGGGTCAAGCTCTCGTCCAGCACATAGAGGCCGTTGTACAGCCACTGGGTGGCCTCAGCGGTAGGGACGTCGTCGGCGCCGTTGTTGAGGGCGCTGATCTCGCCGTCGAGGGCGTAGACGAGCGACGTCTCATCCTGGGCCGCAACGGGGGCCGCCGACAGCGCGGTGACCGCGAGGGCGGCCGCTGCACCGAAAGCGAGGCCAGTGCGAGTCCGATGACTCATCAGAGAGATTCCTCCTCTGTGATACGTCCTCGCCGTCTGACGAGGATCGCGGGGCTCGACTGCGACCGTATCCATCTGTGCACGCAGGCGCACGTCTCCCGTGGGGGTCGCAGATTGTCTTGATTGTATCGACGCTTCACCAAAGGGTCCACCTCGGTTTGGCACCGTACCTGCGCCGACATCAGCCGCGCAGCCTAGCCGCCCTCGTTCGTCGCGAGGGACCACGACGCGACGTCCCAGTCATAGCGTGACTGCGAGGGGTCGATGGGACCGTCGGCGTCGCGCAGCCGATCGGAGACCGCGCTGATCTCCGAGTCGTACCACAGGGGCCAGTACGGGATCAGCGTCTGCAGCTCGTCCTCCACCGCCGCGTAGGCCGCGATGCGCTCGTCGATGTCGAGCGTGGAGCGAGCCTCGGCCACGTGGTGGTCGACCAGCTCGGAGGTGAAGCCGCTGGGATTCTCGTCCGCCTGGTTCTGCTTGGTCGTGATGCGCGACGACTCGAAGGCGCGCACGGCCGAATCCGGGTCGGGACCGAGCCAGCGCGACCACATGATGGTGTCGAAATCGTTGGGCCAGGTCAGCTGGGTGAGCATGGCGTCTCCGGTCAGGTCGAGCTCCTCCACGATGAGCTCGATCCCGCACTCCCTGAGCTGCTCGACCGCCTGGTTGGCGAAGGTGAAGAGATCGACGCTGGTCGGCCGGACGGCGATGGTGCTCGAGAGCCGCGTCCCGTCATCGCGCATGCGGATGCCGTCGGTGGCCATGCGCCAGCCGGCGTCCTCCAGCCAGGTGTTGGCGGCCTCCACGTCACGCGGACGGACGGGCACATCGGGCTTGGCCCAGGAGGTGGCGGTATAGGGCGTGGTGGCGAGGTGCCGCTCGGGATCGAGGGCCGTGGCCAGGGCTTCCTGATCGATGCACTCGGCGAACGCGCGGCGGGTCCGAACATCGAAGTAGACGCGGCCGGGCCGCACGTTGAAGAGCACGCCGTACTGGCGGTCCTCCGCGTGCGAGGCCGCCCGGAAGCCGGGCGATCGGTCGATGATCTCGACCTGCTCGGGCGTGGCATCGAGGATCCAGTCGGCCTCGCCGGAGAGCAGCTTGGTCGTGGCCGCGGAGGCGTCGGGCTCGATGCGCAGCTCGATCTTGCCGATGCCCGGCGTGCGGCGCGTGTGGTTCTTGTTGGCCACCAGGTAGAAGGTGCCGTCTTCGCCGATGCGGTCGAGGCGATAGGGTCCGCCCCCGAAGGGCTCGCCCGTGGCATCGAGCAGCCCCAGCGCGGCGGAGGTCTTGTCCACGTCCTCGCTGTCGAAGACCTGCGCCAGCGCCTCCAGCCGCTTGAGCAGATCGCCCAGGTAGGCATCCTCGTCGAACAGGCCGGAGGCGTCGACGTACGGCGCTTCCGAGGGCAGGGCGATGCGGGCGCGCTTGAAGATCTCTTCCAGCACGCCGCGATGGTCGCGCAGCTGGCAGCCGACGGGCGGCTCATCCGAGAAGCAGTCATCACGCCACATCTGGTCGGTGATGCGGCTGATGACGCGGTCAGGGCGGTTCTCGTTGAGCCGGTCGGCCGCGTCGATGAGATCGCGGGTGGCGGCCTCCACGTCCTGCTTGGAGAGGATGGGCAGGCGGCCCAGGACCTCGGCCACGAACGGGGCATAGGGCTGCGTAAGCGTGATGGTCACGGTGCGCTCGTCACGGGTCACGCTGTCCATGTAGGTGCGCACCGTACGGCAGAGGGTGTGGCCGAGGGGGCAGGAGTAGGAGGCGGCCATCTCCAGGGTATAGACGACGTCGTCTGCCTTCAGCTTGTCCCCGCTATGGAAGCGCGCGTCGGCCCTGATGGGGATCTCCAGCACCGTGCCGCCCTTCGCGATCTTGGGCAGGTCCCTGGCCAGCTCCGGCACCGGTCGCATCTTGTCGTCGAGGCGGTAGAGCGGGTCGTAGAGGAGGTCCACCAGCAGCTCCTCGGTGGGATTGAGCGTGTCCGACGGCAGCAGGCGCGCAGGATGGTCACTGGCCAGCACCACCAGCGTGTCATCGTCGGCCTTGCGCGGCTCGACCGTCGGCGTCGGCTCAGGGGTGACGGGGGCCACGGCCGTCTCGGTCGGCTGCAGCGTGGGGGACGGCGTCGGAGCGGCGTCTTCGAGACAGGCGCTGACGAGGAAGGTCGCCGCGGC
>Ga0210085_1000368_pt1 | contig 19413 bp, 20 predicted proteins | sample China_Galinas_PW_5_FD_184866 | JGI IMG/M metagenome (GOLD analysis project Ga0210085, IMG submission 184866) | Wetland microbial communities from San Francisco Bay, California, USA, that impact long-term carbon sequestration - China_Galinas_PWC_D1... | ecosystem: Environmental > Aquatic > Marine... | reverse complement strand
CCGCCGCAACCGGGCAGAGCGCTCTTCGCCTTCGGCGAGCAGCCCGGTGAGGCGCCGCTCGCGCGCCTCCGCGGCCGCCGCTTCGGCTTCGCTGGCGGCGACCAGTTCACTGCTTTCGCGCAGCTCGGCGGCCAGCGCAGCGGCCTCTTCGCGGCCGTTCGACAGCTTCGCCTCGAGTCCCTTGGCGTCGGCGGCGCCGGCCCGCGGCGCCGCCAGCAGGGCGAGAGCGACCAGGCCGCCGAGCAGCGCGGCGGCACAGATCGCGAGGAGATCCTTTCTGAGCGAAGCCGAGCCCAAGACGGAGCAGGCTAGCGGCCGGGTCATCGCCCCCCTGCGGGTTGCCGATAACCCGCAAGCGAGCTTGCGGACGACGATCTCGCCCTCAGGCCGGCGAGAACAGCTCGACGAACAGCACGCCGGTCACGATCAGACCGATCCCGCACCAGGCGGGCCAGCGCATCCGCTCGCCGAAGTAGAGCGCGCCGACGATCGCCACCAGCGCCGTCCCCGCCCCCGCCCAGACGGCGTAGACCGTGCCGACCTCGAGCGTGGAGACGGCGATGCCGAGGCAGGCGAAGGCCGCGACATAGAGGGCCGTCGAGACGACCGCCGGCCCGCGCCGGGTGAACCCCTCCGAGAGCTTGAGAAAGCTGGTCGCCGCCACCTCGAGCACGATCGCGAGCACGACCAGCAGCCACGCCCCCAGCATCAGCCCTCCACGGCGTCCGCATCGCCGCCCGAGAAGGCCTCGACCAGCACCACTCCTCCGACGATCAGGCAGATCCCGATCCAGGCCGGCCACTCGATCGCCTCGCCGAGGAAGAGGGCGCTGACCACGGCCACCATCGCCGTCCCCACCCCGGCCCAGATCGCGTAGACGACGCCGACGCTCATCGACTTGAGGACCAGCGCCAGCAGGAAGAAGGCGGCGACGTAGCCGACCACGACCCCGACGCTCGGCACCGGCTTGCTGAAGCCGTCGGCCAGCTTCAGGCAGGTGGTGGCGCCGACCTCGGAGGCGATCGCGGTCGCCAGCAGCAGCCAGGCCTTGGCCGGTGCGGCGATCTGCTCAGCCCTCGCGGACTTCGCGGGTCGCCAGGTATGCGGCGACGGCGAGGCCGACGGCGACGACGCCGGCGCCGATGCGGATCTCTCGCTTGTATCGGATGCGCAGGTAGCGGAAGGCGAAACGCACCGCCGCCTTGCCAACGGTGTTGTACATGGCTACTTCCCTTCTCCCCCGCCTTCGCGGATCCTGTGTGCCATCCGCGACTGCAGCGACCAGAGCTCGATGAAGCCCGGCGAGGCGCTCTGCGAGAACAGGCCCCCGGACTCGCCGAAGCCGGCCAGCTGCTCGTCGTAGACGGCGTTCGGGGAGGAGCGGGTGACGACCCGAGCGCTCCCCTTGTAGAGCCGCAGTCCGATCTCCCCGGTGACCTGGGCGTTGACCGCGGTCATGTAGGCGTCGAGGTCGGTGCGCAGCGGCTCCCACCAGAGCCCGGCGTAGACGAGGTATCCCCACTTCTGGTCCATCGCCGGCTTGAACTGGTTCTGGTGGATCGTCCCGACCAGGCGCTCCAGCTCCTCGTGGGCGGGCAGCAGGATCGCCGCCGCCGGCACCTCGTAGATGTCGCGCACCTTGAGCCCGACGATCCGGTCCTCGATGTGGTCGACGATCCCGACCCCGTGGCGCATGCCGATCTCGGCCGCCCGTTCGAGCAGGTCGACCAGGCCGAGCCGCTCGCCGTTGAGCGAGACCGGGACGCCGGCCTCGAACCCGACCGTGACCGTCTCCGCCTCGTCGGGGGCCTCCTCGGGGCGGGTGACGAGCTGGAAGACGTCGTCCTCGGGAGCGTGGTCGAGGTCCTCGATCCAGCGCCCCTCCGAGGAGCGGCCCCAGAGGTTGTCGTCGATCGAGTAGGGCGCGACCTCGGTGCCGCCCTTGACCGGGATCCCGTGCTCGCGGGCGTAGGCGATCTCCTCCTCGCGGCCCATCTGCCAGGAGCGGACCGGGGCGATCGTCCTCAGCTCCGGCGCCAGGGTGGCGACGGTGGCCTCGATCCTCACCTGGTCGTTGCCCTTGCCGGTGCAGCCGTGGGCGATCGTGTCGCAGTTGGTCCGGCGCGCGTACTCGACCGCGAGCTGGGCGATCAGCGGCCGGCCGAGCGCGGTGAAGAGCGGGTAGCCGTTGCCGTAGACCGCGTTGGCGCGGATCGCCGGCGCGATGAACTCCTCGGCGAAGCGCTCGCGGGCGTCGACCACGTGGCACTCGACGGCGCCGAGCTGCAGCGCCTTCGCTTCGATCGGCCCGTAGTCCTCGCCCGGCTGGCCGAGGTTCACGGTCAGGCAGACCACTTCGGCCTCGTAGCTGTCCTGGATCCACTTCAGCATCACGCTGGTGTCCAGGCCACCCGAATAGAGCAGCAGGACGCGGTCGACCTCGGCGGGGTCGGCCTCGTAGCTGGCGGTCGGGGCGGTCTGCGGCGGGGAGGCGCTCACTGCGGGCGCAAGTCTCTCACGACCGGGCGGCTCGCGTGCGGTGCCTTGACCCGCCCATCGGGGGGTCAAGGCAGCAGCCGCGATCAGGGCGGGCCGATGCCGCCGCTTTCGTCTTCGGTCGTGGTCGGCGACGTCGTCGTGGTCTGGGTGGTTTCCGTGGTCGGCGACGTCGTCGTGGTGCCGGTCGTTTCGGTGGTGGTCGACCCGGTGGTCGTCGTCGTGTCCGTGGTCGGCGAGGTGGTCGTCGTCGATTCCGTGGTCGAGAGCGTGGTCGGTTCGGTTTCTTCGCTGGCGCTGGTCGAGTCGCCGCCGCCGTTGCTGGCGATCACCGCGATCGCGATCGCGAGGCCGACGATCACGGCGATCAGGCCGGCGATCAGCAGGCGGACGTTGCCGTGCGGGCGGTGGTGCGGCGGCTCGTCGCCCGGCCCTCCGCCTCGCGGTCCGCGGTCTTCTGGTCCCATCATTCGGGTCGGGTCCTCGTGCACTTATTCCTCCGGTCCAAGTATCGCGTCCAGGATCGCGCCCGTGTCCTCGAGCTCGAACCCGCTTCTCAGCCTGTTGTCGATCTCCTCCCGACTGCTCCCCGAGACGGCGAGCTGGGTGGCGAGCAGGCGCGCCCCCGCGGTCGCGCTCGGCGCCCTCTCCGCCTCCCTGCCGCCGTCGTGCGCCACCCGCGCAAGCGGCTCCGGCGGAACCGGCTCGGGCTGCGGGGGCGCCGGCTCGGGCGGCGCCGCGCCGCGCGGGCGCAGCTGCTCGACCGGCGCCAGCGCCGGCGCCGGCTCGCGCTCCTCCGCCTCGGGCGGCGACTCCGGGACCGGCGGCCGCAGCCCCTCCTGGGCGCGGCGCAGCGACTCGACCATCCGCTCGGCCCCGTCGCGCAGCGCGACCGCGTCGGCCAGCAGCGAGTCGACCAGCCGCGCCAGCTCCGCCTCGCGCCGGGAGGTGCGACTGCCGGCCTCCGCCTCCGCCTCGGCCAGATAGCGGCGCGCCTGCGCTTCGGCGTCGTCGATCACGGCTTCGGCGGCACGCTCGGCGGCCTCGACGATCGTGCCGAGCCGCTCGGTCGCGCCTGCCAGGTGCGCGTCCCTGTCTCTATCTCGTGGGGAGTCGGGCCTCAAGGAGCTGACAAGCGTAGAAGCGATTCGCCGATCAGTCCAACCGCACGCTCGATCTGAGCGGGCTCGACCGTCAACGGCGGCAGCAGGCGCAGCGTCGAGGGGGCGGGCACGTTGACGACCAGGCCGTGCTCGAGCAGGTCGGCGCCGACCGCGGCGGCGTCGATCCCGGCGGCCAACCGCGCCCCGATCATCAGGCCGCGCCCGCGCGCCTCCTCGACCCCGTCCAGCGCCTCCAGGCCGCGACGCAGCGTCTCGCCCAGCTCGCGCACGCCGCGCAGCAGAGCGGGATCGTCGACGACGTCGAGCACGGCGAGCGCGGCCGAGGTGGCGACCGGACCGCCGGCGAAGGTCGAGCCGTGGTCGCCGGGCTCGAGCACGTCGGCGGCAGCGGGACCGGTGATGCAGGCGCCGATCGGCATGCCGCCGCCGAGCGCCTTGGCGCTGGTGATGACGTCGGGGCGCACCGGCGTCTGCTGGTAGGCCCAGAGGGAGCCGGTCCGCCCCATCCCCGTCTGAATCTCGTCGAGGATCAGCAGGGCGCCGGCCGCATCGCAGGCCTCGCGGGCGGCGCGCAGCGCCTCGTCGGAGATCGGGTGGACTCCGGACTCGCCCTGGATCGGCTCGATCAGCACCGCCGCGGTGCGCTCCCCGACCGCCTCGCGCAGCGCCGCCGCATCGTTGCGCGGGACGGCGCGGAAGCCGGGCAGCATCGGGCCCAGGGCCGGGTTGCCGGCCAGGCCCGGCGTCGCCGAGAGGGCGCCGTAGGTGCGGCCGTGGAAGTCGCTCTCGAAGCTGACGATCTCCGGCTCGGCGACGCCGCGGCCGTGGGCGTGCTTGCGCGCCACCTTGATCGCGCACTCGTTGGCCTCGGTGCCGGAGTTGGCGAAGAAGACGCGCCCGCCCAGGCTCGACTCCGAGAGCCGCTCCGCGAGGCACGCCATCGGCTCGGTGTAGAAGAGGTTGGAGACGTGCATCAGCCGCTCGGCCTGTCCCTGCACCGCGGCCACCACCGCCGGGTGGCAGTGCCCCAGCGAGCAGACCGAGATCCCGGTCAGGAAATCGAGGTACTCCTTGCCATCCGCGTCCCAGAGCAGCGTCCCCTCGCCGCGCACGAAGTCGACCGGCGCCCGCTTGTAGGTGCGCATCAGGTAGCGCTCCTCGAGCGCCGCCGTCTTCTCCAGCCCGGCGCTCATGGGGTCACCATCGTCCCGATCCCGGCGTCGGTGAACAGCTCCAGCAGGAGGCTGTGCGGGATGCGGCCGTCGATTATGTGGGCCGACTGGGCGCCGCCGCTGATCGCGTCGACGCAGGCCTGCAGCTTCGGGCGCATCCCCCCTTCGATCCCCGGCAGCTGCTCGGAGACCTCGGCCACCGAGGCGCGCGAGATCAGCGACTGCTCGTCGCCGGGATCGGCCATCCAGCCCTCGACGTCGGTGAGGAAGATCGCCTTGTGGGCGCCGAGCGCCGCCGCCACCTTGCCGGCCGCCTCGTCGGCGTTGACGTTGTAGGACTGGCCGTCGCGGTCGGAGGCCGAGGAGGCGATCACCGGGATGTAGTCGGCGGCGATGTGGTTGAGGACGTCGACGTCGACCCGCTCGACCGAGCCGACGAAGCCGACCCGGTCGGCGTTGGGCGCCGGCGCCACCTCGAACAGGGTGCCGTCCTCGCCGGCGAGGCCGACGGCGGGCTGCCCGGCTCGGTTCAGCCGCTGCACGATTTCGGAGTTGAGCTTGCCGACCAGGACCATCTTCGCCACCTCGACCGTCTCGGCGTCGGAGACGCGCAGCCCTTCGTGGAACTTGACCTCGAGCCCGAGCCGCTCCATGTAGCTGGTGATCTCCGGCCCGCCGCCGTGCACGATCACGGGCTTGAGCCCGACGTACTTGAGCAGCACCACGTCGGTGGCGAAGTCCTCACGCAGCGAGGCGTTCAGCATCGCCGCGCCGCCGTACTTGATCACCACGGTGCGGCCGTGGAACTCGCGGATATAGGGCAACGCCTCGAGCAGCGTCTCGACGCTGGTCCCGGCGACGCGCGACTGCGGTGCCTGCTCGGTCATCACGTCGTGTACTCCGCGTTGATCTTTATGTACTCGTAGCCCAGGTCCGAGAACCAGACGTGGGCGCGGTGCTCGCCGCGGCCGAGGCGCAGGCCGATCTCGGCCTCCTCGGTCTCGCCGCCGAGCTCGGCGGCGTCGATCGCCTCGGCGCCGAGCTCCTCCATCTCCTCCCCGGCCAGCGCGGCACCGGCGGCCTGGGCGATCCGGCCCCAGTTGGGGTCGCGCCCGAAGAGCGCCGTCTTGACCAGGGCCGAGTTGGCGATCGCGCGCGCGACCAGCTCCGCCTCGGCGACGCTGGCGGCCTCGCTCACCTCGATCCGCCCGACCCGGGCGGCGCCCTCGCCGTCGCGCACCATCTCGATCGCGAGCTGGGTCAGCACCGCCTGCAGCAGCCCGTCGGGGAGCGGCGCGCCGGCGGTGCCGGTCGCCTGCAACAGCACTGTGTCGTTGGTGCTCATCTGGCCGTCGACGGTGATCCGGTTGAAGGAGGCGTCGACCGCGGCGCCGAGCTCGTCGGCGGGTTCGGCGACGGCGGCGTCGGTCTGGACGAAGCAGAGCATCGTCGCCATATTCGGCTCGATCATCCCCGCTCCCTTCGCCTGGGCGGAGATCGTCACGCCGCCGGCCCGCAGCGTGCAGCGCTTCGGCCAGCGGTCGGTGGTGGTGATCGCGTCGGAGAATGTCGTGCCGCCCTCGGCGGAGAGCGCCGCGGCGGCCTCGTCGATCCCGCCCAGCACCGCGTCGACCGGCAGCGGCACGCCGATCGTGCCGGTCTCGGCGACGGCCACGCGCGCGCCGTCGAGGCCGAGCGCGGCCCCCGCCCGCTCGCACATCGCCAGCGCGTCTTCGATCCCCTTCTGCCCCGTCTCGGCATTGGCGTTGCCGCTGTTGACGACGGCGGCCCGGACCCGGCCCTGGTCGACCGAGTCGCGGCAGACCCGGATCGGCGCCGCCGCGGCGGCGTTGCGGGTGAGGACCAGCGCCGAGGCGACCGAGTCCTCGTCGCAGACGAGCAGGCCGACGTCGGTGCGCCCGCCGCCCTTGAGGCCGCAGTGGGCGCCGCCGGCCCGAAAGCCGGGAGCGAGCTGGGCGGGATCGAGCTGCTCGACCCCAGCCGGCGCCTCGACCCAGCGCGACCGAAAGAACCCCCCGGCAATCGGCCCGCTCACCAGCCCACCCATCCCTTCCGCTGTTCCTTCGCGGCGCATGGACGGGAAAAGGAACAGCGGAGCGAGGGGGTCATTTGAGGCCCTCGGTCTCGTCCAGGCCGAGCATCAGGTTGAGGTTCTGGACGCCCTGGCCGGAGGCGCCCTTCCAGATGTTGTCGATCGCCCCGAAGGCGATCGCGCCGCCGTGCTCCTCGACGGTGACGTAGACGTGGCACTCGTTGGTGTCGCGCAGGGCGCGCAGGTTGGGCGGCCCGTCCAGCACGCGGACGAACGGCTCGCCGGCGTAGCGCTCCCTGTAGAGCGCCTGCACGGCGTCCCGGTCGAGCGGCTCGGCGAGCTTGGCGAAGCAGGTCGCCATCTCGCCCTGATCGAGCGGCAGCAGGTGGGGGACGAAGGCGACCGGCGCCGGGCTGCCCAGCGCCGCCAGCTCCTGTTCGATCTCCGGCCGGTGGCGGTGGCCCTCGGTCTTGTAGGGGAAGGCGTTCTCGGTCATCGAGGAGAAGTGGACGAGGTCGTCGTTCTTGCGCCCGTAGCCCGAGGTCCCCTGCATCGCCGAGATCGAGACCTCGGCGACGAGGCCCTTCTCGGCCAGCGGCGCCAGCCCGAGCACGCTCGCGGTCGGGTAGCAGCCGGGCGTCGCCACCAGCTTCGCCTCGCGCAGCTCCTCGCGGTAGAGCTCGGTGAGGCCGTAGACGCCGGTCCCGAACAGCTCCGGGGCGCCGTGCTCGCCGTACCAGCGCTCGTACGTCTCCGCGTCGCGCAGCCGGAAGTCGGCCGAGAGGTCGACGACGAGCGCGCCGGCGGCGCGCAGGGCAGCGTCGGTCGGCGCCGCGGCCCCGTGCGGGTAGGCGACGATCGCGGCGTCGATCCCGTCGAGCCGGTCGAGGTCGAGCTCGGTCAGCTCGATCTGGGCGCGGTAGCGCGGGTAGAGGTCGGTTAGCGCCCGGCCGGCGTCGCTGCGCGAGGTCGCGGCGACCAGTTCCAGGCGCGGGTGGTGCCAGACGATCTCGGCGGCGAGGGCGCCGGTGTACCCGGAGGCCCCGGCGACCAGGACGCGCGCCGCGGGGTCGCCGCTCAGCGGTTGGGTTGCCGGCTCAGCCACGCAGCGACCCTCCGATCCCCTCGACGGCGGCGACGATCCCGTCGCGCAGCCCGGCGACCTCCTCGTCGGTGAGGGTGCGGTCGGGGGCGGCGAACTCGAGCCGCAGCGCCAGGCTCTTGCGCTCGGCACCGAGCTGCTCGCCGCGGTAGACGTCGAAGACCTCGACCGTGCGCAGGCTCTCGCCGCCCGCCTCGCCGACCAGGGCGGCCAGCTCGGCGGCGGCGACCGACTCGGGCACGACCACGGCGATGTCCTGGCGGACCGGCGGGAACTCGGTGATGTCCTCGAAGTCCTCGTCGCCGGCGGCCGCCGCGGCAAGCAGCGGCGCCGCGTCGATTTCGAAGGCGACCGCCGCCTCGACGTCCCAGGCCCGGCAGACCAGCGGGTGCACCTCGCCGATCCAGCCGGCGGGCTCGCCGCCGGCCCGCACCGCGGCCGAGCGGCCCGGGTGCAGGAAGGGCTCCTCGGCGGGCGCGAAGGCGAGCGGCGCCCGCAGCTGGGCGGCGAGCGCCTCCAGCACGCCCTTCAGCGCGAAGAAGTCGGCCGGCGGAGCCTCGCCCCGCCAGGAGGCGGGCGCCAGCGCGCCGACGGCGAGGGCGGCGATCCGGAAGGGCTCGCGGACGGGCGCCGGCCGCTCGCCGCGGAAGGCGCCGGCCAGCCGGTCCTCGCCGCCGCCCCCGGGGGGCGCGGTGTCGAGGTAGACGGCGCCGGCCTCGAAGATCGCCAGCCGCTCGGCGCCGCGGGCGAGGTTGCGGGCGGCTACGTCGAGCAGCGAGCCGAGCAGCGCGGTGCGCATCGCCGACTGCTCCTCGGAGAGCGGGTTGGCGAGCATGACCGGGTTGGCGCGCGGGTCCTCGCCGGGGATCCGCAGTCGCTGCGGCTCCCCCGGGTCGGTGAAGCTCCAGCCCACCGCCTGGTCGAAGCCGAGGTCGCGCAGGCCGTCTTCGGCGCGCCGCCGCAGCCGCTGCTCGCGGCTCAGCCGGCCGACCCGGCCGGCGACCGAGGGCAGCGTCGTCGGCAGGTGCCGGTCGAGTCCGTGGACCCGCGCCACCTCCTCGATCAGGTCGATTTCGCGGGTGACGTCGAAGTGGCGGTCCGGCGGCACGGTGACGTCGAGGTCGGGCTCGGCGGGGACGACCGCGTAGCCGAGCCGCTCCAGGTAATCGGCCTGGTCGGCGTGGTTGACGTGCATGCCGAGCAGCCCCTCGACCCGGGCGGCGCGCAGCCGGATCGTGCGCGGAGCAGGCGGCTCGGCGGCGACGTCGATCGTCCCCGGCACCATCCTGGCGCCGCAGAGCTCGACCAGCAGCCGCGAGGCGATCGCCTGCGCCCGCATGCAGAGCGCCGGGTGCAGCTGCTTCTCGAAGCGCGAGGAGGCCTCCGAGCGCAGCCCTAGCTGGCGCGAGGTGCGCAGGATGTTGGTCCCGTTCCAGTTGGCGACCTCGAGCAGGACGCGGGTCGTCCCCTCGGAGACCTCGGAGACCTGGCCGCCCATGATCCCGGCGATGCCGGAGGGGCCGTTCGCGTCGCAGACCAGCACGGTCTCGGCATCGAGGGTGCGCTCGACCCCGTCGAGGGTGGTCATCCTCTCCCCCTCGGCGGCGGCGCGCACGGTCAGGGCGCCGTCCGGGACCCTGTCGAGGTCGAAGGCGTGCAGAGGCTGGGCGGTCAGCAGCATCACGTAGTTGGTGATGTCGACCACGTTGTTGATCGGGCGCTGGCCGGCGGCGGCGAGCCGCGCCTGCAGCCAGAGCGGCGAGGGGCCGATCTCGACCTCGGTGAAGACGCGGGCGGTGAAGCGCGGGCAGAGCTCGGGGGCCTCGACCGCGACCGAGGCGTGGTCGGAGGCCTCCCCCGCCCCCTCGGCCGGGGCGTCCCGCTCCCAGGGGTCGGCGGCCAGCGGCGCGCCGGTGATCGCGTGCACCTCGCGGGCGACGCCGTGCACGCCGAAGCAGTCGACCCGGTTCGGGGTCACCTCGATCTCCAGCACCGGCTCGGCGAGCGGGACGACCTCGGCCAGCGGCGTGCCGGCCGCGATCGCCTCGTCGAGGACCATGATCCCGCTGTGGTCCTCGCCGATCCCGAGCTCGTCGGCGGCGAGGATCATCCCCTCGGAGGCGACCCCGCGCAGCTTCGCCTTGCGCAGCTTCTCGCCGCCCGGCATGCGGGCGCCGGGCAGGGCGACGGCGACGGTCTGGCCGGCGGCGACGTTGGGGGCGCCGCAGACGATCGTCCGCTCGCCCTCGCCGTCTTCGACCGTGCAGACGCTGAGCCGGTCGGCGTCGGGGTGCCGCTCGGCGGCGGCGACCTTGCCGACGACGAAGCCCTCGGCGGCGGGCGGTCCGGCGACGGTGACCCGCTCGACCTCGGTCCCGGTCATCACCAGCCTGTCGGCCAGCTCCTCCGGAGACATGCCGGGGTCGCAGTACTCGCGCAGCCAGCTGTAGGGGACCTTCATGGCCGCCCCCTCATGAGAACTGCTCCAGCATCCGCGCGTCGTTGTCGAAGAAGCGGCGCAGGTCGGGGATGCCGTGGCGCAGCATCGCGACCCGCTCGATCCCGATCCCGAAGGCGAAGCCCTGCACCCTCTCGGCGTCGTAGCCGTGTGCCTCGACGAAGCCGAGCACGTTGGGGTCGACCATCCCGGCGCCGAGGATCTCGATCCAGCCCTGGCCCTTGCAGAGGTTGCAGCGTCCGCCGCCGGGCAGCTCGCCGCTCCCCTCGCACTGGAAGCAGGAGACGTCGACCTCGACGCTGGGCTCGGTGAAGGGGAAGAAGTGCGGCCGCAGGCGGACCTCGCGACGCTCGCCGAAAAGCGCCCGGCAGAGCTCCAGCAGGGTCCCCTGCAGATCGGCGAGGGTGAGGCCCTCGGCCACGGCCAGCGCCTCCATCTGGTGGAACATCGGGCTGTGGGTGGCGTCGGAGTCGCGCCGGTAGACCTTGCCCGGGACGACGACGAAGATCGGCGGCGGCTGGGTCTCCATCGCCCGCACCTGCATCGGCGAGGTGTGGGTGCGCAGCAGCACCTCCGGGTGCGACTGCACGTAGAAGGTGTCCTGCAGCATCCGCGCCGGGTGGCCGGGCGGGTGGTTCAGCGCGGTGAAGTTGTAGTAGTCGTGCTCGACCTCGGGGCCTTCGGCGACCTCGTAGCCGAGCCCGACCATGACGTCCTCGATCAGCCGCGTGGTGCGGGCGATCAGGTGGGCGTGCCCGACCGGGCGCGGCGGCGCCCCGGGCAGGGTGACGTCGACCCGGTCGGCGAGCAGGCGCTGCTCCAGCTCGGCCGCGTCGAGCCGCTCGCCGGTCTGCTCGAGGGTCGACTCGAGCTCCTTGCGCGCCTTGTTGGCGGCGCCGCCGACCTTGCCCCGTTCCTCCGCGGGCAGCTCGGCGATCCCGCGCAGGATCGCGGTCAGCTCGGCCTTGCGGCCGAGGTAGCGGACCCGCAGCTCCTCCAGCTCGGCGGTCGAGCCGGCGCCGCCGATCGCCGCGGCGGCCTCGCCCCTGATCTCCTCGATCCGCTCAAGCATCGGGGGCGCCCTCTTCCATGACGGGCGACGATATCCGCTCGCCGCGCTGCGCGACGCCGGCCAGCCGCTGGCAGGCGATCGCCGCGGCCGCCGCCACGTTGAGCGACTCGGCGCCGCCGGAGCGCAGCGGGATCGTCGCCTCCGCCCCGCACTCCGCCAGCACGGCATCCGGCAGGCCCTCGCGCTCGGCGCCGAGGCAGAGCGTCGCGGCGCCGTCCAGGGCGTCGAGGCCGTCGCCGCCGTGGGCGACGAGGGCGACCCGGGGCTCGGGCGTGGCGCCGACCGCGCCGCGCAGGGGCGGCTGGGCGAACAGCGATCCCATGCTCGCCCGCACCGCCTTCGGCGAGTAGGGGTCGGCGCACTCGGGGCCGAGCACGACCGAGCCGTGCAGGAGGGCGTGGGCGGTGCGGACGATCGCGCCGACGTTGCCGGGATCGCCGACCCCGTGCAGGTAGACGCAGGGCTCGCCCGGGCCCTCGGCCCGGTGCAGCGGCCAGACCGCGATCGCCCGGGTCCCCGAACCCAGCGTCGAGACCTCGGCCAGCAGCTCCGGCTCGACCTCCTCGCCGCCCAGCCCGGCCCCGGCCGCGGTGAGCAGGAAGCGCGGCTCGGCGCCCGCCGCGAGACCGGCCTCGAGCAGGTCCTCGCCCTCGCTCGCGAACAGCCCCTCGCGCTCGCGATGCTTGCGCTCGCGCAGCTTGCGGACCAGCTTCAGCTTCTCGTTGTGGGGGCTGGCAATCACGGTTCTGTGTCTTCTGTCTCTCGGCTTCTTCTCCTGGAACGAAAAAGCGGGCCGTTCTCACGGCCCGCCCGGGAAGGAAACTGCTGTGAGCGCGGCTAGGCGGCCGCGCCCTCCCGGGCAAGCTCGACAAATCGGCGGAAGGCCTCGCGGTCGCTGACCGCGATCTCGGCGAGCATCTTGCGGTTGACCTCGACTTCGGCCAGCTTCAGGCCGTGCATCAGCTCGGAGTAGCTCATGCCCTCGGCCCGGGCGGCGGCGTTGATCCGGGTGATCCAGAGGCTGCGGAAGGTGCGCTTGCGGTTGCGCCGGTCCCGGTACGCGTACATCCCCGAGCGCTGCACCTGCTCTTTGGCGAAGCGGTAGGAGGAGTGCTTGCGACCGAAGTAGCCCTTCGCTTCCTTCAGCACCTTGCGGCGCTTCTTGCGCGCGTGGACGGAGCGCTTGACCCGGCTCACTTCTTGCCCCCGAGCAGCGCCCGCACCTTCGGCGCGTCCTGCGGCGCGATGTCGACCGGCTTGGCCATCTTCCGCTTCCGCTTCGGCGACTTCTTCTCCAGGATGTGGCTGGAGTAGGCGCGCCGGCCGCGGAGCTTGCCCGTGGCGGTCTTGCGGAAGCGCTTCTTGGCGCCGGAGTGCGTTTTCATCTTGGGCATCGGGCTCGGTATTGAAGCAGACGGGCTAGGCTGGCGCCGCGATGCGCTTCCTCTACGTGGTCGGGACGCGGCCGAACTTCGTCAAGACGGCGCCGGTGATCGGCGCCCTGCGCGAGCGCCTGCCCGAAGCGCGGCACACGATCGTCCATACCGGCCAGCACTACGACCGGCTGATGTCGGAGGTCTTCCTCGAGGAGCTCGGCGTGCCCGCCCCCGACTTCATGCTCGAGGTCGGCTCCGGCACCCACGCGGCGCAGACGGCGCGAACGATGGAGCGGCTGGAGCCGGTCCTCGCCGACGAGCGCCCCGACCTGGTGATCGTCCCCGGCGACGTCAACTCGACCCTGGCGGCGGCGCTGACCGCGGTCAAGATGGGGATCGAGGTCGCCCACCTGGAGTCCGGGCTGCGCAGCTTCGACATGACGATGCCCGAGGAGGTCAACCGGATCGTCGCCGACCGCTTCGCCCGACTGCTCTTCCTGCACAGCGAGGAGGCGATCGAGAACCTGCGCCGCGAAGGCATCCCGGAGGAGCGCATGCACTTCGTCGGCAACACGATGATCGACACCCTGGTCGCGCTGGAGGGGCGCTTCCGGGCGGCGGGCGCGGCGGCGCGGCTCGGGGTCGAGCCCGGCTCCTACCTGCTCGTCACCCTGCACCGGCCGGCCCTGGTCGACGGCCCGCTGCTGCCGGCGACGATCTCGCGGCTGGCGGCGCTGGCCGACGAGATGCCGGTCGTCTTCCCCGTCCACCCGCGCACCCGCAAGATGCTGGAGGAGGTCGAGGCCGACCACCCCGGCCTCTCGCTGGTCGAGCCGCTCGGCTACGTCGACTTCCTCTCCCTGCTCGCCGACGCCGGCGCGGTGCTGACCGACTCGGGCGGGATCCAGGAGGAGACCACCTACCTCGGCGTCCCCTGCTTCACCCTGCGCGACAACACCGAGCGCCCGGTCACGGTCCGCGCCGGCACCAACACCCTGCTCGGCCTCGACCCCGCCGCGATCGCCGGCATCCCGGCCGCCCTGGCCGAGCGCGACGCGGCCCCGAGCGAGCCGCCGCCGCTTTGGGACGGGCGGGCCTCGCAGCGCATCGCCGACCTGCTGGCCGGCTGAGCGCTACTCCTGCTCGGCCTTGTCGACCTCTTTGGAGGGGGCCAGCAGCATGCTCATGTTGCGGCCTTCCTGCAGCGGCGCGGACTCGATCACCGCGATGCCGTCGAGGTCCTCGAAGAGTTTCTGCAGCAGCGCCCGGCCGCGCTCGGGGTGGGCCTGCTCGCGACCGCGGAACATGATCGTCACCTTGACCTTGTCGTGGTGCTTGAGGAAGCGTTCCACGTGGCCCTTCTTGGTCTGGTAGTCGTTGTCCGCGATCTTCGGCCGCAGCTTGATTTCGCGGATGTTGACCTGCTGCTGATGCTTGCGCGCCTGCTTTTGCTTCTGCTCCTGTTCGTACTTGTACTTGGAGTAGTCGAGCAGGCGGGTGACCGGCGGCTTCGAGTTGGGGGCGACCTCGACCAGATCGAGCTGGGCCTCCTGGGCGCGGCGCAGCGCCTCGGAGGTTTCGACGATCCCGAGCTGCTCGCCGTCGGCGCCGATCAGGCGCACCTTGGGCACACGGATCCGCTCGTTGATCCTCGTCGAGTCGCGCTCTGGTGGGCGCCGATCGAACCTTCGCGGGACCGGCACTATCGAGAGAGGCGGAGATTCAAGGGGACGAGGTAGGCAGGCACGGGGCGCTCAGGCGCGGCGGTGTTTTGGCGTGCCAGCAGTCAAGTGGGCCGGAGTATAGAGACCGAGCGGCGAATGGCAACCGTCGATGGTCATGATCCCGACGTCTCGGCCTCGATCCGGGCGGCGAACTCGGCGATCGGCATCTCCCCCAGGTCGCCGTCGGCGTGCGAGCGCACCGAGACCGCGCCGGTCTCCTCCTCGCGGTCGCCGACCACCAGCATGAACGGGTAGCGGCCGATCTCGGCGTCGCGGATCTTGCGGCCGATCGACTCGCGGCGCTCGTCGAGCTCGACCCTGACGCCGGCGTCGCGCAGCGCCGCCATCGCCCGCTCGGCATACCCGTTGTGGCGGTCGGCGATCGGCAGCACGATCGCCTGCACCGGGGCCAGCCAGACCGGGAAGCGGCCGGCGTAGTGCTCGATCAGGATCCCGGCGAAGCGCTCCATCGAGCCGAGCAGGGCGCGGTGGATCATCACCGGGCGGCGCTGTTCGTCGTTCTCGTCGGTGTAGTAGAGGTCGAAGCGCTCGGGCATGAAGAAGTCGACCTGGCAGGTGCCGCACTGCCAGGAGCGTCCCAGCGCGTCGGTGATGTGGAAGTCGATCTTCGGCCCGTAGAAGGCGCCGTCGCCGGGGTTGAGCTGGTAGTCGCGGCCGATGCTCTTCAGCGCTTCGTGCAGCGCCGCTTCGGCCTGTTCCCACTCGGCGTCGGAGCCGATCGAGTTCTCCGGGCGGGTCGAGAGCTCGACCCGGACGTCGTCGAAGCCGAAGCGCTCGTAGAGCTCGTCGATCGCCGCGACGACGTCGGTCACCTCGCCGACCACCTGCTCGGGCGTGCAGTAGACGTGGCCGTCGTCCTGGGTGAAGGCGCGCACCCGCAGCAGGCCGTGCAGGACGCCCTCGCGCTCGGCGCGGGAAACCTGGCCGAACTCGGCGAGGCGCAGCGGCAGCTCGCGGTAGGAGTGGCGGTCGGAGCCGAAGACCAGGCAGGCGCCCGGGCAGTTCATCGGCCGCAGCGCGAACTCGCGCTCGCCCCATTCGGAGAAGTACATGTTCTCGCGGTAGTTGTCCCAGTGGCCGGAGCGGTGCCAGAGCTCGACGTCCATCACGTGCGGCGTCTTGATCTCCTCGTAGTCGCGCTTCAGCAGCTGCTTTTGCAGCTCGGCCTCGATCAGGTGCAGCAGCTTGGTGCCGTGGGGCAGCCAGAACGGCATCCCCGGCGCCTCCTTGCGCAGCATGAAGAGGCCGAGCTGGGGACCGAGCCGGCGGTGGTCGCGTTCGCGCGCCTGCTCGAGCCGCTCGAGGTGCTGCTCGAGGTCCTTCTTGGAGAAGAAGGCGGTGCCGTAGATCCGGGTGAGGCGCTCGCGGTTCTCGTCCCCGCGCCAGTAGGCGCCGGCGACGGAGTCCAGCTTGATCGCCTTGATGCGGCCGGTCGAGGGGCCGTGCGGGCCGCGGCAGAGGTCCTCGAAGGGGCCGTTGCGGTACAGCGAGACGGTCTCCACGCCTTCGTCGCGGACGAGGTCCTCGATCAGCTCGACCTTGAAGTCCTGGCCCTGGGCGCGGAAGATCTCGATCGCCTCCGCGGCCGGCACGTCGCGGCGGCCGAACTCCTCGTCGGCGGCGATGTGCTCGCGCATCGCCTGCTCGATCCTCTCCAGGTCCTCTTCGTTGACCTTTGTATCGGGCGGGAACTCGAAGTCGTAGTAGAAGCCGGACTCGATCGCGGGGCCGATCGTCACCTTCGTCCCCGGGTAGAGGTCGAGCACCGCCTCGGCCATCACGTGGGCGGCGTCGTGGCGGATCAGCTCCAGCGCCTCGGGGTCGCGGTCGGTGAGGATCGCCACCTCCGCCCCGCCCTCGGGCAGCGGCGCCGCCAGGTCGCGCAGCTCGCCGTCGACCTTGATCGCCAGCGCCGCCTTCGCCAGCCCGGGCCCGATCGCGGCAGCCGCGTCGGCGCCGGTGGCGTCCGGCGGCAGCTCCAACGGCTTCCCGTCGGGCAGCGTGAGGACGATCTTCTCCGTCGCAGCCTCCATCCCGGCCATGGTAGCCGTGGCCCACGAACCACCCCGTCCCGATACCCGCCCCCACCCCCGGCGGTCGCATTTCCGACCGCCATCCGGTCAATAGTGCGACCGCAGGTCGGGGGCGGGGTGCGACGATGGGCTTGCGGTCGCATTTCCGACCGCTGGCCGGTCAATAGTGCGACCGCGATCAGCGCGACGGGCCCTGGCGGGCCTGGCGGACGGCGATCAGCGGGCAGGGGCTTTCGGCGGCTACCGGCCCGGCGACTTCCCAGAGCACGTAGGGCGGGGCGACGCGGCGGACGCGGAGGCCGGGATACGGCGGAGCGCCGGGCGCGCCTTCGGTGACGACGAAGCGGACGCCGCGCGGCGGCGTGCCGTCGTTCTCGGACTCGGCGGCGATGCAGACGCGGCCGCCGCGCAGCTCCCAGGCGATGTATTCGGCGCCGTGCTCGCCGGCGAGCAGCGAGTCGCGGGCGAGGACCAGGGTCGAGTCGTCGGCGACCAGCGGCCGCATCCGCGTCAGCTCCTGCGAGTAGGAGGTCGGGCCGACCGGGGCGTTGACGAGGGCAAGGAGCGAGCAGCAGCCGGCCGCGGCGAGGAACAGCGCCGCCGCCAGCGGGTACGAGCGCCCCCCGCGCACGCCGCCCGGTCGCAGTTCCGCCCGGTATGCGGGTAGAACTGCGACCGGGATGTCGCGCAGTGGCATGAGGATGGCGAGGGCGACGAGCGGCGCCGCGATCTCGATTGCCTTGGCGGCGGTGTAGGGGGTGCCGCCGAGGCGGGCGGCGGCGTAGGCGAGGGCGGCGGCGGCCAGGCCGGAGAGGATCGCCGGCTCGCGCCGCGCCCGGAGGCGGACGATCCCGTAGGCGAGGAGGACGGCGGCGAAGGCGGCGCCCAGGTAGTAGAGGGCGGCGGGCGCGGCGCCGTCGCCGGGGGCGAGGCGGAAGTCGCCGGAGGGCCAGATCCCGAGCGCCTCCAGCGGGGAGATCTGGCCGAAGAGGTTGCCGAGGCCCGGGCCGTTGGGGTCGAAGGTCTCGAACTGCTTGAAGTCGATCATCCGGCCGAGCTCGGGGGCGACGAGGACGGCGAAGGCGAGCAGGGCGAGGAGGAGGGCGCGGGCGGGCGCGGGGCCGAGCCGCCGGCCCGCGGGCCCCGTCACCGCCGGCGACTGCGCCACCGCCCAGATCGCCAGGGTCCCGCCGAGCCAGATCAGGGCGGGGAAGCTGTAGGCGTAGACGGCGCCCACGGCGATCAGGGCCGCGGGGACGAAGCGCAGGGGGAGGTCGCGCCAGGCGCGGGCCGACTCGCGCAGCGCGAGCACGAAGGCGAGCACGAAGAGGGCGGCGATCGTCTCCTTGAAGGCGCCCTGGGCGAAGTAGGACGCGACGACGTAGGCGAGTCCGACGACCAGCGCGGCGGCGGTGCGCGGCAGCGGGCGCAGCTCGGCGAAGGCGGACAGGGCGGTCAGCGGGGCGACGATCGCGACCGCGACGGTGAGGCCGCTGAAGCCGTGGACGAGGCCGATGCCGAGCGCCGCGTTCAGGGCGACGACGACAGCGTGCGGGCCGAGCGGGTAGCCCTGGCGCAGCAGCTCGGAGGTCTGCCCTTCGGCGAGGCGCTCGGTGGCCAGCAGGTGCTGGGACATGTCCGGGTTGAAGCCGGTGCCGAGGATTCCGAAGTGCCCTTCCACCGCGAACGGCAGCGAGGCCGCGACGAGCGCCCCGAGCGCCACCGGCCAGCCCGCCCGCAGCGCCTCCCCCCCGCCCTCCAGCCGCCCCCACAGGTAGGCGACCGCGCCCGCGGCAAGCAACGGCACGAGGATCGCCGGCACCAGCCCGTCGCCCGGCAGCCGCACCGTCCCCCAGCAGACCGCGAGCAGCAGCGCCAGCCCGACCGCGGGCGCCAGCCACGACCAGCGCCGCACCCCGCAGAGCCCGAGGGCCGCTTGCCCGATCGCCAGCGACGCCGCGCAGACCGCCAACACCGCTGCATAGGTCCCGATCACGAGGCCGCGAGCCTAGAGGACGCATCCCCGTGCACCGTCGCGGCCAACCGCGACCCGCCTACAGCCAGGTTTGCAGCAAGTTCCTAGATTTGCGTGACGTCTCTGCAACGCGATCGAGGAGCGATAGATGAAGACCGGGACGATCTTGGCGCTGGCGCTCGGCCTGGCGACGCTGGCGATCGGCATCCAGGCGCCGACGGCGGCGATGGCCGTCGACTACGACTGCGCCGACTTCGCCACCCAGGCCGAAGCGCAGGAATACCTGCTGCCCGGCGACCCCTACCGCCTCGACGGCGACAGCGACGGAGTGGCCTGCGAGGACAATCCGTGCCCGTGCTCCCACGAAACGCCGGCCGGCGAAGGTCCCTCCGACGAAGGGACGACCGCCGCCCCCTACCGCCTCACCAAGTCCCAGGCCAAGCGGGTCTCCAAGCGCCTCGTCCGCAAGGTGGTCAGGCGCAGCCGCCGCCTCGACAGCAGCCGCCTGCGCGGCTGCAAGCGCCGTGCCGAGCGCCGCTTCGACTGCCACCTGGTCGCCCGCGGGCGCATCGCGAGCGTCAGGACCACCTGCCGCTTCGAGGTCGCGGTGAAGGCGCCCAACCGGCATCCGTCCGGCCGCATCGCCTCGCGCCGCTGCACGACGCGGCGGCTCTGAGGGCTCCCTGAGCAGCCAGCGGGCGAGTCAGGGCGCCTCGGGGGCGCGATCGTGCAGCGCTTCGTAGCGCTCGCGCAGCGCCGGGTCCCAGGCGCGGCCGGGGTCGACCTCGTGCCGCAGCCGGAAGACCT